>Ga0123335_1001291_pt1 | contig 41174 bp, 25 predicted proteins | sample BiotimSIPDNA_2_FD_89707 | JGI IMG/M metagenome (GOLD analysis project Ga0123335, IMG submission 89707) | Anaerobic biogas reactor microbial communites from Washington, USA - Biogas_R2 time_0 SIP DNA | ecosystem: Engineered > Bioreactor > Anaerobic > Unclassified | place: Washington, USA...
GCTGCTGGGAACTGCCCGACGATGCGCAATGCCACTGCGACCGTCAATTCCGGCTGGCCGACTGCGGTTGCCTTCAGGCGGCCCTGGTAGGCGCCGTCAGGCAGGGTCGGTCGCCGGAAGGACAGCCAGACCTGGCGCGTGCATCCGGCCGGCACCCGCAGCTTCAGGCTGCCGTCCGCCAATTCGGTCGGTTTCAACGCCGCCGCAATTGGCTCGCTCTGCTTGGTGTCCGTCGGCAGCACTTCGCACAGCCGCAGCGCCGCGCCCGCCGGGAAGCCGTCAACTGCAATCGTGTAATCCAAAGCGTCCGACGTTGGATTGCACAAGTTCACGGTTTCGCCGCGCACTTCGCCGCGCATCATCTCGACCAGCAACGGCGCTGCCTCGGCAGCAGCGACCGGCGGAATGGTGGTCAAGGACAAATTATCCCAGCGGTTGTTGCGCCACAGGAACGGCTGCGTGAACCCGGCGGCCTGCATGCTGACCGTATTCAGACTCAAAATGGCCTCATGAACGGCGTTCAAAGGCAGGATCGCGGCGAATCTCGCCGAGTCAACCGCTGGCAGCTGGCGCAGGCTGGCCCTCAAGGCCGGAATCCGAGCTACGGCGGAGGCCAGGCCAGGCGTGGTCTTGGGCAAGCCTGACAACTCCGTCTCGGCGGCAAACAAGTCGCTCTGCAAACGCTTGACGATGCTGTTCTCCAGCTGATATTCCCAGAAATGCTCCTTTGGCGATTCGGTCGATGCACTGCCGGCAGCCTGGGCCAGCCAGGCATCCTGACCACGGTATACCTCGATTTCGTCGCAAAATACGTATGGTCCCTGGCAGGGCAGAATCTGCACCCACCGACCCTTAGTCTGCAATTCGTTGGTCGCATACCGAAAAACACCGTATTTTCCCTCCGGCGGCATGCGTTCCCGCGTGCCCAGCACCGTCAGATCGCCCTGGTAAAACCAATTCTCCTTATCACTGCTGACATAGACGTGCAGCCCGATCGGCCAACTGACATCGGAAACGCCTGCCGCCGTGTTCCACGACACACCGCTGATCGGCTCCTCCCGACCCAGGTCGATGGTGACGATGACCGGCATGCCGCCCATCCATCCGACTGTGCTCTTTTGAGTCCAGAAATAACCTTCAGTGTACGCACCATCGGTCAGCTGGATCTTGTCATCAGGGTCGGTGCAAAGTCCGTAGGACGGCGCTGGCGACAAGGTATAAGGCTTGTTCAAGGCGATATTTTCGCCAGGCGCCACGAACGGCTTGGCAGCTTCCACACCAGCCGTAGCCAAGGCCGCTGCCGCCGCCGGCAGCACACTGACCTGGTCGATGCCAGACTTGCCAGCAGCTGCGGTGATGCTGCCCGTCAGGCGCACGGTCAGCTCGCGGTTCTTGCCGCTGGCGAATTTGCGGTCGAAATGCTTCCAGAAGCCATGTCGGTCTGCGTCACCGCTCAAGCTGGCCAGCGCCTTGCCATCCGCGCTGATGACTTCCACTTTGGGCACGCAGCCATTCGCCTTCAGCGAGGCGCGAAGGACATAGTCGGTATCCGGCTGGCACGCGATCTTCTGAACCAGTTGGCCAGTGCCGGAGCCGGCCGTGAAGACGACCGCGTTAGGCAACTCGTCCACCCCGAGGACGCCATCGTCATTGACATAGCCCCAGCCGCCGCTGCCGACCGGGTCAGCTGTCCATTCTGGCGGCATGGCGCCGTACTTAGGACTGCCTTGATTGAATCCGCCATTCCGCACCAGGTTCTGCGCCTGCGCCGCAACTGCCAGCACCAAAAACAACGCCAAGAACAACTGTCGCATCGTCATCTCCTTTACATTTTGAATTTGAATGCCAGGATACTCAATAGGGAAAACTGATGTAACACACGCTTGTGACGTGAATACTATGAACGTCAAACGCATTTTTTACAATTAGGCGAACAAAGAAAAGGTCGCTGCCAAGCACTGCATCAACATGCGTCGCCTCACCGCGCCTCTTCTTCCTGATGCAGATACGAGAAGCGGTCATTTCGGCTGCCGCCAAAATGACCGCTTCTGAATGCGTCTTCTCTGCGTTTTTCCAAGCCGCAGGCTAAAGGTGATGCACTGGTGTACCTGCTCAATCAGCAATGCCTGCCCGCCAGATTCGACACCGCCCTGGGTGAAGATGGCATATAAATCATTCCTTCAGCAGGAGTTCCTACCGAAGGTCGTCATTTTTCTTCTGCTTGGCGAAACAGCAGTCTTTCAACGATGATGTAATCACCTGGCTTGGTTTTATCGTAGGTATAAGTCTGGTTGTTTTTCGGCGGCACATAGCGAATGCCCAGATAGTAAAAGCGCAAGCTGAGCGTTTTCTTGCCGCTAAGTCCATATTTACGCAAATCAAAACAAAGGTGGGTCTTTGAACCCTGCCCGCTAAGCTGGAAGAGCTCCTCCGCGTCCTCATCAATCAGTTTCACAGCGGTTTCCAAGGGCGTGTCTTCAGGGTTGTTGATGACGATTTCCAGAATCGGATAACGATCCAAGTCCACTTCGATTTTTTGGATTTCGACGTGCGGCCAGCCAGAGCTGTCCGCGCGCCACATCAGCACAGCCCGGTCTTGTTGAAACGCAAGCATCAAACGCTCAGAGTTTTTGAGCGGCGTGGCGTCCATGTATGCGTTAAGCGTCCAGCTTTTTTGTGGTGGGATATAGCAATCTTCCGGTATGGGCGGCAAATCGGCAGGTGTTGACGGCAGAGCAGCCAGGTGCTGCTGTAGAAGCTTTTTTCCATCGCGCCGACTGAGCTGTCCTGGAATGTCCGGTTTTCCAGGCATAGGCGGTCGTTGCAAAGCTTTAGGCAAATCGGTGAAAGCGCCTGTGCAGTTTTCAACGGAATAGGAAAGCGCTCCTGGGTGCGCCTTGTCAAAATAATTCTGCAAATCCAGATTCTTGTCAATTTTAATGGCCGGGACGCCACGCAAAAGGCAGTTTTCGACACTGATCAAATTAGGCACTTCGACACAATACACGGCTGCCATGGCTTTGTAATTGCCTTGTGCATTGACCTCGCAATTGCGCAATGAAATCACTGGGCCGCCGCCGGCGTCCGGATTATATTTTGCCCAGTTGTACACAGGAGTAAAGCCGCCGCCCTCGCCGCCAAAACGGCAGTCTCGGCAATAGACAGAGCCTTTTTCATTGTCGATCCAGCGCTGGCCACGTCGAGAAACCAATGGCACTCCCAGCAGGCGTTCGACCGTCATCACGCCGTGTACATTGACGATGGCAGCCATATTTTCCATAGCCGACAAGGTGGACATCCAGCAATCAACAATAGTAGTCTTGTCACAATTTGAAATGACCGCCTGTCGGTTATAGATGAAGTTGCAGTTTTGAATAACGAAAAAAGTCGAGTTGCTGCCTTTGCGGGTTTCCAGGCAAACTCCGTCGGCGCCGTAAAATTTGCATCCTTCAATAGTTATGTGGCCGCAATCCAAATTGCCGTTGCCCATCGAAATATGGTTTTTGCCTCCGATAAAATTCAAGTTGGAGACTTTCCCCTGCCACATAAAGTCGAAATAGAAGATATCCTTGCTGTTGTCAGTTTGTTTGATGAATGGCTGCCCCGTGCCGCGCACGATCTGTGTTTTTATTTTTAACGCATCGCTGATGATATATGTGCCGGTCGGAAAAACCACTTCCGGCGCGGCATGATAATAAATAGCGGCCTTGCCGCCTTGCTGCTTCTTGACGGCGGCATCAAAAGCGGCTTGAATGGCCGCAGTATCATCCGTGCGCCCGTCACCGAGTGCGCCAAAGTCCTTGACATTGACTGAACCCAACACTTCTGCGGTCAAAGCCAGCAGAAGATTCATACACACAAGGACAAGTGTTTTTTTCATAGTTTCCATCTTCTATAAATTAAGGTAAAAACTCTTCTGGCGACAAATTGCGTCCATAAACTCTGATATCACGAATATCTATTTTAGCGAAATTTTCCGGCCTGCTGAATGGGAAAGTCCCCAGCGCACCGACTACCATTGCATTGAACCACTCGTGCTCCGGGCAGGGCGGGAAGGCTGCCTCACCCTGTATTTGTTTATTAATGAAAAGGGTCACTTTTTGCAGGTCATAGGCAACGCTGATCTTTACCCATTGGCCTAACGGCAAGGGCTCCCGGGAGATTATTTCGGCAAAATGTTTTTGTGCGGGCTTATCGCCTCCCATGCCTTCCACGCCATTTTCCTTATGCACTTGCAGGCGTCCATCCGGCAGAATCTGCATGCTCAGCTGTCGGTTTCCGGTGCCCAGGATTCCGCCGGGCGCCAGTTGTTTGAGCCGTACGTCAATTTCGATGGTGGAAGCATACGGGGGCATGGTTCCTCCCATCAACATCATATATCCCTGCCCTTTGAATTGATAGTATCCCCTGCCGTCGGGATCGCGTTGAAAGAGCGGGTCTTCGGGTTGCTGGGGCGGAACCGGGCCGATATGTTCATGCCTATAGCCGGTCTGCTGCAAATGTCCGCCGCCATAGCCAGCGCCGCCAATATAGCCATGATGCTCATAGCCGGAAGAATCCTGCAACAACAAGCCGGTAGGATTCTGACAGCGATAATGGAAATAGGGCACGCGGTTAGCGTCAATCTGCACTTGCGCAACTTGGCCATCGGAAAGGACTGGCAGGGTGATTTTACCGGTGCGGCCACGCGGCAGAACCCAGACTGGCGCTGTCGTAAAACGGCTGCCAAAAGAGTTTTCCAGCTCAAGCTGATAATAGTCCAAGGCATCGCCAGGGTCCGGCATTGGGAAAATTCTGGTGAAGTTCAAGTCCCAATTGTAGAAGCTGGCAATCTCGCGGCTGTTGCGCAGGATTCTGACATGCCCGCCGCTGTGATAGCGGTCCGGGCCGGAGACCGGTCTGGCAAAAGCTGAAATGCAGGCCCAGCCGTCTTCGGGATAGAGAATGTCAGCGCCGCCGGGTTGTCCATTGAAAAGCCAGGAACAGGGATCGATTTCCGGCTTGTCGTAGGGACGGATGCCGATGCGGTTAAGGTTGCTGCGCGCCCAATAGAGCATCCAGGGACGGATGCCGGTGACCAGATTCGTAGCCTGGGGATAGACCTGGTTGTTGATCTTTGGGTAAAGTGCGCGATGGTCTGCCAGGTCAAGCGTAGGCAAGTTGAAACGGTACACCGAAAACTTGTCTGGCTGCAAGGTGATTTTGCCGAAGTCATGGAGAAGGTTTCCTTTGGCGTCTGTAACCGAGAATTGCAGATTAAGTGGCCGCCGGTCGTTCGTCGGAAAAAAGAACACATCAAAGGGGGCATTTTGGCCGATGACTACGTTGGCGCTGTTGACAACATAGTATTCAGGGATGCGGCTATGATAAGGCTTTTCGCCACGCCATCCCGCCAAGTGATATTGGGCAATCCGCAATAGGATATCCTCCCAACTATAACTGGGCAGATGATGCGAATGTTCGTAATGGTCAAAGAGATTGGTCATGGTGACCGAATCAACTCCGGTGGAGATTAGGGTCTGCCAGGAAGCCAGATATTTATCCAGCAGACGTGGTGATACGCCGCCGTAATGGAAATGATTGCAATATTGATTCTGAGCTGCGCCTTCAAAGATTTTTTCCGGGAATTCCTTTTGTATGACTGGGGTGATTGCATCAAACAACTTTTGCTGCGTTTCAATTCCCCAATTTCCGTACATGGTGATGCCATCAAGCACCGGCATATACTTCCGCAAGAATTCCGGTGTTGCATGATTTGCATCAATGAGCCAAATCATGCGTCCGAAACGAGCCTCGACCGTGCTTAGCAATTTTTCATATACTTCCGGGGAATGTCGCCCGCCGGCATATATGCTGATCACCGGTGCGCCGTTGAGCTTATACAGGTTCGGATGTTCGAGTTCCTTTTCCAGAGTGGTAAAAAAAGCCATCGTATCTTCAATCGGCTTTTTACTGCTCATAGTCAGGAAAAACGAGACTTTCATGCCGTTGCCGGCTTCGGCAAAGCCGGCCAGCATTTCCCGATAAGTATTGTAATAGGGGGCTGACACTGAGCTTTCCAGCTGAAGACCGGTGATGCCATAATCATGCAATTGCTTGGCAACAGCGGCCCACATAGGGACGCCTCCCTGGGGATAGCGCCGTGCGCTGACATCCGGGCCGCCGGCAGCATCAACGCGGTGTTTCCGCGGAGACCACCAGGGATTGGCATGCAGCCAGGCAGTCTTGCGATAGGGAGCTTTATCAAAAGGAGGTCGAGCAGCATGGATAACTTGCGGAAGGGCAAAGCACAACATCAACAAACTCCTCAGAAAATACTTCCCGGAATGATACATTGGATAATCCTCTTTACCTTTTTCCGCTATTAGCAGCTCTGCACTTCATTTTTTATTTTTCAAAGCTCCAGAGATTAGGCTTCTGCCAAAGCGCCCCCTGGAACGTTTCCTCCCAACGCAAGGATTCGACATGGCCATCGCAGAACACCCAGTTGTTACGGGAATTATGATAGCCTAATTTGGCCGAATCATCGGCTTTAGCGGCATTCTGCCTGCTGTATTCCCAGGTAAAACCCTTGTTGTAGCATTTAACCGCTTGGTCGCTGAAACGCAGACCATTCCCGCCAATATGCGCTTCGGCGAACAGAATAGTTGCCGATGAACGCGGGATTGAGTCAAGGAGCCGGTGCCCTTTCCAGCCATCGACATTGCCGTCCACATGGAACTGGTCCATTACAGCGGCATTGCAGACATAGCTGTTCATCCCGCCATGATTATTTGCTTTCAGCCAAGCAGGAATTTCCGTAATGTTGCTGGGACAATGAAACATGCTTGCTGATTGCGGGTACCAGCCAGCCGGGCCGCACATTACGCCGACATACGGGAACAACTTGACAGGCCAGCAGTGATTCATATATGCGAGCCCTAAACCAGCGCAGGGGAGATAGCCATTTTCATCATCCGTGTACATGATGGCGGCAAGCCCCAAGGTCTTCATATTGTTAGTGCAACTGATTGCCCTGGCTTTGTCACGCGCCTTGCTCAAGGCCGGCAACAGCATCGCGGCCAGAATCGCGATAATGGCGATGACGACAAGCAATTCAATCAATGTGAATGGATGACGCAACGACTTTTTCATGTTCTTCTCCTTTTTCAAGATGGCGTTTTCTATTTTTCCTTATTTCAACTTAAAATTTTGGGATTCATTAATTGTGCATTGCAGAAGAATTTTAGGTTGCTTATCTGTGATCATTTCGAATTGAATTTGTTAACAAAACGGAATTCCGGTCGAAACCCTAAAAACGGAAGTGGTTTCGCTTGACTAACAGTACGCAAAATATTCGTGAAATTGGTTACAATAAAATCTGCAAAATTCTTAATGTCTAAAACCCATTCACCAAAAACACGGTCGCTGAAGCCAGGCAAATCGCTGAAGCCAGGCAAATCCATGTCTTTATTGCGCATTACCAACATCCACGGCATCCATTTCCCCCGGGCAAGTAACTCCAATCCGATTTGGAGAGCCAAAATATCATCGGGGATAATCAAAATGTCCGGACGTTCCGTTTCCCGAAGCGCAAGCCAGCCAGAAATAAGATTTTTGCGCCATATTTCTCTTTCTTTGCTATCTGCCCATTGAGGGCAGTTCGCCCGACAGTTCTCCGGAGGGAAATAATGGTTGGAAGGAAAGAACTTTGGCATCTCCTGCAAACAGACTTTCTCCATCCAGTCACAATGAGCCTGAACGATAACGGCTGGCTGGACAAAACCCGCGGCCGCGGCATACGAGAAAGACTGGGAAAAAATATGGGCATAATCGAGACAGATATGATTCGGCTCCGGCACATAGTTCGCCGCATAGACAAGCGGGATGTTGTGCTTCTGGAAAAACTTTTCCGATTCTCCATCCAAAAGCTCTAGAGAAATAATGCCGTCAAGCCTACCGGAAAGAACCATATAACGGAGATGATCAATATCATCTATGGAATTATACGTCTGCCCACATGCTTCCGGACGCAAACAAAACCAGGTGTTGCTGCAATCTTTATCCGAGAAGCTCTTAGCCATATATGTGTTCAAAAATGAAACAAACGGATTACCCTCAATCTTTCCACTTACCATGCCAATATTGGGGCCCTTAAATCCGGTATTCATAGGGTCGACCACAAATACACCTACTTTATCACGGATTTCGACGACCCCTTCCGCCTGGAGTTTCTGCATCGCGGACGAAATCGTGACATTGCCGACGCCTAATTTGGCACGCAACTGCGCCACCGAAGGAATACGGTCACCCTGAACCAGGTGCTCGTTCCAAATATGACGCATAATATGCATCTTGGTCGCTTCTGTCTTCTTGCCCTGGTTATTCATCGGCTTTGTGGCTCCTCTAAAACCGTATCCTAAAAACAGGATACAGCTATATTGTAGCACACAAAAAATAAAAATCAAGAATGATTTTTACAAAATAATTTCACTTGGCTAAAAATTCATTCTGCTGCAAATTCCGTCCATAAAAACGGATATTTTTCAGGTCTCCTTTAAAAAGATTGACTGGGTAGTATGGGAAACGGCAGTTGCCGCCGACGACGATGACGTTGAGCGTTTCGCAGAGTCGCGGCTGGCAGGGCGTCGTGCCTTGCAGGATGCCATTCAAATAAAAGCTCAATTCGCTGTGGTCATAGACGATGGCGACCTGCTGCCATTCTCCGAAGGGTATCGGTGCTGTTGAAAGGACTTTTGCTTCGCGTTGGCTGGCCTGCAAATGCCCTGATTCAAGCATCTGCAAATTGACCTGGTTACCGCAGGTTCCGATAATTCCGGCTGGCTGGTATTCATCGACGCGCAAACTGATTTCGTAGGTGGAGGCACCGGCAAAGGCTGTGCCCCCGTGAACCATGACATATCCATTTCCCTGGAAGCGGTAGAAGCCGCCCCCATTTCCATTTTCGGCAAGGAATTCCGGGTCTGTGGGAGGCAGTGCGCCGACCGGCCCTTTATGTTCATGGCGGTAGCCGGTCTGCTGCAAGTGTCCGCCGCCATAGCCTTTGCCACCAATTCGACCATGATGTTCATAGCCGGAAACATCGCGCAAGATTCCACCGGTATCCCGCTGGCAGGGATAATGGAAAAACGGAACTCGGACTGCATCGATCTGACGTTCCTGAACTGTTCCATCCAGCCGCAGAAAGGGAATGCTTACTTTGCCAGTGCGCTGCTGGCCAAGCACATAGATCGGAGCAGTCGTAAAACGGCAGCCGTTGGAATTCTCCAGTTCCAGGTTATACCAGTCCCAAGCCGCACCAGGGTCAGGCAGGCGCACTAGCCTGGAAAAATTTAATCCCCAGCCGTCAAAAGTCAGAATTTCACGTCCGTTGCGCAGCAAACGAACATGCCCGCCGCCATGATTTTTTTCTTTACCGCCAGCAGGAACTCCATCCGAGCAGATAAAAACCTCTTGTGGACCAGGCCAAGTAATGAAACTGCCGCCCGGTTGTCCGTTCATTGCCCAGCCGGAATGAGTTATCGGGATCACATGATTATTGCAGCGCGCCCAGGACAGCATGTGAGGGCGCAAGCTGGTGCAAAGATGTGTGCCCGGAAACAATGGCGTTGTGCTATTATCGGCATAACGCAGGCGTGGCAGCAGCGCCATCTGCTCAGCCAGGGGCCAAGTGTCCAGGTTAAAGCGATGGATTTCCATTTTTTGTCCGGTGAATGCAACCGGATCAAAACTTTGCAGCACGGCGCCATCAGGCGAGCAAACTTCCAGCGTCACCTGAACGGGCTTGGGGTCTTGAGCCGGAAAGCCGATCAGATCAAAGGGCGCTGACGTGCCGATAAGAGCATTAGTTAAATTCAATGTGTAAATATCTTGCCGCAGGGAACGGACAGGCTCCTGTCCTCGCCAACCAGCCAGGTGATACTGGGAAATCCGGAAAAGCATGTCTTCCCAGTTGTAGCTAGGTAGATGATGTGAGTTTTCGTAGTGGTCAAAAAGATTGGTCAGAGTGATAGAGTCCGGCTCTGCTTCCAGCGTGCAGGTCCAAGAGTCGAGATATTTATCCATTAAGCGCGGGTTGACTCCGCCATAATGATAATGATTGAAATAATTGTTTTGTACTGCCGCTTCAAAAATCTTGTGCGGGAACTCCTGTCGCATGACTGGCACAAGCTCTGAGAAAATCTTCTGTTGCGCTCCAATTCCCCAGTTGGCGTACATGGAGATGCCATCTATGTATGGCAGGAATCGTCGCAGCAGCTCGGGTTTGGCATTCATAGCGTCCATCAACCAGACCATCGGGCCGAACTTCTCTTCCACTGCCGCAAACACTTCATGCAGCTTTTCCGGGGCATGTCCGCTGGCAGAATACATGACAATGACTGGACGCCCATCGAGTTTGTAGAGATTCGGGTGCGACAGCTCCGCTTGCAAAGTAGTGAAAAACTTGACCGTGTCAGCCACAAGATTATTGCCATGCATACCCAGGAAGAAGACGACTTTGCGCTGGTTGCCAGCTGTCTGGAAGCCCTCGAATACAGCACGGAACACATTGTAATATGGTGCATTTACAGAGCTTTCCAGCTGGATGCCATTGATGCCATAGACTTCAAGTTCTTTAGCGACTTCACACCACATTGCCGCTCCGCCCGGATAACGGCGCATGGCTACATCAGGGCCTCCCAGTGATTCCCTCCGATCCTTATTTGGCGGCCACCAGGGATTGGCATGCACCCAGGCGGTTTGCCGATGCCCGCTTCTATTGAAAGAAGGGCGAAAATCATTTTTCTGCATATCTGCCGCACTGACGCTCCCGGTCTGCATAATTGAAAGCATCAACCATGCAATCAAGGCGCAACCAACTGCATATAATCCGTTACGGCAGCAAACGATTCCGGGCATTACCATTTCTCCTGCATTAAAATGTCATTCCCAAAAATATACCTAAACTTTACACTTACATGATCTGAATACTATGAATGCCGGACGTCAGTTATGCAATTCGGAGGACAAAGAAAAGACCGCTGCCAAGTAATCGGTCACTCATTGATACTCGAGGTTCTGGCGCACAGCGGAGTCAGGAAAGGGGCGAGGGGCGATTGTTAGCTTGGACTACGCTGTCCACCATGTCCACATCTTTTTGCGCCATAGGCGCTTAACCATGCTAACCCCAGGCTCCAGTCTGAGGATGGGCGTACCCCGAAAGCAGTACCTTGTAAAGGCACTACAGTTAGCGATGAAAGCATACTATCGGGATGGCCGTTATCAATCGGTGCCCGATTACCCTGCCAAGCGCTGCATCAACATGCCTTGCCGCACCGAGCTTCTCCTTCTTGACGCCAGATACGAGAAGCGGTCATTTCGGCTGCCGCCAAAATGACCGCTTCTGAATGCGTCTTCTCTGCGTTTTTCCAAGCCGCAGGCTAAAGGTGATGCACTGGTGCACCTGCTCAATCAGCTGTCAGGGCCTTGTCAATCTCCAGAAGCGCGGCGCAGAGTTCGCCATGAATGTCTTCAAAGGGCAATCGTCCCACGATCAGGGGCACGGTGTCGGCGGCATACCCGCCGCGATTGGCGCAATGCCTGTCCGTCGCATAGCCCAGCGAGTCGTTACACAGCCCCATCACCAGGGGAATCGGCGACTTAGCCGCAGCCACCACATCGTTCTTAATGGCCTGCATCACCTCGAACGGCGTGCCCAGAAAGGTGACTGGTCCCAACCGGATGCCTTGCAGCGGCGCTGTCACCTTCGGCACAGCGCCAGACAGCAAAGTGTTCGTGATCCGCTCAATGCCTTCCAACTTCACGACCGCCATCCGCACCGCCCGCTCCGCATCATCGGCATCAGCCCGGTTGACGATCACCTCCTGCTCCTGCCGGAGTTCTGCAAGGCGCTCCAGCGTGAACGACTTCCGCGCCGTGAAGTCGACATCGCGCAGCACGGTTGCCAGCGATTCCACCTCCATGTCCTTGCCTTCACGCAGGCCATGCCGCACCGCCCGCGCAAAACGAGCCGCGATCACGTCCAAGGCCAGCAGCGCCTCCTGTTCAGGCTTATGCACGACGCAGCTGTTGACATCGCCTTGAGCGCCTTGCAGGAAAAGCCCTACGGAACCAGGCATCTCCCGCATCAGGCAACGCATGGCCACCCCGGGATAGTCGCCGTGGATGTAGCGCGTCTGGGCGCAGCAAACGACTGGATGACAGCCAAAATAAGCCATAAAACCGACCAGACGATTGCCGGCAGCGACAAATTGCAGCACCGTGCACGTAGTGTCAGTGCGCTCTGGCATGGCTGGACGCCAAGTTTCGGGCAGCACGTCCTCCAAAGGCGGGTTGTCCTTGTCATACTCGCGGTTCAGGCCAATGCCTTCGCAGGGAACAGTCGCCACCTTGGCGGTCACTTCCTCCAGGCGGTCAAGTGCGTCCAGCCCGGCCTGCGCAATTTTATAGGGCAGAATCCTGACATAGACCGGGTCTGACGCTCCCCAGCCAGTGTACGTCCGCACCGAGGGTCCAGAGTGCGTATGGCTGCAAGCAATCATAATGTCCGCCGGCGTCAAGTCCGGGCGTTGAGCCGTAATCAGGCTTTTGGCAAGGTCAGCGATCTCACGGGGAACGCCAATCAGGTCGCAGGAGATTAGCACGGCTCGCTTTCCTGCCACTTCGAACGCGGCCGCCCGCGCCTCTAAAAGGTCGCGAACGCCTATCGAATGGCGATTCAGAAAAGGCCCGAATCCGCACAATTCCACGCCGACGCGGGGCGTGATGTTCTTGACCGCAAAGCCGGCTTTCATGCCTCCAGCTCCTTCCTGTTGTCGCTGATTTTACGGATAATTTCAGCCGTGACAACGGCCGCTTCCTGGTAGTACATCGTATGATGAATCATAGAGAAGGCGCGGGTGCACAGGTGATCGCACACCGGGCAGCCGCCGTCCGCTATCCGGTATTCGCCGGGTTGCATATTGAACAGCAGATGCTTGTACACCGGTCCGTAGGTCGCACTAAAGCTGCGTCCCTCGGCTGTCAGGGCTGCTGTGAGCTTCTCACGCGGCACCTTGTCCCAGCTCGGGCCGTCAAAAAACAGCATCAGGCCATAGTAGCTCTGGCGAGTCGCCAGGCGTCCTGGCGCCTGCAAGCGGAAGCCATCAATGTCCCGCGTCAATTCTGCCAAAGTGTTGTAGAACTCCTCATATTTCTTGAGCAAGGCTGACAATCCCGGCAATTGCTCGTGGAGAATCAGGGCTGGAATCGCCAGGCCGCGATAGTTGCGGCACATCAAGCCGGCTGGCGGCGGCGTCCCGGCCTTGCCTTGCTCATCATAGCGGGAATAGCCGATGTGCTTGAAGCGGTACAAGCGTTCAGCCAAGGCATCGTCATTAGTCAGGCAAATGCCGCTTTCCCCGGCGGCCAAGGTCTTGGACTGCTGGAAACTGAATGAGCCGACAGCGCCCCAGGACCCGACTCCGCGACCCTTCCACATACCGCCTTGCGCATGGGCGCAGTCCTCGACTACAGCGATGCCATGCTTGTTCGCGATGGCCAGAATGCGGTCCAGGTCAGCGAGCGTGCCATACAGATGCACCGGGATCACGGCCTTGGTGCGTGGGGTGATCGCGGCCTCAAACGCTGCCGGGTCCAACGCCATCGTGCTGGGTTCCATGTCTGCAAACACGGGGATTGCGCCAACATAACGTATCGACATCGCCGTCGCAATCCAGGTGAGTCCAGGGATAATCACTTCGTCGCCGGGGCCGACCCCGAGCGCGGCCAGCGCGGCTTCCAAGGTCACCGTGCCGTTCATCATAAAAATACCGTGCTTGGCGCCTTGATACTCGGCAAAGGCTTTTTCAAAAGCCTGTTCGCTGGGGCTGTTGAAAGACCACTGGCGCGACAGATACAGCTCTTTGATCTTCTCGGCCGTCTCCTCACAGACTGGCGGCCAAGGCAGAGTTTTCAGCGTACCAGGAGTGATGACCGGCGTGCCGCCGTTGACAGCTAAGATACCCATGCGCGTTCTCCTCAATATCAGTCATGATTATGCCCCTGCTTCGACTGCGCCAACCAAGCCCAGTCATGACAAGCATAGATAACTATAAAGATAAAGCAAGAAGAAACGCGCCGCAACCCGGCAAGGGTAGTCTTGTGTTGTCCAAAAGTATCATTTTGTTGTTCAAATCCACTCAACCCGCAGCCGCCGGCTGTTGATCGGGTGTTCTGGCGTGACTAGTCATCAAAGCGGCCGGCGATCTTGCTGTTGCAATGCGGGCAGCGGCCGCGCTTCACAGCGTTCGAGCGGACGGTATATCCGCGGCGCGAGATCATGACTACGCCGCAGCCTGGGCAGAAGGTGTCGTCGTGGGTGTCAGTGCCGCTGACATTGCCGGTATACACGAAGCGCAATCCGGCCTGGCGCGCGCGTGCGACTGCGGTCTGCAGCCGCTCCGGTGGCGTGGCCCGCGGCTCGGCAGGCATGCGATACGCGCTGAAATACGCAGACACATGCCAGGGGATGTTGACGTCAAGGCCAGCGATGAAATCAATTATCTGCTCCAATTCCTCGTCACTGTCATTGAAGCCGGGCACCACCAGCGTCGTCAATTCGACCCACTTGCCTTCGCCATGCCAGCGCCGGATCGCGTCCAGAACTGGCGCCAAGCGCCCGCCCAGCCGGCGGTAGCCTTCCTCGCGGAAACACTTCAAGTCGATATTGATCGCATCCACCACCGGGTTCAGCCGATCCCAGGCTTCCTTAGAGCCAAAGCCGTTGCTGATGAGACAGCCTTTCAAGCCTGCGTCTTGGCCTCGTGCGAGCACCTCTGCCGTCCATTCTGCGCTGATCAGCGGCTCGTTATAGGTGGAGGCGATTGCTCGGCTGCCGTTTTGCACAGCCAAGTCAACCATGCGCTTCGCCGAGCAGTCCCTGGCTGTCCCCAGGGCGGCTGGGTCCTGGCCAACCTGCGAGGTCTCCCAATTCTGGCAGAATGGACAGTGGAAATTGCATCCCAAGGTGCCAAAGCTGAGAACCGTCTCGCCTGGGAAAAAATGATACAGTGGCTTCTTTTCCATGGGATCGACGGCCAGCCCGGCGACGATGTCCCTGGGAACGCGAAGCTCGCCGTTGACGACCTTGCGTTGGCCACACCGGCCGGTCTTGCCCTCCGGGATGCGGCAATAATGCGCACAGGCCAAGCACTGTCCACCACCATCAGGCGACGGCTTAAACAAAACCGATTCTGGCTGATTCGTCATTTCGTATCCTCCTGGGGACCTGTCAGCAAACATTCCGGCACGACGCCCTGACTGAACATCGTATTCGCACTCACGCATCAAGGCTCAAGTCACCGCTCAAGTGGAAGTGACTGCCGTCCATTTCCAAACTGAATTCTCGGTCTGGGAAAGCATCCTTCAAGGCGTCTGCCAGAAAGATTCCCGCGTCCTTGAGCATGGCTTGCCGCGCCTTGTCAGAAACCGGATCAGCTGACGCGGTTCGCATCTCAATAATATATCCCGGTCCTTTCTGACTGGTATAACCCATAGAAAATTTTGCATCGACGCTGAATAGGCCATCATATTTGGCATTGGCGGTCTGGCCTTGTTCAGGGCGGTTCGGGCGCAAGCGAAACGACCCGCCGTACTTTGCCTCCAATTCAGCGTCGACCTTATCAAGCGCTTGCCGCAGTTGGCGCTCCCATCGTTCCAATGCAGTCAATGTCACATTCCCACTCCCTGAACTCGTACGCTTCCTCTGGCCTCGCAGGCCATCCCGAATCATGCCGAAAATGTACTATATCGTATTTTCCCAAAAGGGCAAATCGCATACAACCCACCGTCTACTAAAGTCCGCTAACCCTCTTCCGTGTCGGCTGTTGATTATCTAGGCTGGTCAAAGACAATGCTGCCGAAGTTGTCGATATCCGCATAGCCTTTTTCCAGGACGCTCCAGCAGCTGTGTTCGATCGGATGAGTCAGAGTCGACTGACGTGTGCGGCAAACATTGAAGAGACAGCTCCCGGTGTCTTTGGTCAGACCCAGCCAGGCGAGAGGAATCCTGATGTAATAGTGACCCGGAGCGATTTTTTGGACCAGGACATCTGCTTCGCGGACGAGTGCGCCGTTCCGGTAGCAGGTGATTTCACCGGTTTCCCCGACAATCACCTGGCGATAATCCCGGGATTTTTTAGGGCAGACCCAGACCTCGATCTCATTGCTGCTGTCTTGATCCTTATACTGCACGGCAGTATGAAGGCACTCCGCATCCCGTGCCAATCGGAAGTTAGTAGAGAAAGCCGGCAGGCCTCGATGCTGGATCAGGACAAAGTTTTCACCGTAAGCTCCTTGTGTCTGAAGTTTTTCCGGAGTAGCTTCCTGGAGAAAGGGAACCTGCAATGAGCGCGGTTTCCGCAGTTCCTGGAAAAATGTTGTTTGATTGACGGCGACGCATTCCGGTGCGCTGGCCCTCTGATTGCCATGCTCCAGCGTCAGTTTCAGCACTCGCCCTGGCATCAGGAAGCTGGTTGCGGCCGTCAAATATACCTTGCCGCTCCAGTTTGCCGGAGCATATTTCTCCAAGTCCAGGGTAAAATACCGTTCGCCTGGCTGGTCCAGCCAATTGCCCAGCAAATAAATTTCCTCCGCGCTTTTTTGGCTGCCCCAGGGATGCACGCCGGGAGCTGGCTTGCTGTGCAGGACGCCCATGCTCAAGGCAATCCTGGAAAAGCCCTGTGGGGTCTGATAGTCAAGCATCAATCCGGCAAATTCCGTCGGACTGCGCCGGTAGCGATGGACATGGCCTCGTTCAATCCCGCTGTTGACATTAAAGGTATGTGACAGATGCAGTTGGACCTTTTTGGCGTTTTCCAACAGAAATGCAGCAGCCGCATGTCCAAGGTAGTCTTCGATCCGGTTGGAGGTGCCGCATTCCAACGTCAGGGAGGCAAGGTCGGCCTTGGCGATGAATGGCGCCAAGTTTGGCTGCACGCCGCTTTCATTGCGCCAACGATACTTGAACGTCCGCGCTTCCCGGACAACGGCGCCGTCAAGTGCAACATCAGCCGGGGTAGAGTCGCTTTCTGCAGGAATATAAGGGATTTCCGGCACTTTCATGGCCGGGGTGGGGTTGCCAGGCTTGATGGACAGTTCAACCGGTGCTTGCCCTGGCGCACCGGCTGTCAGCAGCCCACCTTCGGTATACGGTGGAATTTCCGGCCTGCCTCCGCAGTACAGCAGCTGATTCCCGCGCTTAATGCTGATCAGACCTTTGCTGTCGATGATGCGGCCATCGGCAAATTCCAGAAATGCGTTTTCGAAAGAATGCTCCTTTTTGCCAGCCAACGAAATCTGGTGGGTTCCTTTTCCCAACTGAACCAAAGGATACAGCTGACCGGCAAATTCCACATATTCGCAGACAGCATCCTCCTGGTTCACGCGCAATTTTGCATCCGCTGCAAAAACGATGACTTCAGCACGCTCGGCAGTCGAGGTCACTGTCAGTGGAAACGCCTCCCCGGAAATCTGAACAAGCGGAGTCGCAGCATAAAAATAATTCTGCGGCAGGTCATCGATAGCGTAAACGCCTGCCGGAGCAGGACTGACCACCACTTGAGCCATGCAATCAGCCCCAAGGTTCGACAGCATATACCGGTACAGACCAGGATTTTTGCCGGAATACAGCATTTTTGGCGAAGTAACCAAGCCTTCCCGCCAGCGGTATTTCCGATAATTTTCCTGCCGATCTTTTTCGCCGAGCACATATTTGGTAGTCACCTTGTCCTGGTAACGTTCGATGCGGTATTCCCAGATGGACAGATTGGCGGCAAAAGTGCTTAAATCCAGGCTGACTTCAATTTCCGAGGCATCGCTGCGGTTGATGAAGGAATAAATGGTCTCACTGCCGTTGCGCCTTTGCGAGCAGTAGCTTTCCAATTTAGTCTGAGGATCGTTCTTCCAGTCAGGGGCATAGCGCAGTCCCTGCACACGCAACGGCCCCTGTTCATGAAGAGCGCTCAGGTAAGGTATCTGCCGCAGCCGGAACGGATTCAGCGCCGGGATGAAGCCATTGGCCAACACGCGGTCAATGTAATCCACGTTGTCACGCCAATAGAGGAGGCAGAGCCGGCCGCCGGCGCGGTGGTCGACGAAGTTGGCTACAGCCATGGCCATGCCGGCAAATTCACGCCAGTTGCGGGGATTGAGTTGATGCGAAGCCTCAATGAAATTCAGCTCATGATACGGATTCCCGCGAGCATTTCCGAACATGACGACTTCTTTTTTCTTCCCCAGATGATACATGCTCTCCCAGAAGTCATTCCAGTGGTCATCCCGCACAAGGTCCATCTTCTGCCAGTCAATCAGATTAGTTGCTTTGGTTTCATCCAGGTAAATAAAGTCGACGCCCATAGTGTCGATATAACCGGCCATCACTTCGTTGACCAGATAGTCTATGACTCCTGGGCGGTTGACCATAGTGGGGAAATTATGGACGAATGTTCCGGGGAACAAGTTTTTGTCGCGGCCCTGGCGGTCTTTCAGCATGAAGTATTCTGGCCGTTCACGGACAATGGGGGAGAAGGCCATCCCTGAATTCAAAAACATGTAGCTGCCGATTTTGATACGGGGTGAAAGCGCCTTGATCCTGGCCAGGAATTCCCGGTTCTCCTGGCCGCTGATCTTCCCTCCTTTCTGGCCAGTATATCCGTTGAAGCGGTCATGTCGCCAGACCCGGTAATCCCCCCAGTCGCCCAAGGAATCGGTCAAGACCATGATGTCGCCATCTTTTAACAGAAGATCGAGTTTTTCAATATCGCTCAAATTCCTAAAATAAACGTATGTTCGCACATCTTGCAGCCATTGCGGGCCGGGTTTCAGACTGCCGAGATGCTCATGCACCACAGGGTCGTCGGTATATATCTCGTTGATAAATTGAGACCAGGCCCCGGCGAAAGCGACAAAGCAGTCTTCGACGCGAAAGCTCCCGTTCGCTTCAACGTCGATAGTGCCCAGGGACATCTCCCAGCCGTCAGGATGATAGTACAGATAATTTTCCTCTTCGATATAATTAGGAATGCCCGACAGCCACCAGGGATACACGAAACGACCGTTCAGCTTAGTCCGGTATTGGGCAAAGCTTCCGGCCGGCGAATCATGATACAGCAGCATTGCCTTGGTGGTATGCTTGTAAGTGGTGACTTTACGTGCGGACGTAAGCTTGGGCACCGGAACCAGGGGGCCGATATAGCCTGCGCCCAAATAATATCCGTCTTGATAAAATTCCGGCGTGAAAGCGACACGGGTGCGCGGGGTCAGAAAGACCTTCTCTGCGCCAAGGTTGCGAAAGGCTGTTTCACGACGAAGATAAGCGCCGTCTATCCACCAGGTCTTGTCGATTTCGAGGTCAGGCAGACCTGCATTTCGGCAACGGAAAAGCAATGCATTGCCACGGGTTTCAGCTGCAATGACCTGATCGTCCCGTTCAAAGGCTTCCGCATCCCCTTTCCTGCTTTTCAGGAAATAATGATTTTCAGCCTGCGCGACGATTTGGTTCTGTTCCCTGAAAACACTAGTCAGCGCCCCGGTTTTCTGGTCGAATAAAAACCGGCAGCTACTGGTTTGCAGCTGACCTGAAACAGTCATTGCACCGGCAAAAAGCAAAGCCAGGTAGCATGATATGCGCATTGGCAACACTCCCCAAAAAATCTGCGTCATCGGCGTCATCTGCGGATAAAACAACTATCCCTCAGCATTCAGCCTCGCCCCTAAACGCTCTCTGCTGCTGGCACTATGATCGGCGCTGACCAGGCGTAGCGTCCTTCGCGGTCTCTCAGTTGCAGTCTCAGCCAGGCCGGAGTTGCCTTGCGTGCCACTTTAAACTGCGCCGTCGTGATTTCGCGGCAAGGCTCGCCGGGTCCTTCCTGGTCTGGCACGGCGATCATGTAGCCGCGACTGAGGTTGGTCATGCCGATCACCTCCACGCATGGCGAAAAGTCAGCCTCAAACATATCATCCTTAAAACTGAGGCGAGTGATTTCCGGCCCCTGGGTGGCATAGAAGTCCCCGCGTTTCAAGGCCGCCAGCAGCGATTCCGGTGATGCGTCATCAGCAGCGATCATGGTCCAGCCCTTGAACAAGTCACGCGGCCGGTGCGTATCGTCGACCGCCACGGCCGGGAGGACGATTCCGGCATCGGACAGCTCATCCCAGACCTGCATGTTGTAGGCCTTGCCAATGTAGCGCGTCGCGGTGTTGTAGACCTCAATTGCGCTCAAATTCTTCAGGCTGGCGATTTCCGCCGAGGTGAAGCCAGACCAGTACGGGTGAGCGCAGATGCAGACAGCGCCGGCCTGCACTGCCTTGTCAATGACGTCCTGTGCCGGCGCCTCGCGGTCATACTGGCTGTAGTCTTCTGGCAAGCCCACGGCAACGATGTGCCAGCGGATTCCACGCGGCCCCATGGGGTGCATTTCCATACCGGAAAGCAGGGTCATGCCTAGGCCGTCCCAGGTCGACACCGGATTGGTGGCATGGTGATCCGTGAAGGCGACCGCATGGTAGCCGGCCTCGGCATAGTGACGGATCACTTCCTCCGGCGCGAACTTCCCATCGGAGGTGGTGCAGTGCGTATGCAGCAAGGCCTTGTACGTGTTCAGACGGCGACCATAGAAATCCATCATGTTTTGTTTCCTCTTAGCTATGAATTTGTTGCATGCCCTGGCCGGGATATGTCTTCGCCGTCAGCAGGCAGTCGGCTGACTATTTTCCAGGCTATGAACCAGGCAACGGCACCGGCCAGGATATCCGTCACCGCCCGCGCCCAGAACAAACCAGTGAGGCTGTCCGCCCACAAGGCGAGCAGCGACAGCGGCACCATCAGCCCCAGCATGCGCAAGGCCTTGATTGAGGCATCAAGGTTGGGATGGCCGCAGCCGATCAGCGCAAACCCGGAAAAGCGCTGGATTTCCAGAAAACAGAAGCAGACCGGCACGATGCGCAGCCACAGCACCATCACTGACTGCACGTCCGGGTCCGGGGTGAAAATCGCTGACAAGGGCCTGGCCAGCACAAAAAATAAAACAGCCGCTAGGCTCAGGAAGAAAATAGCCACAGCAATGGAAAATTTCAAGCATTGCCTGACCCGCGAATACAGCCGCGCCCCGAAATTCTGCGCGATCATCGGCATCAGGCCAATTCCCAGCGACATCGGGAACACGAAAGCGACCATTTCCAGGCGGCTTGCCGCTGACACGGCCGCCACGGCCTGGACTCCGAACTCGGCGGTAATCCTGGTGATGACAAACGTGCCAAGCGGAAACAGCAACATGCCAAAAATAGCTGGCAAGGCATAGCGGACAATGTTCCGCCAGGCCGCGAACAGCTTGGTATAAGGCATGGCCTGCCAGCGCAACAGCCCCAGGCGCGTAAGCACGATCAGGATCAAGCCGGCCGAAGCCATCTGGGAAATGACCGTCGCTATCGCCGCCCCCTGGATTCCCAGCCTGGGGAAAATTCCCACTCCGAAAATCAGCAGTGGGTCCAAGACCACATTCAGCACCATTCCGAAAATCGTCATGGCGCTGGCGGTCTTAGGCCGGCCAGCCGTGATCAGCACCTTATTACCCACCATGCTGATGCCGGCGGTGACGCAGCCATAAAACCAGACGTCCATGTAGGAACGCACCAGGCGCAGCGTCTCGCCCTTTGCGCCCATCAGTCCAAAAACCTTGTCAGCTGTCAGCACTCCAAGGCAGCCCATCACCAGCGCCGCACATGCGACCAGGAACAGCCCGGCAGACGTCAAGTTCCGCGCCAAGTCTTGGTTGTCGCCCCCCAGCGCGTGCGCCACCGTCGCGATGATGCCTGTGCCAGTGCCGTTGAAAATGCAGCCGACCAGCATCACGATCGGAAACGTAAATCCCATCGCCGCCAAAGGCTCGGCGCCACCGAGCTTGCCGACGAAATACGTGTCAGCGATATTGTAACCCGACATGGCGAGGGTGCCCGCCAGCATAGCCAAGGCCGTCTTCATCATCGTGGCGCCAATTGAACCACGAGTGTATTCAGCTCGAATCGACCGTTCAGACATGACAATACGCCGCTGCTTTCCTTGTATTTCTCTTCAACCGCCCACGCTTCCCCCTGGCACCGCTCTATCTGGTAAAATAAACGCCCTCTCCCTGTTGGCAACCCAATAGGCCGCGCTATTGCCCGGACGGATTGACAATAAACGGCTCATCAAGGATTTTCTTGAGGCGGCAAAGCACAAAACTGGCTCTTGCTGCTCAGTAACCGCTCACCGATTGATAATTAAACCGCAGGGTGCCCCCCTTGCCTTACCTCATTCAAATTCCTGCAAGTCTACGGTTTGCATCAGGAAGCCCATTCTGGTGATGGAAAGCATCATGCCAGTGTGCAGGCAAAATCATGTTCAAGCACAAAATCACTATGATTCTGCTGAAAGCCGTTTGAAAAGGGGCGTGTAGTGGCCTATTTTTACATCGGCTCAAGAAATCAAGCCCCCCCTGGGGGAGCCTCCATCCAATGGTCGTGCGCACGAGGGCGACGATTTATGTGTCACCCCTTCCAGGACTCCAAACACTATGTGCCTCACCCAGGGCTGCGCGTCGCCTGGCGGAACCGCTTACCCTGGGCTTTTATGTTGCTGGCGCTTCAGGCCGCCAGGTTTACATACATTAGTCCGAGGCATGTACTGCATGCTCTCATCACAAAACTTCCCACATTAACAAAATTTATCCTCCGAATTGCAAAACGCCAAATCCATGCTAATTTTTTCTTACATCTGAATCTCCTTGTTTTGGTTAGGGTTAGGCTCTACATCAAGATAAGGGTTCAGATGCACCTTGTCAAATATCGAATCCTATCACAAAATTTTGCATATTAACTTAATTCAAGATGACAATGCTCATTGAAAGGATTAATTCTGTGTTTGGTTAAAAAATAACCAAATGCATGTAGATTTGGTACAGATAAAAGTGTAGTTATGTCAATTCTATAATTGAATAATAGCTGATTATTAGGTACTACATTCAAAAATAGAAAAATTTTGCTGATGAAGAAAAAAACTAATAGTAAAAAACAACTTGAGTTTTCTTTTCTTACTCAAGCTACAATACATCAAAACAAAGAGTCATGGTTTTCAAAAGCAGAAAAAATATTAGGAATATCCAATGACGGTGGATGGCCAGATTCATTTGGCCAGGCATTGCATTCAATCTCCACATCAAAAACAATTACGGTTGTTAGTCTATTCAGTGGTGCTGGTGGGCTTGATATAGGATTTCATGACGCAGGGTTTAAAATTTTAGAATGCAATGAGATTGTTCCATTGTTTGCGGAGACATTGGCACTCAACTCCCGAGAAGGCCAACGATTTACGGGAACAAAAGTACATTGCATAGACATAAAGGACTATGTCCCTGAAGTTCCGCATGTCGATTTTGTGATAGGTGGGCCTCCCTGCCAAACATTTTCCGCAGCGGGTGCCAGAGCAGCGGGAGTCATGGGAACTGATGACGAAAGAGGAGAGCTGTTCCTAGAGTATGCACGGATACTCAAATTACTTAATCCTAAGGGCTTTTTATTTGAAAATGTTTATAGGATAGTTGGAGCGCAAGGGGGAGAACCTTGGAAAAGAATACAAGAAGAATTTAGGCAACTAGGATATATTCTCTTTTGGAGGATACTTGACGCTGCGGATTATGGGGTGCCACAATTCAGAGAACGATTAATCATCGTCGGATTAAAGGAAGGAGAATTTCTCTTTCCAAAACCCACGCATGGTCCTGACTCGTCAGATAATAGACCATATTATTCCGCAGGGAAAGCTGTGTCTAATATTCCAAATCATATTATCAAAACAAGTGATGGATTGAGTGGAAGACATGGCTATTTGCTTAATGACATTCCCCCAGGACTGAACTATAGTTTCTATACGGAAAGAATGGGACATCCACAACCAATCTTTTCTTGGCGTTCAAAATTTTCTGATTATCTGTATAAAGCAGACCCGGATGTCCCGGTTCGTACAATCAAGGCTCAAGGCGGACAGTATACTGGGCCGTTGAGTTGGGAAAATAGATACTTTACAATAGAGGAGTTAAAAAGATTACAAACATTCCCTGATGATTATAAGATTGTTGGTAGGAGGCAAAAAGTAATCCACCAATTGGGTAATTCTGTGCCTCCTCAATTGGCGCGTATTTTAGGTATAAGCGTAATGAACCAGGTGTTCAATGTTTCTTATCCATTCGAAATATGCTACCTAAGAAATGATGAACAACTGGGTTTTAGGAAACGTAAATCTGAATTAACAGATGTCTATGCAAAAAAAGCAAAAGACGCAATAGAAAAAATAAAGACTAAACATGAAGGATGCGAAGTATCCAAGCTGAAGGATTGTGGCAGTGGCTATATAACGATATCGTCAGACCTCTCATATAAAATGCAAAAGTCCCTGAGCGAAGATGCAAGTTTCCTATATACATATATGCTAAACCAGGCTGATTGGGAATTTTCTATTCGACCAGCAGGAAATGAAGGCAAGCTTTGTTATGATGTACATATCAACATACCAGAGTTCTTCAAAAAAGAGGAAAAAACACTAGCCATTCAATGTGCGGTATATTCCCGAGACCCACAATCTTTGCTGGCTGTATGGAAGGTACTAGAATATTTCATCAAAGATAATTTCTGGAGGGATGACTTAGTTCAAGTGTTCGGATACTATCAATATAAACGAAACTATTTGATAGACTTAAAGCTAGTTGATGTCGAGCTGGCCTCAAGTGATTTCTGGAAAGTCGCAAAAAAAATAACGTCTGGCGATGGTATAGGCGAAATAACAACACTAAAAAGAATAAAGGAGTTATGGGGCTTATCTATATCTGACGAAATTCTGCTCAACGCCCTTGGAATGATGAAAAAAATAGGTTATGAAATAAGAAGTCACAACACAAACAAACAAATCAGGCCTGGCAAGTTTTTGATTCCATACTCATTTGCTTCACTAAATGAGAGGAGTCTCCAGCGTTTAACATCATTGTAAATTAGAGGATGCAATGCCTGAACATTATCTTAAAATTTATAAAGACAAGAGCGTGTATGTCCGCGAGGATGGAACTTGTGAGATTTTTTTAGAGGGTTCGCAAAGTTCTGAGGCCGCAAGACGTGCTGCAGATATAAACCAAAAACTGAACTCAGGCTATTTAGATAATCTCATTTCGGGCTTAGTTGATGGAACTATTCCATTTGATATAACTGCTGTTCCTGAATCTCTTCAACAGAACTTGCGTGACCTTGTTTGTTCCGTAACAAGTGAAGTCGGAAGGGCTTTGTGATTGGGCTGTCTTTTTTGCAGTTAACAATAAAGACGCTGGCTCCAGAACAATGCATCCGCTTGCACAAAGGCGGAAAATCAGCTAATATTTTTTCCTGGACAGAAGGTATTTCTATGCGTACTATTGACAATAAATATATTACGCCTATCCTTCGCAAGCATAACCTATTAAGCCTTAATGCAGACGGAATAATGATGACCAGGAGCTTGGCTGAAAATTATCCCTACTCATCTTTGTACAAAGCTCAGTTGCGGGGCGCAAAAGATCAATGGTTATCGATAGTTGAGTTTCTTGAAACTGAGTCCTTCAATACTGAAGAAGCACTTAAACTGCTCATAAAACTGCTAATTAATAGAGCAGAAGTTTTTGAGAAACTTGCAGACGACACTGTGCAAAAGCTAGGAAATATAGACAAAAATGATTTGTCAAAGCAGTCCGTACTTGAAATGCTCATCTCACATCGCAATTCATCTGACTATGCTGCAAGATTACTTGAAATTTCAATGCACGCGCTTTGCCAAGCAGCCATAGAAAGTGGTTCAATTACATATAGTTTAAATCCTCTATCCCAAATGAGGTCGGCAAACAAGAAACATGGGAATATTGGTGATGTTGAATTTCTTGATGGCAAAATAATTATTGAGTCATGGGATGCAAAATATGGAAAATCATATCTTCGGGAAGAGCTTGAGGAATTACATGAAAAATTGGAATACCATCCCGAGGTTGAGATTGCAGGTTTTGTTACATCAGAGCCGCCAATATTGAATGATGAAATTTCATCTAGAATGGAAGAGCTTATTGAACTTCATGGCGTAGATATATCAATAAAAACATTTGCAGAGTGGGTAGATTATATATTCGAGAAGTGTATGAGTTCCGATGAAATGATTACAGAAAGCGATCTTGCATCAAGATGGCTTGAGGCGTATACTCTCTCTCTGGCGCAACGTAAAAGAAAAATTGCTCCAATTGATGAACCATGTATTGGATGGCTGAAATTGTTAAACGATATTCTCCAAAAACAAAATTGAGACGACATTGTGCAACAGATGTATGGCAACTTCCCCTGATAGGCGTGTCTTGGTGCAACAATGGCTGAATTCGTTGTGGATGGTCCGCTACGCAGGCAGCGAACATCGCCGCAAGAGGGACATGGAGAGGCGCGAGACGCGCATCTCCAAAGGGCGCAAGGGGCTGGAGTACCTCAACACAGTGAAGAGGAAAAAGATCGACGTGCAAAAGCCCACCTCGCAGGTGTCCCGCATGCTGGAGCGTTCGAAGTGCCTGAAATATTTTGACGTGCGCATTGAGGAGGACGGCAAGACCAGCTGGTCTGAGCGCAGCGATGTCATTGAGTAATCGGTCACTGATTGATACTTGGGGTTTAGGTAAGCTGTGGAGCTAGGATGCCAGGCTTCAGCCTGGGGATGGACATGCCCCGAAAGTGGTGCCTTGTAAAGGCACCACTACAGAAGACTGCCCCATTACTCACAAAATCTGTTCCTGCTGCTCATCTCACGTTCGCCGCTTGCTGGAATCTATTTGCCGCGTTAAAGTAATCATCATGCCAGGCCACATCAAAACCAATGTCTTCCTGACCACGTCACTCCTGCTAGGCTTGACGTTTTCGGCGCACCCGCAGCCAGCGCCTCTACCGGTCGAGCCGACCCATTCCGTTGTTATCACCACTAAGGACTCTCCCATGCAGGCTTCTGCCCGTCAAGCCTTTGAGAATATGGCTGCCAATGGCACCCTCGCCGACTTTCTCGCAACGCGCAACACCAGAAACGTCGTGACCCCGACCCTGGGCGGCGATGTCTTCTGGCGCGACCTGGCAGAATGCTGCGGCTGGCGCATCCAGCAAAACGCCATCTTCAGCAACTGCCGCATTCTGGACAGCGAAAATTACCGCCATGCCTGGGGAAGCCTGGGATACCTTGAGGAACTGCTGCTCGGAAATCCGCCCTCACGGCTGAGCAACTACGCCGAACCTGGATACCGCTTCTACAAATACCCAGCGGAAAAAACTCCCAGGCGCGGCGTTGTCATTCTGCTGCATGGACTCGGCAACCGCGCCCACAACATGAGCGGCATGGCCAAAAAAGCCGCTGCCGCTGGCTATGACGCGCTCAACTACGACTATCCGACGTTCGCCGAGCACATTTCCACCCACGGCCAGCGCTTTCTCAATGCCTTCCGAACCGAGCTGGCAGACATCCCGCCAGGTGAAGACATTTTTTTTCTCACCCACAGCCTGGGCGGCATCATCGTGCGCGTCGCCCTGGCCAAAATGACCCCGGCTGAATGCGAACGCATCAAGGGCATCGTCATGATGGCGCCGCCGAACCGCGGCTCCTATTGGCCCGATGTCCTGATCAAGGCTATGCCGAGCGCCGGCGAATTATCCAAAACCCTCGGCGACCTGCGCACCGCGCCGGATTCGCCTGTCAACCAAATTCCACCGCCAGCCGCTCCGGTCAAAATCGGCATCATCCGCGCTACGATGGACATGAAAGTGGCTGAGCATCAGACCAAACTGAATGGCATCCCCGGCGACAAGTACACCGACGTCCCTGGCGGTCATTGGCAACTGCCCCTCAGCGATGACGCCTTCCGAGCTGCGGAGACGTTCTTCCGCACTGGCGCCTTCTGAGTCGCGCCTCAGCATTCATCGTCTGCGTACTGCTCAATCCACTCGCGCACAAAATCCACGGCCTCGGTGCCTAAGTCAGCGCAGCAGTTGGAGCAAAAGATGATGCCTTCCGAGGTTCCCGCCAAAATATGGCTGCGGTAGGTCTCGCATTCGGTCTCAATCTGCTTCCGCGTCAACGGCTTTCCTTCGCCGTAATTCCACAGGTAGCAGCCATTCATCCGCCGCTGCCCTGGCGTCCTTGCCACGACAGCGTCAAAGTCGCGGCTCAAGTCATCCAGCTCTGCCGGCGCCATCATATTCCAGTAGGTGACGATGTCAAAGCAATGCAGATAGTCGTCCACTGCCATCGGTAACTGCCGCTTGTAGAAGACAACGCTGAAATCAAGCCGGCGGGCTGGACAGGCGTGCAGCGCGTCCGCCATCGCTTGCACTGCTGGCAGGCTCAGGCGAGCCGGCGTCGGCGCAACCGGCGACCTGAAAAAATCATCCAGGATGGCTCCGGTGATATTGGGGAATTTTTCTGCCAGGCGCAAGACTTCGTCAAGGTCAGTGGTATCGTCATTGCGCACTGAGCCGCTGTCGCCGATGGCGGACCATATAATCCGCCGCATGGAGTGCAGTTTTTCGGCCTCGTCATCAAACGGCGGTTTCGGAAGATTGCACATGACGACCCGGCACATATTGGGAATGCCGAGGAATTGCGCTCCCTCCAGCGGCTCCATCCTATTCTCGCCCGGGAGCTTCCAGCGCTGATTGCCAGCGGCGTTATGATGACTGCCGGCATTCTGTCCCCATAACCACAAACGGTCGCGAAATTTCATGCTCGTCTCCCAGATGGATTTTGATTATGTCATGCCTGCGAGGACGACGCTCCCTGTCGCGCCGTTCTGCCAAGGCTCAAATCAACAGCATACAATCGCCATAGCTGTAAAAGCGCATTCGGCTGCGAACTGCGAAGTCATACGCTTTCATCACATGGGCGTGGTCCGCAAACGTGCAGACCAGCATCAGCAAGGTCGACTGCGGCAGATGAAAATTGGTCAACAGGCCGTCCGCCACCCGGGAACGATGCGGCGGATGCAGAAAAATCGATGTCTGTCCTGAACCCGGCTTGACCATTCCAGAGGCCGGGTCAAAGCAGGTCTCCAGCACCCGCACCGTCGTCGTGCCGACGCAGATTATGCGGCCGCCTTCCTGCCTGGTGCTATTGATCAGCTCGGCGTTCGCAGCGGAGAAACAGTAGTTTTCCGCGTGCATCAGATGGTCTTCAACCCGTTCCACGCTCACCGGCTTGAACGTCCCAGCCCCGACGTGGAGCGTCAAACGCGCAATCTTGACCCCGCGCGCTTCCAAACCAGCCAGCATCTCAGAAGTGAAATGCAGCCCTGCAGTCGGTGCCGCTACTGCGCCGGGCGTGGATGCGTACACAGTCTGGTAGCGCTCGCGATCCTCTGGCAAGGGTTCGCGATCAATATAGGGAGGAAGAGGAATCTGCCCAGCCCTCTCCATCAGCGCAAAAACATCCTCAACGTCAAATCTGACCTGGAAGGTGCCGTCCTGATTTTTCCGGGTGACGACAAAGCTCCCGGCAGCGGCTTCCAGTTCAACTCGCGCCCCAGGGGGCAGCCGCCGACCTGGCCGCAGCAGGCACGTCCAGGTGCCGTCCGCCGTGGGTGCCAGCAAAAAAGCCTGCACACGCCCGCCCGTCTGCGCCCGATGTCCCCACAAACGAGCGCACAATACCCGCGTGTCGTTGATGACCAGGCAGTCGCCAGACCGCAGATACTGGGGAAATTCGATGAAGCCATGCCGCGAAAAAGCTCCGCTGCGACGTTCCAGAACCAACATCTCGGAGTCTGACCGATGGGAAGCCGGATGCTGCGCAATGAGTTCCTCCGGCAAATCATAATAGAAATCAGATACTTTCATGGACCTTCTTGCTTCATGCCACGCCACTATCAGCCAACTTACGGCAACCTGAAGTCTGTACAGCAAGCGCTCATCGCAAGACTTCGCACAATAAAAAAATTCCGTGTATTCCGTATGTTCAGTGGTTACAAAAACAACCCTATAAAAAATCAGTGTTCATCTGTGTCCATCCGTGGTAAAAAAATAAGTTGTGTACCGCAGCCCTCACCGCTTCGCTGTCAAGGCTCGCCGAATATCCCGGTCAGCCTCGCGCTTTTTCAAGTCATCCCGCTTGTCCCGGACATTCTTGCCGCGGCACAACCCCAGCTCCACCTTGACCTTGCCTTTGTCATTGAAATAAAAGGACAGCGGCACCAGCGTCAGGCCTTTCGCTTCAACGCTCTTCTTCAACCGCGTAATCTCGCGCTTGTGCATCAGCAGGCGCCGCAGCCGCCGCGGCTCATGGTTGTTGCGGTTGCCCTGCTCGTACGGGGCTATGTGAACCCCCGTGAGCTGCAAATTGCCGTCTTGAATCGAAGCATACGCATCAACTAACGACACTCCGCCAGCGCGGCACGACTTGACCTCTGTACCAGTCAAGGCAATCCCGGCCTCGAACTTCTCCAAAACGATGTAGTCATGCCGCGCCTTCTTGTTCTGAGATATCATCTTCATGTAAATTTTCCCACCCCGGACAAGAAAAATATTGATTCGCGTGTAAACTAAGTAATATAACCAACTTCACCGTCGATGAAAACCTACTTGGCGAAATCAGGTGCTGGCAGCAATCCAGCCAGGCCTAGCAACAACGCCTGTCCGCTTCTCTTTCTATCATCCCCTTTTTTCTGACCTGACCATGAAAATCATCTGTTTTGGCGACAGTCTGACCAGCTGCGGCGGCTTTGACGGCCGCTACAGCGATATTCTCCAGGACCGCTTCCCCAACCACGTCATCCTCAACCGCGGCGTTGGCGGAGAGACCTGGGCTGACGGTCTGAAACGCCTGGCCTCCGATGTCCTAGCCGAGTGGCCTGACGTCGTCCTGTTGGAATACGGTGCCAATGACTGGTGGCGCGACGAACGACCGCCAGCCGCCTGGGCCGCTGACCTGGAAGAAGCCGTGCGCCGTCTCCTGAGCCTCTGCATACGACCAGTGATTCTCGGCGTCTTCGGCCCCTATCGCTGCCACGCCACCGGCCTTCTCCAGGACAAAACCTACGGCTTTGACGACCGCGCCCGCAAGTACCGCGAGCTGGAGGCTGACATTGCCCGCCGCTACGCCTGCCCGTACATCCCCAATATCCAGCAGGAAATCATCGATGACCGCTGTTGCTGGCGAGACCGCAACCATCCCAATGAAATCGGCAACCGCAGCGTCGCCAACATCATTGCACCCATCCTGGAAAATATCCTGGGCGAGACTGCCCGGCCGATCCGTACCGCCCGACCGCACAACCTCCTTGATTTCTGGCAGGAAGCCGTCGCCCTCGCCCCCGACCGACCTGCTGCAATCAGCGGCAACACCACCCTGACCTACCGCGAAGCTCAGCAACAATGCCTCCGGCTGGCCACTGGCCTGCGCACGGCCACCGGCGTGGAGCGGCCCAAGGTAGCTGTCGGTCTGCCCAACTGCCTGGAATACTACTTGGTTTACTGGGCTCTTGTCAACCTCGGCGGCGTCATCATCCCGATCAATCCCTGGCTCAAGGAGGACAGCTTAGACGCCATCCTGAACACTGTCCAGCCAGACCTCCTGATCGTCCAAGGTTACGGCGACCGCGACATCCTGGCCAGCGCTGCACGCCATCCTACCCTGCCAGTCTACGCCCTCTTCCCGGATGCCAGCCTGCGTAACTTCAACACCTTAATGCAGGCCGACGTACCCGCCACGCCCTGCGCACCAGCTGAGGACGACCCAGCCATTGTCATGCACACCTCCGGCACCACCGCTGCTCCCAAAGGCGCTATCATGCGCCACAGCGACCTCATCTTCAACGTTGTCACCACGATCAACGCCCAGGGCTTCCAGCCGAACGACATCCACCTGCTGGTCAACCCGATGTTCCATTGCACGGCCTTGTACAGCTCCCTGCCCGCCGCCGCCTTCCAGAAAACCCCGGTCGTCATCACAGCGGAAACCCAGGCTGACGCCCTGCTGGCGCTCGTCCAAGCCCACCGTATCACTACTTTCCTCACGGTGCCGTCCATCCTGCAGCGCGTCGTCGCCCTGCCCGATTTCAGCCGCTACGACGTCTCTTCCCTGCGCGTCATCGGCTATGCCGGGTCGTTCATGCCTGTCAAAACCGTGCGCCAGCTCCAGGCAGCCTTTCCAATGGTCGCCCTCCACAACTTCTTTGGCTTGACCGAGACCATCTCCGCCACCCATGTGCTGAATGGCGACGCCTCCCTTGACCGACCTGACTCCATCGGTCGCACCCTGCCCTTTGTCACTGCCCGCATCACCGCCGAAGATGGCCGTGAATGTGCCGATGACGAGGTAGGCGAACTGCTCTTCGCCCGCGAAAATGTCATCCCCGGCTACTGGGGGCAGCCTGAACGCCTGGCCGAAGCGTTGATCGAGCTCGACGGCCGCACTTGGTTCCGCACCGGCGACCTGGCCAGCCGCGACAGCGAGGGATTCTACTTCATCAAAGGCCGAAAGAAGGACATGATCATCGTCGGCGGCGAAAATGTCTTTGCGGCCGAAGTCGAAGCCGCCATCATGCTGCTCGCCGCTGTCAAGGAAGTCGCTGTCAAAGGCATTCCAGCCACTGGCATCCGCGAGTCGCTCGGCGAAATGATCAAAGCCTACGTCGTGCCAGAGCCAGGCATGACCCTGACCGAAAACGAATTGCGACGCCATTGCCATAAAACCCTGCCATCCTATAAAATCCCCCATGTGATCCAATTCCTGGACGCTTTGCCGCGCAATCCAGCCGGAAAGGTCGCCAAGACCGAACTGGCCTGATTCGCCGCAACCCGCGGCCAGGAACACGCTTTTTCCCCTGTGTCTGAACACGTTCAAACAAGGAATTGTACAATGACAAAAAAGATTGCCTGCGGTCTATTCGCCCTTCTGGCAGCGGCAGCGCTGCAGTCAGCCGAGCCGATCATTTCCTTTGAGCCTGGGGAAAACTGGCGAGAACGCATCAGCGCTGGCAGGACGAAGCTGGAAGTCGTCGCCGAGCACGCTGTTCATGGCCAGCACAGCGCCAAGGTCTTCCTGCCCGGCAGCGCCCACGACACCTGGCCAGGCATTGACCTCAAAATCAAGCCGGAAGACTTTGTCGACGGCATCAATGAGCTGAACTTCAGCGCCTGGCACCAGGAAAAAGAGACCATGGGCATAAACTGGCGCATTGATTACGACAAGGGAGACTCCGTCTTCGGCGGCACCAACGTCCCCCCGAAAACCAGAAGACGCATCGGCCTCGCCATCGAACGCAAAGACGCTGACGCCAACGCCTTCCGCGCTGTCAAGATCGTACTCTACCGCCGCATGCCACGCGAAGACTGCACCTACTGGCTGGACGACTTCCGGCTGGACGTCGCCAGCCGGAAATTCACGCCGATTGAGTACATCGCTCCAAAAGGTCACCGTCCCCCAACAGCAGCCGAGCAGGCCGTCGGCTTCCAACTCTTCCAGCGTCACTGGATGGAACACGTGTTCAAAAACACCAAGCCCCTGCCCACCGACGGCGCACCAGTCTTGGACGCCACTGCCTGCCCCGGTGAACAAGAGCCGATAGTCTTCTCCCTGCACGCCCTGGCTGACCTGAAGCAAGTCGCCGTCACGGTCGCCAAGCCGCTGACCGGCCCCAATGGTCACGCGCTCCCCAACACCGCCATCGAAATCCTGCCAATCCGCTGTCTTGACAAAAAAACCACCTACCCATCTAAGGACTACTACTGCGACTTGCCGGTGCTGCTGGAGCGACGCGCCGCCGTCGACATCCCCGGCGGCGAAAGCAAGAGCTTCTGGATTGACATTGACGTCCCTGCCCAGACTCCGGCGGGGAATTATGCCGGCACGCTGGCCCTGGCTATTGACGGCAAGACTGCAACCACTCTGCCTTTCACCTTGCGCGTCCTGCCCTTCACCCTTGAGGAGCCGAATGACATGTTCTGGGGCGAATACTACTACGGTGCCCGCAATGCCAAAACCCCAGAGGAAACCAAGGCGCAGCTGCAAGAACAGATGACAATCATGCGCAAAAACGGCATGACCTCCATCGGCATCTGCTCCGGCCCCGCCCTGGTCAAAGACTCCGCCCGCTGGGAAAACGGCAAGGCCAGCTTCACTCTTGATGAAAACTGCAACTTCGTCCTTATGATGAACCTCTATTTCCCGCTGGGCTACACCATGCCGGTCATCCTGCTCTCTGACGTTGGCCAGTCCTTCTGCTCGCAATTCAAGCTGGCAGTCGGCTCCGAGGAGTACAAAGCCTGCTACAAGGCCTTCTGGGCAGCCATGCAAGCGGAAGGCAAAAAACGCGGCTGGCCCGAAATGATCGTGCAGCCGGTGGATGAACCGGGCTGGCGCTCACAGTATGACCGTGATCTGAACCTGACTCTGCTCAAATACCTGAAGGAAATCCCAGGTCAACGCACTGAACAAGACGGCCCGGGTGACGACTACTTCATCAACCAAGCCGGCCCCTGGGCAGATATGTGGAACTTCAACGGCGCCTTTGGCAACGCGGACGTGATGGCGCGCGTTGCCCGCGAAAACCGCCTGGCTACCCTCTACAACTGCGACGTCGAATCCTACCGCCCGGAAGTCGGTCGCTATGTGACCGGCTTCTTCCAGGCCCGCTCCAACAGCCAAGGCTACTACAACTGGGCTTTCATGAGCGGTGGCAGCAACCCGTATGACGACTTTGACTCAGAACACGGCGACTTCAGCCACATCTACCCGGCCACTGCGACCGAACCCGGCGGCCCCAGCATTGGCTGGTACGGCGCCCGCGAAGGCATTGACGACTACAAGTACCTGACTACCCTGCGCAACTTAGTCGACCGCAAGAAAAATGGTGCCCCTGCCGAGCAGGCTCAAGCCAAAGAGGCAGCCGAGACTATTGACGCACTGCTCGGAACCCTGCGCTATTCACCCAGAGTCCGAAACGCCGCGTCCTTCACCAGCTTAAATCTCCCCGATGGAAAACGCGGCGTCACCGGCATTCTGAAACTGCCCAACGACTGGTCATTCCAGCACTATGACCAGGCTCGCGCCATCCTAATCGCCCAGATCATGACCCTGCGCGGCAGCAAACCAACCGCAACAGCCGCAGCGCCCAAACTGGCAGTCACCCCACAGCCGCCAGTAGAAACCGAAAAATCAGCCCCGCAAAGCCAATTCCAGGTCGTCATCCCCATCATCAACACACCGATAACCATTGACGGCGACCTGTCAGAACCAGCCTGGCAAAAAGCCGGCAAAATCGAGAATTTCAGCCTCGCTACCGGCGGTGTGCCCCTGCGTCAGACGCATGGCCGCATCATGACCGATGGAACCTACCTCTACCTGGCCGCTATTTGCGACGAAGAATATATGGACAAAATCTCCATGCAGGTGACTGAAAACGGCGGCCAGATTTGGATGGACGACTGCGTGGAATTCTTCTTCGACCCCACCTTGGAGTACAAAGGCTACTACCAGCTCGTGGTCAACGCCCTTGGCAAATTCACCTTCCTGAATCAGTTCAACGCTAAAAAGATGAAACCCCGGATCAAGACCGCCGCCAAACTGGGGACGGATAGCTGGACGGTCGAGCTGAGCATCGCCCTCGCTGACTTGAGCATCCCAGGACAGTCTTTCGGCTTCAACCTCTGCCGCGAACGCCGGCCACTCGAAGTCATGGAACTGACCTGCTGGTCCCCGACCGGAGGCAGTTTCGGTACGCCCGAATGCTTTGGCGTCGCCAACTTCGGACGCCGCGGCCTCAGCCTGACTTCAACGGACGCGCTGCAGCTCGGCGACAACCCGATCACGGCGTTGATTCGCAACGACCTTCCGACGGCTGAGACCTTCACCGTCACTGCCGCCTGGACCACAGGCGCAGCCGGTGAAACCAAGCAGACCCAAACCATCGCTCTGCAACCGGACCAGGAGGGCACGGTCAACTTCACCTGGACTGCCGCCGAACCTGGCCCAGTCACCCAGACCATCACGCTACTGGACAGCAAAGCCAACATCGTCGACCGGCTGACCACCACTCCGCAAGTAACCCAGCCGTTGATTTTGGCCTTGTCCTCGCCTTTCATTGACGGCCCTGACTGGCAGGCGGAAATCGCTGTCAACCTGGCGCCGGAGCGTCGCGCCAACCTGGAGCTGGTCATCCGGAGCGAGGCTCATGGCGTCCTCGCCCGCGCCCCGCTCGCCAACGACAGCCGTTTCACGCTGACACTCAGCCAAGGGGCCTTCAACACCCGCGAGAACCTCGCTGTCCAGCTGCAAGACAAAACCACCGGCAAAACCATCAGCGCTATCAACCGCACCGTGTTCACGCCGTAAAATTGCTCCGGCACTAAAGTGCCGACACTGGACGGAAACACGTCTAAGTAGTGCGCAGCGCGAGCGGCTCTTGGTTTACATAAAGCAGGTGCTAGTCACAATGCTTTGTCCGACCGTCTCGGCGAGCAGCACCGGGACTGCATTGCCAATCTGGCGCATGGATTCGGTCCAGGCGCCTGCGAAGACATAGTCGTCAGGGAAAGTCTGTATTCTGGCCGCTTCGCGAGCCGTGTAGTACCTAAAGCTTCCATCGGGGAAAGCAATCATATTTTCGCCGCCAGGGACACCGTGCGCACCTGCCTTGAGCGCCTTGGAAGGCTCATCAAGCGGACTGCCGGTATGGCCGGGATATGGACGTGCACCGTCGCGAAACTCATGATTGGGAATATCGTTTGGCATGCTTGGGTCAGGCAGGCCTGCTATCGCATCGCGAACTGTACGATAGCGTTCGCCAGACGGCGGGAACAGTGAATAATTAGACTTGAGCTTGGCAACCCTGGACGCAACAGCTTTGGGGATTGTCGGACGCTTTGCTTTGACCACTTGATGCAGTTCCCAGTACTCGCCGGTCACCCACTGCTCCCAGAGCAATTTATCCAAAACATGGGTTGCCGCCGGGAAATTCCATTCCAGCTCCAGGTCGGAACGGAAGCCCACGATAAAGACGCGGTGGCGATATTGCGGCACACCATAGTCGGCTGCGTTAAGCAGGCGATAGACAACCCGATAAGACACATCTGGAAAATGCCCGCCAGTATGGATTTTTTCCAGGCGCGAAAGGTGCTCCGTCCAGTCCTCATCGTCCCTCCTGTCGACGGTTGGGTAGGAAAGCTGGAGGACAATATAGTTGAAATAGGTCGCAAAGCTTTCCCGCAGAAGCCCCTTGACATTTTCGAACACGAAGCAGCGCGGATGCAATTCGCGGATGGCGCGGACAGCTTCGGGGAACATATCCCGGGTATCATGTCGCCCGCGCGCCTTTCCGCCCATTGAGAACGGCTGGCACGGCGGTCCGCCGGCGACTAGTTCCACGGAACCAATCAGGTCATCGTACACAACGTCACGCACGTCTCCCTGGTGGAGCCTCCAGTCCTTGGCAAGAGACTGCCCCCGACCCATGTTCAGGCGGATGGTGTCGCAGGCCTGGGCATTGAATTCGACCATTGCCCGGTGATGGCATCCGACTTTCTCCAGTCCCAGCGCCAGCCCACCTGCACCGGTGAACAATTCTATGGAGTTAATCTTCATCGTTTGTCCTCTTGATGCTGCGCCTGCTATAATATCTCCTGGAAAAGGCTTTTCGCAAATGCGGCAACACATTTTGAGGCTTCGCGATCCGGAAAGTCTCCTCTTGTAAAATCAGCTTTTGATCCAGCTTCGGCTGAAGCCATACAGCCGACTTACTCCAAAGTCACGGCCACGTCATCCAGAATGGCTTTCTTATCCGTGGAGAACATGATTCCGGCCCATTCTCCGGCCGGGATCATATACGAGGCCGTGAACAGAGCCGGCTCTTCCGCCAAATCAAAGGACGCCAGCCGGAGTGTGGGGTGCACCGCGCGCTGGTAACCATGCTTTGCCTTGGCATCCGGCGTGTCCGTATAGCGCAGAACGCTGAGATTCAATTTGCCCTGGCCTGACGCCCGGAAAGTCACCACAATTGGACGCGGCTGCGGACTCTGCCAAAGGTCCCGGTCAGTCAAAAGCTGATATGCATGGCCATACGCAGCAATCTCCAGTGCCTTGTTCGGCCCTTCCCCGCGCACCTCGGCCTTGGACACCGTCCATTTCACTGGCTTGCCATTCTCGTCAAGATCGTCAAACGACCCGTTAGCCAGGTAGGGCGAACCAATCGCCAAAGACCGGTATGATGAGGTGTCGTGATAGGCCACCGCATCCAAGGAGAAATTCTTGGCGGCGTCCTCTTGCCGGCGATTACGAGCAAAATGGACGCGCCAGATTTCGCCGCGCCGGAAAGGCGCCAGGCGCGCCGCCGGAACTCTCATTTCGATCACGTACCGGTCAGGCAAAATCCGCGCCTTGGCCTCGACGCCAGAGTCGAACGACGCATCCGCGCCCGGATTGATCGCGTCAAAGACAACGCCGCGTGGATTGACGACAATCTGGTAGTAGCTATTGTCAGCGCTGGGCGGATAGAGGAAGCATTCAATGGCGTCGTCCGACCAGACCGTGCCGTCCTTCTCGGTCGCCTTAGTCACGATTCCGGCGGGATTCGGCTCCATGGCCGTCACCAGGAAATACAGATTCTCTGCGTCTGAGAGCATTCCTACCGTCGTCTGCAATCGTTCTGGGATGACGGCCTTTTCCGGCGTGAAGGACTCCCGGAAATCTGAGGTGTAGAAAGCTCCGACCCAGGCTTTGTCGCTGCCGTCGCCATCAATCGTCACTTTTTCCGAGGTTGTCGGCGCCATCAGGGTCTGACTGGCCTTAGCGCGCATTTCGTCGTTAGGCGCAATCCAGTAGTCCTCCAGGTAGCGCCTGTCCCGAGCCAGGCGCGCCATCACCTTGGCGTCCCCGGCTGCCAGGGTTTCGGCCTCGGCCAGATATCGCAGCAGCTCCTCGCGGCTGCCTGGCTGGTTGAGCAAGTTCGGCCGCCGCTGGTCGCCGGTCGGATAGCCCATGCAGTGCGGCGTGTTCTCCCACAAGCGCCGGCGCAGACCGTGGTACTTGGACATCGCCGGACCAGCCGCGCCATAATACAATCCCTCAATCTCAGACAGCATGGCATCGACATCCAAATCCGGGTCCCACAACAGCTGCCCAGTGACGTAGAGCCACTGCCAGTTGGAGGGGAAAATGTCCTTCCGGCTCGGGTTTTTGGCGCCCACAAAATGGCTGTCAGCGTACAATGCCTCGAACTTAGTCCCGGTCAGTCCCCAGTCGCGATACAAGCGGATTTCCTGCGCCTGGACGCGCTCGTTCGGCACGTACAAAGTCGGCGTACAGGTGGAATATTCATAGAGATAGACATCACTGGAGCGTTCCCGCCACTTGTTCAGGAGTTCAAGTTGCTGGCGGTTGCGCCGACAGGACGGATCGTCCAGGCGATGGCCGTAGCAGCGGCCGTGAATGCAGTAATACACCCGTATGCGCGGATCATGCTGCACGCCATCAGGATTTTCTCGGTAGGTGTGATATGCCCAGGTTGACAGCCGGGCCTTCGGATAGCGCGCATAGACTTGCGCCGACATCGCCTGCACCACTTTGTGGAAACGAGTGGAGATATTCAGGTAATGATAGGGGCCAGGCGGGTCGAGCGCCCGGCACGCGTCGCATTCGCACCATCCCACGGACGTGTCCGTCATCCCGAAACAATACGTTGCCTTTTCCACGCCATGCTCAGCTATCTGCTGGCAAATCTTCTCGACCACGAGTTTCTGCACTTCCGGATTGCTGATGCAATATTGATACACGCCTTTGTGTCCGCCGTCAAACAGAACCCGCTTTCCGTCAAGAAACGTGAAGTACTCCGGATGCTCATCAAAATACTCCTTGGCTGGCACTGCAGCAGAGAAAGTCGTGTGGCCGCCAGCGCTTGAAGTGAGGTACGGCGGCAGACGGGGAGTGTAAAATTCGGTCAAGGCCGGATTGCTGACCGGGATGCTGTAAGGAGTCGCAATCTGATAGCCGTTGCGCACCGCCCAGGTGACGCCATGTTTGGGAATCGCATTCCAAGCCGAGCCGACCTGGTCCAGCCGCCGCACCGCAAAATGCGGCTGACGGAACAGCTCGCCGGCAGGCAGGCTGATCTTAGACTGCTTGGGAACGTGCTCGCCGTCATCGTCCGCCGTCGCCGGCGCCAGCCAGCGCACGCCAAGGTAGTGCTGGAGAAAATAGTAGACACCATACAGCTCGGCTACTCCGTCCTTGCCGACAATGAGCAGGCGCTCATCGCTAATCTGTATGAAAAAGGCGTCATCTGCCGCTTTAGTCAAGCGTTCGCGGATGGCGGCGGGCGATTCCGGCAGGGTGGCAACCGTGCCCAGCACGATTTGCCGCGGTGCGGTTGACGGCTCCCGCGCCGTACTCAAGGTCACTCCGCTGGCCTTGGCGATGTATGCGCTCAGCTCCTGCGCTGCCAGCTCCGTGCTGGCGGCGGCAGCTGCTGGAATCACAATCACCGGCAACGGCGTCGAGCCGGTCAGTTCAAAGTCTGCCCATGCGGTCAAAACGCCTAACGCCATGCATGCACCAAAAACAAGCCTGCGCATAGATACCTCCGCTTTGTTTGAACAATCCAAAATACTATTTGGCAAAAATGTTAATATGCAATAGGTGGTGATAGAAGTCAATATTTGACAACATGCAATGAGAACATAGCCAGCATGAAAGAACAATCCCTCCTGCGGCAAGCTGAAGCTCGGACTACGTACGGTACATACTGCAAGCTAAAGCGTGAACTACGTACTGCAAGCTGAAGCGTGAACTACATGCTCCTGCAAGCGAGGTACATACTGCAAACTAAATCTTGAACTACGTGCGATACGGCAGGCTATTGGATCTGCGACCATCCGTTCTTGTCCACAGCTGGCGCTGTCGACTTAGTCCATGAGTAGCCCAACGCCCCAGCCGGCGCCTCGACGTTACTGAAAAGCGAGCCGTACGCATTAAGAGGATTACTGATTATAATTCCGGCGACATGACCATCTGCGTAGCACATATTCAGAGTTCGGTCATGTCGCGGCGCGGCTCGGGACGTGTCGGTGGACGGCTGGTAGCTGTACACTAA
>Ga0123335_1001292_pt1 | contig 41172 bp, 38 predicted proteins | sample BiotimSIPDNA_2_FD_89707 | JGI IMG/M metagenome (GOLD analysis project Ga0123335, IMG submission 89707) | Anaerobic biogas reactor microbial communites from Washington, USA - Biogas_R2 time_0 SIP DNA | ecosystem: Engineered > Bioreactor > Anaerobic > Unclassified | place: Washington, USA...
ACTGAAATAGCGGCGCCGGTATTGATTTTTTTCAGGATGTTTTCATCAAAGTTATTTACATCGGCAACTATCTGAAGGTTGTGGATCACGGTTCCATCGTTCAAATTAATGAAGTTTACATTTTTGCTTTCGCGTTTTGTACGAACCCAACCATTTACTTTAATGGTACTACCAAAAGCTTCCGAGCTTAAAATTTCTTTGATCTCCTGACGTTTCATCACTTAAAATATTAGTAAAATTTATGACATGCAAAGGTATGATTTTTTGTAAAAAAGTGCTTTTCGGATCGAAGTATGTAACGAAACTTAAGAATTCTTAAAGAATATACTGATAATCACAGGAAACTGACCCGACGAAGTAAAACCGATTAATAACAATTGTCAATAATCCTTTGAAGCATCAAAATTCAATAGTTTCTCGCTCCGAAAAGCCTTCAAACTTTTGCAGATTTTCAAATTAAATCCTGGAATAAATTATGAGGTAATTTATGCTTACTCCTGGAAATATATCCGTTTTACCCGTTGCGAAACCGAAGTGAATATTTCGTATGGAATGGTTCCCAATGCTTCCGACATTTCCGATGCTGGTAATTCTTTGCCAAAAACGATTACCCGGTCACCTTCTTTTACGTCGATATTAGTTACATCAACCATGCACATGTCCATGCAAATATTACCAACTACCGGGGCAAGCTGTCCGTTTATCCACACTTTTCCCACCCCGTTGCCCAAATGCCGGTTAAACCCATCGGCATAGCCTATTGGCAGGGTAGCAATTACCATATCGCCCATAGCCACACCTTTCCGTCCGTAGCCTATGGTATCGCCTGGCCGCACAATGCGTAATTGCGAAACAGTGGTTTTCAGCGTGCTCACGTTCATCAATGCCTTTTTATTGACCACACTGATTCCATAAAGTCCTATGCCCAGTCGAACCATCTCGTATTGGTTGTCGGTGAAACGCTCAATGCCCGACGAATTAAGGATGTGGCGCATAACAGGATGATCGCAACCCGCCTGAACCACGGCTGCCAACTGCTCGAAACGATTAATTTGCATGAGGGTGTATGCATCTTCATCGGGATCATCGCTCACTGCAAGATGCGAAAATACCGAACTGATAAACAACTCGTTGGTCTTGTTAATTTTAGCCAACAGCTTTTTCAGTTCATCTTCCGAATCGAAACCTAACCTTCGCATCCCGGTATCGAATTTAATATGTACAGGAAAATAACTTACGGCACTTCGGTGTGCATACGGAATAAACTGGTCGAGCAAACGAAGCGAATAAATTACCGGCTCGAGCTGATGTTCTATCATCAAATCGAAACTATGCTCCTCGGGGTTCATCACCACAATCGGCATCTTAATTCCGGCGTTGCGCAAGGTAACCCCTTCATCGGCAATGGCCACTGCCAGATAATCGGCATGATGAAACTCTAGAACCCGGGCAATTTCGGCAGTCCCGCTCCCGTATGAAAAAGCTTTGACCATAGCCATAATTTTTACATCGGGTTTGAGCATGCTCTTGAAGTAATTATAATTGTGTACCATTGCCGAAAGATCGATTTCGAGCACGGTTTCATGAGCTTTATATTGTAATGTAGTGGCAATCAGATCAAACTGAAAATCGCGCGACCCTTTCAGCAAAATGGCTTCTTGCTTAAACTCAAGCAACGGCAATTCGTTAAGAAATTCAAGGGTCGATTCATAAAAGTGCGCATTATCGCCAAACAAATGAGCCTGTTTCGAAATATTAGGGCCAACACCAATAAAACGATCCATCATTCGCAAACGCACCAACTCAGCCACTTCGGCATACAACACTTCATCGGTTTTTGGCGAATAAAAGATATCGGAAAGGATAAGTGTTTTGGAAAGGAAGCCTTGGCTAGCCTGCTGGTCTAGGGTATCGAGAGCGATTGTTAGCGAGTTAAGGTCCGAATTGTACGAGTCGTTTATTACGATACACTCGTTTTTTCCTTGTTTTATTTCGAGGCGCATGGCCACAGGTTGCAAGTTGCTGAACCGGTTAAGCACGTGGTCTTGGTCTTTACCAATGGCAATAAGGGCAACCAAACAGGTGCAGGCATTCTCAACCGATGCATCGTCGGAGAATGGAATAGAAATGGCGTATTGCTTTTCACCAGATTGGCCAATAATACCGCAGCCCTCCGGAATTTTTTGCACAAAATAGATAAAAAGGTCGGCCGTTTCATCCATCATCGACCAAGTAATGGGGCAAAGCGATTTGTGTTCGGCCAAACTACCAATAGCATCAGTAATACCCTGATAATCTTTGTGATATATTATAACATCGGTACCAACAAACAGTTTTAGTTTTTCTTCAATCTTTTGTTCCACCGATTCAAAATTCGACTGGTGAGCCTCGCCTATATTGGTAAAAATGCCAATATCGGGCTTTACAATGCGCTGCAACAGTTCCATTTCGCCCGGTTGCGATATCCCGGCTTCAATTATTGCAATGTCGGCATCATTGTCGAGCAACCACACCGAAAGGGGAACTCCAATTTGCGAATTAAAACTTTTGGGGCTTCTGATTACATTGTATTCGTCGGCCAATAACTGGCTAAGCCACTCTTTTACAATGGTCTTGCCGTTACTTCCGGTGATGCCTATAACTTTACCCCTGAAACTATTGCGCTTCAATATCGCTGTTTCCTGCAAGGCTGCCAGTGTATCGGCAACCAGAAGAAACGAAGCGCCGGGAAATTTGTGCACCGAGAAACCGGCATTTGAGATAACAAAATTCCGAACGCCCTTATCGTAAGCATGCCTGATGAACTGATGGCCATCGCTCCGGTTGGTTTTCAGCGCGTAGAACAAGGTTGACATGCCCGCAACAATGGTTCGCGAGTCGACTGAAAGATATACAATTCGGGTTTCGTCGCCTTTTTGAATTAGCTGAGCTCCAAGTTGCTCCGCGATGAAAAAGTTGGTCATTTCGTTCATCGTAACCTATTTTTGAGATAAATTAAAACATTCTCTGCAAAGGGGTTCATATTCCTTTTTTTCCCCCAACATTACTAATTTTTCGTCATCCTGCAAGCGGTGCGAGAATTGCGCAAGGCTACCACAATGCATGCAAATGGCATGTACCTTAGTTACAAATTCGGCAATAGCCATAAGTTGGGGCATTGGTCCAAAAGGTTTTCCCCGGTAATCCATATCCAATCCGGCTACAATAACCCGTATCCCCATGTTGGCTAATTTCTCACAAACTTCTACCAGTGCAAGGTCGAAAAACTGAGCTTCGTCAATGCCAATAACATCAACATCGCCGGTAAGCAATAATATATTTGAGGCGGTATCGACTGGCGTACAACGTATCGTATTCTCGTCGTGCGAAACAACATCATTGGCCGAGTACCGGGTGTCGATAACGGGTTTGAAAATTTCGACCCGTTGTTTTGCAATCCTTGCTCGATTGAGACGCCGGATCAGTTCTTCAGTTTTCCCCGAGAACATCGAACCGCAAATTACCTCGATATAACCGCGCTGCCGTTTACCGCTTAAATCTTTTTCCAGAAACATTCTTTACTAAAAACAAAAAAGTAATTTTACAACTTATTGAAAACGTCGCTTTTTCAATTCAATTTTGAAAAAAAATTGAAATTTTGAAGATAGCACATTTCAACAAATAATTTTGCAATCTGATTAATTAATGAAGTTTAAACGAATATGGAAAATAAAATAGTGCTCGGTATGATCCAAAAAAACATGGAAGAAATAAAATTCCTGTTCGAAACCATGCTTAAAGAAGATAAAATCGATCCGCTGCTGATTGAAATAACAACACTGAAAGCCAAAAGCTTATATCAGGAATTAAAACTTCTTCTACCCAAGAACTCAATCCTTCTCCATGGAGATAAAGAGGAAAACCCAGAAGAAACAGAATTGGCTGAAACCGTTGCCGAGACCCAACCCGTTGGCTCAATAAAAGATGAACCCGAAACTTTTTCGGTTGAAACTTCATTTACTGTACTTGCTGAAGAAACTATATCTGTAACCGACGAAATATCGTACGAAACCCCAAATAATCAAGAAGAAAGCATTGAAGAACCTTCTGTAGAAGAAATTCTGAAACCCATTACAGAACCGACTGATGATAAAAATGAAATAGCTGAATCCGCTGAAGAAATTATTGCCGAAGCAGAATATAACCTGCCCGAACCAACAGAAGAAGCCAACATCGAAGAAAATCATAAGAACCAGCTTTCCTCTGAAGAAACCTTGCAGGAAAAAGAAGAAATTCATGAAATCATCAGCTTAATTGAAGAACCCAGCACTGAGACTGTTTCTGAAGCAATGCTCGGCGAGGTTGAAGAAATTCAACCCGAAGAAATAAAACAAGCTATAGAAGAATTCATTGCCGCCGAAGAACAAGCTGTTGAACCAGTTGAAACATCAGAACCCACATCGCTGGAAAATATTGAAACTCCTGAAGAAGAGGAAAATACAAACGGAAAGCAAATTGTTGATATTGAATCTGTGCTGAAAGAAGCTGAGAGTACCGAACCTTCTGACAAAAAAGTATTTGGTGAAAAATTTTCGAAAGAACCTTCGCTAAACGACAAATTATCTTCGGGCACAACGTATGAATCGAAAATAAAAGGTAAGCCGGTAACCAACCTGAAAGGGTCTATCGGGCTCAACGATCGCTTCCTATACACCCGCGAGCTTTTTGGCAACGACAGTGCCCGGTACGAGGAAGCCATTGAGAAACTCGACCAGTTCTCTAACCTGCTTGAAGCCATTGAATATCTCGAAAAGAATTTCGTGTGGGTAAAAAACAATACAAGCCTTAAATTCATGGACTTGGTAAAACGTCGGTTCGAAAATTAGTATCATGGCAAAACTCTATTTGGTACCTACACCAGTAGGGAACCTCGAAGACATAACCCTAAGGGCAATAAGGATTCTGAAAGAAGCCGATACCATTTTGGCCGAAGACACACGCACTTCGTCGAAACTATTGCACCATTACGGAATTGAAACAAAACTGCAGTCGCACCATAAATTTAACGAACATAAAACTTCGGAACATATTGCAGAACGCATACTGGGCGGCGAAACCATTGCCCTGATCACCGATGCCGGAACACCAGGAATTTCGGACCCAGGATTCTTGCTTGTCAGAACTTGTGCCGAAAAAGGTGTTGATATTGAAACACTCCCCGGAGCCACAGCCTTTGTTCCCGCGCTGGTAAATTCAGCACTTCCGTGTGACAAATTTTGTTTCGAAGGATTCCTGCCCCAGAAAAAGGGGCGCCAGAAAAGATTAAAAGAACTATCGACAGAACACCGAACGATGATTTTTTACGAATCCCCGTTCCGGCTATGCAAAGCCCTCGAGCAATTTGCCGAGCATTTCGGCTCCGAACGCAAAGCATGCGTAAGTCGCGAAATTTCAAAACTATATGAAGAAAACGCCAGGGGAACATTGCAGGAATTGCTCTCCCATTTTAGTCAAAAACAAGTAAAAGGAGAAATTGTAATTACAGTTGAAGGGCTTAGCCGCAAAGAAAAAGACGACGAAGAGGAATAAACAACAAAACTTGCCAGAGCCCATGCTGCACCCTATAAAACAAATTCTGCCCTAAACAATCTGTTTCAATGCTAACTATATTTTTGTACTTTTGTCGCCCGTTGAAAACCTGTTACTGTTTACGGGCTTTAATTACGTTTTATCTTCTTTAATCGAGAAAAAATGAATTTTATTGAAGAATTGAAATGGAGGGGCATGATACACGACATGATGCCCGGCACCGAAGAACAACTTAAAAGAGAGATGACCTCGGCTTACGTGGGAATAGACCCAACTGCCGATTCACTACATATTGGCCACCTTGTATCGGTTATGATGCTAAAACACCTTCAAGTTTGCGGCCATCGACCCATCGTGCTTGTAGGTGGTGCAACCGGAATGATTGGCGACCCTTCGGGCAAGTCTCAAGAACGCAATCTACTCGATGAGAACACATTGCGTCATAATCAAGATTGCCTGAAAAAACAATTGAGCCGCTTTCTCGACTTTTCTTCGGGAGCCCAGAACCAAGCCCTTTTGGTGAATAACTATGACTGGATGAAAGAATTTTCGTTCCTTGGTTTCATCCGCGACATAGGAAAACACATCACCGTTAATTATATGATGTCGAAAGATTCGGTAAAAAAACGGTTGGCAGGCGAAGGCACTTCGGGCCTTTCGTTCACCGAATTCACTTACCAGCTAGTACAAGGCACCGACTTTCTGCACCTCTATAAAACATTACAATGCAAGCTGCAAATGGGTGGATCAGACCAGTGGGGAAATATTACCACCGGTACCGAGCTCATCAGGCGCATCGAAGGGGGCGAAGCCTTTGCCCTCACCTGCCCGCTCATTACCAAAGCCGACGGAGGTAAATTTGGGAAAACAGAATCGGGCAACGTATGGCTCGACCCAGAAAGAACTTCACCCTACGCATTTTACCAGTTTTGGCTCAACACATCGGATGCCGATGCCGAAAAGTACATCAAAATTTTCACCCTGCTGAAAAAAGAAGATGTTGAAACACTGATTGCCGAACACAATCAAGCTCCCCACCTTAGGCTGTTACAAAAGAAATTGGCTGAAGAAGTTACCACCATGGTACACTCAAAAGAAGCCCTGAATTCAGCTATCGAAGCCTCACAAATACTTTTCGGGCAAGGAACAGCCGAGCAGCTAAAAACTCTCGATGAAAAAACATTCCTCGATATTTTCGACGGAGTGCCCCGTTATACAATTCCAGCATCTGAACTGGCCGAAGGAGTAAATATCCTTGATTTATTGGCCGATAAAACTGTCGTATTCCCATCGAAAAGTGAGCTTCGTCGTACTATTCAAGCCAACGGGTTAAGTGTAAATAAAGAAAAAATACAATCGCCGGAAACCGTCATCAACAACAGTTGGCTAATTGCTGGCAAATACCTTGTTGCCCAAAAAGGAAAGAAAAATTATTACATGATAATTGCTGAATAATAAAAATCGATTTTAAACGTTGAAGTAGGAATACTAACGATATACGACGCTGCTTATGGAAAATTTTTTTAACAACGAAAGGATATTGAAATCATTGTGGCGATGGAAGATCCACATAATCATAGCTCTAATTGCTGCTATTGCCGTCTCGGCTATCATTTCTTCGCCCATTTTTATAAAGCCGAAATACAAATCGGTAGCGCGGGCTTATCCAATCAATACCGAGCTTTACAGTAAAGAATCGGAAAGTGAGCAAATGCTAGAAGACCTTCGCTCAAACGACATTAAATTTAAAATGATCGATGCCTTTCAGTTGGACAAAGTGTATGGCATAGGCCGCGATATTCCTCATTATAAATCATACATTATCAATGAATACGATGAAAATGTCAGCTTCAAAAAGACTGAATTCGAATCGGTTGAAATAAAAGTGCTCGACCAAAACCCTCAACGGGCATCCGATATGGTCGATTCGCTCATCGTTTTTTTCCATCAGCTAAAGAAACAACAGCGGAACTACAAGTTCATGGAAATTGCGGTTATTGCTGAAAGAGATTTAAAAATTAAGAATGCCGAAATAGATTCGCTCAGCAAAGTTCTGACCCAATTGACCGAAGAATATGGCCTGCTCGACTACGATACACAAGTAGAAGCTGCCACCGTTGGTCTAATGGATGCAGCAGCCAACCGTGGAGATACCAAACCGGCCAAAGAAATAATCAACAGCCTAAAAACCAAGGGACTTGAGTTTAACCGGTTGCACAAACAATTGCAATCGGCCGAACATACTGCCGACTCGCTGAGATTACGCTACGACTACGGGGTAAGTCAGGGAACGAAAGATATAACCTACACAATTGTGGTTGAAAGGCCATTCCCTGCCGACAAAAAATCGTACCCAGTGCGCTGGCTTATCGTGTTCTTATCGACCGTGGCTACTTTGCTTGCATCAATTGTTACCGTTGTTACGATCGACTATTTCCGTGAAAGAAGTTCAGCAAAATAACAACATCATACCCGATAGTTGGCTTAAGTACATTCTGTTTTACGCCATTTCATTGCTGTTTATTTTTATAAACGCATATCTGGTAGTAAAAAAGGATACGCTGTTTGCCGTTGCCTTTCCGGTATTGTTTGCCGTGCTTCTTACTGCGCTGTATTCATACGATAAACTCATCTGGGTTGCCATACTTTTTGCACCACTCTCGGTACCGTTAAAAGCGATCACCAGCGGGTTGCCCATAGATATGCACCTGCCCACTGAACCACTTATATTCGGTACACTGTTGTTATTTATCCTTAGCATTGCCCAAGGAAAAAGAATTGGGACCAACCTCACCCGTCATCCGGTTTCTATTGTATTGTATTTCTACCTTGGATGGATGTTGCTAACCTCGATAACCAGCACATTACCAATGGTTTCTTTCAAGTACCTTCTTTCGAGAACCTGGTTTATCGTGGTGTTTTTCTTTATCCTGGCTTATCTTTTCGAAAAAGAAAAAAATATTGAGAAATTCCTTTGGATGTTTTTAATCCCCTTGGTACCGGTAATGCTATTTACCATTGGCCGTCATCTTTCGTATGGGCTTCACGACAACCAGGCAGCGCACTGGGTAATGTACCCGTTTTTTAAAGACCACACTTCGTATGGAGCAGTGTTGGCCATGTGCCTGCCATTTCTCATCGGGTTTTCTTTTTCAGGATGGATTAAACAGAAATATAAAATTTGGATTTGGGGGCTGACTGGTTTTTACATTCTTGCCGAATTGCTCTCCTATTCGCGGGCTGCATGGCTCAGTTTAATGGCCGCCGGAGGTGTTTGGGTGGTCATGAAGCTTAAAATCAAATTCAAAACCATTGCCATAACTTTTGTTTCGTTATTGTTGATTGTTTTCGCCTTCCAGGATCAGATTCTTCAACGGCTTGAGCGAAACTCTCAAGATTCATCAGCGAATTTGACAGAGCACCTTACTTCGATGACCAATATTTCAACTGATGCTTCGAACCTTGAACGGCTTAACCGCTGGCACTGTGCGATAAAAATGTTCAACGAAAAACCTTTTTTTGGCTGGGGACCCGGTACTTATGCCATGAATTATGCCCCTTTCCAAAAAGCATCGATGCGTACCATAATCAGTACAAACTCTGGAGATGGAGGAAATGCTCACAGTGAATATCTGGGATCGATGGCCGAATCGGGTTTTATTGGTACATTGAGTTTTATTGCTATCATTATAGTCGTGTTAGCCACTGGCATAAATGCCTATTCAAAAACCTCAGACAAGAGACTGAAAATGTTGCTCATTTCATCGATACTAAGCCTAATCACCTACTATACCCACGGAATACTAAACAACTTTCTCGATATGGATAAGGTATCGATTCCATTCTGGGGCTTCACGGCAATCATTGTCGCCATCGATCTTCAAATAAAACGGCAAAAAAATACCCGTCTTGAAGAACAAAACGGGTAAATTATCCTTTTTTGAGAAACTTATCAGAAAGTATACCTTATTCCAAGAGCTGCACCCCAGCCCAAGCCGGCATTATCGCCCAAAAAATCCCACATCGGGCGGGCATCGATACTGAGTAAGATTGGAGCTCCTTTTTTGCTGAAATTATATTCAAGGCCAATTTGCCCACCTATGGCAACGTTCACATACCCGGGGTCGCCCTTGTAGGAATATAAGCCCAATGCGGCACCAGGACCAACATACCAGTTCAGCCCACCATCAATATTCCATAGCCAGTGGTATACACCCACAATATTCATACGGTTCCAGCTGCTGTTTCCTCCCCAGCCTAAATCGAATTCAAGCCGATTGGCACTACCTAAGCCGTGTTGATAAGAAAGCTCGGCACTTCCTAAACTTCCACCGCCCAACCGCAACCCTATTGCATGAGGACTAATTTGTGCCTGAGCACCAATAGCCATGCTTGCCACGATAAGTAAAACCAAATAAATCTTCTTCATTTTCAATTATTTCTAGTTAATAAATCTTCAATAAACGACTGTCCCGATTTTCTCACCAGAAAGTAGTTTTTTCAGGTTTCCTTCGGTATCCATGTCGAAAACAACAATCGACATATTGTTTTCTTTACACAATGTTGTAGCTGTTAGGTCCATGATTTTCAATCCGAGATTATATATTTCGTCGTATGAGATACGATCGAATTTCGTAGCAGTAGGATCTTTTTCAGGGTCGGCAGTATAAATGCCATCAACGCGGGTCCCTTTGAGCATAACATCGGCACCAAGCTCAATAGCACGCAAAGCCGAGGCAGTATCGGTGGTGAAAAACGGGTTTCCGGTACCGGCAGAAATTATGGCCACTTCTCCCCTTCCGAGCGATGCTAATGCCTTTTCCTTTTGATAATACTCTCCGATAGGTTCCATTCGTATGGCCGAGAATGTGTGCGCATTAACGCCATTTTTTTCAAGTTCTGATTGTAACGCGAGGCTATTGATAACTGTAGCAAGCATTCCCATCTGATCGCCTTTAACGCGGTCGAACCCTTTGGCCGCACCACTTAAGCCCCTGAAAATGTTTCCACCGCCAATTACAATGGCCACCTGAATGCCCATATCCACGATTTCTTTAATCTGACCAGCATACGAGGCAAGCCGCGCGGGGTCTATTCCATACCCCACATTGCCCATCAACGATTCACCCGAAAGCTTTAGTAGTACTCGTTTATAAGGAGTTGTCATATTACTATTTTTTTCGACAAAGGTAGTATTTTCAGAATTTATTGACCCTGTTTATTTCAAATTGCTGAACATTGCCTTAGCAATAGTTACTTGCGAAGCATGGTCTACAATCGGGGGTGGATAATGTAACTTGCTCGTTATATGCCCAGTAAGATTATGAATATCGTTTGCCGATAATTTTGCTAGCTCAGGAATCCATTTCTTGCAATAAACACCATCGGGATCGAACTTTTGTTGCTGGCTCCATGGGTTAAAAATCCGGAACCAAGGTTGGGCATCGCAGCCGGTTGAAGCAGCCCATTGCCAGTTCCCGTTATTCACCGAGGGATCGTAGTCGATAAGATGGTTGGCAAAAAAACGTTCGCCCCATCGCCAGTCAATGTGCAAATCTTTAGTTAGAAAAGAAGCGACAACCATACGTACTCTGTTGTGCATGAACCCCGTAGCAACAAGTTCGCGCATCCCGGCATCGACAATGGGAAACCCGGTAGTTCCGCTACACCAGTGGCCAAACTTTGTCTCGTCGTTTTCCCAGGCAAGGTTCGCATACTTTTCATTAAAAACGTTTCCGAAAACTCGTGGAAAATGGAAGGCCACGTGAGTAAAGAAATCGCGCCAGTAGAGCTCATTAATTAATGAGTGTTCAGTATCGAAAACTGAAAGAATTTGATGATAGGTTTCACGCACCGAAATGGTTCCAAACTTATGGTGTGCCGAAAGCAAACTGGTTCCCTTCACCGAAGGAATATTGCGCGTTTCGCTGTAATTATCGAGAGAATCAATACCAACCAATAATTTTTTCCCTTCCTCTCGTCCCCCTGAAAGCAATGTTTTAGGTTCCCAATTGGTAAACATAGAATGAAAATCATCAATGGCATTTTCTATTGTTCCGTTATAGTAATTATTGAATGTATTTTCAACAGGAACAGGGATGTGTATTTTTCGAGCCTTTTTCATGAACGGGGTGAAAACAGTATATGGAGAACCATCGTCTTTCGTTACCTGCTCAGGTTCAGTGAGGAGAGAATCGGCAAAAGAAAAAAACCCTGCACCCAAGGACTGAGAAATATTGGCCATATTTTGGTCACGTTCGAGACTGAACGGAGTATAATCGCGGTTCACAAAAACAGCCTGGGCATGAGTAGTTTGTAACAAGTACTGCAATATAAGATGGGGTTCACCTTTAAAAACAAATAAACGCGAGCCTGATTTTCGCAAAGCCAAATCAAGTTCAACGAGCGAATTCATCATAAACGAAAAGCTATTTTTCCCGGCAAACGGATTATTGAGTTGGCGCTCGTCGAAGATAAAAACAGGAAGTACACACTTTGATTTTTCAAGGGCAGCAAGTAAGCCTGAATTATCGTCGAGACGTAAATCGCGCCGAAAAATGTGGATAGATAGATTAAAATTTTCCATGTCTTTTGATAAATATTGAAACAAATCTTGACCTAAAGGTACTGTTGAAACCATGAGCATCAAAAAAAGTTTTTGAAAAGCATAAAAGAACCGTAAGAAAGGACAAAATAGCATACAATTATGAAAATGCCTTATTCTTCACAATGCTCAACCATAAAAAACAGGATTGCTTTCCTTGAATAAGCGCGGCATTAAGGTTTGTTTATCACAGACCTATAAGTCTTTTTCGTTCGTCGTAGTTATTGCCTTTTTTTTACCTTTGCGGTTCAAATTCAATATTACAAAACATGGTAAGCAACACCAACACAGCCGACCAATTGAAGAGAGACGGTTATATTGATGAACAAATTCCGGCAGGGATAAACCTCATTGAAGAAATTAACCGGATGAAAAAAGAAAAAAATGCTGTAATACTTGGACATTACTACATATCCCCAGAACTTCAGGACATCTCAGATTTTGTGGGCGATAGCCTTGCCCTGGCTCAGGAAGCAGCCCGAACCACAGCAGAGATTATTGTATTTGTTGGGGTTCACTTCATGGCTGAAACAGCTAAAATTATCAACCCTGCCAAAAAAGTGTTGCTCCCCGACCTGAAAGCAGGCTGCTCACTGGCCGAATCGGCTCCAATTGACAGCTTCAGGGAATTTAAGAAAAAATACCCCAACCACAAGGTAATCAGCTATATTAATTGCACAGCCGATTTAAAAACAGAAACAGACATTGTATGCACTTCGTCGAATGCCGTTAAAATTGTAGAAAGCTTTCCCAGTGATGAACCGTTGATCTTCGGCCCCGACAAAAACCTTGGAAACTACATCAACTCGCTAACCGGCCGCTCAATGGTACTTTGGAACGGAGCTTGCATGGTGCACGAAAAATATTCGGTCGAAAAGATTGTTGACCTGATGAACCAGCATCCCGATGCTGAAATGATTGCCCACCCAGAATGCGAAAGACCGGTATTGTTGCTGGCAAAGCACGTAGGATCGACCGCTGCACTACTTAGCTATGTACTAAAAAGCGATGCTCAGAAATTCATTGTAGCCACCGAAAGCGGAATACTGCACCAGATGAAAAAAGCTTGCCCTTCGAAGATATTCATCCCGGCACCTTCGGTAGATTCAACCTGCGGATGCAATGACTGTAGCTACATGAAATTAAACTCGATAAGAAAACTATATCTTTGTTTGAAAAATGAACTGCCCGAAATTTCCCTTTCGGAAGAAGTGATAGAAAAAGCACGCAAACCGATAGAACGTATGCTTTCGATATCGTAACTCTAAATAAAACAAGACATTGAAATACCGGCATCTTTTTTTCGACCTCGACAATACCCTTTACGACTTCGACACTAATGCGTATCACGCAATGTTAGAAGCATTTACTCAACTTGGTATTATTTCGGAACTCCCTTCTTTCGATGCATTTTTTAAGGTTTATTCTGGCATCAACGACGAACTTTGGGCACTATATCGTGAAAATAAAATTACAAAGGAAGTGTTAAGGGGCTTGCGTTTCGAGCGCAGCCTTGACACTTTCGGCATAAAACCCAATATCCCATTCACCGAAATTGATGATTTGTACCTAAAGAAAATGACCCAACAAACCGCGCTTTTTCCCGAAACCATAACCGTGCTTTCCGAACTAAAAAAACGGGGCTATCAGCTTCACATTATTACCAACGGATTTAAAGAAGTTCAATCCGATAAACTTAGGAACACCGGCCTCAACATGTTGATAAAGAATGTTTTCATTTCAGAAATTATTAAATCGCCCAAGCCACAGCGCGAAATTTTCGAGCATTCAATTAAAAGCAGCAATGCCCGAAAAAAAGAAAGCCTGATGATTGGCGACTCGTGGGAAAGTGATATTGTTGGGGCAAAGAATTTTGGTATCGATCAGGTTTTTTTCAATCCATCGCAGCAAAAAATCGACATGGCAGAGTTGGGCAAACCAACATTTACCATTACCAGCTTGTCGCAACTGCTTGAAATACTTCCCTGAAATATTCTATTCCGATAAAGAACCGTAGATCAACGGCCAGACACTGGCCAATTCGCGGCTTCCGGAAAGAACAATATCGGCACCGGCCTCTTTTAACACTTGCGCATCAAGTGGGCCAGTATTGATGGCAACGACAAAAAGACCTGCTGCCTTTGCCGACTCAATGCCCATGGGTGCATTCTCAACCACAATTGTCTGACTGACAGAATATCCCGATTTTTTAATAGCTTTTAGATATGGCTCCGGATTTGGTTTTCCGATACTGACATCGTGAGCAGTGATCATTTTTTCCCGGAAAATCGACCCTCGATATTCTCTTTCAAGGCGACCAAGCAAAATTTGTTGTGCCGAACCTGTAACGACCCAACAATCGATACCTTCGCGGGTCATAGATGCCAACAATTCAGGCATGTGCTCCATCACAGGCGAATCGGGATAATTCTCCATGAGTTTGTGTTTGCGAACCTTGAATTCTTCTGTAAACTCGGCTGAAACCTCTTCGTTACGGTATTTTTTATACATACGCTTAACGGTGGCCAGCGCTGTGCTTCCTTCGTTAAGGAAAATCTCTTCTTCAGGAATAGGAAAGTTATGTTCGTCGAAGGTCTGCATCCAGGCTTTGGTGTGGAGCCTCATAGAATCGAACAGCACTCCATCCATATCGAAAAAAATACCTTTCAATTGAAAAGGCTTGTCAAAACCCGCTTTAAAATCAAGAACTGCTTTTTTAATCTCCTCTTGTAATACCATCATGCTAAAATTTGCACAAAAATAAATCAACCACCCCCACACAACAATTATTGAGCAGGTTTTGGCACTATTAAGTATCAAATTTAATGGCAATTAAACACCGGGGCGATTTGTAGGCAAATACGGTACAATTTCCGCCTATTTAGATTCAAGTACAATATATTCCCCGAGATGTTGCCCGCTACAATTTACGGGATCATAGGCCAATGCGATGGATTTAACCTGGCTTGGTTTCATTTGTTCAATCTCGGTTAGGGGCACTTCGCGGCAATCAACCAATAAGTTAGGGCTACATTCATCTTCAATACGAATTGATTTTATCTCCCCATCCTGATAAAAGAAAAGCGTTCCTTCGCAAACGGCAAAAACATCTTCCACAGCAGCTTTAAGCCATACATCAAGCACCTTATCGTTATGGCCAGCCTCTCCGTTTTGAGTCGACATACTGATTTGCTGAATACATTTGGGATTGATGGTTTGAAGCACCGAATGACAATCAGACGTTGACTTGCACCCGTTAATATACACATCTCGCCCACAAAGTTGTTCAATATCTGTTGATTGAAACAATGATGGATCATTAATAGCAAACTGCTGATCACTTGTTCCCCGGTGAAAATTCTCGGAAGTAATTACAAAGAGCGACACCAATACCAACAACGAAGCCGCAACACCCATTGACGTGTACAACAATCGCTTACGATGAGAGCGTGCTGCGATATGTTTCCATGATTCTTCCTCATCAAAAGTTTTATTTTGCCGGCTCTGCTCAATGAATGAGAGATAGGCCTTGTCGGAAACAGAAAGGTCGTCCAGATTTTTATGTCTGAAAATTTGTTCATCCTCGAGGCGTGTTGTGCTGCCAAGCCAAAACTTACGGAGGAGATTATTCATTTCTGATTGCTTCATAGCTGTAAATTTTTTCCAGTTTATCTTTTACTGTTTTCCGTGCCCGTGAAAGGAGGACCCGGACATAAGCAACATCGGTAGCCGTTATTTCAGAAATTTCATCAAATTCCAGTCCATCGATATCTCTCAATTGTATGACTTCTCGCTGAGCATCGGACAGGGAGGCAATAACCTGCTGAACGATGGCCACCATTTCCTGGCGGTCGTGAATTAAATCGGCATGAACAACCTCTCCCGATTGAGGAAGAAACTCTTGTACATACACCGGTTTTTTCTTTTTCAGCTCGTCGAGGCAAACATTGCGAACAACTTTGAAAACAAAAGCCTTACAATTAGCCAACTTGCTAAGATCTTTACGGTTTTCCCAAAGCTTCATCATGCTTTGCTGAACCGCATCGTGCGCAAGTTCACTGGTACCAAGCATCCGTCGGGCCAAAGGGAAAACCTTCGGCGCAAGCGACAATACTTTTGCTTTAAATTCAGTTTCGGTCATTCACAATAGTATTAACGAAGCAACATTGAAAATATATCAATTCTCAAAAATAAAAATTACTAACCGCTTAGCCGCTGCCAAATGGTTAAAAAACTGAAAATTACGTCAAACATAAAAACAGTAAAAAGAGAAAACATTAAAAAATATGAGAGAAAGGCCAGTATTGCTATTTTTGCAAAAACACAACACCATGGATGTAAAAATTGAAGAAAGCTGGAAAGCCGTCTTACAGAATGATTTTGAAAAACCTTACTTTGCGGAACTGATCCGTTTTGTGAAATCAGAATATCGGGAACAACAGATCTACCCTCCCGGAAATCTAATTTTCAACGCATTCAACCTTTGTCCTTTCAACAATATACGGGTGGTAATCATAGGGCAAGACCCATATCATGGCCCCGGACAAGCGCACGGTCTTTGTTTCTCGGTGTTGCCAGGAGTTGAATTTCCACCATCGCTGCGCAACATTTTTAAAGAAATACAGCAAGACATTGGTTCGCCAATTCCTGCCAATGGCGATTTAACACGATGGGCAACGCAAGGGGTTTTTTTGTTGAACGCCACACTAACCGTTCGCGCACATTTGGCGGGTTCGCACCAGCGCAAAGGGTGGGAAACATTTACTAATGAGGTTATACGAATTATTTCGCAACAAAAAGAAAACGTGGTGTTCTTGCTTTGGGGCGCTTACGCTCAACAAAAGGCCGAAATAATAGACTCAACGAAACATCTTGTACTCGAATCGGTTCACCCATCGCCACTTTCGGCTTCGCGAGGCTTCTTTGGCAACCATCACTTCAGCCGCGCCAACCAATTTCTCGAATCGAAAGGACTTTCGCCCATAGCATGGTAAAATGGGCAAAATGGATAGGTTACAATAATTATATCGATTACATTTGCTGAATCCTGAAATACAGAACTAACAATGAAGAAAACCATACTGATTATATTTATAGCCACGTTATGCATCGCAGGCTTTGCTCAAGACAAAAAAGGGGCAGAACAGTTCAATGAAACGTATCGGCCTCAATATCACTTTACCCCTGTAGAAAACCGGATGGGAAGTCCAATTTCGATTATTACTGTCGATTCAACCTATCATCTTTATTATCAATGGAACCCGCACAACCTTCAACAAGGCTTTGTTAACTGGGGACATGCCACCAGCCATGATTTATTAAAATGGGAACACAAAGAAATTGTGCTGTCTCAACCTGCGGGAGTATCCGATTCGATGACTCATTCCCCTTGGTGGGGAAGCTTTTCTTCCAACGGAAAGCAATTATTCGCCTGGGCAACCCGTTGGGATGATGGCATTTACCGGCATACTGCGATTGATGCAAACCAGTTGGGTGAAGGCGAAAAAACCATTACCGACAAAAACCTTAACCAATCGGAACCATTTGTTTTCTGGCATAAACCCACTGAAAAATGGGTCATGGCTGCTTATAGCCGGACCGATTCTATGGTCAATTTTCTCAATTCATCCGACGGATTGAAATGGGAAATAACATCCTCGTTCAGATTAATATACGGATTTGTTTCGCTCACCGAAATTGCCGCAAACAACCAACCCGACTCATCTCTTTGGCTGCTGATTGCCGAAAATGGGAACTATATGGTCGGCAATTTTGATGGGAAAAAGTTCGAAAACCTTACTTCGTTTAATAAATTCGATTATGGAGAAATGGTGGGGGGTTCGCTGATTTTCAAAGATTTTAAAAATAACCGTATTCTTCTTTTCTCGGAGCTAAAAAGCGAGCAGCAGCCCGATCTTCCGGCTAACGGCCAGCTAACTTTTCCAACTGAAATCATTCTGAAAGAAACCAATACCGGTCTTGAGCTGCACCATAAACCCATTGAGGAAATAAAACAGCTCTACAAAAAAAGCGTCACAATCGATAATAAAAAAATATACCCGGGAATAAACAACAACCCGTTACAGAGCATTAAAGGCGATTGTTTCCACATGAAAGGGTCAATCGACCTAAAAAATTGTGATATGTTCGGTATCATAATCCGAGGAAACAGAGAAAACGAAGGGATTAATCTCTCCTATAATACCTCAAGAAAAATGCTTGAAATTGAAGGTAGCCGTTTTACCTACAGCCCCAAAAACAATAAAATTGACATTGAGTTGCTGATCGACCGCTCGTCTGTTGAGGTATTCATCGAAGGCGGAAAATATGTTATTAGCACACCAATAATTCCCGAGCCTAAAAGCCTGAAATACAATTTATATTCTACAGGTGGGGAAGTCTTTGTAGAACACTTCGAAGTACATGAACTAAAATCGGCATGGCAAAATAAATAGAGGAATCAGATTCTCCCCATGGCGAAAAAAATCATGTAAACCGACACTGTTATAAATAAATACAAGTTGCGGGCATTAGCTGGGTTCATGCTAAAAAAATTGTACTGAAGGGAATTCTTCTTACAAGCCGAAATGCAGTCGCCACAAAGGGTACAGGTGAACCCGGGTTTTTTGTTTCTTATGTCTGTAATATTTAGTGCATCGTAGTTGCATTTTGCAGAACAAGCCATACAAGAATCACAACTGCTGTCGATTACCATGCGAAAGGGATTAACAAACCGCAAATAATTCACCAGCGTACCAATAGGACAAAATGCAGAACAATGAACCATACGTCGCTGCCGCCGCGAAAAAAGGATCATAACCACAAAGCCTGCCAAACCAAACGAAATTCCTGCAACAGCAGCCCAAGTCATTGATAAGTTGAAAACCCGCGCAAGTATTGCCCCAAGAATTACCAACAATAAAACTCCGTGTTTATAGACCATTTTGTTTTTCAGCGGGCCTCTGACAGGTTTTCCTTTAGAAAAAGCATTATCTATTGCCCCAAAATAACAGAGTTGGCTGCACCAGGCCGGGCCCGTTAGCATAATTGTACTCAGAAACAGAAGAGTCATTATCGATTTCTGCCAGCGAAAAATTGGGCCAGCAATCATCATTGCCGGAATCGGCAAATGAAGTTTCCCGGTAAGCAGGAATATGTCTGAAGCAAAGATCCCAAGAAAAAGTTGGGCAAAAAACCAAACGGAATAGATTGTCCAGATAATTTTTCTCCACCGCCCTGATTCTCTTACATTTTGCATTTTATGAACCACAAATGCGCCAAAAAAGGATACAGCTACAATTTCTATCCACCCTCCCCCTTTAAAAAAGCGTTCGAGCAAAAGCATGGGCATTTCAACTTTTAATTGGATCATTGTCAGCATGAAACCAACAAATAAAAAAACCGAGACCGGTAAAACTATTTTTCTTATCATAGCTACATTTTTTGTGCAGAAACGATCAGTGGAAGCTTGTTTTCATCAATAGGCGAACGGTCGAAACCACCATAGAACTGAAGATTTACAAAACCAGCATCATTCAGTAGAAGAGTTAATTGCTGTAGTGTTACCGGCAAGAGCGGAACAACATTGCGGGTAATCAGCCCTGTTACTTTGTCCAAAAGAATCCCTTCAAAATCAATTTTCCCGTCGGGCCGATAGTAATACCTCCGTTCGAAACAAATACGCTCATTTTCAATAGTTGGAATTTTTTCAGGTTTGCTTGTCAGAATCGCCTCATAATTTAACAGTTGAAGAAGAAGCTTTCCGTTTTTCAGCAGCAAAGCATACGTTTTTTGAAAAAAATCAGAAACCTCGTCGAATGTTTTTAGATGGACCAAGGTATTCCCAAAACAGGTAATAACTCCAAAGTGCTGATCAATATACCGTTGGTCAATAGAAAGCATATCGCCCTGAGAGAAAGCAACCCTGCGATTTTCATCTTTAGCTGATGCCATGTCAACCATTTCTCTATCGATATCGATTGCTGATACCGAAAAACCTTTAGCCGACATTGCAATAGCCAAAGACCCGGTACCGCAGCCCACATCGAGCAATGCAGCAGGCGGACACTCGGAACCCACAAAGTTGACCTGCCCCATATTCAATGGGAAAATATGATCGTAAAGCTGTGTAATCGATTGATAAAACTCCATTCTGTCCAGTAATTAAGCTACAAAACTAATGAACTTGCCTAAATAGAATTGTAACAATTGAAACAACCTTCGTAAAAAGACCATATTGATATTGGCAAAAGAATATTATAAATTTAAAACGTAAAAGTTGCACGATGAAACTCTTTAAAATTTTCATACCTCCCGACCGATGGAAAGTTCCGGTAATACTCCTTCTGGGAATATTTGTCGGTCTTGGACTGTTTACAATATACCTTTCTAAAGCTCCAACTTATCTTTCCGATGACCCAAAAACCTGCATGAATTGTCACATTATGGCCCCGCAATATGCATCGTGGAGCCACAGTAGCCACAGACAATATACCAACTGCATGGATTGTCACGTACCTCATAATAATTTGGTTAACAAATATTATTTCAAGGCAAAAGACGGACTGCGCCACTCGTCGATGTTTGCCCTTCGCCTTGAGCCGCAAGTTATTTTCATTAAAGACAAAGGAAAAGAAGTTGTACACAACAATTGCATCCGCTGCCACCAGCACCTTCTCACCGACGAGCGAATGAAACAACAATCGGAAATGTATATGAGCCTTCGCGAAGGACGCTCTTGCGTTGAATGTCACCAACATACCCCACATGGCAGGGTCAACAGCCTCTCGAGCGTGCCCTATGCGCGGGTTCCAATTCTGGAAAGCCCCGTACCTGAATGGATGAAAAAAAGTCAAAAAAAATAAATAAGCAACAATAAAACCTTTATAAATACGAACCAGATGAAATCGATAACACAACGAATCAAAGAAAAGCCGGTAATTGGGTGGCTATTGTTTTTTGCCACAGTGCTGGTTGTATTTCTATTGGGTCTTCTGGCCTCATCAATCATTGAGCGTAGGGCCGAAACATTGTTCGTGTATACTCCGAAAGTAAAACACACGCAGTTTGAACCAAGAAACGAAGTGTGGGGCAAAAATTTTCCCCGCGAATACCAATCGTGGCTCCGAACCGCCGATACAACATTTAAGAGCAAATACAACGGAAGTGCCACAATCGACATGCTCGAGGTTGATCCGCGTTTAGTTGTGCTATGGGCTGGCTACGCTTTTTCGAAGGATTACAAACAATCGAGAGGGCATTATCATGCTATTGATGATATCAGAACAGTTTTACGCACAGGTGCACCGATGAATGGTGAAAAAAGCCCGCAACCAACCACTTGTTGGACCTGCAAAAGCCCCGACGTTCCGCGACTGATGAACGAAATGGGCGTTGCGGAATTTTATAAAGGAACATGGGAAAAGCTTGGTGCCCAGGTTGTAAACCCCATTGGCTGTGGCGACTGTCACGATGCTAAAACCATGAACCTGCGAATTTCACGTCCAGCCCTTATCGAAGCATTCGAACACACTGGAAAAGATGTGACAAAAGCCTCGTACCAGGAAATGCGCTCGCTGGTTTGTGCTCAATGCCATGTTGAATACTATTTCAACAAGAAAAAAGTAGAAGGGGCACAATACCTGACTTTTCCATGGCATAAGGGGATGAATGTCGACCTGATTGAAAAATATTATGACGAAATTGAATTTTCAGATTGGCAACATGCCCTAAGCAAGGCTCCCATGCTAAAAGCCCAGCATCCTGACTATGAACTTTACCTGACCGGGACCCATGCCAGCCGGGGTGTTTCGTGTGCCGATTGCCACATGCCTTATATGAGCGAAGGTGGACAAAAGTTCACCGACCACCATATACAAAGCCCGCTCAACAATATTTCGAATTCCTGCCAGGTTTGTCACCGCGAAGAAACCGACCAACTGGTGAAAGATGTTTACGACCGACAAGATAAAATAATTGAAAACCGCGATAAACTTGAAGAACTACTTGTACATGCGCATATTGAAGCCCAAAAAGCGTGGGAACTTGGGGCAAGCGAGGAACAAATGAAACCAGCCCTCACCGACATAAGGCATGCACAATGGCGGTGGGATTTTTCGGCTGCCGGACATGGCTCTTCATTTCATGCTCCGGTTGAAGTAGGGCGGATAATATCAACAGGAATTGTAAAAGCACAAGAAGCCCGGCTAAAATTATCGCGCATATTGGCCGAAAAAGGTTTTACCAAAGAAATTCCTTACCCCGACATTGCGACTAAGGCAAAAGCACAAAAATTTATCGGATTGGACATGGAAAAACTGAATGCTGAAAAACAACAATTCATGAAAGATATAATCCCACAATGGATAGATGAAGCATTAGTCAGGGAAAAAACATACCCGACAAGCGAACTTTAAAAAACTATTACTAAAGAACGGACAGTTTTAATGAATAAAACCGTCCGTTTTTTTATGATGAACCAAAATGAGTGATCTTTCTACGCTACGCTATTAAGGTAATCGACAGCTAATTGAGGATTTGGCGCATAGTAATCGGCACCAATGGTTTGGCAAAAATCCATGTTAACAGGAGCCCCTCCAACCAAAACTTTGGTGTCGGGAAGTTCGCTTTTAATTCTTGCGACAATTTCTGCCATACTGCCCATCGTTGTGGTAAGCAATGCTGAAAGGCCAACAATTGCGCCAGGATTTTTACGAATGGCATCGATAAAACGATCAGAACTTACATCCACCCCAAGGTCTACAAGGGTCCATCCGCCTCCTTCTACAATCATCGAAACCAAATTCTTTCCAATGTCATGAAGGTCGCCTTTTACCGTGCCAATAATAAATGTACCCTTTGTCTTTAATTCGCCCGAAGCAAAAAAAGGTTTTAGTTGAATCATTGACGCACTCATGGCTTTTGCCGACATAAGCATTTGGGGAACAAAAATTTTATTCTCTGAGAACTTTTTTCCTACACAGCCCATAGCCGGGATCAATGCTTCTTCAAGGATTTCCTTAGGTGTAATGCCGGCATCAAGGGCACTTATTGTGTATTCTTTGGCGCCATCGAGCCCTTTTAATGCTGGTGGATAAGGTGAAGTTTTGTCAGCTTTTCCAAATTCTATCGCTTCAAAAAGCTTACCGAGAATCTCGTTCATAAGTATTACATTTAACGCCTAAAAATAGGAGATTAGAATAACTCAGGCTACACTAATATTGACTACCTTTAGAACAATATTAACATATTTTCTCTTTTTTGTTTATATTATATGGTGAAAGGAAAGATTAGTGCACAAAACGAAGAACATTTTCGTATAGGAATTTTTCAGGATAATCTGGAAAAAAGCACTTGGCATTATCACAATCACTACGAGATCAGCTTTATCACAGAAGGTACAGGCAAGCGCATTGTTGCCGATTCAATGGAAAGTTTCCACCCCGGAGACCTTGTGTTTATTGGTCAAAATTTGCCCCACGTCTGGATTGCCGATAAAGCCCGTTTTGCCCTTTCGAACCGGAACCTCGAGATGGTTTACCTGCAATTTTCAACGGTAATATTATTTCCAGAATTGCTGTCGATGCCTGAGTTTGCCAATGTTCGTAAAGCCCTGGAAATGTCTGAAAGGGGAATTCAAATTGTAGGCGATACCTTAAACAAGGTGAGCGAAATAATGCTTCAATTGCCGTATCTCAACGGGATTGAACAACTTCTGAATTTCTACAGGCTAATGGATATTATTGGCAAAAGCACATCAAACATAGGCCTTGCCAGCGAAGAATATTTGAGGAAAAAGTTTAATACCAGCAACAAACGAATTGAAGCAATCCATGATTATTTCATGAACAATTATCGCAACGAGGTTAATCTTGAGGAATTATCACAACTGGTAAACATGGCGAAAGGATCATTATGCCGCTTCTTTAAAGAAAACTCGGGCATTACCCTTTGGGAATATCTCAATCATATAAAAATTGAATTTGCGTGCAAAATGCTTATGAACAACGAATTAAGCATTGCACAAGTATGTTTCGACAGTGGATTTAACAACCTTAACCATTTCAACAAGCAGTTCCGTAAAATTACAGGGATTACTCCTTCATCGTACCGGAAAAAATTCTCTGAACTGTCATAGTAAATCAAGAAAAGATTTAGAAGAAACCCAATTCAAGACGGGCTTCTTCGCTCATCATCGATTTGTCCCAGGGTGGATCAAAAGTCAAATCAACAAACGCATCGTCGACGCCTTCAACCGAGCACACATTTTCATATACATTTTGAACAATCATATCGGCAACCGGGCAGCCAGGAGCTGTAAGGGTCATCACGATATGAGCCATGTTACTTTCATCGACATCGATGCTGTAGACTAACCCCAAATCGTATATGTTTACTGGTATTTCAGGATCGTACACCTCACGGAGCATCTCGATAATATCGGTAATTCGCTGGTCGTTATTGCTTGTCATATTCATTTCGGTTAACTATTCATTTTATTGAAAGCAACAGCATAAAGCTTTATTTGTTTTACCATAGCGAGCAATCCGTTCGACCGCGTAGGCGAAAGGTGTTCTTTCAGCCCTATACTATCGATAAAATGAAAATCGGCATTTATTATTTCTGCGGCTGGCTGCTCATTCACCACGCGTAACAGCAAAGCCACTAATCCTTTAACAATCAATGCATCACTTTCACCCTGATAATACACTACTCCATCACGGCACTCAGCATTAAGCCAAACTTGCGACTGGCAGCCCCGAATCAGATTTTGGTCAACTTTATATTTCTCATCAAGAGCCTCAATGCCATTTCCCAGTTCAATCAGGTAAGAATATTTATCCATCCAATCATCGAAAACCGAAAACTCTGCAATGATCTCTTGCTGTATTTCTTCAATGCTCATTATACTATATTTAATTTTGAAGATACAAAGGTCGTTTTTTTTCAAAAAAAACGCAGAAAAAATATCATTCCATAAAAATAAATTAAGCAAAAAGAAATGCAAGCAGGAAAAAAGCTCTACATCCAGAAAACAAACATCTCATGAGCATTATGCCGAATCGAAATACAAAGTTAACTCCGCTTTTAATAAAAATATATATCTTCGTTTACAGAAAAACAGGCCAACAATGAATATAACCTTTTCGCCAGAAAGTAAGATTAACCAGTTCAATTCTCTAAAGTTCAAATTATATGAAAGCCATCTCGTTATTATTGATCATTACCCTCTTGTGCGGCAGTTACCAAGCCATGGCACAAAAGAAAACACCAGGGAAAAAAGTTGAGGTAACAGAATCTGAAGAAGATAGTGAAGAAAGCGACGAAGAAGAAAACTCCGATTCGGAAGAAGCAGAAGAAGTAGAAGAAGAAGCCTCTACCCCCAAGGAACAAACACTAAGCCTGTTCTCAAAATACGATTTTGTAGCTGGTGATAAAGTGGTTTTTTTCGAAGACTTTTCACAAGATGCAGTGGGCGATTTTCCGGCACTTTGGAACACAAATGCTTCGGGCGAAGTTTGTATAACAGGCGAATTTCCAGGCAAATGGCTTAAGATGAACGCCGACGGAATGTTTTTTCTTGAAAAAGGTTTCAATTTTCCAAAAAACTTCACATTCGAGTTCGATGTGTTGCCCATGCAAGAGGAAAGTGGCGATATTGGCCGTATAATCCTTGCATTATTTTCGCCATCTGAAGGCGACTTATACAATTCGGGAGGAGTACCCGGCGATGCAGGGATAGAAATTGCTATGGGAAGTTATTTTTCCTATCGTGCCTACGATGAAAACAAAGATCTGCAAAACGATGTATGGAATAAAAAAATGCCAAAAAATGAAGTAAGCCATGTTTCGATATGGGTTCAAAATTCGAGGCTCAGGTTATATGCCCTTGGCTCCAAATTACTCGACATCCCGCAAGCACTAACAAAAGGGTTCGACTACAAGCAGATTCGTTTCTGCACCGACGAAATTGAAGCTACCAAATTTCTTATAAGTAATATACGAGTTGCAGAAGCAGGAACCGATCAGCGCAGCAAGTTCCTTACCGATGGGAAACTGATTAGTTATGGTATCCTTTTCGACGTGAATTCCGACAAAGTGAAACCCGAATCGTACGGAGCTCTTAAAGAAATGGCTGATATACTTAAAGAAAACCCGTCGGTACGGGTGAAAGTGGTCGGCCATACCGATTCAGACGGCAACGATGCCGCAAATCTCGACCTATCGAAGCGACGTGCCAATTCGGTGAAAAGTGAACTGTGCAAGGTATTCTCTGTTGATTCCAGCCGTATCGAAACCGATGGTAAAGGAGAAACAGAACCTATTGAAAACAACAACACCCCGCTGGGAAAGAGCAAAAACCGGAGGGTTGAATTTCTTAAACTCTGAACCAACGGGTAAATATCAAAATACTGAAAAAACCGGCATAAGGAGTAACGATAAAGTCTAGTATAATCTGCAAAATGAAAAAAATCATCGTTGTTTTTTCTAAGGCACTAAAACTGATGAGATCGCCAGCAAGCGAATGGAAAAACATTGCTGCTGAAGAAGGCGGTATACGCGACCTTTTTGTTAATTTTTTGCTGCCGTTTACCCTAATTACCATGCTTGCCTGTTTTATCGGATACGGTATTGTGGGTTCAAAACAAAGCATGTTTGGCTTGGTGGCCAGCGAAAAACTAGGCATTCGTTATGCGCTTTATTACGCCTTTTTACTCATTGGATCCATTTTTATTTCCACCTCAATATTAAGTATTCTCGCTCCTTTTTTTGAAGCCACAAGCAATTTTAGCCGTAATTTCAGACTGATTGTTTACTCCTTTTCACCCTCGATGACAGCAACTTTGCTGCTCATTATTCCTCTGTTCGCCCCATTGGTATTGTTAGCCGGAATATACAACCTGATTATCCTGCTCAGTGGCCTTTCCCGGATGACATTTGTCCCTGTAAACAAAAAATGGGGATATTTTGCGGCCATCGTTGGCACATTGGTGTTTGTATTTTTTGCTGTGGCAAAAATCCTCACTCAAATTATAATCAATTAAATATTAATGCATTATGAAAAAAGTCCTATTCATTGGAATCGCCATTGCACTGATGGTTTCCTGTTCAAACAAAAAAAACAATCAAGTTGATTCTTTGGTGAAAGAAGCCGAGAAAATTGAAAAGGCTATGGAAGATGCTCCAACGGCAAAAACAGTGGCCAAGAAGATTTTCAATGTAAAATCGGGGTATGTAAAATACAAAAGCCTGGCTGCCGGCATGGAAATGACCCGTGAAATGTGGTTCGACGATTATGGAACCCTTCAGTATGAAGAAAATTACATGATAATGATGGGGCAAAAAACCGGTAGTTCGGCAATTGTTCGCGACGGGTACCGGTACGACTGGTCTTTTAATACAAACGAAGGAACAAAAAACAAATTTTACACAGCCGAATACGTAGAGTTTGAAAACGTTTCGAAAGAAGACATTGAACGATATAAGATGAAAGACCATGGGTATGAAACCATTGCCGGGAAAAAATGTCGCAAGGTAAGTGTAGAAAAACCTGTGGTTGCTACGACCTGGACCTGGGAAGGTTTGCCAATAAAGACTACCACACAATTCGCTGGCAACGATGTAATTATGGAAGCTTTGGAAGTGAGGGAAGAAGCAATTCCCGCTTCACGCTTCGAAATTCCTTCAGGGATTACCTTCACCGAAATGTAAATTAACTTAACATGGCGACCACTTTTTTAAGTGCGTCGACAAAACGATCTATTTCATCCCTGGTATTGTAAAAGGCTAATGAAACCCTTACAGTGCCGGGGATTTTAAAATGATCCATTACCGGTTCGGCACAGTGATGGCCTGTTCGGACAGCAAAGCTCATCTTGTCGAGAAACATTCCCATATCGTAAGGATGAATTGAGTTCACAATGAAAGAAATTACATTCGATTGATGGCTAGTTTGCCCAAAAAAACGGATTCCGTCAATTGTATCAAGTTTCATTCGTGCATAATCGGCCAATTCTTGCTCATAATGAAAAATCTTGTCAAATCCGATCGAATTAAGATAATCGATAGCTGCTCCCAATCCGATAACTTCGGTAAAATTGGGCGTTCCGGCTTCAAATTTATAGGGGATAACATTGAAGGTTGTACCCGAGAAAGAGACTTTCTCAATCATTTCGCCACCTCCAAGGAAAGGGGGCATAGCGTCGAGCCATTGGCGCTTTCCGTAGAGACAGCCCACACCGGTAGGACCGTAAAGTTTATGGCCCGAGAAAACGAAGAAGTCGCAGTCCATTTTCTGCACATCAATAGCAATGTGCTGTACCGCTTGGGCACCATCGATCAGAACAGGGATATTCTTTTCGTGGGCAATAGCGATGACTTCCTCTACCGGATTGATAGCCCCAAGCACATTCGATACTAAGGTTACGGCAATTATTTTCGTCTTTTCGGAAATCAGTTCAGGAAGTTTCTCGACCATCAACCGCCCGCTGTCATCAAAAGGAATAACTTTTATCGTTGCCTTCTTCCGCTCACAAACAATTTGCCAGGGAACAATATTGGCATGGTGTTCCATTTCGGAAACAATTACCTCGTCGCCCTCATGGATAAACGCTTCGGAAAAAGAATAGGCTACAAGGTTAATGCTTTCGGTGGTTCCTTTGGTGAAAATAATCTCCTCGCGCGATGGCGCATTGATAAATTGCTGTACCTTGTCGCGAACCGCCTCAAATTCAACTGTTGTTTGGTTGCTCATGTAGTGGGCACCACGGTGCGGATTCCCGTTAAACTGGGTATATATCTTTTCAACGGCTTTTAAAACCTGTAACGGTTTGAAAGCTGTTGCCGCGTTGTCGAAGTAAATATATCGTTTCCCGTAAACCTCTCTTTCGAGAATTGGGAAATCCTTTCGTATCGCTTTAATATCAAATTTCATCGTATCATTTTCATTTTCGGAAAGGGCAATTCAACAATCATCGGATGTCATTCAACTGCGACGGCCACTTCTGCCTTCACTCTTTCCTAAAGTATTTTCTCCGTTTTGTTAGTGGCTGCAACTTAATGCACAATTCTGGCATGGGCTCAAATCGCCACGAAGCCTTCTGTCGACCATCTCACCGATTCGTTCACGCAAAGGCGCAATGTTGATTTTAGAAACCACATTATCGGCAAAAGCATACATGATCATCAGGCGGGCTTCCCGTTCTCCAATACCCCGCGCACGAAGATAGAACAGTGCTTCTTCATCGATGCGGCCTACAGTAGCGCCATGGCTACATTTTACATCGTCGGCATCGATAATCAACTGCGGCTTGGTATTCATTTCGGCCTCCTCGTTCATCAGTACGTTATTGTTTTGCTGGTAAGCTTCGGTTTTTTGTGCATCGCGGAAGACATGAATGCGCCCGGCAAAAGCACCACTCGACTGCTCATCCAAAATATTTTTGAAAAGCTGGTAGCTGGTACAATTGGGTTTTGTGTGCTCCATCACCACATAATTGTCGACATGCTGTTTTTGGTCGTTATACGACAAGCCGTTCAAACTGGCACTGGCGTGTTCACCAACCAATTTTACCGAAAAGTTGTTACGAACAATTCCGCCATTCAGGGTTAATGTATTGGTAAGCAGATTGGCATTCTCCCAAACATCGCCAAAAAGGTGAGTCAGGTTGACGGCACCATTATGCTGGTTTTGTAAAGACAGGAAACTAAAGCGGGCATCGCGATCGACAACACATTCGCTGACATTGTTCAGAATGTAATAGTTCTGGTTGAGCGTATGGTCACAAAAAACAATAGTTGCCTCACTGTTTTTTCCACACACAAACAAATTTCGCTGCACGGCAAAAGTATTCTCGGCCGCATTCAGAAGGTTAATCACCTGAATCGGTTTTTCGATCGTAACATTGTCGGGAATGTACAGGAAAAGCCCGTCTTTGGCCAAAGCTGTGTTTAGGTTCGGCAGCGGATCGTCAGTCTGGCCAGCTTGCTGGTTATAATATTTATTGAAAATTTCGGCATGTTCCCGAGCGGCATGTTGAAGGCTACAGCAAACAACACCTTGTGGTAACTCGCCAACCCGACGATTACGTCCGTAATACCAACCATTAACCAATAATATAATGTGGGTATCCAACTGGGGTACGTCGCAATTAAAAAGGTCGTGTAGGTCGACATTCTGCTCGATATATTTTGGTACAACCGAAAAGTCGTTTTGAAATGCAGGACGCAGGTCGGTGTATTTATAATTTTCGTTTTTGCGCGAAGGAATACCTTTCTCCTGAAATTTGCGCATTGCCAGCTCTCTCGCCTCGTTCATTACGGGAGAAGAACCCTCGTAATATACCGACCGGTTCTGGTAAAAAAGATCGGCCAGTTCTTCAGTAGCCGTATAATTGGTTAAAACATTACTCATTGCTTCTGCTTTCTATTTGTTTTTTTGCCATTTCAATGGCTGTATGCAACTTCTTTTCCAATAATTTCTTCGAGGGAAGCTCTGTCATATACTCTGCAACTTTTATTCCCGACTCTTCTAACTTCAGCAACTCAATTTGCTCTGGTGAATTCTCAGAACATAAGATCAAACCCAATGGCGATTTTTCCCCTTCTTCGGTTTCAAATTTTTCGAGATACCGAAGATATAGCTCCATCTGGCCTTTATAACTTGCCTTGAATTTTCCCAATTTCAAATCAATCGCCACTAATCTTTTGAGTTTTCGATGATAGAATAGTAAATCAAGATGATAATCTTCATTGTCAATAACCATCCTTTTCTGACGCTCTACAAAAGTAAAACCCTGTCCAATCTCAAGAATGAATTTTTCCAATTCATTCAGAATAGCTTTTTCTAAATCTTTTTCGCTATATGAATCTTTCAACCCCAGGAAATTCAAAAAATAAGGATCGCGAAAAACCATTTCAGGCGAAAGGTTACCCTGATCATGTAATTCTTTTAACTCTTTGGAGATTGTATCTTGAGGTTTCTTCGAAATGGCTGTCCTTTCATAAAGCATCGAATTTATTTTATCAGAAAGGACACGGGTGCTCCATTTCTCCATTCTGCACATTTCGATATAAAACTGTCGCTTCAACTCATCGTCAAGATACATAACCAGCTTAATATGTGTCCAAGACAATTCTCTACTCACTGCGGAGACAATGTTTTGAGGAATTATCTCCGCACTGCGGAGACAATGTCGTAGATGTTGTTCACTCCAACCACCTCCGAACTGCTCAGTCAACTTTTTTGAAAGAGAATAAACAACCTGCTTCCCATAGTCTGCCCTTTGATTTTGGAGTATCTCATCATTAATTAATTTACCAACTTTCCAATAAAGCATAGTCAACGCAGCATTCACAGTAACTGCTACATCCTTCCTGCTTTCCTCTATCAAATTCGAAATTTCAGAAAACAGGTTCTCACTATTATGCTTTATTTCAGGCAATGACATTTACTAATCTCCCAACTCTTTCTTGATCCAGTCGTACCCTTTTTCTTCCAGTTCAAAGGCGAGCTCTTTGCCTGCCGACTTCACAATGCGCCCGTTGTAAAGCACGTGTACAAAATCGGGGACAATATAATCGAGCAAGCGCTGATAGTGGGTTACAACAATTGTTGCGTTATCGGGCGATTTCAGTTTATTCACCCCATTGGCCACAATTCGCAAGGCATCGATATCGAGTCCGGAGTCGGTTTCGTCGAGGATGGCCAACTTGGGTTCGAGCATGGCCATTTGGAAAATTTCGTTCCGTTTCTTTTCTCCTCCTGAAAAACCTTCGTTTACCGAACGGTTTGTCAACGACGAGCTGATTTCGACTACCTTCTTTTTCTCCTCCATTAAACGAAGGAACTGAGAAGCCGTAAGCGGAGCAAGACCTCTGTGCTTGCGGTGTTCGTTGACAGCGGTCTTCATAAAGTTAACCATGCTTACCCCCGGAATTTCGACAGGATATTGAAAACTGAGAAAAACACCGTTACGGGCACGTTCTTCGGCCGACTGTTCGAGCAAATTTTCACCATAGAAAATCACCTCTCCATCGGTTACTTCGTACTTGTCGTGGCCGGCAAGCACATTTGCCAACGTACTTTTCCCCGATCCGTTAGGTCCCATAATGGCATGTACTTCGCCTGGTTTAACGGTAAGGCTAATGCCTTTTAGTATCTCTTTGCCTTCAACGTTGGCATGTAAATTTTTAATTGTTAGCATACTCTTTTTCTAATTTTGTATCAAGTATCAGGTAGCAAGAATCAAGACTTTGACTCGAGAGATCTCCTGAATTTGAAAATCATCTTTTGAATTTCTTTTAGCTCTTCGATTATAGAATAAACTATTTCAATTTTTTCATAACCCAAATCAGCACAAATAAACAACTGCGTTTCGAGCTCAAATGCAGAGCCGTTGGCAATATCTAAAAAACGAATGAATTCTTTGTCAGAATCTCTTCCCGCTCCTTCAGCAATATTCGATGGAATTAAAATAGCAGCCCGCTGCATTTGATTCGTTAAACTGTAGAGCTGATGAGAAGGAAAAGACTCAGAAAGAATAAATATCTTTTTCACTAAACTCCTTGATTGTTGCCATATTTTCAATTCCAAATAATTATGCATTTTTCTTGATTCTTGTGTCTTGATTCTTGTGTCTATTTATCCCACACTCCCCTCCAGACTGATCTGTAGCAGTTTTTGTGCTTCAACGGCGAATTCCATCGGCAGTTTATTTAATACCTCACGGGCATAACCGTTAACAATCATCCCAACGGCATCCTCGGTATTAATGCCGCGCTGGTTACAGTAAAATATCTGATCTTCGCTGATTTTCGACGTGGTGGCCTCGTGTTCGAGAATGGCTGTTTTATTGGCACATTCGATATACGGGAAAGTATGTGCGCCACACTTATCGCCCATGAGTAACGAGTCGCACTGCGAAAAATTCCGGGCGTTATCGGCTCGCTTCGAAACTTTCACCAATCCACGATACGAGTTATTACTTAAACCGGCAGAAATACCTTTTGAAACAATGGTGCTTTTGGTATTCTTTCCAATGTGGATCATTTTGGTTCCGGTATCGGCCTGCTGGTGGTTATTGGTCAACGCTACCGAGTAAAATTCACCAACCGAATGATCGCCCATCAATACGCAACTGGGATATTTCCATGTGATAGCCGACCCTGTTTCGACCTGCGTCCACGAGATTTTAGAAAAATCGCCCCGGCACATTCCGCGTTTGGTTACAAAGTTGTAAATACCACCTTTGCCGTTTTTATCGCCGGGATACCAGTTCTGAACTGTTGAGTATTTCACCTCGGCACGCTCCATGGCAATAATTTCAACTACAGCGGCATGAAGCTGGTTCTCGTCGCGCTGGGGTGCAGTACATCCTTCCAGATAGGAGACATAGCTATCGTCATCGGCCACAATAAGTGTTCGCTCAAACTGGCCGGTGTTGGCTGCGTTAATTCGGAAATAGGTGGAAAGTTCCATTGGGCAACGCACCCCTTTGGGCACATAACAGAACGATCCATCGCTAAAAACCGCCGAATTCAGGGCTGCGAAATAGTTATCGGTAGCCGGAACCGCATTGCCAAGGTATTTCTTTACCAAATCGGGATACTCCCTCACCGCTTCGCTGAAAGAGCAAAAGATAATGCCTCGTTCGGCAAGGGTTTCTTTAAAAGTTGTTTTTACCGAAACACTATCCATCACCGCATCGACAGCTACCCCCGAAAGTATTTTCTGTTCTTCGAGTGGAATACCCAATTTATTGAAGGTTTCGAGTATTTCTGGGTCAACCTCGTCGAGGCTGTCAAGCTGCTTTTTCTGCTTGGGAGCTGCATAGTATATGATATTTTGGTAGTCGATCGGTGGAATTTTCAGATAGGCCCAATCGGGTACAGGCATCTCAAGCCAACGCCGAAAAGCCTTCAACCGGAATTCAAGCATCCACTCGGGTTCACCTTTCTTCTCTGAGATTAGTCGCACAACATTTTCGTTGAGCCCTTTCTCGATAACTTCTGTTTCAATGTCGGTTACAAACCCAAACTGGTACTCTTCGTTTGTAACTTTATCCAATATTTCATTTTGCTCTGCCATTCTCTATTAAAAACGTATGAATAAACTAACAACGTTTCAGCCCATCGGTTTAAAATTAATTGCAAAGATAACAAAGTAGTCTTATTTTTGCCCTCTTAATGAGAAAGTTCATACTTTAATATCTTGAAAAATGACTGAAAGTAAGCGCAATATAACACCAATATCGAACTTGGGCGAGTTCGGGCTCATTGAACGGCTCACAAATAAAATTAAGTTAAAAAACAGCTCGTCTCTTAAGGGGATTGGTGACGATGCAGCTGTTTTATCATTTGCAAACAAACACATTGTAGTTACCACCGATTTGTTGACCGAAGGGGTACATTTTAACTTAATGTATACGCCACTGAAGCACCTTGGTTATAAGTCGGTTGTCGTTAACCTTAGCGACGTGGCGGCCATGAATGCTATACCAAAGCAAATTACAGTCTCACTGGCCCTTTCTTCAAAATTCTCGGTAGAAGCAGTCGAATTGCTTTATGAAGGCATCTCGTTGGCTTGCGAAAAATATGGGGTCGACCTTATTGGTGGTGATACCACCTCTTCGCTTACCGGGCTTACGATAAGCGTTACAGCCATTGGCGAATGTGAACCTGAGCAGATAGTTTACCGTTCAGGGGCAAAAAAGAACGACTTGATTTGTGTTACCGGAGATTTAGGTGGCGCATATACGGGTTTACAACTCCTTGAAAGAGAGAACGAAGTATTTAAGGTAAACAAAAATATTCAACCACAATTCGATGGAAAAGATTATATCCTTGGGCGTCAATTGAAACCTGAAGCCCGAACCGATATGAGGAACATTTTCTCCGAATTGAAGATCAAACCCACTTCTATGATCGATATTTCTGACGGGCTTTCGTCGGAAATAATGCACATCTGCAAACAAAGCCAAGTAGGGGCAAAAATTTTTGAAGAAAAAATCCCGATGGATGAACAAACAAAAAATATGGCCCTCGAACTAAATATCAATCCCTTAGTAGCCGCACTCAATGGTGGTGAAGATTACGAACTGCTATTTACAGTTCCGGTTTCTGATTATGACAAAGTAAAAAATCACCCCGACATTACTATCATTGGTCATATAGCCGATGCTACAGAAGGAACAGCATTGGTAACTGGTGCCGGCTCTGAAATCGAACTTATGGCACAAGGTTGGAACCCACTTAAAGAGTAAAAACTTGCGTTAATCTTGCCATAGCCTTGCTGGCGAAATTTTGATCTTTCTGCACAGCATGAAGATCCTTTTTTATTCTCAGGTTAACTATAGAATACTGCGTTAATCTTTCTTTTCTGTAAATAACCACGACAAATTTGTTTTTATATATTTGTACTCTTTTTTAAAAATCAGGCATTTTGCACATTATGACAAAGAAATTTGCTGAATACAAACAATTCGATTTATCACAAATCAATAAAGAAATTCGCGTCCGGTGGGAAGCCGAAGACACGTTTCATAAAAGCATGAGTACCCGTGAGGGCAAACCTACCTTTGTGTTCTACGAAGGGCCACCAAGCGCCAACGGTATGCCCGGTATTCACCATGTGATGGCCCGTGCCATTAAAGATATTTTCTGTCGTTACAAAACCATGCAAGGTTTTTTGGTAAAGCGTAAAGCCGGATGGGATACCCATGGGTTGCCTGTTGAGCTGGGTGTTGAAAAAATGCTCGGTATTACCAAAGAAGCCATTGGCAAAACTATAACCGTTGCCGAATATAACGCTGCCTGCCGCAAGGAGGTGATGAAATATACCCGCGAATGGGAAGAACTTACCCGCCAGATGGGTTACTGGGTAAACATGGACGATCCATACATCACCTACGATAGCCGTTACATGGAATCACTCTGGTGGTTGTTGAAACAACTCTACAACAAAGGATTGCTGTATAAAGGCTACACCATTCAGCCCTATTCGCCTGCTGCGGGAACTGGTTTGAGTTCGCACGAATTGAACCAACCCGGTTGCTACCGCGACGTGAAAGATACCACGGCTACCGCCCAGTTCAAAGTAATCCGCGACGAGAAATCGGAATTCCTTTTCGAAGGTGTTGAAACCGATTTGTATTTCCTCGCCTGGACCACTACACCTTGGACTTTACCATCGAACACCGCGCTTTGTGTGGGCCCAAAAATCACTTACGTGAAGGTGCGCTCCTACAACCCATACACCGGAATTCCTGTCACGGTTATTCTGGCAAAAGATTTAGTGAATAACCATTTTAATCCAAAGAATGCCGAACTGGAACTTGATGCTTACGAGACAGGGGCTAAAGCCATTCCGTTCAAAATATTGGGTGAATATACCGGGACACAATTAATAGGCGTGAACTACGAACAACTCATCCCGTTTGTAAAACCTACTGGTGATGCGTTCCGCGTAATCCCTGGCGATTATGTAACCACCGAAGACGGCACAGGTATCGTACACATTGCGCCAACCTTTGGTGCCGACGACGACCGTGTGGCCAAACAAGCCGGAATTGTTCCGCTCATCATGGTCGACAAGGAAGGCAAACGCCAAGCTATGGTTGACCGCACCGGGAAATTCTACCACATTGAAGATTTAGATGAAGATTGGGCAAAAGAATATGTGAACGAAGAAGTGTATCGCGATTATGCTGGCCGTTACGTGAAAAATGCCTACGACGATACGCTTACTGAAAACGATGCCACACTGGATATCGACCTTTCGGTGATGCTGAAAAAAGAAAATAAAGCCTTCAAGGTTGAAAAACACGAGCACAACTACCCGCACTGCTGGCGTACCGACAAGCCCGTGTTGTATTATCCGCTCGACTCGTGGTTCATCAAAACCACTGCCATCAAAGACCGGATGATTGCCTTGAACAAAACCATCAACTGGAAACCCGAAAGTACCGGAACCGGCCGTTTTGGCAACTGGTTGGAAAACCTTGTCGACTGGAACCTGTCACGCTCGCGCTACTGGGGAACGCCGCTTCCAATTTGGCGTACCGAGGATGGCAGCGAAGAAATCTGTATTGGTTCAACCGAAGAGCTGATGACTGAAATCGAGAAATCAATCGCTGCCGGATTTATGACCGAGAACCCTTATAAAGGTTTCGTTGTTGGAGAAAATTCAAAAGAAAACTACGAAAAAATCGACCTGCACCGTCCGTATGTCGATGATATTGTATTGGTTTCGGCATCGGGCAAAAAGATGTTCCGCGAAACCGACCTCATCGACGTTTGGTTCGACTCAGGAGCCATGCCTTATGCGCAAGCACACTATCCATTTGAAAGCCTCCCCCCAACCCCCTCCCAAGGAGGGGGAGAACAAGCTCCGAAGTATCAGACTGCGAATCCGATTCTTTATGGGCTTTTGCGAGAGTTAGCCGATAAACAGAAAGGAAATCCAACAGAAGCAGAAGAATTCCTTTGGAATAATCTTCGTGGTAAAAAATTGGAAGGATATAAATTTCGTCGTCAGCATATTATCGACCAGTTCATTGCTGATTTTGTTTGTTTGGAAAAACAATTGATCATTGAGGTTGATGGTAAAATCCACAATTTACCAGAGAATCAAATCTCAGATGCTGAAAGAACCAATCGATTAAATGATTTGGGCTATAAAGTCATCCGATTTACGAATGAAGAAGTATTAAACGATATAGAAAAAGTACTCAGCTCCATACTTGCAGAATGCAACTCCCTTCCCCTTGGGGGAAGGGTTGGGGATGGGGCACATTCCCTCCCTTTGGGGGAGGGTCAGGGAGGGGCTTTTGTGTTCCCAGCCGATTTCATTGCCGAAGGTGTGGACCAAACCCGTGGATGGTTCTTCACTCTACATGCCATTGCCACCATGATTATGGACGATGTTTCGTTTAAGAACATCATCTCAAATGGATTGGTGCTCGACAAAAACGGCAATAAAATGTCGAAGCGCTTGGGCAATGCAGTCGATCCGTTCGAAACCATCGAAAAGTACGGTTCCGACCCACTGCGCTGGTATATGATCACCAATGCTCAACCTTGGGACAACCTCAAATTCGACATTGGCGGAGTTGACGAAGTACGCCGTAAATTCTTTGGAACCCTTTACAATACTTATAGCTTCTTCTCCCTATATGCCAATATCGATAGTTTCACTTATTCCGAAGCGGAAGTGCCATTGGAACAACGCCCTGAACTCGACCGCTGGATTCTGTCCTTGTTGAATTCATTGGTGAAAGAAGTAACCGAGTGTTACGAAACGTACGAACCAACACGTGCCGGACGTGCCATTTCTGATTTTGTGGGCGAAAACCTCAGCAACTGGTTTGTGCGCCTAAGCCGCAAACGCTACTGGGGTGGCGAAATGACAACCGACAAGCTTTCGGCTTACCAAACATTGTACACTTGTTTGGCAACCGTTGCCAAGTTGGCAGCACCCATCGCACCGTTCTATATGGATCAATTGTTCACCGATTTGAACAAAGTTGCAGGAAAAGAAACCGACCAAAGTGTTCACTTGGCTACGTTCCCAACCTACGATGAAAGCATCATCGACAAAGAGTTGGAAGATCGTATGGACATTGCCCAGCGCGTATCGAGTATGGTACTTGGATTGCGCCGCAAAGAGAAGCTGAAAGTGCGTCAACCGCTGGCCAAAATTATGGTTCCAGTGTTGAACCCACATTTCAAAGATCAACTCGAAGCGGTAGAAAGTATCATTCTTTCCGAAATCAACGTGAAGGAAATCGAATACATTTCGGGAGGCGAAGGCATTATTAAGAAAAAGATCAAGCCCAATTTCAAAACATTGGGACCCAAATACAGCAAGTTGATGAAGCAAATTTCAGCCGTAATTGGCCAAATGAGCCAAGCCGATATTGCGGCCATCGAAACCCAAGGTTCGTTCGAGATTACTGTTGAAAACGAGAAAATTGCGTTAGCACCAGAAGATGTCGAAATCCTTTCGGAAGACATACCCGGTTGGTTGGTTGCCAGCGAAGGTGCCATTACTGTGGCCCTTGACATTAACGTAACCGAGGAGTTGAGGCAAGAAGGTATTGCCCGCGAATTTGTGAACCGCATTCAGAATATCCGCAAGGAAAGTGACTTTGAAGTAACCGACAAGATTAAGGTACAAATTGAGAAAAACGAAGCATTCAATGAAGCACTGAAACGGTATTCCGATTACATCAGCAACCAAACGTTGGCAGCATCTTTTGAACTCGTTGACGAGCTTTCTGGTGAAAATGTACGCCAAATAGATATTGATGAAATAGTTACATCTGTAGCTATTGGGAAGTATTAAGAATAACCCAAAACAATGGTAGCGAATGTATTTAATTTGTTATTTTTGATAAGTTTTGAAATACAAAAGTAGAACCTAAGCCAAATAATTATGAGCGAAAAAACCAGATATTCGGATCAGGAACTTCAGGAATTCAAGGAATTAATACTGGAGAAATTGGAAAAAGCTCAGCGTGATTATGAAATTTTTAAAAATTCTATTACTCACGGTGATGATAATGACACGCAAGACACATCACCAACTTTCAAAATTTTGGAAGAAGGTGCGGCAACCCTCTCAAAAGAGGAAGCTGGTAAATTAGCTCAACGGCAATTAAAATTTATACAGCATTTACAGGCAGCGCTTATTCGTATCGAAAACAAAACATACGGAGTCTGCCGCGAAACTGGCAAGTTAATATCAAAAGAAAGGCTCCGGGCTGTACCACATGCCACGCTTTCTATTGATGCCAAAAACATGCAGCATTAAAATAAAAAATAACAATTCAGTTGAGAGCGAATAACTCTCAACTGTTTTTTTGCACTCTATGAACAAAAAGCAAATTGCAATTTTAGTCATTGCCTTGGTCATTATCTTCGACCAGATACTCAAAATCTGGATTAAAACCAATTTCATATTAGGAGAAGAAATTAAAATATTTGGGAACTGGTTTATCCTTCACTTTGTAGAAAACAAAGGGATGGCTTTTGGTTTTGAATTTGCCGGGAGATATGGCAAAGTAATACTCACGCTTTTCCGTTTAATTGCTTCAATCGCAATATTCTGGTATTTGATGAAATTAATAAAGAAAGGCATTCCAACCGGGCTTGTTATAAGCATTGCCCTTATTTGTGCCGGAGCAGTGGGCAATGTGATCGACAGTGCTTTTTATGGATTAATCTTTACAGATAGCCTGGGACGAGTTGCCGAGATGTTTCCCCAAGGCGGCGGGTACGAAACTTTTCTTCACGGATCAGTGGTCGACATGCTTTATTTTCCCATAATCGACACTACCTGGCCCTCTTGGTCGCCAATCAATCCCGGAGATTCACTTGTTTTCTTCCGCCCGGTTTTCAATATTGCTGATTCTGCTATTACTATAGGTATAAGCATAATACTAATCTTTTACCGCAAATTTTTCAGCGAAGAAGAGGCAAAGGAAAAACCCAACACGGTAGAAGAATTGAAAAATGACTAAGCTTTTAAAAAAATAGTTTGTGTAATTAGTTTCAATTCATTAAAATTGCACTCCGAAAATCGAAACGGTTTTCCGTAACGTTCAAGACAATAATTAATAATTTATCAATCATAAATTATTAGGGCCCATAGCTCAGTTGGTTAGTAGCACCTGACTCATAATCAGGGGGTCGCTGGTTCAAGCCCAGCTGGGCCCACAAGAAAATCAAGCGGTTACATTAAGTTGTAATCGCTTTTTTTATTTTTGATACATACTAAAGACATACAAAACTGGAATCACTTTAATATTCGGGTGGATAAATTTATTTTTATAACTTAACTAAAGATTATAAAGAGTCAACCCCAATTATGAAGTGATCCCCGTATGGGGTTATATTTTTGAGAAACACGGAATGACAGGTAGTAGAATCAGAGTTAGGTACTACCCCTCAGGGGCAGTGCTGGTTTTCTCTTGCTCTCCACGGGCTAACGCCCGCGGTTA
>Ga0123335_1001295_pt1 | contig 41039 bp, 24 predicted proteins | sample BiotimSIPDNA_2_FD_89707 | JGI IMG/M metagenome (GOLD analysis project Ga0123335, IMG submission 89707) | Anaerobic biogas reactor microbial communites from Washington, USA - Biogas_R2 time_0 SIP DNA | ecosystem: Engineered > Bioreactor > Anaerobic > Unclassified | place: Washington, USA...
AAACTCCAAGATTCAACAAAAGTGCACTGATCTGCTCCTTAATGGGCTTATAAATGCTAGTGCCTTTTTCAGGAGATGGGATTAGATATGTGATCGATTCACCAAATTCTAACATCACATTTTGTTCAAATTCAATATTCTTTTTAACAAATTAAAGAAATCTATTCTGGATCTTATAAGGTGTGTTTATTTAGTATAATGCTGCGAAAAGAAATATCAATGAGATAGAAAGAAACTGGACGAATAATATACAAATTACATTTTTTTTATAATTCTCATATATTACAGTGATGAAGGAAAAAAGTTGTCGATTAATGTTCACAAATCAGGATATGGATGATTCTTCATGACTGAGTGGATAAGCATGTTTTTGATTATGATATCAATGTCCATGCCCGCAGTGCCCATTTGGGTAAATAAAATAATTTGATTAAGACCTCTGTTTTTCCAGCAAACGGGTAGATCTTTTAAAATTGTATCTGTCTGGTTTGATAACAGTATGAATCAAATCATATCATTTTGCAAGTCTTGAAGTTTTTGGCAGAATCGATCGAGCCACAATGCCTGTTTCGAGCGATTCCTTTCTCAAATTTCAACAAAATTACTTTCCTGATCACGACTTTCAAAACGAGCACCCCACCAATCTGGTATCAAATCTTTCAACCTGACAGTTTTCATTTCCTTCAGATTTGTTAGTATTTCAATATTTCCGCTTTCTTTATCCAACTGCATCAAATACTCTCTACATGCTCCACATGGGCTCCCGATTATATTGGCCCCACAATAACACACTAACTTTTTAATTTTGCTTTCACCATTTGTAATCATATTGGCTATTGCATTGCGTTCAGCACACATACCAAGTGAACAAGAAGTATCGATGCAGACACCAGTGTAGATATTGTTATCTTCTGTAAGAATAGCAGCAGAGACACCGCCGGCCTCAATAAAAGGTGATATTTTTCTTGGGTTATAAACTTCTTTGGCTTTTTCAACTAATTCCATGAATGTTATTTCGTTTTCAATAAACTTCTTTATTTCCATATTTTTCATCTCAATAATTTACCTCATTTCAATAAATTACAAATAATAATACCTTACAATATTATATGTCTCATGATCACCAAAATCATCTGTTTCTTCCATTTCTTTAAAAATTGAGAAGCCATTTTTTATGAATGAAGAAAGAGGTCCGTGATAATTTTCATTGCTTTTTATTTTGTTTGTTGATGGGTAAGCTTCTAAATAATCATACTTTCCGTTGTCATAATAATTAATAATATGTTTTAACAAGATATTTGTTATTCCTTTACCGCGGTATTCTTGCATAATATAAAAACATACCACTGATATTGCATTATTATCATCATGTAAAATATGAAACCGGCTTTTATTAAATTTAAAATTATTTCTTTCATTAACATTGCACCATGCTATTGGATTATTACCAGCATATGCAAGAAATCCGGATAACTTGCCACTCTTAATATATTCAACAGCATCATTTTTATTTTTTTCTTTTGTTCTATTAATCCATTCTTTCGCTTTTTCATCAGTATGAAAGAACATACAATGACAGTTTCCGCATTCGGATTTATCAATCTTTATTATATTCTCAAAGAAAATCAGATAATCATCGATTATTTCTGTATTTAATCTTTTAATGTTGGTATTCATTATGAAACAGCTCCTTTTATATATCCTAAATTAAGAATTTTAAGGAAATTGATATCTGACAGGCAATTTTGTATAAGATTTGCTATTACATCAGGATCGGAGCTAATTTCCAAAAAGTCTTGAAGTATATATGGCAGACAAGGCAAAATCACTCTGTCTGTATAATCCATTGCAGTTAAAACGCTTTGTTCAATTGTTTTCATTTTTTACCTTTCTGCAACTGAAGACGTTTCATACTCTTCCGTTCTCAGTTTGTCTTCAAGAAAAAAAGTTTGGAAGACAAGCACATTGGATAGTTCAGGAATGTTATCTGTAAGGTAAACACCATTTATTAGCTACTGCTACTGTTTACGTCTGAATACATCAGAATATTAGCGGGTTTGAGTTTGAAAAAAGAGAAAAAAAATCCTTTAAAGTAAAAATAGATTCCAAATTGTTAATCAGGTTTACATTATCAATTTTTCCAGGAGTTCCTGTTATAAAGGAACCAGACACACTATCTGGTGTTTTGATTTAACACAAAGTTGTTGAACTTATTCCGGAAAAACTGCTTGAAAAAAACACTAAAGTACTACAAGTTGTTCATAGAATCATCTTAAATTTACTACTTTCATGCATCTGGAGTAGATTGATGGTCTTTTTACAGTTCTACCGAACATCTTCAACATTTTATCCATGTTTTTCTTCAAAAAACAATTCTTTACAGAAAGTAGACATTTTTTCCTTTTAGGCATATGTTTTACAAACAAACTGACAAGAGCTGCTGTAATGACAGAGATAAATGTTAATGTTTTTCCTTTGTTCATAATTCCCCCTGTTGGTATTGGTCATACTTTTGGTGGTTTTAAAGCTAAACCCGTAATGAGAAGAACAACAAAAACAGATAATGAAATGTAAAAGATTATTTCTGCGATCCAGGCTGACGCAATTAATCCTCCAAAACCAAGAATCGCTGAAATAACAGAGATGATCAGAAAAAACAACGAAAGCTTTAACATATATACTCCTGATTTTTAGAATATTTGCTGCAATAGTTATACCAAATACAATATAATTTGATTATTCATTATAATTATTAATACCCGGATTAACAGTATCAAAAATAATCGCTGCAAGATATTAAAATAATGAATAAATCACATTTTTGTGCCGAAAATTAAACTGTTTTGTAGTATTTCATCATGAATTCTGGATATATGGTTCTGAAAATAAACTGATAACCAAAAAATCCGGCCTATGTCAATAGTTTTGGATAAATACAGCAACCGTTGAACAAAGCCGCTCCGCGGCGGCAAAACCCTCTTTCTCCCCATATTACTATTAACCTATCCTGACAATATTTTATTTATATCCTGTGAGCATGGGGCTTACATCTTTTTAAATTTTACTCACAGGAGGTTTACATGTCAGTATCAGCCAATAGTAACGTTACTAAGCGTTCCGAAAAACGTTCTCTTAGAGAGAAAGATTTCAGGCACAAAGTTTCAAATGTGAAAAAGCGATCTGTTAGCAAGCCTGCCTCAGTGGAAGCTCCGGCACACCTTACGGCTAATTGCGGTTCCCTCCGTGAAGAGTTTATCAGAGCACTTAAGATAGATGATAAGTCTGACCGCACTATTAAGTCATATTGCGATGCAGTAAAGATGTTCCAGAACTTCATTCATAAGCATCCACTAAATGTAACGATCAATGATGTCAGGGCATTTTCTTTCATCTCATAGATGAAAGAAAGTATGCTCCCCGCTCCTATAACTCCATTTTTTATGGATTACGAGCTTTTTACGAAATATTCCTTCCTGAAGTTCCTCTCATGGCTTCGTTTCGCAGACACAAGACCAACAGACATCTGGTAGAGGTCCTGACCCGTCACGAAATAAAACTACTTCTGAGCCACACAGATAACCTCAAACACCGTGCTATAATAGAAACTCTTTACAGTTCAGGTATTCGGGTGAGCGAGTGTGTTGCGCTGAAGTTTTCCGATCTGGACAGAAAGGAAATGCTTATCCATGTTCGTAATGCCAAGGGCGGAAAGGATCGTTTCACAATTCTCTCTCCCTGCTGCCTTAAAACACTGGAACAATATTACCGTGCCCTTAAACCCAAACAGTGGCTTTTTGAGGGACACGGAGATAAACAGCTTTCTGCACACATGGCTGAAACTGCAGTGAGCAACGCAGCAAAACGTGCGGGAATCAAAAAGACCATCACTCCACATGTACTCAGACACACTTTTGCCACCCACTTTCTTGAAACAGATGGAAGGTTACCGGTTCTTCAGCAACTTTTGGGGCATGAGCATATCCGAACCACCGCAAGATACATTCATGTTTGTAACGATCTTATCCGAATGGTAAAGAGTCCTCTCGATCAGCTCGAGAACCAGTGTTCCACAGAGGGAGGTTACAATGTCTGAATCACCTATTGCAACTATCTTTCGCCGACATTTCGACAGCTATGCCAGAAAGAACGGACCTTTTCCATCTGACCATTATAAGGTAGCAAATGCAATCAGGGAGTGCAGAACAGAAACAATGGGAGGCCATGTATGGTGTTGCCCGGAATGCAGCCACGAACTTACCATATATAACTCCTGTCGCAACAGGCATTGCCCTCGATGCCAGAGGTATGCTTCAGCACAATGGGTAGAGGCGAGAATAGAAGAGCTGCTTGCGGTTCAGTATTTTCATCTCGTCTTTACCATACCGGAGCAGCTCAACCCATTTGCGTTGAGGAACAAATCCATCTTTTATTCTCTTATGTTTCGTGCTGTGGCCGAAACGATAAAAGAGCTTGGTGAAAACTCCAGATTTATGGGTGGAACAGCAGGTTTTATTGCTGTTCTCCATACATGGGGATCTAACCTTATGGACCATCCTCATATTCATAGTATAATTCCCGGGGGAGCATTGGCAAAAGACCATTCTCAGTGGATATATTCGCGAAAAAACTATCTATTTCCTGCTCCGGTTATGCGCAAATTATTCAAGGGTAAACTTATGGCATATTTTAAACGTGCCATTGCAAATAAGAGTATCGTATTACATGGAAGCTTACAGCAGTATAATGACCCTAAACTCCTGCAGGCTCTCTATAATACCCTCTACCGCAAGAAGTGGGTAGTGTATGCAAAACCCTCTTTTGCCAACCCTCAGGCTGTGATAAAGTACCTGGGCTCCTATACACACCGGATCGCAATATCGGACAGGAGGATAAAGGAGGTTAATGAATCCAAAGGTACCGTTACATTCAGCTTCAAGGATTACACACGCAAGAGGCGTCTGGAAATGACTTTGAGCTGTGAGGAGTTTATCAGGAGGTTTATGCTGCATGTGGTTCCAACCGGGTTCATGCGGATACGACACTTTGGTTTTTTGAGTAACAGGTTGCACAAAACGCTTATGCCTCTTTGCAAAAAGCTGCTTGGTTCGGAAGTTAAACCTGAAGATAGTAATAAGGATCAGCCTGTCCACTGGTATGATATCATAGAGAAGCTTACGGGCAAAGACCCTCTTGTATGTGGGAAGTGCGGGAAGGGTCGCCTTATACAGACAGGTGAATTCCCCAGGAGGAAACGATTAATCTTTCTTACGGGAGGGATACCTTAGGGCCCAGATGCATAAAGATGAGCAGTTGTTAGTAACTTCTGAAACCGGAGGCGATTCGTGTCGTTCCGGAACAATCGCTTTTTTTAAGCCACAGGGTACTCTATTTTTAAAATCGATAAGTTTACACCATTTTAGTACAGATACACTGGCTCAATGTATAAATTTTACTTTTTTTCGTCCAAATTTACCACCCTTTAACTGCCGATACTATATTATTAATGGCCGTTTGGCAAGAAACCCAGGCATTCAAATTCCTATATAATATGTAAGGGATTATTGCAGGCGCCCGGCTTCGTTCAACGGAATTACATCCGCGATTAGGGGCGAAGATGGTAGTTTTTGGGTTTTGAGGGATTGCGGATATAATCCTTTACGTTATTATTCATGTAATAATATTGATAGTAGTTGTTATTAATGTTAAAAGTAATTATAATCACTTACTAAACAGTTCGTTTTGGTATTCAATGTTCCAACGTTCATTGTATCTTATAAATCATCATTCTCATAATTATCACAGGGAGTTAAATATGAAATATTTAGTTGCACTAATTTTTGTCTGTTTGTTGTCTTTTAATATTAACTCTCAGGATACCGGAAAAATCAAATTATCTGAGTCGTCTGAAATTGAATCAACAATTGAGTTTCTTGAGGATTCGCAGAGGGTGCAGGAAACGGTCCGCTCATTACGTAAACTTCTTGAAGTTCAAAATATGACCGCGAAACCAGATCCGGAAGCAGTTGCTCTCAATTCAGAAATGGGCATTGCTTTAAATAATGAAAATACATCCAAAAGAGGTTTATACAGAATAATTGACAAATTAAAAGGTGTGCCTTTTTTAAGAAATGGTGTCTATCTATTGATAATTTTTATAGTTACTATTATACTGTTACAGATTACCAACATGCTTGTTAAAAGGTTTAAAAAGATTGCAATTGACAGGATGCTTGAGTCGGGCAGATCCAGTCAGGTTGAAGTAGAAAAAAGAGCAGCTACATTAAGTGAAATTATTAAGAAAATTTCAACAATCTCAATTATTATCATGGCAGTTTTAGTGGCACTGGATCAAATCGGATTTGATATCAAGGCCATGCTTGCCGGGGTTGGTATCATTGGTGTAGCTGTCGGGTTTGGCGCACAGAATCTTGTTAAAGATATCATAAGTGGATTATTTGTGATATTTGAAAACAGAATCAGGGTTGGTGATGTAGCTATAATAAACGGTACAGGTGGATATGTGGAGCAGGTCAATTTGCGAACTACAGTTTTAAGGAGTTTGGATGGTACAGTTCACGTTTTTCCCAATGGTTCAATCACATCCCTTTCAAATATGACACATGAATTTTCTTTTTATGTTTTTGATATCAGGGTTAACTATAAAGAAGATACCGACAAAATTGTATCTATACTTAAAGACGTCTCCGATGAAATGATAAAAGATCCTGCATATAAAAAATCAATCCTGGAACCTCTTGAAGTACTGGGTGTCGATTCTTTTAACGATTCTGCTGTAATCGTAAAGGCGAGAATAAAAACGGTTCCAATCATGCAATGGGTTGTCGGTCGTGAAATGAATCGCCGAATCAAAAAAAGGTTTGATATACTTGGTATTGAAATACCTTTTCCACACAGAAGTTTATTTTTTGGTGAAAACAGTAAGCCGATATCATTAAAAGTGGATGGGTTATCTGACCGTGAACAGATTAAAGCATTGATCAGGGAAACTTTGACAGAGAATAACGATTTGATGAATCAGGAAAAATGAGTTTCCCTTTGTTAAAGAGTTTCTGATGGTGTTGATTTTGCTCTACCTTGTTTGGGAATGTTAACTCTTTTTCAAAGAAAAACTTCATGATTGTAAAACCTGTTAAAGTCTGGCCAGGGAGATCTTACCCATTAGGTGCAACATGGGATGGTGCTGGAGTAAACTTCGCCCTGTTCTCAGATACTGCTACAAAAGTGCAGCTTTGTTTGTTTGATGAAAAAGGAGTCGAATTCTCCAAAATAGAAATGAGCCATCATACCGATCAAGTCTGGCATGTTTACCTTCCTGAAGCAAGGCCGGGTCTTAAATACGGCTTCAGGGTTAATGGACCATATTTACCTCAGGAAGGACACCGGTTCAATCCTGCTAAACTCCTTCTTGATCCTTATGCAAGAGCTATTGATGGAGATATTAAATGGAACGATTCCCTGTTTGGATATGTTGTGGGGAGTTCGGAAGAAGATCTGAAAAAAGATGACAAAGATAATGCTCCCTATATGCCTAAGTGTGTAGTTGTTGATCCTGCATTCAGTTGGGGTAATGATACAAGGCCACAAATCCCGTGGCATAAAACATTGATTTATGAACTGCACGTTAAAGGTTTTACTGCTTTACATCCACAAATCCCTCCGGAGATGAGAGCAACTTATGCAGGTTTAAGCAGTACGGTTATAATAGATTATTTTCATACACTCGGAATAACAGCCATTGAACTCATGCCGGTACATCAGTTTATACCGGAACGGTTCCTGTCGGAGAAAAATCTGACTAATTACTGGGGATATAATTCTATTGGCTACTTTGCTCCTCATGCAAAGTATTCAAGTTCCGGAGTTGCAGGGCAGCAGGTGGATGAGTTTAAAACTATGGTGAAAACATTACACAGGGAGGGTATAGAAGTTATTCTCGACGTGGTATATAATCATACTGCAGAAGGGAATCATCTGGGGCCGACTCTTTGTTTCAGAGGGATAGATAATTCAAGTTATTATAATCTTTCTCCGCAGAATAAACGCTATTATCTTGATTATACCGGATGTGGTAACTCTCCAAATATGCTTAATCAGCATGTACTTCAATTAATTATGGACAGCCTGAGATACTGGGTAACAGAAATGCATGTAGATGGATTCAGATTCGATCTGGCCTCTACACTGGCCCGGGAACTTCATGATGTAAATAGATTGGGTGTTTTTTTTGATGTGATTCATCAGGACCCTGTAATATCCCAGGTAAAACTGATAGCTGAACCATGGGATCTGGGACCTGGAGGATATCAGGTAGGGAACTTTCCTGTTTTATGGGCTGAGTGGAATGGTAAATATCGCGACACAATACGCCGGTTCTGGAGAGGTGACCCGCAGCAGGTTGGTGATCTGGCTTATCGCCTCTCGGGCAGCAGTGATCTCTATGAAACCAGTGGCCGCAGACCTTATGCAAGCATTAATTTTGTGACATCACATGACGGGTTCACCCTGAATGATCTTGTAAGTTATGATAAAAAACATAATGAAAGTAACAGGGAGGATAATAAAGATGGCTTTGATGATAACCTGAGCTGGAATTGCGGCATCGAAGGGCCAACAAATGATCCACTAATTGTTAATTTGCGGGAGCGCCTGAAACGAAATTTTTTGTCTTCCTTAATTTTGGCACAAGGGGTTCCGATGCTTCTGGCCGGTGATGAATTTGGTCGAACCCAAAATGGAAACAATAATGCATATTGCCAGGATAATGAGACATCATGGATTAACTGGGATATTGATACTAAAGGACAAGAACTTCTTGAGTTTACCCGTTTTATTATCAAGGTGTTCCACAAACATCCGATCCTGCAGAGAAGACGTTTTTTCAGTGGACATAATTCAAACCATTTGGCTATCAAAGATCTTACATGGTTGCATCCTGATGGGCGTGAAATGGCAAAATCAGACTGGAATAATTCTCAGATTCGTTATCTTGGGTTACGCCTTGCTGGTGATGCAATCGATGAAGTAGATGAACATGGGGATAACATAGTTGATGATACACTCCTCATATTGCTTAATGCCCATTATGAACCGGTTACTTTTAAACTGCCACAATGTCCTTCAGACGAACGTTGGGAACTGGTTCTGGATACAAAAAATCCAACTCCATTTTCGGAACTTCTACTTTTTGAATGTGGCTCCAGATATGAGATGGAAACACGGTCTCTGGCTTTATTTAAACTGCCAAGAATTCGTCATACACATATTAAAAAGCTGCCACCAAAAGCGACTTCGGAAAATGAACTGCTATTTGGGAAATCTACACAAATGTGGTTCCCTTCTCCAAAAACCGCAAGAAACAGTGATTCGCAAAACAATCAGAATAAGTGACTTGGACGCTCATTATAGACAGATTATATTTACCACAATCAGACGATTCCTTTACGTGAGTCTTTTTCGCGTACATTTGGCAAAAGAATCAGATCCAGAACTGTTTAATATCCATCCGTGCACGATTACGATTACGATTACGATTACGACAACGACAACGACAATGGTGAAAGATAGATATGACCTTCACATACATAAAAACCTTTTTGCGGTAGTGCCGCTCCCGCAACTCATTCCCGCACTGCGGGACAAGCTGAAAATTAATCGTCAGATTTTGGTTATACAAAATCCTTTAATGGGTTTTTAATTTATTAAATATATCTTGGTTTATGGCACACAATTTTTAACTTATTAAATCGGATTAAAATTCAGATATATAAATGAATTGAGGAAAAATTATATGGTTTATGGCGATTTCTACAGTGAATTGTCTTTATGGTATAAGAATTATACTTCTGAATTTATGGGAAAAGATACCGAATTGGACAATGCTGTAACGATGAAAGTAGAACATACTCAACGGGTCTGTTCAGAAATAAGCTTGTTATGTGAAAGTTTGAAGTTGAATGAAACAGATTGCATACTGTCTCGAATCATCGCGTTACTTCATGATATCGGGAGATATGAACAGTATAAAAATTACAGGACTTTTTCTGATCACAAATCGGCCAATCATGCTGAACTGGCGTTATCTGTACTGGACTACCACAAAATAATGAAAGAGTTTCCAGGAGAAGATGCTGATATGGTCAGAACAGCTATTCTTTTTCATAATGCCAGACAGATACCATGCTCACTGAATAAACGGGAACAGTTGTTTTGCAAATTGATCCGCGATGCTGATAAACTTGATATCTTCCGGATTGCTGTTAATTATTATTTGAATCCGGATTTATTTCCTAAGAATATTACAAAAGAAGCAGATCCTGAGAGTGCAGATATTACTCCTGAAGTCTGTCAGGGGGTTTATGAAGGTGTTTTTGTTGAATACGAAAAGATAAGAACAGTAAACGATTTCAAGCTTATCCAGATAGGATGGGTTTACGATCTGAATTTTTCTGCAAGTTTCAGACTCCTGAAAGAAAGAGATTATTTCTTGCAGATCAAAAACCAATTGCCATTGCTGCCCGGTTCGCATGCTTTTCGTGCTGTAAGTAAAGCTGAACGATTCCTTGAAGATCATGCAGTTCATTAGATTTGCAATTGGGTACCTTTTTAATGATTGGAATATCCGGACCAGGGGTGAAAACGTAATTCAATCTGGCTTGGTTAGAGTTGTCCGATATCTAACCATGAATGTGAATAATTATTCAGAAATACAGGAATTAAAATGTCAGAGCGTTTTTTGTCAATCAACTGCTTTCACTCAGGTTTGATTTATTCTTAGTTTTGCAGTTACCTTGATTCTTTCTATGTACATATTTCTCTAAAAATACGTGGCTTATTCTTGGTAATGCAATAAACGTTTGTTTGATTCTGCCCGAAACCGCTTTCCTCTGTGTAATAACAATTATTCCGTAAAGTGATAACAGAATCAGTACTGTTCCAACAAAAAAGAATAATCCTTGTGGGCCAAGATACCCCATACAGACACCTGATGCAAAGGGGCCTGATGCCGATCCTATGCCTTGAAGAAAAATGAGTGTACCTGCAGTTCCGATAACTTCTTCTTCATGTATTCGGTCATTTACATGGGCTACGCAGAGAGAATAAAGGGGAAAAGCACATGCGCCATGCAGGAATGCAAGAATCGTTAGTGGCAGAAGTAGATACTTTTCCTGAAATGCCATAATAAGACTTACAGATCCTGCAACAATGCTCGCTGTGACAATTACACCCCTGCGGTCTACTTTATCCGAAAGGCGTCCCAAAGGCCATTGAGAAATAAGGGTTCCGGACATCATTGAAGCCATAAAAAGTGAGATACCTGTAGTGTTGAAATTAATGTTTTGGGCAAAAACCGGTCCCATTCCCCAGACACTTCCAATACACAAACCACTGGCTAATACTCCGATAACACCCAATGGAGATATTGTAAAAAGACGTGAAATTTTGATTCTCTTTGTTTTAATTATTACAGGAGTTCGTGAAGGTGCAAGGGTTACCGGTACCATTGCAAAAGAAACCAGTATGGAAATTAAACAAAAAAGAAAAATACCATCAGGAGCAGCGGTTGTAAGCAGGATTTGACTTATGGCAGAACATCCCCAGAATACTATTCCGTAGCTTGCCAGGATGCTTCCACGGTTTTTCTTGTCGGAACATCCGTTAAGCCAGCTTTCAATTACCAGAATCATTCCGGAATAACACAAACCATGAAAGAATCTCAATATTATCCATACAGGTATTGTAATAACAAGTATATACAACAGAGTCAAAGCTGATGCTATTGATGCAAGTGCTGCGTAGGTGCGGATATGACCAACTGAATAAACAAGTCTTGGGAAAAGAATTGATCCTGTAACAAAGCCACCATAGTATGCAGACATCATCAGTCCAATACTCTGTTCCCTCATACCTTCTATACCGGCTCTGACGCCAAGAAGGGTACCCTGAAGATTATTACCCAGTACCAGAATTGCGACACTGAAAAGTAAAACTGCAATTCCCTGTTTGGGACTATGTTCTTCGGGATGTGGTAGAATGTTCATTAAAACCTGTGTTAATTCTATCTGAAAAAATCAGTTGATTTTTTAAAACATGTAATTAAAATATGGTTCATAATCAGGTTAAGTTACCCGGGATCAGCTGTTTTTATCTTGAACCTCTGTAACATCGTGTTCCTTTTCTGAAAATTTACCTTTAATTTCCTTAAAAAAGTTCTCAATAAATTCTATTTTTTCTTCGTCCTGTTTTTCGCCGATTTTTCCATCAAGGTACTCCTGTGGTATTTCGTTGAGAAATGGGCATGGGGTAACTGTCCTGTTTTTACCTCTGTAAACTTTTGTTCCGGGGTATGTAAGATAAAGCTGCTTTTGTGCACGGGTCATACCAACATAAAAAAGCCTTCTTTCCTCATCAATATTACCTTCAGAAACAGCACGTGGTGAAGGTATATAATCTTTATCCAGGTTTGCAAGAAAAACGACATTAAACTCCAGTCCCTTGGATTTATGTAATGTCATAAGTACAACGCCGCTTTTCTGTTGTTCATCGTCATCTTCATTGTCTGAGCAAACCAGTGCAATTTCCTGAAGATAGCCGGACAGGGTAGGTTTTTTCCTTTTAAATTTCTGTTCATATATTTCGATTCCGTGAACAATTTCTTCAATATTTTCCATTCTTCTGGACGGGTCTTTTTCATCCTTGCTTGCTCGCTTAAGATGTTCCAGATATCCGGTTTCGTTTAACATTTCGCGTACAGCACTGCTTAGTCGGCCTGTAGAGAAAAATTCCTGGTATTTGAGACAAAATGATACAAAACTTTCGATTTTACCATGTTGTAAATCACTGATTTTTATAAGTTCATTGTGACGAATCATTGCATCCCAAAGACTCATTTTACGTAAAGCAGCAAAATCGTCAAGAATTTCCAGCGTTGAAGGTGTTATTCCTTTATGCGGCACCTTTAAAACTCTCATAAGACTTAATTCATCATTGGTGTTTGAAAGAAATCTCAAATACGCCAGTAAGTCTTTAATCTCCCTGCGATCAAAAAAACTCGTTGCACCACTGACCTTATAAGGAATGTTTTTTCTTCTAAGTTCCTCTTCATAGCGACGCATCATTGCATTGGTCCTGAGTAAAATAGCGTGGTCACTATATTTAAATGATGTGTGTTTGTGGTTATCTGCAATTTTTTCGGCAATCCACACTGCCTCATCCTCTTCATCATCCCCTTTATAATGCATTATAGGATCACCAGTTCCACGAACTGCTGTAATTTCTTTTAGTTTTCTGACCCTGTTTTTGGATACTACAGCATGTGCTCCTGCCAGAATCTGGTGTGTTGAACGGTAATTTTTATCGAGAATAACGGTTGTACAATTTTTATAACGTGAAGAAAATGAAATAATATTCTCGATTTCTGCACCTCTCCACGAATAGATCCCCTGATCATCATCACCAACAACCATGAGATTGTTTTGAGGTTGAGCTAACATGCATGCAATTTTCATTTGTACTGCGTTTGTATCCTGAAATTCATCAATGGAAATGTATTTGAATTTTTTCTGATACTTTGCAAGAATTTGGGGATGTCTGGTCAAAATCTGAAGAGGTAACAATAAAAGATCGTCAAAATCAACTGTTTGCTGTTTAATGAGAATCTTATTATACGAGGAGTATACTCTTGCGATTTTGCGTTGATCCGGATTGTCAGATTTAAACTGATCCGGGTCTAATGATGCATTTTTAGCAAGGCTGATTCTTGTTGCTATTTTCTGTGGGTCTTCTTTTTGCAGACCTCTTATTCCGGTAGAACGCATAATTGTTTTGAAAATCGAAATTTTTTCATGCTCATCGATTATGGAAAAATTTTTATTTAAACCAATTATTTCTCCGTCTTCACGTAAAATCTTTACTCCCAGACTGTGAAAAGTACATAAAGTCATTGCATCTGCAATTTTTGGAGTAGTTGTATCGGATATTCGATCCTTCATTTCACCGGCTGCTTTATTTGTAAAGGTAACTGCCAGAATCTCCTGAGGTTTACATATTTTTTGATGCACAAGACGGGCTATTCGCAATGTCAGTACTCTTGTTTTACCGCTTCCTGCTCCAGCAAGAACAAGAAGTGGATTGTTGTTATGAAGGACTGCCTTTTTCTGACTTTCATTTAATCCATTTGTAAAATTCATGTTTCACCTGATTTGAAATTTTACGATAATATTACTTAAAAAGTAAAATTAATAGTACTATGTTTTAAAATTGGATGATAGTTTAAATCAATACTTACAGAATAAAACTTGAACAGGTTTTATTCTGTCTGGTATTGTTAAATTTAATCGGGTATGCCAGGGAGAAGCTTTTAAACCCTTTCCATACCTATTAATCTCAAAAATTCACTTCTTGTTGAGTTATCTGTTCTGAAACTGCCAAGCATGGCGGAAGTAATCATTTTAGAATTCTGTTTTGAAACCCCGCGCATCATCATGCACAAATGCTTGGCTTCAATTATTACACCTACACCTTCAGCATCTATCGGTTCCATCAGACATGATGCAATCTGTTGGGTCAGTCGTTCCTGAACCTGAAGCCGGCGTGAGAAACAATCAACCAGACGGGCAAGTTTGCTGACACCATATACCCGATCCTGAGCTATATACCCGATATGGCATTTTCCGAAAAATGGAAGCATATGATGCTCACACATGCTGAACACTTCTATATCCCGCACAATTATCATATGATTACATTCTTCACTGAATATGGCTGATTTCAGGATCTTCTGAGGGTCAAGATTATACCCCTGCATCAAGTGCTTATATGCTGCATGGACACGTTTAGGAGTATTTTTTAATCCTTCCCTTTCCGGGTCTTCGCCAATATGTAAAAGAATTTGTTTAACTGCATCTTCCATTAATTTTCCTGCTTTCTTTGCACCGTTTATACGAATCAGGCAATTCAGATTAAATCCGGTTCAGATATATTTTTTCCTGAAACAAGAAGGTAAAAATAAACCGTGTCGGCATGTTTGTAAATTACTGAAATTTTTGAAAATAATAAAAGGTATTGGAATATTTCTGGAGTATATGTAATTTTCAGAGTGAATCTTGTTTTTGACGATTAAATAACCTGTGTGTCCTGCGAGAGCGGCACTATGACAGAAACTATTTTATGGCTTGAAGGTCATAAGATAATGGTGAATTGTGAATTATGAATGGTAAATAAAGAAAAAAAACTACAATCATTGTCATTGTCGTAATCGTTACCCCTGTCCGAGATACGGTTGTCGGGCATAGCAGGAATAAAAAACTGCAATTAGTAATAGTAATGTTCACATACCAATGTCCGCAAAGCAGATAACGTACAGGAATTGTCTGATTCAGGTCCAGGATGAACCTGTATGTTTGACGTAATATTTCAGGTTCATAAACAAATGGAGTTGTTATGCATTCATTCAGAACAAAAAGCTCAGCTTCGACATCTTTTCTAAAGAGTATCATCTTAACTGTTGTTTTCATCATCGCTATCCTTATTTTCAGTATAATCAGAAGTGACCTTCCTTCGCAGTTATATTCCATGGTTAGTGACGATACAAAAAATTATCAGAATATTACTGAATACTCAGAAGAAGAAAAGTCAGCTTTAAAAAATAAGTTTGCAGGTTTTTGGGTTTATCGTACAAAAGATACTCTCGCACCTGTGCAGAAATGGGATCATCTCGAAATTTTGGACAATGGAATAATATGGCAAATAAGGTCAATAACTGTAATTTTCCCTTGGGGTGACAGCTCAACTACTTATAGTATTCGTACTGCTTTTATAGACCCTTTTGGTAAGATACCGAAGATGCAGCGAATCGCATGTAATGCAAGAGTGATTCGTCAGGTCTTTATTCACAATAACGATACATGCTATGGAGCTAGTCAGGTAGATGAGTTATGGGAGGCTGATTATTCCGAGGATTTATTCTTTTTAAATCAACGTGAATATATTCCTTATAAAGGAGAAGTCAGTACCTTTTTTCCTGAAGGGATGATAGATCTGGTAGATTTAATAGAACTGGAAGGCTGCAATTCCGGGGCAAGTTTAAGTTATTATATTAAAAGAGAAATTCAAAAAAATTCAGAAAAATTCAAATCCGGCGGGATATATTATGAACAATTGATAAAAGATTATTATGCTCCAGCATTAATCGATGAAATTTTTCAGTCCGGTTCAACTTTCAAACCTTCTATGGACAGTCTACTGGTTCGATTCGCAATTTCACCCCGGGGTGCAATAAGCAATCCAAAAACAGTGGGAAAAATTATCAGTCATAATAAATTCGAAGATCTGTTTTTTGATGAATTAAGAACCTGGGTTTTTCCTCAATACGATGATAACGAAACAAATAAACAGATTGAATACTTGTTTTATTTTTAAACAGATACCCATGATTAAAGTATAAAAGAATTCTATGATTCAGAAATAATAACTGGTTATTTTAATGAATTTATAAAAAACTATTTAGAGCAAAAAAGATGAATAAACTGGAATCTACTCATATCGGTTTAATTAAAAAACCACTATCAAGATTGGGGTTAGGTTGTTGGGCAATTGGAGGAGCAGACTGGGGCGCTCAGGATGACAATGATTCAATAGATGCATTAAAGGCTGCATTTGAACGGGGTATTACTCATTTTGATACTGCGCAGGTATATGGAAAAGGTCATTCAGAGCAGCTTATAGGAAGAGCATTAAAAGGAATCCGTGATAAGGTTTTTATTGCTTCAAAGATGATGTATACTCCTTGTTCTAAAATCGAAAAATCAATTGAAACCAGTCTAAAAAGGCTGCAAACAGACTATCTGGATCTTTTTTATATACATTGGCCGAAAAGAAATGCCGATCTGTCTGAAATGATGGAGGCGTTAGAGAAGGCCCGTCAAAAGGGCTTAATATGTGGAATCGGGGTTAGTAATTTTTCTATTGATCAGATGAAAGAAGTGATGCAAGTAGGGAAAATCGATGCACATCAAATATGTTATAACCTTCTGTGGCGGTGGGCAGAAAAAGATTTAATCCCATTTTGTATCTCTAACAAAATCTCAATAGTTTCGTATAGCTCTATTGCCCAGGGTATTCTTACCGGCAAATTTGAACGGGAATTCGAATTTGAATCAGGTGACCACCGTATAAATACAACTCTTTTTGATGATGATGTATGGCCTTATGTGTACGAGGGAGTTGAACAGCTAAAGCAGATTGCTGTTGAGGCCGGACGTCCTTTAATCGATTTGGTTATACACTGGATTGCAAACAGGCCGGGTATTTCATCTATACTGATTGGTGCAAGAAACAGCACTCAGGTTGAACAAAATGTCAGTGCTTTCCGGGGAGGTATTGATATCTCCATATTAAACCGGTTATCACAAATCAGTGATTCATTACAACACAAAATCCCAAACACCGGTAATATTTTTAGATGGTATCCATGATTATATACCCTTGAATTTTGAGATATATGCTCAAAAATTGAGTAAATCATACGTAAAAAGTAAAAATAAAACTCATTATAAGAGGTATAATCAATTAATTTATATAGGTATGAAAATGTAAGTTAACTTAATCGGTTTGATAAATTTGAATCGGTTGTGACATTATGGTTGAAAGGGGATGCTCTTATGAACAATAAGATGCGTATTCTTGCTTTGTTATTAATTGGTACTGCTGTATTGATCTCAGCTCAGCAAAAAAGCGAAAAGGTTTTACCTTTAAAGCACTCGTTGAAAGTTTATGAAGATAATGAGCGTAATCGTCTTTATTGGCCGCTTGGAAAAGAATTCTGGATTAGAATCGCAGAATCACCAGACAGTGGAGCCCCATCCTATTTGCTCTCACAGGAAACCGATTCTCAGGAAGTCGAATCGGATGTTAATATAGATAAAAAAGCAACAAAAAACGGTATCAAACTGGATGTAACAGGAAAACAGGCTATCAGATGGTATAATATGGTAACCGGGAAAAAATATAAATTACGTTTTTATTCTGATGGTGATGCTCCTGAATGTGAAATTAAATTAAGTGGCGCTTCATTACATGTTCAGGATAACATTACATATTCTGGAAAAGGAATCCTGTGTGAAATAATTTCATCTGATAAACATTCCGGTGTTGGTAAATCTTATATATCTGTTAACAATGCTCAGTTCAAACCTTATGAGAAAACAATCAACTTCAGTAAGGAAATGAAATACAACATTTATGCCTATGCTGTCGACAATGTAGGTAACAGAAGCAATCTGGCTTTTACTGAATTCGTAGTTGACATGAGTGCACCGGAAACAAAAGTCATCGCTGGTGGCCTTTCTGCTGAAAATAAAACAATTCTTTCCAGTAACCATTCTATTGAGATATCTGCAAAAGATTCTTTATCTGGTGTAAAAAAAACATGGTATAGATTTGAAAAAGAAAAGAAATTTAATTTGTATAACGGACCAGTTGATCTGAAAAAATTAAAAGATGGAGATCAACAGGTACTCGTTTTTTATTCAGAAGATTATGTGGGAAATATTGAAAAACCTAAACAGTTCGCTTTTGTTATTGATAATACGCCACCTCTCGGGAAAATAATTTGTAAAGGTGATGTACACTCAAAAACAAACGAGCAGATAATTGTATCACCACGTACCATGTTTAAGGTGGAAGCGAAAGATGAACGTAGCGAAATTCGCGATATCTATTATGCAGTAAATAAAAGCAAAAGCGTTCCTTTTAAAGCTCCCTTTTGCATTTCCGGTGAACCTGGAAAATATCTGATAACTGCTCGTGTGGTTGATAAATTAGGAAATGAAAATTCTCAGATAAGTTCAAATGTTGTTCTGGATTCAAAACCCCCAAAAAGCAGTCATAGCTTTATTGGGTCCGTTCATAAAAATGAGTACACTTTGTGGATAACACCATCAACAAAAATTAAACTCAATGCACAAGATGACCTTTCCGGAATAAAGTCAATCGAATATCTATTTGAAGGAGATAGCTATATCACATACAAAGAACCTTTCAATATCAAGAAAGAGGGACTGTTTATCCTAAAATATCGCGGCACCGATAATGTAAATAACCGCGAAGAAGATAGAATGATAGCTGTTGTGGTTGATAGTACGCCGCCTGTAGTAGAGGAAACTTTCAGTTCAAAGCCCATGTCTGATGATAAATCATTGTTGCGTTTCAAGGACGCTACTACTATGTTTCTGAAAGTTATTGATGATGCATCAGGAGTTAAAGAAGTCACGTTTTCGATCAATGGGGGACGTGAACAGAAATATACCGGACCAATTCAGTTTGCTAATGTCGGTTCGTATAATGTTGAAGTTCGTGCCAAAGATAATCTTGAGAATACACAAAAGAAATTGTTAAAATTTGCAATAGATAAGTAAAAGGAAATTTATTATTAAAATGAAAGCGGTTTCAGAGAATTCTGATACCGCTTTTTTATTAGCTTCTATAGAGAACGTTTCATAATATCATTAAGGTTTTATGCAATTGAAAAACTACTCTGATATCACTGAGCAAAGTTGGTGGGGGAGTGATGATTCTTAGAGTTTACAGGGTTTGAAAATAATTGCCGAAATCGATTCACATCTTTCTACTTCTCATTTATTGCCTCATCTCATTCTCCGCGGATGATTGAGCTGCTTGTAAAAGGTTATTGATTGAGCCCAAAATGGTAACTACATGTAACTCATCAATTCCTCAATAATTGTATTACATAGTCGTGGCATGCTATAAGAATAGTCGATGTATTTTAAAAGCTGCTTACTATAAAAATGCTGTTTTTACCTGATCTTATTATTGAAAGCAGCGAAAACCTGTAAAAAAGACTCAAGTTGGAAATAAAAAAATCCCGAAAACAATATGTTTTCGGGATTCAATAATCAAAATGATTGTCAGAAACTTAATTACTGGTAACCAGATTATCAGCTTTTTCCTCTGTCGAATCAGTATCGGAATCCATTGCTGCAAGCTGCTTGAGCATTTTGAATTTGGCAAGAACAGCTTTTTGGGCCGAGTTAATAAACTGACTGGAAGCTTCAGGATTAGAACGCTGAAGAATCTTGTATCTGTTTTCATTGTAGACATAATCAGATAACGGAATAGTTGGATCTTTGCTGTCGAGCTGCAGGGGACTCTTACCCTGAAGCGCCAGATCCGGATTATACCTGTATAATGGCCAGTGACCGGATTCGACTGCAAGTTTCTGTTCCGAATAACCTTTTGTCATGTTAATACCATGATTGATACAATGACTGTAAGCGATAATCAGTGAAGGTCCATCATAACTTTCTGCTTCCATAAAAGCTTTTACTACCTGATTCTGATTAGCTCCAATGGCTACTTTGGCAACGTAGATGTAACCATAACTCATTGCTATCATGGCAAGGTCTTTTTTGTTGGTAGGCTTTCCACTTGCTGCAAATTTTGCTACAGCTCCCATTGGAGTAGATTTTGAAGATTGCCCACCGGTGTTTGAGTAAACTTCTGTATCAAGTACAAGAATGTTTACATTTTTACCAGATGCAAGAACGTGATCAAGACCTCCGTATCCAATGTCGTATGCCCATCCATCACCACCAACAGCCCAAACAGATTTTTTAACCAGGTAATCAATAACTGTTAATAGCTCTTTTGCAGTATCGGAAGAGAGTTTTGAGAGCAGTTCGGTTGCTTTGGAAACTCTGGAACGTTGTTCTTCAACTTGAGCTTGATCATACTGTTGTGCATTTAGAATCTCACCAAGTACTGCTTTCAGCTCCGCACCAGTTTCATTACTGTTGATAATCTGCTGAGCAAGTTCTGTTGCATATTGGTTAAATTTATCAACAGAAAGACGCATGCCAAATGCAAGTTCAGCATTATCTTCAAATAGTGAATTGTTCCAGGTCGGTCCTCTTCCATCATGACGTGTTGTGTAAGGTGTTGTAGGAAGATTCCCGCCATATATCGATGAACACCCTGTAGCATTGGCAATGTAGGTACGATCACCAAAAAGTTGTGTAAGAAGTTTGACGTATGCAGTTTCACCACATCCTGCACAAGCTCCGCTAAACTCAAACAATGGGCGAATAAACTGACTTCCTTTTACAGATTTTTTGTCATAGAGTGACGGATCTGTATCTGGTATGGACAGAAAATAATCCCAGTTTTTTGCTTCCTGTTCACGGATCGGTGTCTGAGGCTGCATCACGATCGCATTGCCTTTACCTTTTGTTGGACAGTTCTCTACACAGGCACCACATCCGGTACAATCCTCAGGTGCGACCTGCATGGTATATTTCAAACCTTTCAGCTCTTTACCTTTTGCATCTGCAGACTTGAAGCCTTCAGGTGCATTTTCCAGGTATTTGGTGTCGTATGCTTTAGGGCGTATAGCTGCGTGAGGACATACCAGAGAGCAGCGATGGCACTGAATACAGGTATTTTCATTCCATACAGGAATCATAACAGCAATATTACGTTTTTCATACTGAGTAGTTCCAGACGGCCAAATGCCATCAACAGGTATTTGTGACACCGGTAGACGATCACCCTCCTGTTTCATTATTCTGGCCGTAACATTTTTGACAAACTCAGGCGCATTGTCAGGAACAACCTTGATCCCTTCAATAGAATTGGTCGGCTGTGATGGAATTTCGATTTCCTGAATACCTTCAAGTGCTTTGTCAATAGAAGTAATATTCATATTAACAATTGCATCACCTTTTTTCCCGTAGGTTTTTTTGATAGCTTTTTTAATTGCCTCAATAGCAGTCTTTTCATCAATTACTTTGGAGATTTGAAAGAATGCTGTTTGCATGATCGTGTTAATTCGGTGTCCAAGACCAACTTCCTGCCCGATTCCTATACCATTTATTACAAAAACTTTAAGTTTTTTGTCGATAATCTGTTTTTGAACCCGACCTGGCAGTTTGTTCCAGACAGTGTTTTTATCGTATTCAGAGTTTAATAGGAACGTACCGCCATCGATTAAATTGTCAAGCATATTGTATTTTTCAATAAAGGAAAAATTGTGGCATGCAAGAAAATTGGCTTTGGTAATAAGATACGGACGGCGAATAGGGTTTTTCCCAAAACGAAGATGAGATATGGTTAAGGCTCCGGCTTTTTTCGAATCGTAAGAAAAATATCCCTGTGCAAAATTATCAGTTTCGTCTGCGATAATTTTGATGCTGTTTTTATTTGCACTTACTGTACCATCAGATCCAAGACCATAGAATAATGCTCTGTATACATCATCGTGTTCTATCGAAAATGAACGGTCAAATTCAATAGAGTTTCCAGTAACATCATCTTCAATCCCTACAGAGAAATGGTTTTTAGGCGAATCTTTTTTGAGTTCATCGAAAACAGCTTTAACCATGGCAGGAGTAAATTCTGCAGAACCTAAACCGTAGCGTCCACCAATTATTGTTGGATAATTTTGAAAAGTTGCTGTTTTATTCTGTATTGCTTCTCCGATTGCAGTGCACACATCTTCATACAGCGGCTCTCCAGCAGAACCAGGTTCTTTTGTCCTATCCAGGACAGCAATTTTCTTGACATTTTCAGGAAGTGCCTTAATAAGAGCATTCATGTCAAACGGTCTGAACAGGCGAACTTTAATAAGACCAACTTTTTCACCCTGATTATTTAAATAATCTACTGTTTCGTGTATCGTGTCACATCCTGAAGACAATGCAATTATTACTTTTTCTGCATCGGGTGCACCGACATAATCAAAGAGACGATACTGTCTGCCTGTCAGTTTTGCAAACATATCCATATATTTCTGAACGATTCCCGGACATTTGACATAATAAGAATTAACTGTTTCACGTCCCTGAAAGTATATATCCGGATTCTGGGCTGTTCCTTTGATAAACGGACGGTCCGGACTCATTGCCCGTGCCCGGTGTTTCCTTACAAGATTATCATCAATCATCGCTTTCATGTCATCATAAGTCAGTTCTTCAATCTTCTGGATCTCATGTGATGTACGGAAACCGTCAAAGAAATGTACAAAAGGAACTCTTGCTTCAAGAGTCGCGCCATGAGCAATTAATGCCATATCCATAGCTTCCTGAACATTTGCTGAAGCCAAAAGAGCGAAACCGGTCTGTCGTACAGCCATTACATCACTGTGATCACCAAATATTGAAAGACCCTGGCATGCCAAAGAACGGGCTGTTACATGAAAAACAGTTGGTGTAAGTTCTCCGGCAATTTTGTACATATTCGGAATCATTAAAAGCAAGCCCTGTGAAGCTGTGAATGTTGTTGTCAGTGAGCCTGCACTAAGCGCTCCGTGAACTGCACCTGATGCACCACCTTCAGATTGCAATTCAGAAACAAGGGGTATTGTTCCCCAGATATTCTTTTTGCCTGCAGCACTTTTTTCATCCGATATTTCACCCATCGGTGAGGATGGCGTAATTGGATATATCGCAATAACTTCATTAACTGCATGCGCTACATGCGCACAGGCTGAATTTCCGTCATGAGGTACTTTGGTTCTTGGCATATAAATGCTCCTCTAAGGTAGAAGTAAAAATCATTAATATGAGGATTTATAAAACATTACAATATAAATCGCAACCAGTCTCTATTCAACTCGCTTGTATCATTATAGCTACTAAACTGGTCATTTTCTTTCTGGAAAACAGTTCGAACATAAAATTCGTACAATATCATATTATATTGTTTATCAGCACTTTAATATCAGGGTAAACACCTGTTGATTACTGACGTGAATGTTGGAAATATTGCAGAACTTTGAAGGTTCAAAGATTATTTTTAATATGTAATAGTCTAACGAAACTTAAAGAGAGAAAAATGATCAAAAAAAAATGGCTTCCGATTCTTCTGTTAACTGCTGTTTCAATCAGTGCTCAGGTAAAAGTTATAGAAAACAATAATTCAAAATTCACTTTTTCATGGGAATTAGATCATTTTGATACAATTTCTGTAGAAAAAAATGAAAAGAAAGTAATTTCGCTTAGTTTTTCGGGTGAGAATACGCTTATCGGTGAGGTCGGGCAACCTGCAATTCCCGGATTTTCCATGCTGTTTGGTACACCTCCAGAGGGGCATGTCGATATATCATTCTCTCCTCAGGAAATTAAAACGTTAAAACTGACCTCTCCACTAATTAGAGTTTTTTCATCTCTGGATGAAACCCGTCAGCCCGATTTGAATTTTAGTTCTGTATGGATTTCTGATCCAATGTATTCAAAAACCGGAAATGTCAAAACTGTTCAATTTGTTATCAAACCATTTGTTTATGATTCTGCTTTAAACACTATTAAAGTACTGACCAAAGCAACCTGTACGATTAATTTTCCTCAATACATTTCAAATCCAGTTTCTTCCTCTTTTAGATCCGATTTTGATCGAATGATGAATAATCTGTTATGGAATTATCAGATTGCCCGGGGATGGTGTAAACGAAAGCTGAAGAAAAAAACAGCTAAATCCTATCCGTTAGAACCGGATGAAGCCTACGTGTTCAAAATTGGTGATGGCCATACAGATATAAATGAAGCGACAACAAATGAAAATGGTATTGTCAAAATCACTGGAAGTAAAATTCTTGATCTGTTTGGAAGAATAAGCATAAATCAGGTAGTGTTATTTGGCTCTTTAAAGGGAGAGCTTCCTGTCGAAATACCTTTTGAAAACAAAATACCAGATGGTGTCATAGAAATACCTCTTATGCGGGTTGATAAAAATAATAATGGTATGGTAGATAAGGAGGATTTCTTCCTCGCTTACGTTACAGGTGCTTCAGATTGGGTTTATGATGATTCAATAAATGATTTCATATTTAGATTAGACAGGTATGATGATTACCGGCATTACTGGTTGTGCAGAAAATCAGTAAACGGATCAAGTATGAAAAAATATAATCAGATCGATGAACCAGGTGATACTCTCAGAAATTTTGTTAACAGAATCATGTTTAAAAGATCGGTTCAGGAGCCATATAAAAATGACGGCGGATTGGACTGGGTTTGGACAAAACTTACTCGTGCAAATCCATCTTTTGAATATGATATACAATTACCTGGTCTTGATCAGAATAATGGCGGATCAATTCGTTTAAGTAAAAGAGGAATTAATGGGGGGGGAGCCGATATTATAATTGGAAAGCAAATATTTGAGAAATGCAATAGCGATACTGACTATGAAGTTGACCAATGGGATGATAAAAGATTAAAAATCAAACTCATAGCGCCATATGATACCTCCAATACTGAATTGGTGTCTTTTCAGGTAAAATATAAAAGAAAGCTTGAAGCGGCTGGTTCTGATAAATTCAATGTTTTTTCTCCCCTGGACAGTGGAATTTATCATTACAGCATTAAAAAAACAGGTGATGAGCTTTTATACATTTTCAGAGTTCCTTCTGACGAACAACAGATCTCTTTTATCGATACTATTCGCGGTCAGGGAATCTATACCTGGTGTGATACAGGCATAGTACAATTTTTTGTCTGCAGTGAAAATATGATAATTGATTTACCACAACAGATAAATTTTCAATCCTCCAATGAAAACTCATTTGTTGTAAAAAACTTGCGAGCTGTAAACAACACAACAGATTTTCTCATAATAGCGCATCCTGAATTTATAAATGAAGCAATCGAACTGGCTAAACATAAAAAATCCAGATTTTCACATCCAAAGGTTGTTTCTGTACATGACGTTTACCGGTTTTTTTCAGGCAATGATATTGATCCTTCTGCAATACGGAATTTCCTGGTATTTGTCAGAAACTTCTGGAATGCAGATAATCTTTTATATGTAGTTCTTTTTGGTGGAGGACATTATGATTATAAAAATGTAAGGTACTCTGCTCCAAATTATATTCCGACATTTTATTATAATGATAAAGCAGTTGATGATTATTTTGCTTATACAGATCCCGATTCTTCGGCTTATGGCAAGGTGCAACTGGCGTTAGGACGTTTTCCTTGCACAAACAGGCAGCATGCAGCAGCTCTGGTCAAGAAGGTTATTGAGATTGAAGATCCGCTTCAGGCTGATTTCAGCGAATGGCGTAACCGAGCCCTGTTTGTTGCTGATGATGACATGCAGGGTGATAAAAAAGATCCAATTGTTGGAACATGGGGGCATCATACTTCTTCAGATAAAACAAGTGATGTTATTAAAGAGTTAAATCCTTCAATTGATATGAGAAAGATATATTTGTATGAATATGAATGGAACAGTGCTTATGAGAAACCTGCTGTTTCAAAAGCCATACTGAATGAAATCAATAACGGTGTTGCTTATGTTAATTTCTTCGGACATGGTTCAGAGGTGCAGTGGACAGATGAACGTGTGCTTGTTCCAGATCATACAGGAAGCATGTATAATGATAAACGCTATCCTGTCATTTCATCTTTTTCGTGTTCAGTAGGTAGATTCGATTTACCCGATAGAGAGTGTTTGTCTGCGGCATTGGTTAATACCCCTCAGAGGGGAGCTGTGGCATCTGTTTCCAGCAGCCGCCTTGCATATGCAACTGAGAACGAAAGTATGGCCAAAACCTTTTACAGGCATATGTTTGATTCAAATTACAATTCTGTTGGAATAGCACTTATGAATATGAAAATGGAAGGTGTCAATACATCAAGGCGCTTGTACATTATATTAGGAGATCCTTCTATACGTTTCGTTAATCCTCTCAGAACTGTTAATCTCGACATCAGAAATACCAAAAATAAATCAATTGATACTGTTATGGCACTACAGCAAATTTCTGTTACTGCAACCGTATTGGATAAAAAAGGCAAAGTTGATACGAAATTCGGTTCTTCGGATAAAAAAGCCTTTATTTATCTTGGCCTTTTTAATTCGCCAGACAGTGCAATGCGAAAAGATGGCGGTAGTAATGAAAGTATAAGATATCAGCTTCCGGGAACACCGGTTTTTCTCGGCAAATCACAAATTAATAATGGGAAAATCACTCAACAATTGCTGATACCGAAAAACTTGTCTTTTGGCAAAAAAGGAGCCAGAGTAACAGCTTATGTCTGGAAAGAAAACGAAAACAGTGTCGGTTTGGGATGTAAGCAGGATCTGGTTTTTTATGGTACAGAAAATATTACATCAATAAACGACACTTCAGGTCCAAAAGTAATAGTTAAAAACCTGGATGAATCTGGTAACAATACGGAACAGGAGGATCTGACATCTGCTATCAGATGTGAAATAGTACTCGAAGATGAAAGTGGTATTGATGTTACCGGGACAGGGCCTGATGAGGGGTTGGTAATTGAGGTGGATGGAGTTATTGGAAAGAGAAACATGAACCATACATTCCAGTTTTCTGAAGGAAGCTTTAAAAAAGGAAGTGCCAATATCGTTTTTGATGAGAATATCTTTAAACCTGGTTTGTACAAGGCGGCTGTCTCTGCACGGGACCTTTTAGGAAATGTTTCAAAATCTTTCTTTGATCTTAATATTTCGGATGATGGTTTAAACTTTGGATTGAATCCAGAGGTCGAAGTTGAACAGAAATATGATTATGAATTAGATAGGGTTTTTAATGTTCCAAACCCGATGAAAATGGGAAAAAGTACCAGGTTTTACTTCAGACCAGATAAAACTGAACAAAAATGGATGGCAGATTATACAAAAGTTGTAATACGAATTTACACATTAAGTGGAAAAATTTTGCGAGTCATAAAGGACAATGCAGTTACCGGAGAAATTGGAGTGTTCTGGAACGGGAGAGATCAAATCGGGAATATCCTGGGTCCGGATGTCTATCTCTATCAGATTACAGCATATTCTCCAAGATTTCAAAAAACGACTAAAAGTAAAATTAAAAAACTTGTTATTCATCCACCACGATAGGGAAAATCGTTTTTTCTTTTATGGATCTAAAAGACAAATGTATATTAATCAGTTTTTTTTATTAATTAAGTAGTATTTGGAAAAATAAAATACACAAATAAATTTTTCAGGATTCAAGCATAAAACGATTGCCTGGAGTTCCCGGTTCCTCTTTTTGATATTTATTGTGCGTTGGGCCACTATCGGACTACTATTTAACCCCATATACTACTATCATAAAGGTTGATTTAGGGAAAAAGAGTATTTGGTGAACCTGAAGCAGTTTAAAAGAGAAAACCCCGTAATCGTTTATTTTCAATCACTTACAGGGCTTAATTATTGGTAGCGCTAAGGGGAATCGAACCCCTGTTTGATGGCTGAGAACCACCCGTCCTGGGCCACTAGACGATAGCGCCATATGTTATCATATTAAAAATGGCTGGGGTGCAAGGATTCGAACCTCGATAGCTGGAGCCAGAATCCAGAGTCTTGCCATTGGACGACACCCCAACAACGACTGAAATATAAATTTTTTAGTCGTTGAAAACAAGAAAGGAATTATTAAAAAATTAAAACAAGAAAAAATTACTGTTCAAATGCACTATTTTTGGACATTATAACAGGAAACAAGGTGTCCATCTCCAATGTCCTGAAGAGGAGGATGCCGATCAAGACAATTGTCTGTTCGTAACGGACAGCGCTCAAAAAATGAGCAACCCCTTTCAGCAGCAATTTTATTCTTATCTTCTGAAATCGTTATATTTCGATTACGTCTTCCTTTTCCTGGCACAGGGATACTTTGCAATAAAAGTGACGTATAAGGATGACTTGGTGAATCAAATATCTGTGTTTCTGTACCACTTTCAACAATCTTCCCAAGGTACATTACTGCAAGTCGGTCTGCTATATGTCGAACAACTGCCAGATCGTGAGATATAAAGAGCAGTGTTTGATTAAAGCTACTGCGAAGATCCTGTAAAAGATTTATTATTTGGGCCTGTATCGATACATCAAGTGCACTGACAGGTTCGTCTGCAATTATCAGTTCCGGTTCGGTTGCAAGAGCACGGGCGATTCCGATTCGTTGACGTTGCCCACCAGAAAATTCATGCGGATACCGATTCAAATATTCAGTTGAAAGGCCTACATCTTTTAAAAGTTTAATGATTCTTTTTATACGTTCTTGTTTTGAGCAAATCTTATGTATTAGAAATGGCTCTTCAAGTATCCTCTGTATGCTCATTCGTGGATTTAAAGAGCTGTAAGGATCCTGGAATACTACCTGAATCTGTTTTCTTAATTCACGTTTTTCTGAATAAGATAGATTCTCCCATTCAATTGAAGATTCTTTCCATTTTCCAACAGACAACTTTATCGACCCTGATGTTTTATGGATTAAACCAAGAATTGAATGTGCAACAGTAGTTTTACCACAACCGGATTCTCCAACCAGAGAAAATATTTCGCCCCGTTTTATACTGAATGATATATCATCAACTGCTTTAACATGATTAACAACATTTCCAAATATGCCCTGATAAACAGGAAAATACAGTTTTAAATTCTTGACATCAACAACAGTTTCATTATTATTCATACAAAAAACACCTTACACTATGATCATTGCCAGTTGTATACTGTTGTGGTATTTCTGTTTTGCATTTTTGTTTTGCGTATTCACATCTTGGGTGAAATGGACACCCCTGTGGAATATTTTTGATAGTGGGTACCTCTCCGGGAATTACCTTAAGTTGACATTTTTTCTTATCTAGATGGGGAATAGTTTTAAGAAGGCTCGTTGTGTATGGATGAAGTGGATTATTGAATAGATCTTCTGTTGAGGCAAACTCTACAATTTCACCTGCATACATCACCATTATTTTATTGGCGATATCTCCAACAAGTCCCAGGTTATGCGTTATAAGCATCATGCTCATTGATTTTTTCTGCTGAAGCTGGTGCAATAAATCAAGTATTCTCGCCTGAACCGTCACATCAAGTGCTGTTGTAGGTTCGTCTGCAATTAATAACTTTGGAGAACACGCCAGTGCCATTGCAATCATGACTCTTTGCCGCATGCCACCACTTAGCTGGTGAGGATAAGCCGCATAGGTGCGTTCCGGATCTGCAATTCCAACCTCGGATAATAAATTCTCTATATACCCTTTTTTTTCTATTGGAGTTTTTAAATGGTGCTGCTCAATTACTTCAAGAATCTGTTGACCACAAGTATAAACAGGATTGAGAGAGGTCATTGGATCCTGAAAAATCATGGAAATCTTTTTTCCACGTATTTGGCGTATCCCATTTTCCGAAAGTTTTAATAGATTACAGTCATTAAAATAGATATCACCATGTTCAATATAACCTGGAACAGGTACAAGTCGCATTATTGAAAGTGCTGTTAGTGATTTTCCGCAGCCAGATTCGCCAACAACTCCCAAGGTGGTTTTGTCTTCTATATCAAAAGAAACACCGCGAACAGCTTTTGCACTGATTTCAGCCAGTTTGAATGAAACATGTAATCCTCTGCAGGATAAACAAATACTCAGAAATTCACCTCTCTTTTTATATATCTAAAACTGGTAAATGTATGTATCAAATACAATAAATATAAAACTGAAAAAATTAAAAAGGAATTTAAACATATGTCTTTTCAAGAACAGTGCATTAATTCTGTTATTTCTGAATGGTGAGCAGTTTTATATAATGTGCAATATTACATGCTGCTTAAGTGTGGAAAGCACTCACAGTATTGGTCTGTTGTCCAATACTGTTTCTTGGAATTCTAAAAAACCCCTTGGTGTTTCCAGACCAGAAAAATACAGAGGCAAATAAGGAGAGGGCGAATAAAAACGAAATTGCTATTTTTAATGGTAATTTTTACATTTAAATACCTTCAAGTTTTCTTTTTACTTCTGTTATGTATTTCGTATTATCACTTGCCTTTACGTATTTTTTATAAAACTCCTTAGCTTTTTTGCTATTTATTAATTTTTCATAATAAATATTCCCCATATATCGGAGTGCTTCTGCCGGTCTGCCTTTTCCCTTTTTTAAAGCTGTTTGATAAGATTCCAGGGCGGACTCATACTGATCTGCCAATTCATATTCGCGGCCTATAAGAAAATAAAGGTTGGGATTATCAGGATGGTATTTTATACCCCTTTCCAGAATACGAATCGCTGTAATATGAGCTTTCTGCCTGGACTTAATTTTTGCCATCAATGCATGTATATCGGGATGCTCAGGATACCTTTTGTCTACTTCCATGTAGTACTGGAATGCTGAGGATGGATCGCCATTCAATTCGAATGCTTTTCCAAGATTTACCCATATATCCATATTAAGGCTGTCCATCGCGGTTGCAGTAGACAGGGCAATGATAGCTGATTCATATTCACCGGTTTTAAGGTAAATTCGTCCATAAGCTGATTGTAAATAAGGATTATTGGAATCAAGTCGTTTCGCAATTGATAAAGCAACCAGTGCTGCTTCCGAATTATTTTCAGTTTCGAATATTTTACTTTGAGCCAACTGCATCCATGGGCGGTTATTGTTCTTGAAAAGTTCGAGAGTTTTTTGTGCTTTATTGAGATCACCCAGCTCACAGTAAGTATAAACCAACTTGTAAAGTGCTTCATCAAATTCTGGGTTTTTATTGACAATAGCCTCATAAAAATCTTTAGCTTCTGTGAATTTCCTGTCATATGCAAGTGAATTACCAAGTTTTAATGCACGAAGTTGATTGTATCCACCTTTCTCCCAGGATCGAAAGTAGTATTTCGATGCTTCTTTAAATTTTGTTTCTTTCAGATAGCTGTCACCAAGAGCTTCGTAACAGTCTGCATAAGATGGATTTATAGCAAGAGCATCATTGAATAATTGTCTGGCTGTTTCGGTTTTATTTGCCTGAAGGTATACTTTACCAGCCCAAAATTTGATTCTGGGATCTGTGGGCGCTTTTCCTGAAGCAATAGTAACATTCTCCAGGCTACGCGTGATATCACCTTTCATACAGATCGCATAAGCATACAAAGCAAGATACAGGGGATTATTTGGTTCACTTTCCAAAGCGATATTGAATTCTTTAGCTGCCTGCGAATAATCTGAACGGTTCAGAAGGTAATATCCATACTCAAAATGGATATTGGCATTGCCTGGGTTTTGCTGCATGGCAATTTTTAAATGCTGTTCCGCCTTTTCAACTATCTCTTTTACACGATAATAACGTGCGAGATTATAATTGATCTCCCAGTTATCTGGTGAAAATCTTAAAGCCTTTAAAAGATGCTCATACTGCAATGAGTCGTTTCCTTGAATTTCATATGCTTTAGCCAGTAATAGATACGGTTTTGCTTCTGATGGAATAAATCTGACTGCTTCGGTAAGCATTTGTATCGCTTCAGATATGTCTTTTTCATCAAGGTATAAGGCTCCAAGTTCCATTTTTATGTCATAACGTTTTGGATCTATTGATATCCATTCTTTTAAAAGAGTGGTTAACGTACTCGTTTCTCTAAGATTTCTATAACAGCGTGCCTGAAGTTCAATTACAGTTGAATTTTTATTTTTTATTGAGCGGGCCCGTCCCAGAGGAGCAACCGCTTTGCTGAATTCACCTGTTTCTACCAGGGAGGCTCCTAACATATGGAGACAATCAAAATCTTTTGGAAGTAACTCTACAGCTTTAGACAATGGCTTCAGTGCAGCGGAGTGTTTCCCCTGAGAAAAATAGATTTTTCCAAGGGATTTCCATGCATCCGCATCGTTTTTAACCAATTCAAGATATTCAGTATAAAAAGTTGCAGATTCAGATAATTTATTCTGTTTAGCAAGTGTAAAAGCAAGCAGTTTAGTCAATTCCGGTTTTGCATTTGAGTGTTTGATGCCTACTCTTAAAATCCGTTCGGCAGATTTCCAATCTTCTAATTGTGCATACAATGCCCCCAACTGTTCATAATTCCTGATATCCTCAGAATATTGTTTAATGTTGGATTCATATTGAGAAACTGCTTTTTTAAACATTTTCGATTTTTCATATAAAAAACCAAGGTGAAAAGCATCTTCAGACCTGTCTTTTGCCTGTGACAAGTTCAGATAACGTTCATACATGGAAATAGCTGTTAGTGTATCCTGGGTTTTTTCACTGGCAACTGCAGAAAGTTTTAAAGCTTTAATATTTTCAGGATTTAAAGTCAAAAGGTTCTTAAGCCAGGGTAGTGCAGATTTATAGTGGCCTGTTTGGCAATTTGCATCAGAAAGCATGAGCAAAACATGTTCATTTTCAACCCATTCTCCTTTAATACCCTGTAAGAGTTTAATTACAGTATTATATTCCTTGTTTTCGTATTTAATTGAAGAGTATGCTGCATTTACACTAAAATCTGAGAACCCTTTTTTCAGAAAAAAGTCGTATGTCTCAACTGCCTTGTCATCAAGTTTGAGCTTGCGAAAAATATGACCAGCTTGAGCAAGCTTTGAAGAATGTGAATTATCCGCTTTAAAAAGTTTTATATAAGTTTCTGCTGCTGCACTGTCATTGCCGATTCCGGAATACAATTCACCTAAGTTCTTGAGCGCTGGTATGTGATTATCATTGTATTCAATACATTTTTCATAATACTGCACAGCTTTTGAATCCAGTTTGTTTCTGCTGTAAAAAAGCCCCAGATTGAAATAAATTTTATCGTCGCCTTTACCAAGACTGGATGCTTTTTTTAAATGTGTTTCTGCAGTTTTCAGATTTCCTTCCTTAAGATTGATAATAGCCAAATAATAATGAGCTTCTGTATGATCAGATGACATTTTTAATATATTTTCATACTCCTTTTTGGCAGGAAAGAACAGGTCTTCAATCTCAAAGGAGATCCTGGCAATTTTTTCCTGTAGTGATATACTTTCACCATGAAGTTTTCTTTCCTGATCATAATGTGATAATGCTTTTCTTAAATCTCCAGCCAATGTAAATGCATCACCCATAAGGTTATGCGCATTTTTTATTGGCTTTTCTGAAATGATTTCCTTAAGAAATCTGCTTGCATTTTTAAAGTCTTTACATTTCAGATGCTGTTCCGCAATTGCTAATTTACAATGAATTTTATTCTCCAGAAGGGGGAGAGCGCGGGAGTACATCTCAATTGCCTGATCAGGCTGTGAATTTCTGGAGTAAATGTTACCCATATTCCAGAGGGCATCTCCATCATAAGGATTTGATTTCAAATATGTTTCGAGAATAGTATATGCAGCTTCAAGATCACCGTTAACCAATTCAAGCTGTCCAATAGCTTTTTGAATTTGTGGATTATCAGGAAACGATTTCTGGTTCTCCTTCAGTAAATTAAGCGCTTCAGAAGTTTTACTGTCAAATTCAAATGCTTTTGCAGTCTTAAGTAACAGTTTAAGGTCTTTATTGCTGTTATTGTATGATTTTTTGTAAGCATCAGACGCTTTACTGTAAACCTGTTTTCTCATATACAGGTCGCCTAACCATTCCAGTATTGTTCTGTCATTTGGAATAAGTGAATTGGCTTTTTCCAAAGATTTCAGGGCTTGATCATATTCACCTGTTGCAAAAAGACTCCTCCCGTGTTCAAAATAGCCATAACCATTTTGGGGTGAAACGGAAACAAGTTTTTCTGCATAATCAAGAGCTTTTTTGTATTGAGCTATATCATTTTTGTACTTTGCAAGAAAATGCAGTGATTGTGGCTGTTTGGGATCAAGACTTAGTATCTGCTTATGGACCGATAAGGCCATATTTGTCTGATTGAGTCCTTCGAGAGCAAATGCTTTTTCAAGAAGATAAGGAACTGAGCGTAAATGCATTTTTTCACACTGGGTTGAGACATCAAATGCTTCGTTGTATCGCTTTGCCAGCCGATAACTTCTGGCAAGAACAAGATACAGGGAAGTGTGCAATGGTGTAAGGTCCAGAAGTTCCTTTAAATACTTTGCAGATTTGTTATAATCTTTACTGTAAAAAAAAGACAGGCCCGCAGCATAGTTTGCTAAAAGCAAAAAAGGATCTTTTTCTATTAATTTTTCATATTCATTGGCGAAATGTGAATAGTCAGGTGTTTTACTGCTTTTTTCCTGTGAAATCAATTCACCAAGCTGCCTTATCAGTTTTGTATCTTTACTTAACAGTGGTATCCTGAAAAAATTTGTTGTTTGTGGACTGAGCGTAATATCCATCTGTTTTAAAAAACCTAATAAACAGGAGTCAATGCTTGCAGCCATATTGTCAAGAGTAAATGACAACTCGTAACTCGTGATTAACTGATCACCGTCTGATGATATACATTCCAGATAATAATCAATCGACTTATTGTTTGTTAATTCGAATTTTTGTGTCAGAATATATGATGCCTTGAAGTTTTTTGCTGCATTGAAATAAGTTTCCGAATTCAGGTAAACTGCTGGATTTGAAATTTCTGGTATTACATTTTTTAAAATTGGTAACGGAACTACTTTTATTTCTTTAAGTGGTTCAAGACGGAATCGAACTAATTCATCAAGAAGGCTTATTGTCCAGATATCCTTTGATGTTTCATCCGTAGCACCTGCATCAACAGGTCGGGCAATAATGAAGGATTTAGCAGGTTTTTTTGCGTATAACGAAACACAGATTAAGAGTATGAATACAACGTAATAATTAAATTGTTTCATTTTTGCAGGCTCCATCGAAGGTTATTCGCTTAAGCGTCTACTAAATCTTATAAATAGGAGAACCGAAAAATCAAGAACTGTTTTAGCTATTTAAACCTGATTTTTATTTAAAGGTGATTATGGATAAATCTTACAACAATACTTCTACCAGGGATTACACCTCACGTTTTCAGATGTAAGATCAATCGATTATTTGCAGGATGGTATAAAAAAGTGTCAAGAATATTTAATGAAGGTTTTTGTTGGAGGTTGTGTCAGTTATTTGATGAAGTCGCTTGAAAAATAAAAAGCAGATCTCATAAAGAGATCTGCTTTATCAGGATAATAGTTCATTTATCTTCTAACCCCAACAGGTACTTTTTTAGTTTGTACCATTCCATGATTATCAGTAATCGTAACCAGCGCAAGATAAGTACCAGTAGCAACTTTTCTACCTTTTCTGTTAATAGAAAGGTCTTCATCCCATACCATATACAATTTTTGACTGTCAGGTTCAAAAACCATAGGTAAATCTTTCTGGATTATATTTTTAGCTACATCATAAATGGTAACCTTGGCATCAATATTAATTGTTGGAGGGAGATCTGTTGCTGGTTCAACAACAATTATCAATCCATTCCCAGGTGGGGGTAAACCTTTTTCTGAATACAGATTTCTGATAAAAGGGGGTATTTCAAAGTCTGGATTCATGGGGTTATTAATAACTGAAGGAATTAGATCATATGGCTGATATTTAACATTCAAAAGAACACGTATGTTGGAAGAATTGGTCTGTTTATTGCCTTTAGTATCACCTATCTGCGCAGATGGATTAATCCAGATCGAATCTTCACTAACAATGGTAAATCCGCTTTGAACAGATCTTACCTGTGCTACAAATGTATTATCATCTAAAAATTTTCCTCCTGGTTCAAGAGTAACCTGATATTGCCTTCCATCAGGTTTACTAAATAAAAACGGGTTGGTATTGTTGAATGGTTCTACAGGTTCAGAAAAAGTTACTTTAAGTGAATCTGTTTGTAAATTGGAAGAAGACAGGAATGCTTCATTGATCAGAACAGGTGCCATTTTGTCCTGCACAGACAGGGAAGCTCCATTAATCATGCCACCATTGGAAAGAATACCTGAACTTATAACTATAATGTCATCAGGAGTTACACTGGTAGATGGTCTGTTCATTTTGCAATCTACTATATACGCTAAACCACCAGGTACTATCTTTACAGTGTCAACATTAAGAAGACGATAGGATGGCAATTTTATCTTTTTTACAAGATCCGGAAGGTCTTCAGTTATAACAGTACCATCTATAGCGATAAAGACACTGTCTACAAAACCGTTTGCATCAGTGTCATAATAAGCAGCTGAAGGAAATGAGATTGTTTTGCTTATGGAAAAAGGGTAAGCTCTTCTGAGAGTATCCAGAGGATTATCCGGATTTCTGTAAGTGAGAATAATACTGTCTGAAAGCTGATGCTGAAAAATCGCATCATTAATATCTGGATCATTGATTTCTCTTGAAAAAGATTTGCTGAATTCATTATCTGTTCGGGTAAGTGGAAGCTTTAACAAGTCCTGTTTTTCAGGATTTGAATTAGTGATTTCTATGGATACTGTTTTGTACTGGCCATCACTATCGATAAAAACAGCTTCCAGAGTGTTCATGGTTTCATTTACAGAGCTTACTGCACTTCCGTTAAAGCGAAGTTCAAGATCTCTATTCCAGCATTCAAGAGACCCCATGGAAGGTGTTTGCACACTGCTGCTTCGGATTATTGTAAATGTTGTAGTTGTTGTGCTGTCGTCCTTTTCTCCCGTTTCACTGTCTGAAATTTCATATGTCGCTACAATATTAACCTCTGTTGAATTTGATTCGTGATTCAATCCAAATTGAGAACCGAAAATAAAAGAACTGTCTGGCTGTCTGTCGTTCGAGACAATATCATTAATAACCATCGATACAGCCTGTCCGGATCTTACTCTTAAAATTGGTTGAAGGATATGTTCCCTGAAAAGGGACATGAGTACATCATAACTTGTACTTATGGTCCATATTTCACTGTATTGATTCATTTCGGAATATCCATTATTTTGGATATTAACGGTCATCGTATCCAGAATTCCCGGTGCCACCCTACGTGTGTTATGCATGAATATAGTAAAAGTTGTAGGTGTATTCAGACCTTCTGCAAATGCGTTTATATCAACAGAATCGGGTTGACCATAAGTGGAAGGTTCTCCATCAGAGATAAATATCAGAAATTGATTGTCAGGTTCATTGGTTGATTTACTCATTGCACGTAATGCAGCTTCAAAACCAGCATTGATATTTGTACCCTGTTCTGATTCGAATTCAGGACTGTATGTGATATCTACAGTTCTATCTACTGTATCTGTTTGGAGAAAAAATTTGATGATGTCTATACCTTTCATCTCGGATCCATTCATCGTGTATGTACTGTCAAGTCGAAGAAGTGGTAAATACGACTGGTTTTCATAATCCATCGAATCTATAACAGGATAATTATCAAGCGGTACGACAATATCATTGTTTCTTTGATCGAAATAGAGAACATTTCTGAATAAAGCCAGACCGATTTCTGCTTTTGGGAAAGTTTGGCTGATTGTATCAATAATATCTCTGGTTACTGTAAACCTTGTACCGTCTACATCATTACCGCCTCCTAGTCTTGACATACTACTTGAATGATCAATGACAAAGAAAACTGAAGGTGGTTTACCTTTCATTTCTTCGATTGTAGTTTCAATGTTACATGATCTTACTGTTGGAGAAATTGCAATCACATTATCCGGAACAGTAACAGTTTCACCATTTAAATGTTCGGGACAATCACTGATTCTCCAGTAACAAATTTCATCACCGCTAACATTGAAAAGAAGAGATGTAAAGATCAAAAAAAACAGAGAGTGAAATCCCTTTGAAACATTGTTGATTTGTTTTGTGCCCATAATTTTACCCTTTGATTAACCGGTTTAATTAATTTGTCTGCCTGTGCCATTGATTCGGAGTTATAAATCTGGTACATTTTAGCCAAAATCCAAAATATACTATATAATATAATAATAATTTTTTCAGAATAATATGTTATTTCAATAATTTATTCTCGATAGAGAATAAATATGAATTGTTTTTACTGGAATATGTTTCCACTCATATCCCTTCTGTATAAAATGGAGTGTGTTTTGCAAGAACTTTGAAAAACAACTTATGAAAATCCAGAATGATTCTATTCAGAAACTCTCATAATCTGGTATAGTAGTCTTTTTTAACATAATACAAGATGAATATCAGAGAAAAAGAATTAAAAAAATATTCTAATGAATAGTTTTTAGTACAGGTTGTTAAAAAATGTCAAAATAATTTATTCTATCCAATACAAATACCTGACTCGGATGATCAATTGACGATGAAACCTTAAGGAGAGTATTTGGCAGAACAGAAGAGGTTCAGAGTTTTAAAAAACTTTTCTGCCCGATTAAACAGTCAGATGAAGACATGAACCCCTTTCATGCCGATGCCTGTGTAAAAAACTTACGTTAAATAATGGTATCATTACTATTTACTTGAAATAAAAAACTTATCAGGATTGAAAAAATGGGCAATGGTGTAACTTATGGTCAAAAACTTCCCTTGAAAGAACTTGGAGATGAACAATGGCAGAAAAAATATGCAGAAATTTCACTACTTGGTTTAATGCTGCGTGAACAGGGTATTTCATTTGTGGAATTCCCGATAAATGAAGATACTGAAGCAGAGATCGTTTATGAGACCGCAAAAACATTCAGTAATGAAGGCGTTTCAGTTTCATTGCATCCATATTTGCACAAAGAATTAGCACCTGAAATATTTGATCAAAACAGATATGATGATCTGGAAAGGTTGCTTACAATTGTCCACCAAACAGGGGAGATCACAGGAGCACCCGTTCCATGTGTTTTTCATGGTGGATTAGCAAATATGAAACCACACATGGTTCCTGAACAGAAAGCGTTATTATGTGCAAAAACTTTTTTTGCTGCAATTGATAGTTTGACAGCTTTGAAATATTCCAATGTAATACCGTTTTGTGAAACCCAGACTCCCTGGAGTGCATCTTCAAAAGGTGCACTAAGGTTAGGAGATACGTATAAAGGTTGTCTGGAACTTATTGAAGGAACCAGTATCGGAATTTGCTGGGATTTCGGGCATACCTTCAGAGCTTCTTATCTTAAGAAGCATGATCTGTATCCTGATGAACATTTTCTTGCCAGGGTTAAACATGTACACGCACATGATACAATTCTTTTGGGAGATCAACATGAGGACCATTTTCCTTTGGGGACAGGCATTGTGCCGTGGAAGGAGTATTGTGCCGAACTGGCACGACACGAATATAATGATACAGTTCTCCTTGAAGTTCCTGTAGATCGTTTCAGCAATCTTGAAGATCTCCTTCATTCGGTACGTAGAAGCGTTGAAATGCTTAATAATCTCTTTTAAATTACCTTTATCCGGATGGCAAAACTACGAAACCGTCAAACATTCCAATTTGCTGTCAATTAATTACTTATGGAAGTCCTTTAAAACAATATCGACATGGCTACAGGTACAGTTAAGATGGCCATCACTGTTGATACCAGAGCAGTACTTGCTGCATAATTCGAGTCACCACCAAACCTTCTTGTCATAATAACTGATGCCACTGCAGCAGGCATTAATGAAACAACCGCAGTAATAGTGAACACATCCGATGTAACTGGAAGCATCTTTAGAATAACTATTGCAGATAATGGTATTATTATCAGTCTTATAGTAGTTATGTAAATAACAGGCCAGGAAATACGTAAGGCGTGTTTATTGCAAAGAGAAGCTCCAATAAGTACAAGCATTAATGGAACGGCTGCACTTCCTGCATTTGTTATTATCCTGTTAATTACACCAGGAATAGAGCTGGTATAACCACTTGCAGAAAAAAAGAACGCCAATAAAGCTGCAAAAAGATTGGGCGTAAAGAGATTTTTAACTATGTTTTTAAGTGTCGAGGCACCAAGAATACTTACGCCAATTGTCCATATGCCCAGTGTGGTTCCAAGATTAAAAAAAAACAGATTGGCAAGGGCGTCTTCTCCCCATATGTTCTTGATAATTATTATTGGAAGATAAGCAGAATTGTTTACTGCACATATATATATGAATGTAAGGCGTTTATCAGAATTTTTTGAAAACAGACCGAATTTCAGTAGAATTCCCGCTATTGTACCATATACTACAAGTCCGAAACCTAAAACGGGCAGAGGCCAGAGTTCGTTGAGTTTTTCTGGCTTAAAGCCTGAAATAATTGATGAGAATATAAATGCAGGGAAGAGCAGGTCCAGAACCATATGTGACCATCTATCGATCTCCTTTTCATTAATATATCCTTTTAACCGTGCAAAAATGCCTATTGTAAATAACCCGAAAATCTCGACGACAGCCAATATTATTGGTAAAA
>Ga0123335_1001296_pt1 | contig 41022 bp, 33 predicted proteins | sample BiotimSIPDNA_2_FD_89707 | JGI IMG/M metagenome (GOLD analysis project Ga0123335, IMG submission 89707) | Anaerobic biogas reactor microbial communites from Washington, USA - Biogas_R2 time_0 SIP DNA | ecosystem: Engineered > Bioreactor > Anaerobic > Unclassified | place: Washington, USA...
CACCGGCAAAGAACAGGCCGGCGTTGTTGTCATCGGGGGAACCGGCGGTGAACTCGATGGTGAAGGGGCCCTTCACCGCTTCGTTGCTCAGGTCAAACCGGTCGATGACATACTGGCCCTGAATCTGGCCGACCTTGTAGTTGTCAAAGGTGGTGTAGAAGTCCACATTCTGGGTGTCGGTCAGCAGACGGTCGTAGGCGATAACAGGGATGCCGGCTTCCTTGGCGGTGGCCAGCACGGTGTCCAGGGCGCTGCCGTCAATGGAGGCAACCACGAGAACCTGCGCGCCGTTGAGGATCATGTTTTCCAGCTGGGAAACCTGGGTAGCCACTTCGTTGTTGGCGTACTGGAGGTCCACCTCAAAGCCGGCGGCTTCGAGCTTGGACTTCATGTAGTCGCCATCCTGATTCCAACGCTGGAGGCTCTGGGTCGGCATCGCAACGCCCACCTTGCCCGCTGCCAACGCGACGCTCGCCAGGGAGAAGGTGAGTACGAGAGCCAAAACAACCGCGAATACCTTTTTCATCTTGGGACACACTCCTTTTTTATTTCTAGGCCGAAGCTTGTGGCCCGGCCTGGAGAACGGGGGGGAAGAGAATTGCCCTTGGACTGGATGCAGCGGACAACCTGCACGGGTCTGGTATAATGTGTGCGGACACATTACAGTAAACTCATATAAATTGGCTCCGTTGTACCTGATTGTATTCTATCTCATCCTGTGAAGGCTGTCAATAGCACAAAATATAACTTTTCCTGTACAAACTTTTCATGACTGGTATACTGTATCTGTGCAAAACGCGCATGGGGTCGGGGCATCCGCCCCGGAATGCGATCCGAGAAAATGGAGGGACGAGGGATGAACGTATCTGAAATAGCTGCCCGGATGATTGCGTATTCCAACGGAGACCTGCATCGCATCAATCATCTGATGAAGGTATATGCGTATGCGAAAACCATCGGGGAATGTGAGAAGTTGGACAGCAAAACCCAAACGGTGCTTGAAGTGGCCGCGATTGTCCACGATATCGCCATCCCCCTGTGCCTGGAAAAGTACGGGTCTTCCGACGGCCCCTATCAGGAAGCGGAAGGCGCTGTGTTGGCCGCAGAGTTTCTCGATGGCTGCGGCTGCTCCGATGAACTGAAGGATCGGGTTGCTTTCCTGGTGGGGCACCACCACACGCTCAAGGGCATTACAGGGCCCGATTATCAGATTCTGGTGGAGGCCGATTTTCTGGTCAATGCGGATGAGCACCATTTATCGCAGGATACGATTCGACATATGATGGACAGCGTTTTCAGGACCGACACGGGGATCGCCCTGCTGAAGACCATGTACTCACTGGCGTAAGCACCCGTGGGGAGCAATGGACACCAGGCCGGCAGGGGAGTGGTTCTTATCAGACATTTTGCCAACGTCATCACGTCCACCCGCTGCCAACAAGGCCACGGGAGGATTGCTGCTGGGCGCGCCGATTTTGTATGCGGCAGTCGGCACCACGGCCACGGGCGCGATTCTGTGCTGTTTTGGGATGTATTCCGCCCTGGAGGAACTGCTGATCACCGTGCTTGCCAAGGAGCTGAACCGGAACCGGAAAAGTATCCTTGTGCGGGAAACTTGACATACATACAAAGTAGATCAACCGGTTGAATGCTCCGTAGGGCCTGGAAGCCCAAAGCCTTGGATACTGTCTATCCATTCGGAGGTCATCTTATGAAATCATTTATGGAGGATGCTTTTGACTCTTACTGCGGTTTAAGCTGCGCCCAGTGCAGCTTTAAGGAGCCTCATCATTGTGGCGGTTGTATTGCCACCAAAGGCCGGCCCTTCCACGGAAGCTGTGAGGTTGCGCAATGCGCCGCAAAAAGGGGAAAGCGCTTTTGCGGAGAATGTGAAAGCTTTCCTTGTGAAGTGCTTGTGCGCTATTCCAACGATAAGGTGCATGGGGATGATGGTGCGAGGATTGAAAACTGCAAAGCCATCAAAACGGCCATGGTCAAGGAGGCCAGGAAGGATCTCCAACCTATTGGATATTGTGGCCATCATTGCGATTATTGCTTTCTGGGTGAGTGGTGCGGCGGTTGCCGAAGCGAGTACAACTGCTGCTCTTACGCCACGCTGTTTGAAAGCGGCAGCTGTCCCAATGTATCCTGCGCAAAGGAACGTGGCCTGGACGCCTGCTATGCTTGCCGCGATTTGGCATCCTGCCCAAAAGGGTATTATGAAAGGGAGAACAGCAACGAATACATCGCCAAGGCTACGGCGCTGTTCATCCACAAGCACGGCGAGGCTCCCTATACTGCCGCGCTCCAACATGCAATTGCTTCGGGCCTGAATTACCCCAGGGATTTTGATAGGACGGGCAGCGTGGAGAGCGCGCTTGTTCTGCTGGAGAGCTTTTTGGAAATCGGCAGGGGGTAGGCGTCGGGGAGAAAAGCCCGATTTTGCTTGCGTCATAAAACGCCGGTTGAAGGAACAATTCATTCTTTGACAAGAGAAGCATTGTAGTTTTTCTACAAATGCTGTTTAGTTTTTGACAAATATTGACATAATATACTATGCATGCTACGATGCGTGCTGAGAAGGAAACTTGTTCATGGTGTCAATCGCAAACTTATCGAAAGGTAGGGACGCAAAGCTAAAGGGCCTAAACGCACACCGCATGGCAGCCAGTTGCCGTCTATAAGATGCTCATGGTAAACCGGTTGAAAAGCCGGGACACAAAGCTACAGGGTCTAAACGCTTCGGCGCATGACAGCCAGCCGTCATCTAAACAGATCTCGTTGTGCATCAGCCTGGAAGCACACCTTGGAAACGTGCCTTGGAAAGAAGTTTCCAGGACGTGTGCAACCAGATTTGCATGAGTAAGTTTCTCGAAATTTTATAGGAGGGTTCTGTTAATGAAAAGGTTCCTTCTCGTCGCCGCTCTGCTCCTCGCTCTGATGACTTCCCTGATTGCTGGTACCATGGCCGCCTACACGCAAGATGTTGCAACGTTTACAGACGACTTCACCACAAAAGAGTTCATGGTCACTGCCACTGATGTGGATGGTAGCTTTGATAAAGTTATCGACATTGCTCCGGGTGAAAAAGCAACATATAAAGTGAAGGTGACGAACGCCTCTGAGGTTAAATCCGACATAGCTGTTGCTCCTTCCATTACAAATCTCGATAAGTTTAAGGGTATGAAAATAGACTTAACTTTTGAAGATGGTAATGATAGTGAGAATCAAGTTGTGGAGAGCGGACTGGCTAAGGCCACACTTGGTCAAAAGGGTAGTCAGACGGTTGTAATCACCATTGACTGGGATAAGGATGAGGTACAAACGACAGCTCAAGCGGGTCAACCCCTCAATCTGACCGTCAGGGTTAATGCAACTCAGAATTAATCACACCTGATGATTCAGGCAGTGCTAGGTAAGACGGCAAACGCAGGGCAAAGACTTACGTCTTTGCCCTGTCGTATCTTTCATATTATCAAGCCACAAGGAGGTGGGGTCTGTGAAGTATGATAAGAAATTTTTCTACTTGGCGCTCCTGCTCATCGGCGCGGTCATCCTTCTGACATCGGGCACCATGGCGATGTATTCTCAGAGTACATCCCTGACTGCTTGGCTATCCACCGCTTCATTTGAATTGCGGGTCAATGATTCTCCGTCCCAGACGCAGACTCTGCCGGGAATCAGCCTGGCCCCCAGCGAAACCCGCACCCGGGAGATCAAGATTGACACCTCCCGCTGCAAGACACCCACAACGCTCACTGTCACACTGACCGCCACCCCTTCGGGCACTTTGCCGCCCGGGCTTCGCATCCGGCTGGATGATGTGGCCGCAACGGGCAGCAGTACGCTGAAAGCCGTTTCAACCATGCAAAATGCCCAGGAAAAAATCGTCACGATGACCGTATCCGTTTCCTGGGAAGAAGCAAGTGGAGCGGATTTAAGCGCATACAAGGACTTCAGCATGTCATACGACGTCTCTGTTGAGGCAGAACAGGCAGGCAGGTCATGAAGAAGAAACTGACAAACGCCCTGCTGGCAGTGGCCATGGCGGCCGTGCTGCTTACATCGGGCGCCATCGCTGCCTATTACGAGAAAATCACACTGAAGGGAAGCGTCTCCCTGCTGATCCCGGAGCCCAGCCTGTCTCCCAGCCCCAGCCCCAGCGCCACCCCGAGTCCGGAGGGAACCTCAGACTATTGGATTCAGGTGGCGCGGGACGCTTTGCGGCGGGCTACGGAAGATGACGCATTGGCGGATGAATTGGACCGTCTGGCCGACCCGTACGAGAACGGCAGTCAGGGCACCAACGCCGCCTGGCAGGCATTGCAACCCTATTGGTCCATGGCCGCAAACGAGGAACAGCGATCCTGGGTGCAGCAGGCAAGCAATCAAATCGACGCATTGCACAGAAGCGCTGTCAGCGCAAACGCCGCCATTGCCCAGATTGCCGGCGCGATCTACATATGGAGCACCGACCAGTATGTAAACGGATGGCAGACGGCCGAATATGAGTATTCCATGTGTAAGCAGACGGATGATGCAACGGGCCACCTCAACAAGCTCAAAACTTTCGCGCTGAGTGCCAAAGCCCAGGCGGATACGGAAGACGCCAGGATAGCTGCCGCCCAGGCCCATCTTGCCGCTGCGCGGAAGGCGGCCGGCGATGCGTGGCAGGTGATTGAAGACCTGCGGCAGAAGTTCCTGGCGGCTGCCCCGGCCTCGAAACCGGTGGGAGCGCCCCTGCTGGCCCCGCTCACCACAGACTCGCCTACCCCAACCACCACCGACACACCTGCTCCCACGGAAGCAGCTACTGCCGCCCCCCCCAGCACACCTGCCCCCACAGAGGCGCCTACACCTGCTCCCACGGCTACACCCGCTCCCACACAAGCCCCTGCCCCCACGGAAGCGCCCAAACCCGCGATGATGGCACCCTCCAAGCCGGTGCTTACAGACACGCCTGCTCCGACGCCAACTCAGGCGCTCACCCCAGCCCCCACAGCGGCACCTGCTCCGGCGCCTACTCCTGCGCCCACGCGCGCTCCTGCCCCCACGGAGGCTCCCCGGGAGAAAGTGGAAGAAAGGGAGAGTCCTGTTGAGGAACCGTGATCAATCCTGGATGAATGAATCCCCTGCCGGGGAGGACCATGAGCGGGTGATTGCCCTTCGGGAGCAGACCCTGGCCTATCAGGCGGCAGGCGGTGTAAAGCGGGCTCTGCGCAAAGAAAAAGCGCCGCTTTCTCCTGTGCAGAAAATTACCCGCATTGGTTTTGGCATCATCTTCTGGCTGCTGGCGCTGTCGCTGATGGCCATCATGTACACCGCCTGGCAAACAAAACGCGATGGCGGCATTCCTTCTGTTTTTGGCTACAGTCTGTTTCGGGTGGAAACCGGTTCCATGGTGCCGACGCTGCCCATTGGCAGTATCATCATCGCAAAAACACCGGAGAACCCGGACGCGATTCCCGTGGGAACCATTGTGACCTTCCGCTTTCACAGCGGCATGGTGGTGACCCACCGGATCATCGAAACCATGGTGGATCCGGACGGGGGCGTGCAATACCGCACCAAGGGCGACAATCCCATCAATGATCCGGATGGCGAGCTGCTGACGCCTGACCGGGTGATTGGCACCTTTCAGTTCATGATTAAAATGCCAACCGTTTGGGGGACCGACTAAATGCAGAGATTGCCCAAAGGGGTTGCCATCGATTTTTCCCGCATTGCACTGCTGGAAGATGTCACAAGCGTGGAATGCTACCAGCGGCAGGATGGAGCCATTCTCCGCCGTGCGCTGGATGGCGTTTCTTTCACTGTTTCCGCGGCACAGCGATTTGCTCTTTTGGGTCACGATGCAATCGATTTGCAATTGCTCACGGAAATCATCGGCAATATCAGGCCCTATGAATCGGGACGCTGCTCGCTGATGGGGCTGGGCATGATGCGTGATAAACGGCGTATTTTGGAGCATGTGTATTATACCAACAACCAGAAACTTCTTTATCATCATGTCCAGGGCATCTCGTGGCTGATGCTCGCTTCCCGGCATATCGTGAAGGACCCCATCAAACGCCAGCTCCTCTGGCTGGACCGCTTGCTGCAATTTGGGCTGGAGAGGCTCTGCTTCACCTATATCCGCAACCTTTCCCCTGCCGAGCGGGTTTTGCTGCTTCTGCTACTGACGCTGGACATCAAAGTGCCGCTGATTCTGGTGGATCTGACCCACATCCATGTTCCGGAGCCCTTGGAGGCAAGCTTTGCATCTCTTTTCCGCCACCTGAGCGAAAATGCCGGGAAGACGATCATTTTTTCCACCACCTCCGGTACCCTTGCACAACGTTGCGCCACCCATGCGGCCCTGTTGGTGAACGGACGGGTTCAGCCGCTTAACACCGGGTCTGTGGGCGAACTTTGCAACACCCTGGACCACCGCCTGTATGTGCTGCGCACGGAGGATATGAAGGCTGCCGGTACTGCGCTTCAGCAATCCTTCCCCGGATTGCACCTGGAGACAGAAGAGGACAGGCTGTCTGTGTATGGAGACAAACAGCAGGCGCCCCCGCCCTCCCGTGTACTGAACGTGCTGGAAGATGCGGGTGTCCTCTTTGGGGATTTCCGCGTGGCCCGGCCCTCTTTGACTGAAGCGCTGAAGGAGGCGAACCGCCTTGCTGTATAAAGCGGGACTCTTTCGCAAGGAATGGAGCTACGCATATTACGAAAATCCAAATGGCATGCGTACCCTGGTGGCGCTGGGCGTCTTTCAGGGCATGATGGCATTTGCGCTGTTTTTTGTGCTGCAAACCCTCAGGGAATCCGTTCTGTCCGAAAAGGTTCCCTACATAATTGAAACCAGCAATTTTTCCACGATCTTCATTTATCTGGGCTTGTCCTATCTGTCCATGACAGCCTATTTCATTGTGCGGTATCAGAATGTCTCCTATGCGGAGGTCTATGACAACAGCTGGTATGCCCTGGTGCATATGAAATACCCGGTGGGAATCATGGTGATCGCCAAGCTGCTGGCACAGCTGGCGTATGTGCTGCTGGTATATGCCATCGGATTTGTGGTAACCATTGGTCTCACCTCCTTTTTAAAGGCACCCTTTGTGCTGCCCTATCTGATCAGTCAGTTCCTGCAGGGAGCCATGAATTTGGCCATGCTGCTGAGCATTACGTTAACCGTTTCCCTGTCCATCCGCGATGTGACAAACGCGAAGTACGCCATCGGCGCGTTTTCGCTGGCGGCAGGCCTTTTACAGCTGCCCACAGGCTATTTCCAGATCATCAGCGACCGCAGCAAAATGCAGTCGCTGTCCAACCTGCTGCTTCCCTCGGGCGGAAGTCTCTACGCGATTGGGTTGCTTGTCTTCTGCGCTGTCAGTCTCATCTACTGCATTGTGCGGGCGATGGACATTGCAAAGCGTTTCAATCCGCCTTACGATTCCGGCATCCCTGTGCCTGAAGCTAAGTGGGGCGAGGGGGTAAGACTCACCCTCCATACGGCGAGAAAAGACCGTAAGATCCTTGCAGCCGTCCGGCGGATGGAGAAGGCCGCCCTGCCAAAACAGCGCAGCACCGCCCTGTCCTTTATTGCCACAGGTCTGCTGGTTGCTGTGGTCACCGGTATGCTGCTCATCAACGTGCTCCTGCTGGCGTTCAATTACGCCTCGCCAACCAAGGAGACGGCCATCATGGGCTACTTCCCCTACATTTTCCAGTCATCCACCATGGAGCCCACCATACACTTCAACGACATTGCCTTCTTCGAAAAGATTGATGAGCATGTGGCGCTCTCCCAGGGGGATATCGTCCTCTTCAAGGACAAGGTGGGGGCGGTGCAGGTGCGGCGAGCAATGTCCCTGTATACCGATGAGGAATTTGGTTACCAGATGATTGACGGCGATATCGATTACTATCCCCCCGATGCCATACCGGACGTGATGAAGATCACCTTTCAGGCCAGCAGTGTGTATGGCCGGCTGGTGGGTGTCAACCGTTACCTGGGGGTTATCATCCTTTTCGCCAACACGGTGCTGGGCCGCATGCTGTTTCTGATTGTTCCGACGATCCTGATTTTTTACTCGGGTCAAATCCGCAAATTCTTCAAAGGGCTGGCGCTGAAACAGCGGCGATGATTGAAGCTGGCGAACTTCGGGCATTCCCAGGCTCAAAGAGGCAGACAGGAGGCAAAAGGATGAGCAAGCTGCTTTTCCCTCAGGATTTTGTATGGGGTACTGCTACGGCGTCCTATCAGGTGGAGGGGGCTGCCCGGGAGGATGGGCGCGGAGAATCGATTTGGGATCGCTTCTGTACTATTCCGGGAAATGTGGCCAATGGGGATACGGGGGATGTGGCCTGCGACCATTATCACCGTTTCAGGGAAGACATATCGCTGATGCGGCAGATGGGGATGAAGGGCTACCGCTTTTCCATCGCCTGGCCCCGCATTTATCCGGACGCCCGCGGGCAGGTAAATGAAGCGGGGCTGGAGTTTTATTCCCGGTTGGTGGATGAATTGCTAAAGGCAGGGATCACTCCCTATGTAACGCTGTACCACTGGGATTTGCCCCAGGCCATGCAGGACATCGGTGGATGGGCCAACCCTCAGATGCCCCAGTATTTCCTGACTTATTGCCATAAGGTGATGGAGCGCCTGGGGGACCGGGTCAGGCACTGGATCACCCTCAACGAGCCCTTCTGCGCGGCGTTTTTGGGCAACTATGAAGGGCGGCAGGCTCCGGGCATCCGGGATTTTTCAACGGCGCTGCGCGTGGCCTACCACCTGTACGTGGCCCATGGGCTGGTGGTGCGATATTTCCGGCAAAGCGGTATGAAGGGGGAAATCGGCATTGCCCTGAACCTGATGGGTCGTGTGCCCCTGTCTGATGAGCCGGAGGACGCAGCCGCGGCCAGGCGGGCGGATGGCTACATCAACCGCTGGTTCCTGGACCCTCTGATCCGGGGGACCTATCCCCAGGACATGGTGGACTGGTATCAAAGCATGGGTGTGGTGATGCCTCCCTTTGATCCGGATGAAATGGCACTCATGGCCCAGCCTCTGGATTTTATGGGGCTTAATTATTACAATGACAGTTTTGTCAGGCATGATTCACAGGTGTGGCCTCTTGGGTTCAGTTCAGCGACTCCCCGCTTGATGCCGGTGAATGACCGTGGCTGGCCCATCACCGAAGAGGGGCTCTATCATATGCTGCTCAGGATGAAGCAGGAATACGGCATCCGGAAGATTGTCATCACGGAAAACGGCACCGCCATCAACGATGTGCGCAGTGCAGACAATCGGGTGGAGGATCCCCAGCGGGTGGACTATCTGCGCAGGCACCTGCACCAGTTGCACCGGGCCATCCAGGCCGGTGTGAATGTAACAGGGTACATGCAATGGTCCTTCTGTGACAATTTTGAATGGAGCTTTGGCTACAGCAGCCGCTTTGGCCTGGTGTATATCGACTTTGCCACCCAGGAGAGGATTGTAAAGCAGAGCGGGCACTGGTATGCCCAGGCGGCCCGGGATAACGGTTTCGACTGGATAGATATGGGGTAAAGGAGATCAGGCCTGCAAAAGAGGAGAAACCCTCCCGCGCATGGTATATACCCAATAAGGGTGTGCCTTTTGTGCAGCACCCACAGTCAATCCGCAAAGGAGCAACCCGATGAACATCCGCGAGGAATGGGAGCAGCAGGAAAAGGAACTCTTCTCCCCCTATGCCATGCTCAGTTCCCAGACCCGTGGCCGCACTGTGGATATTCCCCCCTGCACGGTGCGCACCGCCTTTCAGCGGGACCGGGACCGCATCATCCACTGCAAGAGCTTCCGCAGGCTGAAATACAAAACCCAGGTATTTCTCTCCCCCCGGGGAGACCATTACCGCACCCGGCTCACCCATACCCTGGAGGTGTCCCAGGTGGCGCGGACCCTGGCCCGGGCCCTGCGACTGAATGAGGATCTGGCGGAGGCCGTGGCCCTGGGCCACGACCTGGGGCACACCCCCTTTGGTCACATCGGGGAAGCCACGCTGAATCGGTTGATGCCCGGCGGCTTTGCCCACAACGTCCAAAGCCTGCGCATGGTGGATAAGCTGGAAAACGACGGCAAGGGGCTGAACCTGACCTGGGAGGTGCGGGACGGCATCATGAACCACAGCGGCGAGGGGGAACCCCAGACGCTGGAAGGCTGGTGTGTGCGGCGGGCGGACCGGATCGCCTACATCAACCACGACATCGACGATGCCATCCGCGCGGGGATCTTGAAGCCCTTTGAGCTGCCCCGGAGCTGCCTGATGGTGCTGGGGGAGAGTCACGGGGAGCGGATCAACACCATGATCCTGGACATTATCAAAAGCAGCAGGGGAAAACCTGAAATTACCATGTCTCCGGACATCCGGGATGCCAGTGAAGAACTGCGGGATTTCCTCTTTGAGAAGGTCTACCATGACGACTGGCGCAAGCAGGAGGAGGAGCGCTGCGACGCGGTGCTCACGGCGCTCTTTGCCCACTACCAGGAGCACCCGGAGCAGATGCCGGGGGAATATCTGGAAATCGCCTTCACCGAGGGCATCCAGCAGGCTGTGTGTGACTTTCTGGCCTGCATGACGGACCGGTACGCCATCGACCAGTTCACCGAGATTTTCGTGCCCAACGCCTTCCCCAAAAGATGAGGTTTTGTCCGTTTCGGGCCGATTTTACGGTTTCATGTTGAAAATGTTGGGGCGCGTTGCAGGAATGTAGGAGCATCCGGCGAATGAATAGGATGGGTGAACAACCATGGCAGGCAGGTTCCCAACCGCGTGGCTGGACGAGTTGCGGGCTCGGGCGGACATCGTGAAAATCGTGTCCTCCTATGTGCCCTTGAAGAAGAACGGGCATAGATTCACAGGTCTGTGCCCGTTTCACAACGAAACCGCTCCCTCCTTCTCTGTAGACGAGCAAAAGCAGCTTTACCACTGTTTTGGCTGCAAAGCTGGGGGCAGCGTCATTCAGTTCGTGATGGAAATCGAGCGCCTGTCCTTTGCGGAGGCGGTGGCCTTTCTGGCCGAGCAGCTCCACATGCCCCTTCCCCAGATGCAAAATGACCCTGCCTATGAAATGCGCCGGTCGCTCAAAGAGCGCGTATACCAGGCCAACCAGGCAGCCGCCCGATTGTATCATCAGCATTTGTGGGAGCAGGAGGGCGAGGAGATTCTCGCCTATCTCAAAGGACGGGGGCTGAACGACGGGGTGATCCGGCGCTTTGGCATCGGGGCGGCCCCCGCAAAGCCCAAGGTTTGTGAAACCCTGATGCAACAAGGATTTACCAAGGCGGAACTTCTTCAGAGCGGCCTGATGCTGGAAAAAAATGGCCGGGCCTTTGACATGTTCCGCAACCGTGTGATGTTTCCCATCATCGACGCCTACGGCAATGTGCTCGGCTTTGGCGGCCGGGCCATGGGCGATGCCATGCCCAAGTACCTGAACACCTCCGACACCGTGGCCTTCAACAAGCGGTTTACCGTGTACGCAGCCAATCTGCTGCGAAAAACCAGAGGGCTTGCACGGGTGATTCTGGTGGAGGGGTACATGGACGTGGTAGCGCTCTCCCAATACGGCGTGGAAGGGGTGGCCGCCACTCTGGGCACCGCGCTGACACCGGAGCAGGCCAGGCTGCTGAATCGGTATGCCCCGGAGGTACACCTGGCCTATGACGGGGACAAGGCCGGTCAGAAGGCTATTCTGCGGGGCCTGGAGGTGCTGGAGGCGGAGCGGGTTCCTGTAAAGGTGCTGGATTTTCCCGGCGGCCTGGATCCCGACGAGTTTATCCGCCAGAAGGGCCGGGAGGCCTTTGAGGCCTTGAAGCCCATCTCCGGCGTCCTGTACCGGATGCTGCGGGAAAAGGAAAACCACGACATGAGCACCGAGGAGGGGCGCGTGAACTATGCCAAGGCCTGTGCCAAGGTGCTCAAAGCCGTAGGAGAGCCGGTGGAGCTGGAGAATTACCTCAAACGGCTTTCCCTGGAAAGCGGGTTTTCCCGCGAGGTGCTGATGGCCCAAATTGGGATCACGCCGTTCCCAAAGCATACAAAAGCCGAGAAAAGGGAAGGCTTTCAACAAAAAGCGAAAGTGTCGGCTTCTGTGGATTGGCCCGCCTGCACGCTGCTGGCGGTCTACGCCACGGGCCGCCTCCCTGCCGGATGCGTAACCCCCGAGGTTTTTGAGGATCCGCTGCTTCGTTCCCTTTGCGAGGGCCTGAGTGCCGGGGAAAGCGCAGCGGCTCTGATGGAACGGCAAAGCGACGACCAGAGCCGCAGCCTGGTCGGCCAGATCCTCAGCATCGATACCCAGGGCGACGACGAGGCCCTGATGCGGATGGCCCAGGAATGCCTGCGCAAGATGCGCCTGAGCAAGCTGGAGGGGGAGCTGAAGCGCATTGAAGAAAGCTTGCCCAACCTGCCCCAGGAGGAGCAACATGCCCACAGCCTGCGGGCCTTTGAAATCGCCAAGCAACTGACGGAGATGCGAAGGCACTCCAAATAACCGGTGTTTCCATGTGAAGGAGTGATGAAGTTGAGCAGTCACCAGTCGCCCGAGGCGATCAAGCTGAAACTCAACGAATTATACGAGGATGCCAAGGCCAAGGGCGCGGTCACCCGGGACGAGGTGGCCAATCAGGCCATGGAGCTGGAAATCGACGCCGACCAGATGAGTAAGATTTACGAAACGCTGGAAAACATGGGCGTTGATGTGATCAACGAGTTTGATCCCGTGCCCGCGGAAGAGCTGGTGGAGCCGGAAAAGATCGACCTGTCCGTGCCCGAGGGCGTCAGCATTGACGACCCTGTGCGCATGTACCTCAAGGAGATCGGCAAGGTGCCTCTGCTTACCGCCGAGGAGGAAATCGAGATCGCCAAGCGCATGGAAGAGGGCGACGAGGACGCCAAGGCCAAGCTTACCGAGGCCAACCTGCGCCTGGTGGTGTCCATCGCCAAGCGGTACGTGGGGCGGGGGATGCTGTTTCTGGACCTGATTCAGGAAGGGAACCTGGGCCTCATCAAGGCGGTGGACAAGTTTGACTACCGCAAGGGCTACAAGTTTTCCACCTATGCCACCTGGTGGATTCGCCAGGCCATCACCCGGGCCATTGCAGACCAGGCCCGCACCATCCGCATTCCCGTTCACATGGTGGAAACCATCAACAAGCTCATCCGCGTCTCCAGGCAGCTTCTGCAGGAATACGGCCGGGAGCCCACCCCTGACGAAATCGCCTATGTGATGAACATCTCCGAAAGCAAGGTGCGGGAGATCATCAAGATCGCCCAGGAGCCCGTGTCTTTGGAGACTCCCATCGGCGAGGAGGAGGACAGTCACCTGGGAGATTTCATCCCCGATGAGGATGCCCCCGCCCCGGCGGATGCCGCCAGCTTTACCCTGATGAAGGAACAGCTCATGGATGTGCTGGACAGCCTCACCCCCAGGGAGGAGAAGGTGCTCAGGCTCCGGTTTGGGCTGGATGACGGGCATCAGCGTACCCTGGAGGAGGTCGGCCGGGTGTTTAAAGTCACCAGGGAGCGTATCCGGCAGATTGAGGCCAAGGCGCTGCGCAAGCTCAGGCACCCCAGCAGGAGCAAGAAGCTGAAGGATTATCTGGACTAAAGGGATAGGCCCCCGAACATCCATTGATACATACAAGGGAATTTCTTCCTGTGCATCCCATGCAAAGGAGCCGCTGCATCCGCTGGCGGCTCCTTTTGACTGCATGCAATATCCCTTGGGACCTACCCCCGGTTGAGCGCATCCACCATCTCCACCAGCTGTTCGTAGGTCACTTTTCCCGGTGCAAAGCTCAGCAGGCTTCTCAGCGGCGAATACCGGACCATGGCCTCCAGCATGGCGGGGGTGATGGCGCTGGCAGCCACCTCACTGCGGGAATCCTCTGCCGTGGAGATGCCAAAGCTTTCATTCACAGCTGCCATCAGGGGCACCAGCATCTGGCGGGCCCGCTCATCCTTCATCAGATCCAGGAAGATGCTGTCCATCGTAAAGTGCTGGGGCAGCTTCACGGTGCTCTCCACCGTCACTTGGACGCTGGCAACAATATGGGCGCTGCTTTGGCCAATCTCAATCACAAAGTCTCCACTTTCCACGTGCCAGTCGTGAATCCGGGTGTTCCAATAGGCAAAGGCGCGCTTGTCCAGGGTGAAGGTGGCGGTCTTTGTCTCTCCGGGCTGGAGGGAGAGCTTGACAAAGCCCTTCAGTTCCCGCACAGGGCGGAACACGGTGCTTTCCACATCCCTCACGTAGAGCTGGACCACTTCTTTGCCCGCCATCCGGCCTACATTGGTCACATCCACCTGTACGGTGAGGATGCCCGTATCCAGCATACTGTCCGCGCTGGTGCGCAGGTTATCGTAGGCAAAGCGGGTGTAACTCAGGCCAAAGCCAAAGGGGAAGAGGGGCTCAATTTCCTTTTTACCATAGTACCGGTACCCTACAAACACACCCTCCTGGTAGGGGGCGTGGTTTCCCTCCCCGCCGTAGGAGAGATAGGAGGGGTTGTGGGCCAGCTTCTGGGGGAAGGTCTCCGGCAGGCGGCCGCAGGGGTTCACCTGCCCAAATAGGATGTCCCGGGTGGCCCCGCCCACGGCCTGGCCGCCCAGGTAGGCCTCCACCACGGCCTTCACCTGGGAAAGCCAGGGCATCAGCACGGGGGAGCCGTTGTAGAGCACCACCACGGTATTGGGGTTGGCCTCCGCCACCCGCTCAATCAGCAGGTTTTGGCAGGCAGGCATGTTCAGGTGGGTTCGGTCATAGCCCTCGCTCTCAAAGTCGTCGGGCAGCCCGGCCACCACCACGGCCACCTGGGCTTCCCGGGCTGCCTGGACAGCCTGGGCGATGAGGGCCTCGTCCGGCTCCTCCGTTACAAAATCATAGCCCTGGGCATAGGTGATTCCCGGCACGCCGTCAAGGGCGTCCATCAGGCTGGTCTCCTTGAAGGCGTTGATGTGGGAGCTGCCGCCGCCCTGGTACCGGGGGTCCTTGGCGAACTTGCCGATGACCGCAATCCTGTCTCCCGGTGTGAGGGGCAGAATGTCATCCTGGTTCTTCAGCAGCACCATGCACTCGGCCGCGATCCGCCGGGCCAGTTCATGCTGGGCTTCCTTGTCCCAGGGGGTTTCGGGCTTCCTGTTTTCCAGGTATCGCTGATGCACGGTTAGCATCCGCTCCACCGCCTTGTCCAGCACAGCCTCGTCCAGGACACCTTCCTTGACGGCTTCCACGATCCGCCGGTCATTGACACCGTCGGAAGCGGGCATTTCCAGTTCCAGCCCGGCTGCCAGGCCCTTTACCCGGTCGCTCACCGCGCCCCAGTCGCTGACCACATACCCGTCAAAGCCCCATTCCTCCCGGAGAATTCCGGTGAGGGTCTCGTAGTTCTGGGAGGCGTATTCGCCGTTGATCTTGTTGTAGGAGCACATCACGGTCCAGGGGCGGGCCTGCTTCACCACTGTTTCAAAGGCGGTCAGGTAGATCTCCCGCAACGTCCGCTCGTCCACCACGGAGTCGGAGGACATGCGCCGGTGCTCCTGGTTGTTGAGGGCAAAATGCTTCAGGCTGGTGCCCACGTTCCGGCTCTGGATGCCCTGGGTAATGGCCGTCGCCATCTCCCCGGCCAGGTAGGGGTCCTCGCTGAAATATTCGAAGTTCCGCCCGCACAGGGGGGAGCGCTTGATGTTCACCGCCGGGCCCAGCAGAACGGCCACTTCCTCATGCTGGCAGGCATCGCCGATGGCCTCGCCCATCTCCCGCAGGGCCTCCCGGTCAAAGCTGGCGGCTGTGGCACAGGCTGCCGGAAAGCATACGGCCTTGATGCTGTCGTTGATGCCCAGATGGTCGGCGCTCATGTCCTGCTTGCGCAGTCCGTGAGGCCCGTCGCTCACCATGACGGAAGGTACGCCCAGGCGCTCCACCCCCTTGGTATGCCAGAAATCCAGGCCGGAGCAAAGGGAGGCTTTTTCTTCCAATGTCATTTGGGATACCGTCTTTTTGATGTCCATTTCTTCCACCTCATTGTGCAATTAAATCTCAAAAGCGGTCTTTGTCCGCCGCGCAGATATCCTCAGGCATTACTTCCTTCGCTTGGGTATGCGCTCGCTGAGCAGCAGCATGCCCAGAACCAGCGCCAGCAAAAACCAGGGCCACAGGGTCAGAGAAAACTGCCCGGCCAGGAAGCCCAAAATCAGGGGCATAAAGGTGGAGCCCATGTAGGCGCTTGCCATCTGGAGCCCCATGGCGGCCTGGGAAGCCTCCTTCCCAAAGCGCTTGGGGGTTTCATGGATCATGCTGGGATAAAAGGGGGCCGAGCCCACACCCAGCAGCAGCAGGGCCGCAAAGGACACCATGAGCGGAAGGGGCAGCAGGAGAAGGAGGACCCCCGCAAGGCACATACAGCAGCTGATGCGAATCAGCAGCGTGCCGGGGAGCTTGATGGCCACAAAGCCGGAGAGGAAGCGCCCGGCGGTGATGCCGCCAAAGTACAGGGAGGCCCAGGAGGCGGCTGTGGCCATGTCCAGTCCGCGGATGTTCACCAGGTAGCTGGCAGCCCACAGGCCCACCGTGCCCTCCAGGCCGCAGTAGCACAGGAAGGCCAGCAGCGCGTAGGGCATTCCGGGGATTGTCAGGGCCTGGCGGTTGGTGATGAGGGCCTTGGGCTTGCCCCGCGCTTCCTCCTCACGCTTGTCTCCCCGCTTCCACAGGGGGAGGGACAGGAGCAGGACCAACGTGATCAGGCCCAGCATCAGAGCTACCAGGCCATACCCCTGGCGCCAGTGCCCGCCGCCGGAGAGTACCGCCCCAATCAGCAGGGGGCTCAGTGTCGCCCCCACGCCCCAGAAGCAATGGAGCCAGTTCATGTGCAGGGCGGAGTAGTGCAGGGCCACGTAGTTGTTCAGCGCCGCGTCGATGGAGCCCGCGCCGATGCCCAGGGGAATGGCCAGCAGGCAGAGCCACCAGTAGCTGGGGGCAAAAACATAGCCCAGCAAGGCCAGGGCGGTGAGCAATACGCTGACAATGGTGACGGGGCCGGTGCGGAAGCGGTGGATCATCCGTGCGCTCATGAGGCTGGAGATCACCGTTCCTCCGCTGGTGATCATGGAGAGAATGCCGGCAGCGGAAAGAGGCGCGTTCAGTTCCGGACCCATGGTGGGCCAGGAGGCCCCCAGGAGCGCGTCAGGAAGGCCCAGGCCGATAAAGGTGAGGTAGATGATGACCAGAAGCAGAATCATTGCGCAGTCGTCTCCGTTTCCTGTGTTTGTCTTCCGATGTTGTATGCGCTGCGCACGCTCAGGCCCTTCGCCTCGCCCCGCAGCACTTTGACTCTTCTTTCCCCGCCGTTCATTTCAAAGAAATTGTCATCAAGGAGCATGTCCGCATCCTGGGAGCGGATCTCCACAAAGCGGGCGAAAGCCCTGGCCGTCACCACAATCTCGTCCCCCTGGACCTGTACCGTAAGCCCCGGCTCCTCAAATCCAAAGTGCTTGGGCGCGCAGAACAGCACGGTTCCGCCGGAAATCCACTTCCCCTCCACCTCCCAGTCATAGCTCACATAATGGGAAGTCAAATCCGCATCGGCAAAGTCCATCCTGGGCAGCCACAGGGCGCTGAGAGGCTCCACGGTCACGTCCGTAAAACCCTCCCGGATCACCTGGGCCGAAGCGGACCTCAGGGCCCACCGGACACGGCCGGACACGGTGCCGGTGGTATCGTTGGTAACACACAGCGCCACGGTTTTGGCAATGGGCTCCCTGCGGAACTCATTGATCCTGGGGTTTTGCGTCACCTCGTTCTCCTCGCAGGCGGAAAGCAGCACCGGCGCAAAAAACCGCTTGGCGGCGTAGTGCAGCGCCTTCCATCTGCCATAATAGTCGATGGAGGACCAGGAGGCCACGGGCCAGCAATCGTTCAGCTGCCAGATGACCGCGCCCATGCAGCGGCCGCGGAAGCGCCGCCAGTGTTCCACACCGCAGCGGATGGCATCGGCTTGCAAGAGCTGGGAGGCGTACAGCAGGCTGTCAAAATCATAGGGGTACAGATAGGTCTGGGACAGGTAGTTCAGGATTTTTCCATTGGCCGCCCCGTTGCGCTGGTGGCGCTCCATAACCCGGGAGAAAATGTTGCGGTCCTCGGGCAGGGTGAACTGCTCCACCGTGGCCAGGCAGGGAAAGGACTGGAAGCCAAACTCCGAGGCGTAGCGGAAATGAAACTTCCGGTACTCGGTAAAGGGCTTTTCTCCGTGCCATACATCCCAGTAGTGCACGTCGCCCCGGTCCGGGTCATTGGGCCGGTCAAAGGCTCCGCCGCTGGAGGGGGAGGCGGGCCAGTAAAACCGCTGGGGATCCAGCCGGCCGCAGAGCTGGGGCAGGATGTATTCGAACATTTTGAAGTAATCGGCCATGTGGCTGGGCTTTCGGGGTCCGAAGGGATGAGGCTGCCCGGGGGCCAGGAGGGCTTCGGTCTGGTCATAGCGCAGGGCGTCATGCTGGAACATTTCCATCTCGTTGTTCCCGCACCACAGTGCCAGGGAGGGGTGATGGCGCAGACGTTTGATGTTGTCCACAGCCTCGGCCCGGATGGATTGCTCAAACTCCGGGGTCAGGTCATAGTAGGCGCAGGCATACATGAAGTCCTGCCAGACCAGCAGGCCCAGCTCGTCGCACAGGTCATAGAAGAAATCATCGGGGTAGCAGCCCCCGCCCCAGACGCGAATGCAGTTGAAATGGGCCAGCCTGGCGTCCTCCAGCAGGCGCCGGGTGCGGGAGGGGTTCACCCGGGGCAGAAGGTTGTCCTCGGGGATGTAGTCCGCGCCCATGGCGAAGATTTTCAGGCCGTTCACCACGTGACAGAACTCCTCGCCCCATTCGTCTTCCTGGCGGGAGATGCCCAGGGTGCGCAGGCCAATGCGCCGCTCCCATGCGTCCAGGAGCTGCCCCTTGTGGAGAAGCTCCACCCGCACAGTATAAAGGGGCTGGTCTCCGTACCCGGAAGGCCACCAAAGGGCGGGGTTCACGATGGAGACGGTGAGGCCGCCCCTGTGGGATGGGGTAAACACCCGGCCATCCGGCCCGGTGACGGTGACGGTAAACTCCAGGGCGCTTTGAGTGCCCAGGGCGTAGGTTTCCAGTTCCGGCTCAATGCTCAGCAGCACCTTGCCCTCCCCATGCTCCTGGAGGACCTGCACGCCGCTCAGACGGGCCTTCTCCACCCCCAGCAGGGAGATGTTCCGCCAGATGCCCGCGTCCGGGAGACGCGGGCCCCAGTCCCAGCCAAACATGCAATGGGCCTTGCGCAGGTGCTGAAAGCCGGGGGTGGCATCCGTGCTGCCCCAGGAGGGCCGCTTGTCCCATTCCCGGGCGATGTATCGCAGGGGAGAGAAAAAGAGGATCTCCAACCGGTTCTCCCCCAAACGGACCAGCTCGCTTACGTCAAACTCCCAGGTGCGGTGCATGTTGTCCACCCGGGCCACGGTTTCATCATTGAGGCGTATTTCCGCCAGGGTGTCCAGCCCCTCGCAGCGCAGCAGCAGGGCATCGCAGGCAAGCAGCGCCTCGTCCGCCTGAAAGGTGCGGTAATAGCGGTAGTCCTTCTCCATCAGGGGAAAGACCTCCAGCTCATTTTCCCGGTAAAAGGGGTCGGGCATGCGGCCTGCTGTGAGCAAATCGTGATAGACCGAGCCGGGAACCTGGGCGTCGATTTCCCAGGATTCCCCCAGGGTGCCCATGCGCCACAAGCCGTTCAGAGAAAGTTGTTTCATGGGGAATTCCTCCATCGTATCGGGTTTGAATATGAAAGGACTTTCTGCCTGCTTTTGCCTTTTTGCCATGATACAGGAAAAGGCCCTCTTTGGCAAGTTGGGCCTTTTCCCTTTTCCGTTCTGCTGTCTTTTCCACCCCGGGATGCTCCGACACCTGTTTCATATATCGGCGAATAGAGTACGCCGTTTGCGGCGTGGGGCCTGCGCGCTAGCGGCGGCGGTGCGTTGTGCATCCTGAATAAAGAGATTGATGTCAGTGATGATGTCCTGGACGCTGCGGGCGGATTCGGACAGGTACTTCTTACACTCGTTTTCCAAGCGGGTGCCGATGCGCAAAAAGCCACCGTACAAATGCACCGCCAGCGCCGTGTTCAACTGGGCTTCGTCACCGTTTTGCATCAATTTCAACAACTGCATGTGCTCTCGATACAGCGTATGATAGACCGGTGTGAACTGGGATGAGGTGCTGTAATCAAAATGACGATACCGGGTATAGTGCAGATTCATGTTCTGGATGACCTGCCACAGCTTTGATTTTTGGCAATAGGCCATACACATCTCGTGAAAGCGGGAATCCAGTCTGTAAAAGGATTGGTCGATCCCATCGTTCTTGATCAGTTCCTTTTGCTGCGCCAGGTTCTCCTCCAGGCGGTCAAAGAGCGCTGCGCTGGGATGGCGGCATATGTAAAGCATCACGCCAAGTTCTACCTGGATGCGCATGTAGATGATCTGTTCGGCAAAATCGAGATCGATCGTTTGTACAAAGGTCCCTTTTCTTGGGATCACCGTGACAAGACCTTCCAGACGCAGGCGCTCTATCACGCTTCTGATGGGCGTACGGGATACATTGAAGCGTTCGCTGATCTCGTTTTCGCTGATAAGCTCACCGGGCTTAAGCGCTAGGATCATGATCTCATGCCGGAGCATATGGTAAATGTCCTCAGTAGAAAAGGTGTGGCGGAACGCTACCTCCTCGGGCTGTGGTAAGGCGGCGTCCTCCAGCGGTCGCACTGGCTCCAACGCACATTCACTCCTTCGCATCATATGTATACAAGTCATTATACCATTTCATCCGGCCTTGTCAATATCTGCCTATGGGGGATGTATCTTGTCAAATCTTATATTTATTCTCCTGATGAAAGAAAAGTGATGACATCTAAAAGTCTTTCTGGTCAGATTTCCAATCGATTATCTTGTATACAAGAAAATGGTCCTCAATACATTTTATATTGGCATTACTTACAAATTTCAATAAATTTTTTTATGTATTCAATTTGAAGTTCAGATGATCTTGATGTACATGCATTACATTTTTGATAAGAATTTGGTTATTTTATATAATATATCTTGCATTTTTTATGTTGACATTTATTGAAGATAACCGTATAATTGCAATACAAGGTACGTACTTGAAAAACTGAATCCCAAGTTGTATGGACGAAAGGCGGAAGCGGTATATGGATAAAAAGCAATACGTATTTCACATTGACGACCTTCCCTTTACCCCCTTGGTGGAGAAGGAAAACATTGTAACCCAGTTCATTCTCAGCGAAAATATCCAAATCAGCTTTATTCAGAATCCTCCCGGAGCCACCTTCCCACTGCACAGCCATGATGCCGAGCAGATACTGATCATGCTGGAGGGCACAGAGGAGCATATCGTCGACGGCCAGGAGATCCATATGGAAGCGGGAGATGTATGCGTCCATCCCGGTGGATGTATCCACGGCGGCAAAACCCTAACCGGGTTTAAGGGGATCGACATCTTTTCTCCCCCCCGGACGGACAAGGGAGGACACGTAGAGCGCATGGTGAAGTACGGCACCATGCCCGGGGAGGACGGAAGTTATCCCGAAAACAAGGTGGATGCCAAGGTTGACACATGGTTTCACGCAATCAAGAAAGCGCTGGGTAAGTAAGTGCTTTCACGATACATGTCCCCATCTATCACCACTTGACTAAAGGAGGGAAACCACATGAAAAAGGTTCTGGGTGTTGTGCTGGTACTCGTTCTCTGTCTAGGATTGTGCGCCTCTTCCACCGCCGAAACGGTTCTGCGCCTTGCCCACTACGCGACCGATACCCATCCGGGCGGAATCGCTGCCCAGCAATTTGCCGATGAGCTGGCTGATAAGACCAATGGTGAAATCAAGGTCGAAGTCTATCCCAACAACGAGTTGGGCGACCCTGCCTCCATTCTGGAGCAGAACATCCTGGGCGTTGTGGATATGTCCTTGGGAACCCAGGGTTCTTTGGACAAGTACTCCAAGAAGTTCGCCACGGTCATGCTGCCCTTCGTGTTTGACAGCTACGAACTGGCATATGAGGTGCTGGACGGCCCCTTCTACAGCTGGATCAAGGATGAGCTGCTGGATCAGGGCCTTGTGTTCATCGGTAGCTGGGACTATGGCTTCCGCTGCCTTACCAATTCCAAACGGCCTGTCAACGTGCCCGAGGACGTGAAGGGGCTGAAAATCCGGACACCTGGTGAAATCCAAATTTTCAAATCCATGGAGTCTCTGGGCGCCGAGGTGCAGGCCATCGCCTTCAACGAGCTGTACCTTGCCCTCAAGCAAGGCGTGGTGGATGGCCAGGAGAACCCCCTGTCCGTCATCCACACCCAGAAGTTTTATGAGGCCCAGAAGTACCTGGCCATCACCAAACATGTGTATAACTCAATGAACCTGGTGATTTCCAAGGTCGCCTGGGATAAGCTGACCGCCGAGCAGCAGGAAATTCTCGTCACAGCCAGCAAAAACGCCGCCGCTACCATGCGTGAGCTGATCAAGAACGGTGATGCGGATTACATCGCCAAGCTGGAGGCCGAGGGCATGGAAGTGACCTATCCTGACACGGCTCTGTTCGCTGCGTCCATGGGGCCTGCCTATGAAGCCATTACGGAGTATGTGGGCGATCCCGCCATCATCGATGAGTTCCTGGCCATGGTGGAGGAGTGCAAAGCCAACTGACGTGCTAGAGAAGGAAGCCCTTCCTTCAACAGCACGAGGGGAGCGGTGGAGATGGTTTCCATCGCTCCCCTTTTTGAATCAACAGCGAACTTATATCATGCAAGAAAGAAGTGGTAACGGTGCTGGCAGCAACGATTTGCTTTCTTTTGATCGCACTAATGCTGGTGGGGGTACCTGTAGGCGCTTCCATGGGCCTGGTATCAGCCGGAGCCTTTGCTTTTCTGGGTGAGGGTAACTTTTTAGCCGTTATGGCACAGAGAATCTTTTCCGGTATGACCAGCTTTACAATGCTCGCCATTCCTTTTTTCATCCTGGCGGGAAACCTGATGAACAGCGGAGGAATCACCACCCGCATCTTTGACTTTGCGCAGGCCTGCTGCGGCCACTGGCCTGGCGGCCTTGGGCAGGTCAACATCCTCTCCAGTGTGATTTTTTCCGGCATGAGCGGTGCTGCTGTTGCGGACGCGGCCGGCCTGGGCGTGATCGAAATGAAGGCGATGCACGACGCGGGCTTTGACGATACATTCTCGGCAGGTATCACCGCAGCCTCCTCCACCATCGGCCCAGTAATTCCCCCCAGCATCCCTTTTGTGGTGTACGCTTCCGTAACAAGCGTTTCCGTAGGGTCCCTCTTTATGGCCGGTTTTCTGCCTGGGCTGCTGATGGCTGTGGCCATGGCAATTGCCGTATATTTTATCAGCAAAAAGCGCAAGTATCCCGTCCAGCCCAAGATGCCCTGGAAGCTACGCATCAAGTACTTCTGGCGTGCCCTGCCCTCCCTGTTTACCGTGGTTATCATTATCGGCGGCATTTGGGGCGGTTTCTTTACCCCCACAGAAGCGGCCACAGTGGCGTGCCTGTACGCGCTGATTCTGGGCGGTGTGGTCTATAAGACGATGAATGGCAAGGAATTGCTGGAGGTAATCAAAACCAGCATTTTGCAATCTGCCAAAACGCTGTTCATCATCGCCATCGCCAACTTCCTGGCCTATTTCCTCACCCATCAGCGTATCCCTGCCATGGTCATCGACGGAATCATGTCCTTGACCAACGATCCTGTGGTAATCAAGCTGCTGATCATTGCCATTTTGCTGATCCTTGGCTGCTTTGTGGAAGGCGTAGCGGTCATTCTCATCGCAACGCCAGTATTCCTACCTATTGTCAATATGATGGGGATGGACTTGGTCCAGTTTGGCGTGGTCATGATTCTGGCCAGTATGATTGGCCTGCTGACGCCGCCGGTAGGCATGAGCCTATACGCCGTATGCAGCATCAGCAAGGTAAGTCTCGTGGATTTGTCCAAGACGGTTCTTCCTTATGTGTTGGGTATCTTCATCATCCTGCTGATTTCGATGTTCTGGCCACCGCTGAGCCTAATCGTCCCCAACTTATTCATGTAGGAGGAAACGTCATGAATGCATTCAAAAAGCTTGAGGCGGGATTCATCAAGGCAGTGACCCTCCTTTGCATCGCGTGCGCGGTATGCCTGTTTCTCATCTTATTGGCCAACGTGTTTTTCAGGTTGGTTCCCCTTCTGTCAGCATTCCCCAACTTTTCCATGGGCTGGTTTGATGAAATTGTCCAGCTGTGTACTGTCTGGATGATCATGTTGGCCGCTACCATCCTCGTGCAGCAAAAGGATCACTTTGCCGTGACACTGTTGCCCGATAAGCTGAAAGGAACTCGTGCGGGTTACTGGTATAACGCTGTAATCGGCATTCTATCGCTTGTTTTTTATGTGTGTTTGTGTTACTACGGATGTCATCTGATGGTGATGGCAACGCAGCATACCCCTGTGCTCAGAATACCCATGCGGGTTCTGTATCTTTCCATCCCCTTCAACACCCTTTTTATGAGCCTGTATGAGGGCACGTATATGCTTCAAAACATCCGCAGTGCTCTTCGTCCCAAATTTGAAGCACCTGTAGCAAAGGAGGTGCTCTAGAGTGGATATTCGCTACAGTGCGAATCAGCGTGACTTCATGCGTTATACCACCGAGGAGATCCGCCAAGAGTTTTTGATCCAGAAGCTGTTTGTCCCCGGTGAGCTGACCTGTGTGTACTGCCATGTGGACCGTATGGTCGCCATGGGCTGTATGCCGCTTCAGGAGCCGCTTCCCATTCACCATGGCATCGACATCTGGAAGAGCTTCGGTACACACTATTTCCTGGAGCGTCGAGAAATTGGAATCTTCAATCTGGGCGGGGAAGGCCATATCACCGCAGACGGAAAGATTTACCCGATGGGCCGCAAGGATTGCCTGTACTTAACCAGAGGCAACCGGGTAGTCACCTTCACCTCCAAAGATGCCGGAAACCCCGCAAAGTTCTACATGGTCTCGGCTCCTGCCCACACTGCCTATGAAAACAGGCTCATCACCCTCCAGGAAGCGGTCAAACGGCCCGTGGGAAGCTTGGAAACCAGCAATAAACGGGTGATCAACCAATTCATCCATCCAGACGTGCTCAAGACCTGCCAGCTATCTATGGGCCTGACTGTACTGGAAGAAGGGAGCGTGTGGAACACCATGCCCGTTCACACCCATGAACGCCGCATGGAAATCTACTGTTACTTTGACATTCCCCAGGACAACGTGGTGTTCCATATCATGGGCCAAGGGCGGGAGACCCGTCATATCGTGATGCAAAATGAGCAGGCTGTCATCAGCCCGTCCTGGAGTATCCACGCGGGGGTGGGCACGGCCAGCTATACATTCATCTGGGCTATGGGCGGTGAAAACCAAGCATTTGATGACATGGACGGCATTTCCACCATGGATCTTCGTTAACTAAGGAGAGGATGGTTTCATGACACTGAATGCTTTCAGTCTCCAGGGAAAGGTTGCCTGGATCACCGGGGCCAGCTACGGCATTGGCTTTGCCATTGCAAAGGCCTATGCCCAGTGCGGGGCTGCGGTTGTTTTTAATGATATCAACCGGGAGTTGGTGGACAAGGGCCTGGAAGCCTACCATCAGGTGGGCATCCAGGCCAGGGGTTATGTATGCGACGTGACCCATGAGGATGAGGTGGCATCCCTAGTGGCGCAGATCACCCAAGAGGTGGGCGTCATTGACATTTTGGTAAACAACGCCGGCATCATCCGCCGGATTCCCATGACGGAAATGAGTGCCGCGGAGTTCCGCATGGTGATCGATGTGGATTTAAATGCGCCTTTCATTTGCGCCAAGATGGTGATCCCCGGCATGATACGAAAGGGTGGAGGAAAGATCATCAACATCTGCTCCATGATGAGCGAACTTGGTCGGGAGACAGTTAGCGCTTATGCAGCGGCCAAGGGCGGTCTGAAGATGCTCACACGGAACATTGCGTCCGAGTATGGTTCGTATAACATCCAGTGCAACGGCCTGGGCCCAGGCTACATCGCCACACCGCAAACCGCTCCCCTGCGCGAAAAACAATCTGACGGGAACCCTCATCCCTTTGACAGCTTCATCCTGGCCAAGACTCCTGCCAACCGCTGGGGCACCCCGGAAGACCTGATGGGTCCCGCCGTATTTTTGGCCAGCGATGCGTCAAACTTCGTCAACGGTCACATTCTGTACGTGGACGGCGGCATTCTTGCCTATATCGGCAAGCAGCCCTGACCGCCTTCCCCAGATAAGGTCCCCACACAAGCCTGTGGGGACTTTTTTACGCACCCCAGAGACAAAGACACCTCTGTTTCACTTTTCCTTCCCAAGTGGTACAATATAGAAAAGTACCCACAGGGAAGGAGACCCACCATGAAAAGGACCTTTTTGGAAGCTGTCGAAAACCGCCGCAGCCAGTATGCCCTTTCAGCTGAGAGCCCCATTTCCGATGAACGGATTCAGGAGATTGTGGAAACTGTGTTAAAGCACGCCCCCTCCTCCTACCACTCCCAGACCAGCCGGGTGGTGATCCTTCGGGGGGAGGAGCACAAGGCACTGTGGAACATCGTGCTGGAGACCCTGCGGGGCATCGTACCCCCGGAGTCATTCAAAACAACGGAAAACAAAATCGGCGGCTTTGCCGCCGCCTATGGTTCACTGCTGTTTTTTGAGGATCAGGACACGGTGGAGAAGCTGCAAAAGGACTATCCCGTCTTTGCCCAGACCTTCCCGGTCTATTCCATGCATCATGCGGGGATGGTGCAGATCCTGATTTGGACAGCCCTGGAGAACGAAGGCCTGGGCGCCAGCCTGCAGCACTACAACCCGCTGATCGATCAGCAGGTGAAGGAACGGTGGGGACTGCCCCAGGGCTGGAAGCTGATTGCCCAGATGCCCTTTGGTACGGTGACGGCGCCCGCGAAGGCGAAGAAATTCATGGACATTCGGGAGCGGGTGTTTGTAAAAGGATAAAGCAGGGGTGAATTATCGCCGTCAGGTTCCCTCCGACCCGATGTAGTTGTACAGGGTATACTTGGAAATGCCAAAATACCGGCTCACCTTGTCCCCTGACTTGGTGATCAAAAACGCGCCGGTGCCGTTTAAGAACTGGATGGCTTTGATTTTATCCTCTTTGGTCATCAGCGCAACGGGCTTGCCCACCACCCGTACGGATTGGGCGATCAGCTCGTCCAGCAGGTCGTTGACATTCTGGACGATGGCTTCGGGCTCCTTGTCCTCCCCCTGGGCGCTGATGAGGGGGCGCAGGGCGTTTTCCACCATGAGCAGGTGGGTGATGTCGTAGTTGATGGCAAAGAGGCCCACCACCTGGCCTTCCTCATCCCGGATGTAGATGGTGCTGGACTTGAGGATTCGCCCGTCCTGGGTGCGGGTGAGGTAGTTGAGGTGGTCGGACAGCTCCTGGGGGTTTTTCAGGCCCTGGAGTACGGCGTGGGAAGGACCGTCCCCCAGCTGGCGGTGGGTTACATGCCCGTTTTCAATGGCGACGATGGTCTGGTCCAGGTGATCCTTGTTAAAATCGTGCAGGACCACCTCGCAGTTTTCGCCAAACTGCGCGGCCAAACCCCGGGTCAGCTGCTTCAAAAAGGCAAGCTGAAATTCATTCATGCGTTATTCTTCCACCTTTCTGGTGAGAATAGAAGCGTGTGGGCGCAAATGGCATGCCATGATTATACCGCAGAAGCAGCCCGGGTACAATGCTAAAAATTTTTTAGCTCAAAAAAATTTTTGTTGACATTTGGGATGCGCAGCTGTATAATCATGGCAGACAAAAAGCAGCGGGAGGCCTGCTGCAAAGCATAAGGAGCAAGAGCATGGAGAGGATCAAGTGGGTATCAAACAAGCTGCCCAGGACCGACGACAGGCAGCTTTCCATCATGTCTCTGGAAAACGTGGATAAGGCAAGGCGGTTTCACGAGAGCTTCCCCCAGTATAGCGTCACTCCGCTGGCAAACCTGAAGGAAATGGCCCAGGCGCTGGGCGTTCGCGGGGTCTTCGTCAAGGACGAATCCTACCGCTTTGGGCTCAATGCCTTCAAGGTGCTGGGCGGCTCCTTTGCCATGGCCCGCTACATTGCCGGGGAGCTGAACAAGGATGTGGCGGAGGTGGATTACGCCTATTTGACCTCCGCAAAGCTCAGGGAGGAGTTTGGCCAGGCCACCTTCTTCACCGCTACCGACGGCAACCATGGCCGGGGTGTGGCCTGGGCAGCAAACCAGCTGGGCCAGAAGGCCGTGGTGCACATGCCCAAGGGCAGCGCTAAGAGCCGCTTTGACAACATTGCCAAGGAAGGGGCTCAGGTGACCATCGAGGAGGTCAACTACGACGAGTGTGTGCGCATGGCCGCCAAGGAGGCTGCCCAGACGCCCAGGGGCGTTGTGGTGCAGGACACGGCCTGGGAGGGGTATGAGGAAATCCCCGCCTGGATCATGCAGGGATACGGCACCATGGCCGCCGAGGCTGCCAGGCAGCTGCGCGAGGCGGGCATTGAACGCCCCACCCACATCTTCGTGCAGGCCGGGGTTGGCTCCCTGGCCGGGGCAGTGCAGGGCTACTTTGCCAACCTGTTCCCAGACAAAACCCCGGTGACCGTCATCATGGAGGCTCAGGCTGCAGACTGCCTCTACCAGGGCGCTGTGGCAGGAGACGGCAAGGAGCGGTTTGTGACCGGCGATCTTCAGACGGTGATGGCCGGGCTGGCCTGCGGCGAGCCCAACACCCTCTCCTGGGACATCCTCAAGAACCATGCCTCGGCCTTTGTATCCTGCCCGGACTGGGTGGCTGCCAAGGGCATGCGCCGTTTGGCGGCTCCAGTCAAGGGCGACCCCCAGGTCATCTCCGGGGAAAGCGGCGCGGTGGGCATGGGCCTGCTGGCGGCCCTGCTGGAGGATGACAAGTGCAAGGATCTGCGGGAGGCCATCGGCCTTACCAGGGACTCCGTGATCCTGATGTTCTCCACCGAGGGGGACACGGACCCGGACAACTACCGGCGCATCGTATGGGACGGCGCGCTGTCTACCGACGAAATTTGAAAGGGGATCTCATCATGGATTTCACAAAGATCAAGGCGGCGGCCCAGGGGTACGAAAAGGACATGACCAGGTTCCTCCGCGATTTGGTGCGGATTCCCGGAGAAAGCGCCGGTGAGGAAGGCCACATCAAACGCATTGAAGCCGAGATGAACAAGCTGGGTTTTGACAAGGTAGAGATTGACCCCATGGGCAACGTGCTGGGCTACATGGGCACCGGCAAGACCCTCATCGCCTACGACGCACACATCGACACCGTGGGAATCGGCAACATCGCCAACTGGACCTTCGATCCCTACGAGGGCTTTGAAAGCGACACCGAGATTGGCGGCCGGGGCACCTCGGACCAGCTGGGCGGCATCGTTTCCGCCGTGTATGGCGCGAAGATCATGAAGGACCTGGGCCTGCTTTCCGACCAGTACACCGTGCTGGTTACCGGCACCGTTCAGGAGGAAGACTGCGACGGCCTGTGCTGGCAGTACATCATCAATGAAGACAAGGTGAAGCCGGAGTTTGTGGTCATCACCGAGCCCACCGACGGCAACATTTACCGGGGCCAGCGGGGCCGCATGGAGATCCGCGTGGACGTGAAGGGCGTATCCTGCCACGGTTCTGCGCCGGAGCGGGGCGACAATGCCATCTACAAGATGGCCGATATCCTCCAGGAGGTCCGGGAGCTGAACAACCATCTCCACGTGGATCCCTTCCTGGGCAAGGGCACCGTCACCACCTCCGAGATCTTCTTCACCTCTCCCTCCCGCTGCGCCGTGGCGGACTCCTGCTCCATCTCCCTGGACCGCCGCCTCACCGACGGAGAAACCTACGAGATGGCTTTGGAAGAGGTTCGCAACCTGCCCTCCTGTAAGAAGCACGGGGCCGTGGTTACGATGTACAAGTATGACCGTCCCTCCTGGACAGGCCTGAGCTACCCCACCGACTGCTATTTCCCCACCTGGGTCATCCCCCAGGATCACCCCGCCACCCAGGCCATGGTGGAGTCTTTCCGCGGGATGTACGGCGAACCCAAGGTGGACAAGTGGACCTTCTCCACCAACGGCGTCAGCATCATGGGCCGCTACGGCATCCCCTGCATCGGCTTTGGCCCGGGCAAAGAGAACCAGGCCCACGCTCCCAACGAGAAGACCTGGAAAGCGGACCTGGTGAAGTGCGCCGCCGTCTACGCCGCCATGCCCACCCTGTACTGCAAGAAGTAAACCCCGCAGCCACCATAATAAGAAGGAGATCAAGACGATGAGCAAGACCCGCAAACATGTGGAAAACCTTTCCAAGCTGAATGCCAAGGACATGTACAACGGCGATTTCTTCCTCACCTGGGAAAAGAGCGACGACGAGATCAAGGCGGTCTTTGAGGTGGCTCAGGCCCTGCGCGACCTGCGGGAGCGCAACATTTCCACCAAGATTTTTGACAGCGGCCTGGGGATTTCCATCTTCCGGGACAACTCCACCCGCACCCGTTTCTCCTTTGCCTCCGCCTGCAACCTGCTGGGCCTGGAGGTATCCGACCTGGACGAGGGCAAGTCTCAGATTGCCCACGGCGAGACCGTCCGGGAAACCGCCAACATGATCTCCTTCATGGCCGATGTCATCGGCATCCGGGACGACATGTACATCGGCAAGGGCAACGCCTATATGCATGAAGTGGTGGATGCGGTCGCCCAGGGCCACGAGGACGGTGTTCTGGAGCAGAAGCCCACTTTGGTCAACCTCCAGTGCGACATCGACCACCCCACCCAGGCCATGGCGGACTGCCTGCACCTGATTGACCACTTTGGCGGCATCGAGAACCTGAAGGGCAAGAAGATTGCCATGAGCTGGGCCTATTCTCCCTCCTACGGCAAGCCCCTTTCCGTGCCCCAGGGCATCATCGGCCTCATGACCCGCATGGGCATGGAAGTGGTTCTGGCCCATCCCGAAGGCTACGAGGTCATGCCCGAGGTGGAGCAGGTGGCCATGGAAAACGCCAAGAAATCCGGCGGCAGCTTCAAGCGCGTCAACAACATGGCCGAAGCCTTCCAGGATGCCGACATCGTCTATCCCAAGAGCTGGGCATCCTTCGCCGCCATGGAGAAGCGCACCGACCTGTACGGTAAGGGCGACTTTGACGGCATCAAGGCTCTGGAAAAGGAGCTTCTTGCCGAGAACGCCAAGCACAAGGACTGGGAGTGCACCGAAGAGCTGATGAAGACCACCAAGGACGGCAAGGCTCTGTACATGCACTGCCTGCCCGCCGACATCTCCGGCGTCAGCTGCAAGGAAGGCGAAGTGGCTGCCAGCGTGTTTGACCGCTACCGCACCCCCCTGTACAAGGAGGCCTCCTTCAAGCCCTACATCATCGCGGCCATGATCTTCCTGGCCAAGGTGAAGAACCCCGCTGCCAAGCTGGAGGAACTGGAAAAGGCTGCCGTCCAGCGCTGGAACCAGGACTGATCCCATTCAAACATCAACCGGCAAAGGCGGAAACAATATGGGCAAGAAAATCGTCATTGCTCTGGGGGGCAACGCCCTGGGCAACAACCTGCCCGAGCAGATGGTGGCGGTAAAGAAGACCGCAAAGACCATCGCGGACTTGGTGCAGCAGGGCCATCAGGTGATCATTTCCCATGGCAACGGCCCTCAGGTGGGCATGATCCAAAACGCCATGGCCGAGTTCAGCCGGACCCACGGGGAGCCCATGGCCCCCCTGTCCGTCTGCGTGGCCATGAGCCAGGGCTATATCGGCTATGACCTCCAGAACGCCCTGCGGGAGGAACTGCTGGAGCGGGGTATTCCAAAACCCGTTTCCACGGTATTGACCCAGGTTCGCGTGGACCCGCAGGATCCGGCCTTTGCCAAGCCCACCAAACCCATCGGCCCCTTCATGACCCGGGAAGAGGCGGAGGAGCTGGCCCGGGAGAAGGGTTACACCGTCATGGAGGACGCGGGCAGGGGCTACCGCCGGGTGGTGGCATCCCCCAAGCCTGTGGAGATCATTGAAATCGAAACCGTCAAGGACCTGCTGAATGCCGGTCAGATCGTCATCGCGGCGGGCGGCGGCGGCATCCCCGTGATCGCAGAAGGCCATCACCTAAAGGGTGTGGGCGCGGTCATCGACAAGGACTTCGCCAGCAGCCGCATGGCCCAGATGCTGGACGCGGACTGCCTCATCATCCTCACTGCCGTGGAAAAGGTGGCCATCCGCTTTGGCAAGCCCGATCAGCAATGGCTGGATGAAATCAGCCCAGAGGACGCCCAGCGCTATATCCAGGAGGGGCACTTTGCTCCCGGCTCCATGCTCCCCAAGGTGCAGGCCGCCCTGGACTTCGCCCAGAGCGCCCCGGGACGGTACGCCCTGATCACTTTGCTGGAAAAAGCCAGTGACGGCATCCAGGGCAGGACCGGAACCGTGATCCGCGGGTAATTGACATTCACAAACAAACAACGTGCCGGTTCCCCCAGGGGATCGGCACGTTTGTTTGCTGCGGATTTGTGGCTCCCGCTTCTAGCCGTCGCTGTCCATGATGCCCTCCAGCAGCCCTTCCAGCAGCGGCGCGGTATTCACCTCCGTGTTGCCCAGCGCGGAGGCGGTGATCCTGTGCCTGGGAAAATACGCGGTGAAGAAATCCACGCCAAAGTCGCCGCCTACCGCGTAATAGGCCGTGTCGCCGCCATGGTCGCAGTGGTACACGCCCAGGCCATAGTTGTCTTCCTTCCCCAGCGCAACCTGACGCGCCAAAAAGGTATCCATCCCCTCCGGGGACAGTACTTCTCCTGCAAAGAGCTTGCGCCAGAGCCTATCCAGATCCTCCGCGCAGGTATACAGGCCGCCGTCGGATCCGCCCAGCACCGGCAGGCTGAAGATGTTGGTGCGCACCTCTCCTGTGTGTTCATCCTCCATATACCCCAGCGCCGTATTTCCGGGCAGGGCATCCATGCGGTAAAAACCGGTATGCTTCATGCCCAGAGGCTGAATCATCTCCCCGGTCACAAATGTCTGGTAGGGCTTCCCGGTCACAGCCTCCACCAGCAGGCCCAGCAGCACATAGCCGGCGTTGGAATACCCATAACGCGTTCCGGGCTCAAACTTTGGCGGGAGGGGCGTGATCATGGGCAGATAATACTCCAGGGTTTCCCAGAGATAGACGGGGTACTTGCGGCACAGGGCCATTTCCTGCTCACGGGAATCCGGGGCCTCCTCATCCAGGTAATCGCCGATGCCGGAGGTGTGGGTGAGCAGATGATAAACCGTAACCCGCCTGTCAATCCGTCCCAGGTCATGGGGCAGCCTGTCCCAGATCCTGTCATGAAGGGACAGTTTGCCCGCGTCCAGCAGCTTGCCGATGGCAAGGGAGGTGAACAGCTTGGTACCGGAGGCAATGCCAAAGGCGGTATCCCGCTTGTTGGGCAGTTCCTCGCTCCGGTTGCGGTATCCCTGGCTTCTTTCAAAAAGAACACCCTTTTCACCGGCAACGGAAAATACGCCCGAGAACAACTCCGCCTCAGGCCATGCATCCCAGATCTGCTGGACATTCATGCGCTTCACCTCACAGGGATGATACCATGGTTTGAAAAAACGCCATCCATCAAAAAAGCGGCCGTGCATCCCTGGATGCGCAGCCGCCCTTTTATGGCATTCCTTATTAGTCTTCCTCGGCCGTGTCGTCCTTGGGCACGATGATGTTCAGCAGGAAGGACACCACGAAGGAGAGAATGATGGGGGACTTGCCGATGATGTCCTGGACAGCCAGGGGGAAGAACTGGAGGGAGTTTGGCACCATGTAGATGCCCACGCCCAGGGCCAGGGAGATGCCCACGATCATCTTGTTGCGGTAGTTCATAGGCTGCTGGGTGATGAGAGAGATGCCGGACATGGTGATGGCGGCAAAGACGGTTACCGTGGCTCCACCCAGGACGGAGTAGGGGATGGTGGTCATCAGGGCGCCAAACTTGGGAATGAGGCCCGCGGCCAGCATCAGGGCGCCCACGATCACAAAGACGCGCTTTGCCACCACCTTGGAGGTAACGATAAGGCCCACGTTCTGGCTGTAGGGGTCGGTGGGCAGGCCGCCGATGCAGGCGCCCAGCATGCCGCACAGGCCCTGGCCCATGATGGCTCCGCCCAGCTCCCGGTCCGTGGATTCCCGGCCAAAGCCGCCGATGGCGGTGGAAGAAACGTCGCCGATGGTCTGCACTGCCTGAACGATGTACATCAGGGTCATGGAAATGATGGCCCCAACGGGGAAGCTCATGCCGAAGGAGAAGAACCGGGGCAGCGCAATCCAGCCGGAAGTCAGCACATTGTCAAACTTGATCATGCCGCCGCCCAGCACCAGGGAGAGAATATACCCGGCGGCAATGCCAATCAGCATACCGGACACCTTGATGTAGCCCTTGCCAAAGAAGTTGCAGGCCAGGGTGACGCCCAGGGTAACCAGGGCCACGATCCAGAAGGTGGGGCTGCCAAACCGGTCTCCAGCTCCTGAGCCGCCGGACATGTAGGTGATGGCGGTATTATACAGGGAAAGACCGATGCTCAGGACCACGGTGCCGCTGACAATGGGGGGGAAGAACTTGCGAATCTTGCCGATGCCCATGCCGATGAAGATGGAGAGAAAGGCGGCTACCAGCTGGGAGCCGAAAATGGCGCTGATGCCGTAGGAGAGTCCGATGGAAAGGAGCACAGGCATGTAGGCAAAGGCCACGCCCATTACGTTGGGAAGGCCCATGCCAAAGCGCCAGATGGGGAAGAGCTGGATCAATGTGGTGATGCCGCCGATGATCATGGCTGCCTGGATGAGAAGAATCCGCTGGTCATCCGGGAGCTTGAGCGCCTGGGCCAGGAGGATCGGGGGGGTGATGTTCCCCGCCAGCATGGCCAGCACGTGCTGCATGGCCTGGGGGAAGGAAACGCCCCAGCCGGGTTTTCCGTTGAGTTGGAACAAGCCTGGATCCGTGGTCCTTGTTTTCTGCATGTTGGTTTCCGTCCTATCCTTATTTTATTTGCGATAAGCCGTGCCGCTGATCGGCAGGCGGTCTCGAAAGATCCCGTCCACCCGGAAGGCAGCCAGGGCAGCGGCGGGGGCCGTGGGGATGGCGGAGATCTCACCGATGCCCTTTGCGCCGTAGGCGAGGCCGTCGGGATCGTTCTCCTCCACAAAGATCGTTTGAATTTCAGGGGCTTGGGGAGCGCGGATGAGGCCCAGGGTGCCATAGGTGGACTTCACCAGGCCGTTTTCCATCACGAAATCCTCGGTGAGGCCGTAGCCCAGGCCCATGAGCACGCCGCCCTCCACCTGGCCCTCGCAGGCCGGGGGATTGATGACCCGTCCTACATCGTAGGCTGCCACCACCCGGGTGACGGCCTTGTTCTCATCCATGATGACCACCTGAGCCCCATAGCTGTAAGCCACATGGCTGACAGGGTTGGGCACGTCCGCACCCATCTTGTCGGTGACGCCGCTGTACTCGCCGTAGAATTCCCGGCCCTCCAGGTCCTGAAGGGTCTTGTCCTGGCTGAGTTCCTCCCGCAGCAGCTCCGCGGCGCGGCGCGTGGCCTCGCCGGTAAAGAGGGTCTGGCGGCTGGCGGTGGTGGTGCCGGAGTTGGGGGTGAGTGCCGTATCCGGAGCGTCGTGGATGACATCCTCCGGGGAAAGGCCGGCGGCAGTGCAAACCATGGAGGTGCACACGGTGGCCATGCCCTGTCCGATGCAGGCGGCGGAGGTGCGGGTGTGAACCTTGCCGCCCTGCACTACCAGCCGGCACCGGCCGATGTCGGGCAGGCCCACACCGATACCGCTGTTTTTCAGGGAGCCGGCTATGCCTGCGTAGGGGCTGGATTCATATGCTTCCTTCAGCGCTTCCAGGCATTGCACAAAGGCGGTGTCCGGCCCGGCGATCTGGCCGTTGGGCAGCACCTGGCCGGGGCGGATGGCGTTGCGGTAACGGATCTCCCAGGGGGAGATGCCCACCTTATCTGCCAGAAGGTTCAGGTTCTGCTCGGCGGCAAAGCAGCTCTGGGTAACGCCAAAGCCGCGGAAGGCCCCGCCGGGCACATTGTTGGTATACACGCAGATGCCGGTGATGTCCACATTCTGGAAGTTGTAGGGTCCGGCGGCGTGGGTGCAGGCCCGCTGGAGAACGGGACCGCCCAGGGAGGCATAGGCACCGCAGTCGGAGATCAGGGTGGCCCGCATGGCCAGGAGGATGCCGTCCTTGTCGCAGGCCGTGGTGACGTCCATCTCCATGGCGTGGCGCTTGGTGTGGATCTGCAGGCTCTCCTGGCGGGAGAACCTCACCTTCACGGGAAGCCCCGTGTGGTAGGCCATGAGGGCCGCGTGATGCTGAACGCTCATGTCTTCCTTGCCGCCGAAACCGCCGCCTACTAGTTTGGAAATGGAGCGCACCTTCTCGGGAGGCAGTTGGAGCATCCGGGCGATTTCCCGCTGCTCGTCATAGACGGACTGGGAGCCAGTGTACAGCAGCAGCCCGCCGTTTCCGTCGGGCATGGCGATGGCGCACTCCGGCTCCATAAAGGCGTGATCCGTCATGGGGGTGGAATAGTGATGGGTGACCACATGGGCGGCGGAGGCAATGGCAGCGTCCACGTCCCCACGCTTGAGTTCCTGGCGGAAGAGGATGTTGCCCTTTTCGTGGATCAGGGGGGCATCGGGCTTCATGGCCTCCAGAGGGTCGGTGAGGGGGGGCAGTTCCTCGTAGTCCACCTCAATCAGGGCCAGCACCTCGTCCAGCGTCTCCTTATGGCGGGTGGCCACCAGGGCCACAGCGTCCCCCACGTAGCGGGTCACGTCCCCCTGGGCGATCATCACGTCCCAGTCCGGCACGATATGACCGGTCTTGTTGAAGGGAACGTTGTCCGCGGTGAGGATCCGCACCACATCGGGATGCTGGGAGGCCTTATCGATGTTGATGCGCAGCACCCGGGCGCGGGGATACTTGGTGCGCAGGGCCTTGGCATAAATCATGCCGGGGAACTGGAGGTCATCCACGTACTGACCGGTGCCCAGCACCTTTTCCTCCGTATCCACCCGGACAAAATGGGAGCCGATGACCCCGTCCTGACAGCGCTGGGGCACGGGCTTGTCCTCCCGGAAGAACTCGGCGGCCATCAAAATGGCATCCTCGATCTTCACATACCCGGTGCAGCGGCAGATGTTGCCCTTCAGGGCCGCCTTCACCTCCTGGCGGGTGGGGCTGAGGTTGCTGTCCAGCAGGGCTTTGGCGCTGATGACCATGCCGGGAATGCAAAAGCCGCACTGCACCGCCCCGGCCTCGCCAAAGCAGTGAACATAGACCTCCTTTTCCCGCTGGGAGAGCCCCTCCAGGGTGGTGATGGACTTGCCGTTGGCCTTTGCCACGGTGAGGATGCAGGCGCGCATCTTTTTCCCGTCCACCAGAATGGTGCAGGTGCCGCAGGCCCCCTCGCCGCAGCCGTTCTTCACCGAGGTCAGGCGAAGCTCGTCCCGCAGGTAGTCGATGAGCTTTTGGTCCCGGTCGGTTTGATGGGGTATGCCGTTCACGGTGATCGTGTACATGCTGCCGCCTCCTGTCATATGGGTCAGGGGAGAACCATGGGCCCGCGGGCCACATAGGTTCCCAGATTTCTGGAGACCAGAACGCCGTTTTGAACCGCTGTTTCGCCCATGAGGAGCACATCCCTGGCCCGGCCCGTCACCCGCATGCCCTCAAAGGGGGTGTAATCCACGTTTTGCAACTGGGTGGCGGCAGAGACGGTTTCCTCCACGCCGGTTTCCCAGAGGACAATGTCCGCGTCGCTGCCGGGCAGCAGGGCGCCCTTGCCGGGATACAGGCCATACAGCTTGGCCGGGTTTTCGCTGAGCAAGCGGCACAGGGCCTGGGGGGCAATCAGGCCGGAATCGGCCAGGGCCGTGTAGGCCAGCGCCGGGCGGTGCTCCACACCGGGCAGGCCGTTGGGGATGCGGGAGAAGTCGCCTTCCCCCAGGGTTTTTTGCCCTTGAAAGTTATAGGAGCAGTGGTCTGTGGCAAGGGTGTCGATCCTGCCCGCCCGGATGGCATCCAGCAGGGCCTGCCGGTCGGATTCCTTGCGCAGGGGCGGGGAGCACACATACTTGGCCCCGTCAAAGCCCGGCTTATTGTACCTCTCGTCAGTGAGCAGCAGGTATTGGGGGCAGGTCTCAAGGATGACCCTCTGGCCCATGGCCCGGGCCTTTTCCGCTTCATGAAGGCCCAGTTCCGTGCTCAGGTGCACCACAGTGACCGGCCAGTCCGCCAGCCTGCCGATGTAGCACAGGCGGGACACAGCCTCGGCCTCCGCCTCCGGGGGCCGGCTGACGGGATGGGCTGCCGGGGTGAGATGCCCCAGGCGCTTTTGTTCCGCCACCAGTGCGTTCACCAATGTGCCGTTTTCGCAGTGGCAGCCCAGCAGCCCGCCCACACTTTTCACGGCCCTTAAGATGTCCAGCAGCTGAGCATCGTCCACCCGCAGGGCGTCATAGGCCAGATAGACCTTGAAGGAGGTTACGCCATGAAAGGCCATGTCCGCGATCTCCCGGCGGGTGTTCTCGTTCCAGTCGGTTATCGCCATGTGGAATGCCACATGGCAGCTGGACACACCCACGGCCCGCTGCTTCCAGGCCTCCAGCGCAGCAGCCAGGGTGCCACCCTTGTCCTGGGTGGCAAAGTCGATGAGGGTGGTGGTGCCGCCTCGGACCGCCGCTGCCGTGCCGGTGGCAAAGTCGTCCGCCGTAACGGTGGTTCCATTGTCCATGGCCAGGTGGGTATGGGCGTCGATGAAGCCCGGGAACACCAGGCATCCCCGAGCGTCGATGACCTCGTCGCCGGGGGCAGGGAGGATGGACTCAGCCACCTTCACGATCCTGCCACCACCCACTGCCAGATCCGCCCTGCGGGTTTCGCTGCCGCTGACCAGCGTTCCGCCCTGGATAATCCTCATAAGCCGCGCCTCCTTAGTACGCCAGGCACCAGGCATAGTCCCGGAGCATGCATTCCATCAGGGCCACCAGAGCCGGGTCGGTTTTGCGGTCTTCGCTGAGCGTGGTCTCGTATTCCTCGCCGCCGACCCGCACCCGCACCTTGCCCTTCTCCCGATCCAGCACCAAAAAGCCGGGGTTTTTGCTGTCCTGCATGTCCTCTTCCCTGTCAAAGAGGGTGAACTTGTCCTTATAGGGGGCGCTGTCGTAGGGGCAGAAGTCCTCGCAGTTGCCGCATTCGTTGCACATCCGGTCGATGTGGATGATCTGCTCCACAACGAGCCCCGGCACCTTCACGGCAATGTTGGCCCGGTTGGGGCATACGTCCACGCAGTTTTCGCAAACCATGGAGCAGCCCAGGCAGCGCTCCTTCTCTTCCTGGGGCTTCAGGCTGTGGGCCAGGGAGATGCGGCGCTTTTTCAGCACTTCCGGCTCCATGCGGTAGGGAGTATGGGTGCCGGCTGCCTGGCCCAGAATGTGGGTGACGGCTGCCGTGGCATCGGCGATCGCCTCCACCACCGTAGCCGGGCCCCGCTTGGCGTCGCCAATGGCAAACAGCTTGTCATTGGTGCTGAAGGCAGCCCGGCCCCTGGCATCGGTAGCAACGCCCAGGGCAGCCAGGGCCTCCCTGTCCACCTGCTCGCCAATGGCACTGATCACGCTGTCCGCCTCCATGTGGAAGCTTTCTCCGGTGGCCTGGGGACTGCGGCGGCCGCTCTCGTCCGCCTCGCCCAGCTGCATCACCTGACAGCGCAGTTCGCCGCACACATAAGCCTGGGGAGCCAGCAGGGGGGCAAACTCCACCCCGTCATGAAGGGCAAGTTCCAGTTCCTCCGGGTCGGCGGGCATCTGCCGCTGGGTACGGCGGTACACCACGGTTACCTTTTCCACGCCGGGAACCCGCTTCGCAGCCCGGGCCGCGTCCATGGCGGTATTGCCGCCGCCCACCACAGCCACGGATTTGCCCAGGGCAAGGGCTTCCGGATTCTTCTTGCAGGTCTCCAGGAAGTGAAGGACGCCCAGGGCATCCTCGCAGGCCAGCTGACCGGGTTTCCAGGCTCCGATGGCCACGATCACATGGGTGAAGCCTTGCCGGTACAGAGCCTGGGTGTCGGTGATTTCCGTGTTCAGGCGGACTTCAACCCCCAGTTTCTCAAGCAGGGCTGCGTCCTTGTCGATGGCCTCATGGCCGATGCGGAACTGGGGAATCACATGGCGCACGATGCCGCCCAGGGAATCCCGCTTTTCAAAGATGGTGGCCCTGGCGCCGGCCCGGGCCAGCAGGAATGCAGCCGCCATACCGCCGGGCCCGCCGCCGATGATGGCCACGTTTTCGCTCCGCTTTTCGCCGGGGGCCAGGGTCTTCACAAAGTCGTCAAAGCCTTGCTCCGCTGCCGTCAGCTTTACGTCCCGGATGCGAATGGGCTCCTCGTAGAAATTGCGGGTGCAGGCCCCGGTGCAGCGGTGGTTGCAGATGGTGCCGGTGATGAAGGGCAGGGGGTTTTGCTGGCAAATCACCTGAAGGGCTTCCAGGTACTTGCCCTGGCCCACCAGCTCGATGTACTCGGGAATGTTCTGGCCGATAGGGCAGGTGTCCGCGCAGGGGGCGGTGAAGCAATCCACCAGAGGAACAGTTTCCCGCAGCTTGCGATTGTGCTCCCCGGACATGCTTCGCCTGTGGTGGGGGTCCTCCCTGGCCTCATCCGCCAGCTTCCCGATGGCGGCCAGGTCAAGCCCGGTGAAGGGAGCAAAGGGCAGGGATGCCAGCTGATGGGCCATGGGCAGCAGGCGGTTGTATCCGCCGGGCTTGAGCAGGGTGGTCGCCAGCGTGATGGGCCAGATGCCCGCCTGAA
>Ga0123335_1001297_pt1 | contig 40996 bp, 29 predicted proteins | sample BiotimSIPDNA_2_FD_89707 | JGI IMG/M metagenome (GOLD analysis project Ga0123335, IMG submission 89707) | Anaerobic biogas reactor microbial communites from Washington, USA - Biogas_R2 time_0 SIP DNA | ecosystem: Engineered > Bioreactor > Anaerobic > Unclassified | place: Washington, USA...
CTGTCCGACTACTACCATACAGACTTTCTTGTCCCGTATTACTTCTGGAACTCACTTAAGATCCTGTTCAGGGGCGTATGATACAAAAATCAGCAAAAAAACATCAAAAAAGCCCACAAAAAGCGGGCTTTTTTGATGTTTTTGGTGGACACTAAGGGACTCGAACCCCTGACCTTCCGCACGTCAAGCGGAAGCTCTACCAGCTGAGCTAAGTGTCCTTGCGTGAGAGAAAGTATACCCCAGACTAAGGGCGTTGTCAATAGAAAAAAGTCCGCTTACTTGAGGTTTTTGGCATTGTGCGCGGCTCTCATCCTCATTGTATGGTCCAGTATCGCTTTCCTCAGGCGCAGATTTTTCGGCGTTACCTCCAGCAGCTCATCGTCCGCCAGAAACTCAAGACACTGTTCAAGGCTCATCTGCCTTGGCGGTACAAGGCGCAAAGCCTCGTCGCTGCCGGAGGCGCGCATATTGGTCAGCTGCTTTTTGCGGCATACATTAACGACTATATCCTCGGTTTTCGGCGACACGCCTACTATCATGCCGCTGTATACGGAAACACCCGGAGATATAAACATAACTCCCCGTTCCTGCGCGTTCCATATTCCGTAGGTAACAGCTTCCCCGGTTTCAAACGCTACAAGCGATCCTGTGGAGCGGCGTCTGAGTTCACCCCGGAAAGGAGCGTACGAGTCAAATACCGAGGCTATTATGCCCTCGCCGCGCGTATCGGACAAGAACTCGCTTCGATATCCGAAAAGACCGCGCGAGGGTATTAAGAATATAAGTCTCGAACGGGAACCTATCGGATTGAGCTCCAGCAGCTCCGCGCGTCGCGTGCCCAGCTTTTCGATCACGGCCCCCACATATTCCTGAGGCACATCGACGACAAGTCTTTCGAGCGGCTCGCAGAGCACTCCGCCGATCTCCTTATTGAGCACCCTGGGCGGCGATACCGCGAATTCATATCCCTCTCTGCGCATCGTTTCTATAAGTATGGAAAAATGCATCTCTCCCCTGCCGGACACGTTAAAGCTTTCCGTTGTGCCGCAGTCGGAGACTTTAAGAGAAACATCCTTCAGGGTTTCTTTATACAGCCTCTCGCGAAGATTGCGGGAAGTTACGAATTTCCCTTCTCTTCCCGCGAACGGGCTGTCGTTTACTGAAAAGGTCATTTCCATGGTCGGGGCGGATATTCTTACGAAGGGCAGCGGCTCGGGCGCGTTCGGCGAGCAGATGGTATCTCCTATGGTCACATCGCCTATACCCGATAGCGCGGCTATATCGCCGCAATAAACCTCCTGAACGCTCCGTTTCTCCAGCCCCTCGAAGACGTACATGCTCACAACCTTTGCTTTTTCATTCATTTTCGGGTCGAGCGCGTTTACGACAGCTATCTCCTGATTCTGGCGCAGTACCCCCCTGTCTATTCTTCCTATGGCGATGCGCCCCACATACTCGTTGTAATCCAGCGAGGAAACCAGCATCTGCAGCGGTCCGTTTTCATCTCCGCCAGGTGCGGGTATATACTCGACTATCGTATCAAACAGCGGTTTGAGGTCGGTTCCTTCCACTTCGGGAGAATACGACGCGGTACCTCGTCTGGCGGAACAAAAAAGCATCGGCGAGTCAAGCTGCTCGTCCGTCGCGTTAAGATCCATGAGCAGTTCAAGAACCTCGTCTATAACTTCGTGTATGCGTGAATCGACACGATCTATCTTGTTTACCACAACGATAACCCTGTGGCCGAGTTCAAGAGCCTTTCCGAGTACAAAACGCGTCTGCGGCATGGGCCCCTCGGAAGCGTCTACCAGCAGCAGAACGCCGTCCACCATCTTGAGCACCCGCTCTACCTCGCCGCCGAAGTCCGCGTGACCCGGAGTGTCAACAATATTTATCTTGACGCCGCCGATTATAACAGATGTGTTTTTCGCGAGTATGGTTATGCCGCGCTCGCGCTCCAGGTCGCCCGAGTCCATGACCCGATCGGTCAAAGCCTGATTTTCCCGGAATACACCGCTCTGGCGCAGCATTTCGTCTACCAGAGTGGTCTTTCCGTGGTCGACATGCGCGATTATGGCAATGTTTCTGATTTCATTCATATTAAGAACCTCCGCCGCGGATTTACGACATCCGTGCTGCGTATTTTCATAAGTCAGGCGGTCTTCTCCGCGGGCGTGAAATTATACTCCCATATGGAAGCAAAATCAAGTGAGCGAATATACAAACTATTAAGAGCGCGATTTGCCGCTTATTTGTATAATAGTTTAGCTTTTCGCGCATAAGGATGCGGGAACGCCCTTTACATTTCTTCGCCGCCAGATTATATTAGAAAGCGGTGTGTCAGAATAATATGACTGAACGCGCGAATGAATAAACCTGTTTATTTTGGGATTTGACAGCGCCGCTGTTAAAATTATATTATATATTTTATGAAACATAAACATAGGAATGAGGACAGTCCATGTACGAATCGCTATTCACACCACTGAAAATCGGCAGCGTTACCATTAAAAACCGTGTCGTGCTTTGCGCGATGGGCGGCACGGCACCTTTCAGTTTTATGGGCGGGTTTAACGAAAAAATCAGAGACTACTATATCGAGCGCTGCAAGGGCAATGTCGGTCTTATAATACCGGGCGTCACCGGAGTTATCGGCCGCGACGGCCCCCTGTACGAAGAGCAGGAGATTTTTCTCGGCCCGGTCAGGAAACTTATGAAGGAGATCCACTCATACGGCACCAAATATTTTCTGCAGCTCGGCGCGGGTTTCGGGCGCGCATCGTTTGTCTTCCCGGGTATGCCGGAGGATATTGCCCGAAAGATGCACACGGCACCCTCCGACGGCTTGCCGAATGTATGGGATCCGTCCGTTAAGCACAGAGGGTTAACCGAAAAAGAGATAGCCGACATAATAGATGCCTTCGGCAAAACCGCCGCGCTGTGCAAAGAGGCGGGAATAGACGGCGTGGAGATACATGCCGTGCACGAGGGATATCTTCTCGACCAGTTCGCTATAAGCAATACAAACCACAGGACGGATAAATACGGCGGCTCCCTTGAAAACCGTCTGCGTTTCGCGACCGATATAATCAGGGAGATTAAAAAGACCTGCGGTGCCGATTACCCCGTCAGCGTGCGCTACAGCGTCACCAGCAAGATGAGAGGCTTTAATCAGGCCGCTCTGCCCGGCGAAGCCTATGAGGAGTTCGGGCGCAGCATGGAAGAGAGTCCCGCGGCCGCGCGTATTCTGCAAGCTGCCGGAGCCGACATGCTCAACGCGGACAACGGTTCATACGACTCGTGGTTCTGGGCGCACCCCCCGGTCTATATGCCGCTCTCCTGCAATCTTCCCGAGGTTTCATATATTAAAAACTTCGTGGATATCCCAGTCATATGCGCGGGACGTATGGAAAATCCCGAGACCGCCGCGAAGGCTGTTGAAAACGGTCTTATTGACGGCGTCGGCGTCGCCAGGCAATTTCTCGCGGACCCGCACTGGCTCAACAAAGCCAGAGCCGGTAAAACGGAGGACATCCGCCCCTGTATCGCCTGTCATAACGGATGTTTCCCGATGACAAGGTACAAGGGCGTTTCCTTCTCCGCTCGCGGAATGGCGCGCTGCGCGCTCAATCCCGCCGCCATGGATGAGGCCGCGTGGGAATTAAAACCCGCTTTAAAGCAAAAAAAGATAGCCGTCGCCGGAGGCGGCATAGGCGGAATGGAAGCCGCGCGCCTGCTCACGCTTCGCGGGCATAACGTTACGCTCTTTGAGAAGTCACCGTCTCTGGGCGGAGTCTTCACGGCAGCAGCCGCGCCTTCCTTCAAAGAAAAAGATAAGCAGCTCCTTGAGTGGTACAGCAAACAGATCCGGGATTTAAATGTGGATGTCAGGCTGGGTACCGAGGCCACTCCCGCTCTCCTTGCCGGTTTTGACGAGGTCATCGTCGCCACCGGCTCCGCCCCCAGACGTCTTCGCGTCCCCGGCGCGGACGGCCCCGCGGTTATGGAAGCGGCGGATTACCTGCTCGGGCAGCCCATAACAGGCAAAACGGTCGTCGTGATAGGCGGCGGCCTTACCGGGTGCGAGATCGCCTACGACCTCGCCCTGAAGGGCAATAAAGCGGTTATAGTCGAGATGCAGGACGATATACTCAAGGTGGACGGACTGTGCGCTGCTAACTCAAATATGCTGCGCGAGATAATCCGCTATTACGATATCGATGTTCATCTTGAAAACACCCTCATGTCCATATCCGAAGCTCCGCAGGGAGCCTCCGTAGTAATAAAAGGCGCCGGCGGAGAGCTTACCGAGCTTAAGGCCGACCAGGTTGTTATGTCTGTCGGCTATGTTTCGCAGGCCTCGCTCAAGGATGAGCTCATAGCCGCGGGAAGAGATGAAAGCACGATACATGTCGTAGGGGACGCCGGAACGGTGGGCAACCTTAATACGGTCATTTATTCCGCGTATGAGACGGCATACGCTATTTAATCCGACACTCCAATAAAGCATAAATATAAAAAACCAAAGCCCGGCACGGCGTGAAAAACCGAGTCGGGCATTGCTTTATTTCATATCGCTCAGATGTCCAGCCCCGCGTGGTAGCCGCGGAATATGGCCTCGCGCAGATCTTTAACCTTAACGCAGTCCCCAACCAGCGCCACCTCGGGCGCTGTACCCCGCAAACTGTCGACAAGCGCGGAGCGAGGGCGGCTTCCCACGGCGCATACAACGCCGTCCGCCTCGATTAGCCTTGTTTTTCCTTCCCTGTCCTCGCACAGGAGTCCGCCCGGCTCGGTTCTTAAGGCTTTTAGGCCCGTGATAACGCTGCAGCGCGCGTACAGCTGCCCGACCAGCGCGGGGCGCTGTCTCGCGTTCGCGTCCGCGGCAACCGTGTCGGCCATCTCAACGAGAGTAACGCTCTTGCCCTTCATGGCCAGGTGTACCGCGGCCTCGCATCCGACGAGACCTCCGCCTATCACCGCAACACGTTCGCCCGAGACATTGGCTATGTTCTCCGCGGTCACGACTTTATCTCCCGAAACCGGCATTATCGGCTCACCGCCTACCGCGACTATCAGAGCGTCGGGGGCCTGCTCCCGGACATAATCGGCCGTAACCTCGGTGCCCGTCCTTATCTCTACTCCCGCCAGTTCCATACGCCGCTTCATCGTTGCTATGAGCCTGAAAACATCCATCTTGAAAGGTATTTCTTTCTCCGAGCGCACCGCTCCTCCGAGTTCATTCTCCTTTTCGCACAGCACAACCCTGTGGCCTCGGCCTGCGGCGGTCAGCGCGGCCTGCATTCCGCCGGGTCCGCCGCCGGCGACAAGAACATACTTCGGCTTCGTCGGCTGCGGGTCGAATTGAGCTTCATACTCGCGGCCGATGACGGGATTAAGCGCGCATATGCGCGTTTGTGTATGCATTCTTTCGGCCAGACACATGAAGCAGCGTATGCAGCGCAGTATTTCATCCTCCCTGTTTTGCACAACCTTTCGGGGAAGCTCCGGGTCAACGAGCAGCGAGCGCGCCATATACACTATGTCCGCACTCCCCGAAGCGATTATCCGCTCCATCTGCTCCGGCTCTCCGAGCGCGCCTATTGCCCCTACCGGCACGGATACGTGCTTTTTTATTTCTTCCGCGAAGCGGACATTGCATCCGCGCTCCATGAACATGGACGGATGCGTTTCATAAAAGCGCTCCTCGTTTGAGCCGGCGGAAACGTGCAGCAGATCTATTCTGCTTTCAATGAGCTTCGCGAACTCGATCGCGTCCTTAAGGCTGTATCCGCCGGGGAAGGTTTCCTCCGCGCTTATGCGCAGTTCTATCGGAAAATCCTTTCCGACCGCGGCGCGCACGGCGTCAAGTATCTCCATGGCGAGCCGCGCCCTGTTAATTGCGTTTCCTCCGTACTCATCCGTTCTTGTGTTCGTGGCCGGAGACAAAAACTGCTCGATTAGCCAGCCGTGTCCCGCGTGTACGAGCAGCATATCAAAGCCCGCTCTTTTTACAAGCGCCGCGGCTTCCCCGTAGGATTCGACAATCTCCCCGATCATCTCGTGAGGCATCTGTTTTACGACGCTGCCGTCCGGAAGCGTCTCGTCTGCCGGGCCGTACTTAACTGCATCCCTAACCCTTTCGCCGGGCAGACGGTCTACTGCGGAAAACTTTCCGCCGTGCGCCAGCTCTATGCTTGCTGCGGCGCCGTGGCGGCGTATGGCGCGGGCAAGATTCGTCAGCCCCGCCAGCACATCCGGGTGCTGCAGGTTAATAGAGCGCCCGTGGCTTTTTCCGGTTCTGTAATGAGTAACCGCCTCGCCTACGGTGACTGCCGCCGCGCCGCCCCTCGCGCGCAGCTCATAAAACGCGATGGCGTCGCGCGTGAGCAGTCCGTCCTGCGTGAGGTCCGGAAATCCCATCGGCGCGGATATCATCCGGTTTTTAAGCGTAAGCCCCGCGAGCTTGATCGGAGAGCACAAAAGCGGGTAATTCGGCGTGTATATCTTTGCTTCTTTCATAGTTTTCTCCCGAATTTATAAAATTCTGCCGATATCCCCGGCTATCGTGTATGCGGTCTGCGTTGCGGCAAATATGTTATCCGGCATAACACAGTCACCGATCTGATAAAATTCCGGGGCACAGCGGGCGAGCGCTGCCGCTTCTTCCCTGAGCGGTTTTTGACCGGTCGCATATACAATACTGTCGGCGAACAGTTCGTGTACGCCCTCCCTGTCCTCATAACTTAGCGCTCCGGGCCTTATTTCAAGGGCGGATGAAGACAAATGCAGCTTAACCCCGAGTTTTTCAATTTGATCGAACAGCCCCTGCGTATGCATGGAAAACTCGTTTACCGCGGGCTTGTCCGTTATCTCGATTACCCGGACGTCAACGCCCCTCCCGGCGAGAAACACGGAGAGCTCCAGCCCTACAAGGCCGGCGCCTAATATCACGGCGCTGTTTCCCGCGAGCTCCGGCTCCCGATACACCCGCTCCGCTCCGTACGCGTGCTCTATTCCTTTAATCGGAGGCATTGCCGGACGCGCTCCCAGAGCCGCTATTATCACGTCCGGATCGATCGTGTCGGCCAGCAGAGGCGTTACCTCGGTATTCAGGCGAACCTCTATATCCGGATTCCTTTCGATCAGGCGCGTCTGCTTATCAAGATACCACTTCAGATTCTTCTTGAAAGGCACCTTTTCCTCGCACCGCAGCGTTCCGCCCAGCCTGTCCGTTTTTTCGCACAACACTACGCTGTGACCGCGCTCAGCCGCGGATATGGCAGCCTGCATGCCCGCCACGCCCCCACCGGCAATCAGCACCCGCTTTTTAAAGCGCGGCGCCGGAACGGCTTTGAACTCAAGCTCGTGACATATCTCCGGATTCGTAGCGCAGAAGCACAGGCGCCACTGCCCGCTGCCCGCGAAGCAGGAGCTGCAGCGGATACATCTGTTTATCTCGTCTTCCCTGCCGGCCCGCGCCTTTAGGGGCAGATCCGGGTCGGCCAGCGACTGCCTTCCCAGGGCGATGATGTCTGCCTTCCCGGATGCTATCGTCTCCTCCATAAAATCCGGATCAAAAAAGGCTCCCACCGTTGCCACCGGCGACTTAACGTGTTTTTTAATCTCCGCGGCATATTGCAGGTTGCACCCCTCTGGCAAAAACATTGTGGGATGTGTGATAATAAACGCACTTTCCTGCTCGTGGTGGCCGGCCGAGACATGTATTATATCAACCTTCCCGTCCAGTGCTTTCGCGAATTGTATACCCTCGTCTATGCCGTATCCCCCATCGAAACACTCCGAGCCGCTCATGCGGTATTCTATCGGAAATGCCGCGCCGACCGCTTTTCTGACGCTTTCCACAACGGCCAGAGGCAGCCGCATGCGGTTTTCGAATGAGCCTCCCCAGCGGTCTTTCCTTGTGTTTACCTGAGCGGACCAGAACTGGTGTAAAAGCCAACCGTGCCCGCCGTGTATGGTCACCATGCCGAAGCCCGCCCGCCTGGCAAGCGCGGCGGCGCTTCCGTAAGCCTCGATTATGCCGAGTATCATATCCTCGGGCATTTCCTCCACCGGGCCGTATTTGTTCTCCATGGCCGCGGGGCCGTATAGCTTTCCGCCGCAGAGACTTTTTGAATGCTGCGCGTACATACCCGCGTGAGACAGTTCCGCCGAAGCCACCGCTCCGTGCCTTTTTATCGCGGAGGCCATCACCGAAATCCCCGGAAGCACATTCGGATCGTCCATTTTAATCAAAAACGGATAATGTGTTCCGGTACGGGTCTGTACTATACAGTCTCCCACGGTTACTCCGGCAAAGCCTCCCATAGCCTTGCGCTCGTAGAAGGCCGCCATCTCCGCGTTCGGAAGCGCGTCCGCCGAGACGTTGTAGAAGCCCTGCGGAGAGGCAAATATTCTGTTGCGAAACAGCGCTCCCCTCACGGCGAGCGGCTCAAATAAATGCGGGTATTTCATTTTCAGCACTTCCTTTCATTGCGGTAGCGCGCATACTGTATGATATTTATATTATTTTACACCGCCGGATCCTCTATATCAACACAAACGCCCCTGACGCGCGATAAGGCCTGTTTTACGGCAGATCTGTATTATAAGCAGCGCTTGCAATGTCATGCGAAATGGTATAATATTTCTACATATTATTCATTGTATGAATGTACAACGGGAGGTTTATTGATGGCAAAGTTTATAACTGCGCGCGAAGCAGCGCGTCTTATCCCCGACGGGGCAACTGTCGGTCTTGCGGGAATGGGCCTGGCCGGTTGGGCGGAAGAAGTCGGCTGTGCCATAAGAGACAGTTTTAAAGAGACCGGGCACCCGTGCGATCTGAACCTGAAGCAGGGAAGCGCCATGGGCGACTGGAAGGAACGCGGCGTAACCCGGCTCGGCGAAGCGGGACCCGGCCTTATTACGCGCTGGTCGGGCGCTCATGTCGGCTCAGCGTTTACGCTTCGTGACCTGGCCGTTGAAAACAAGCTTCAGTGCCACTGCCTGCCGCAGGGCGTTATCGTCAATCTCTGGCGCGAGATAGCCGCCGGCAGACCCGGTCTTTTGACCAAGGTGGGACTCGGAACATTTGTTGATCCGCGTATCGAAGGCGGAAAAATGAATTCCGGCACAACAGACGAACTCGTCGAGCTGGTTGAATTCGGCGGCGAGGAGTATTTATTCTATAAAAGCTTCCCTTTGAATGTGGCTCTTCTGCGCGGAACAACCGCCGACGAAAACGGCAATATCACCTTTGAACATGAGGGATTCATAAACGAGGGTCTTGCTGTCGCGACCGCCGCGAAAAACAGCGGCGGCATTGTGATCGTACAGGTCGAGTACCTCACAAAAAAAGGAACCATGAACCCCAAGGATGTTAAAATACCAGGAGTCCTTGTCGATTATGTTGTCGTCGCAACGACCAAGGACGCCTGCTGGCAAACCGAGGGCACCTACTATGAACCCGCTTTCTCCGGCCAGATTAAAAAGCCGCTGGACGCGATCGAGCCTTTACACTTTGACGAGCGGAAAGTAATCTGCCGCCGCTGCGCCATGGAGATACGCAAGGGAGACCTGCTTAACCTGGGCGTGGGGATGCCTGCCGAAATCGCGAAAGTGGTCGCGGAGGAAGGGTATATAAACGATGTCACGATGTCAACGGAAAGCGGAATCGTAGGCGGAGTTCCCGCTGCGCTGCCCAATTTCGGAAGCGCATTTAATCCCGAGGCCGTCATTGACCACGGTTCGATGTTCGATTTAATCGACGGCGGAGGTCTGAGCATGACTTGCCTCGGAATCGGGGAAGCGGATCAGTTCGGCAACATCAACGTCAGCAAGTTCGGCCCCAGGCTTACCGGACCCGGAGGCTTTATAGACATCACCGGCGCGACGCCGAAGGTCGTGTTCTGCGGCACGTTTATGGGGAAAGCCGCTTTGAAGGTCGGAGACGGTAAACTTGTCATTGAGAAGGAAGGCACTATCCGAAAGTTTCTTGAAAACGTCGAGCAGGTCACGTTCAGCGGTAAATACGCAAGACCGTGGCAGACGATTTTGTATGTAACCGAGCGCTGTGTATTCCGCCTTATCAACGGCAGGATGACTATCACGGAAATCGCTCCCGGCCTCGACCTGCAGCGTGACATTCTCGATAAAATGGATTTCGTTCCCGATGTCGCAGAAGATTTAATGCTCATGGACCCCGGCATTTTCTGCGAAACCTGGGGCGGCCTGAGTAAATATATCGAAGATCCCTCCTCTGTTTAAATAACACGGAAAGCCAGGTAAACATATATGATCTTATCAGAAAAACACGAGCTAATGAGAAATCGGTTTCGTGACTTTGCCGAAGCTGAATTTACCGATGAACTGCTGCAGAAACTTGAGGAAACCGGCGAATTCGACTGGGATATACACTATAAAATGGCCGCCGCCGGTTTTATGGGCTTAAAGATTCCCGTGGAGTACGCAGGTCAGGGAGAGGACAATCTGTCTTATGCTCTGATGGTGGAGGAACTTGCGAGAGTCAGCCCGGTATTATCGCTGTACGCCAACACCTCGAATTCTCTCGGCGCGGGTCCGCTGCTGTTTTGCGGTTCGGAAGAACAAAAACAAAAATATCTTCCGCCTGTCGCCAGGGGTGAGAGCAACCTTGTCTTCGCGCTGACGGAACCCGGCGCCGGATCTGATGCCGGAGGGACACTGACCACCGCCGTGGAAGACGGGGATTTTTATGTGCTCAACGGCCGTAAGACCTTCATCAGCGGCGCCCCCTTCGCGGACAAGGCCATTGTGTATGCAAAAACCGACCCCTCACTTAGAGGCTCGCGCGGTATATCCATGTTCATCATGGATATGAAGCTGCCGGGTGTCTCCCTGGGTATGCACGAAAAAAAGATGGGTATAATCGGCTACCCGACAAGCGACATCGTCATGGAGGACGTGAGAGTACATAAAAGCGACCTGCTCGGTCCGCTCCATAACGGATTTGTCACTGCTATGAAGACGCTTGACGGCGGCCGGCTCGGCGTAGCAGCTCAGGCTGTCGGTATCGCGCAGGGCTGCCTGGACGAGACTGTAAAGTTTGCTAAGATACCGGACGAATCCGGTCAGATTCCCGCGAAGTCTCAGAATGTCAGCTTTATGATAGCGGATATGGCAACCGAGCTGGAAGCCGCACGTGAGCTCGTATACAGCACCGCGGTGATGAGAGACGCGAATGTAGGCGATATCACAAAACGCTGCTCCATGGCCAAATATTTCGCGACAGAGGCCTGCAACAGAATCGCGCGGCAAGCTGTCCAGCTCCACGGCATCTTCGGGCTGGTTCAGGGCTATAAGGTCGAAAGACTGTATCGCGACGCTCGCATAACAACCATTTACGAGGGAACCAGTCAGGTGCAGCAGATGGTTATATCGGGCAGCGTTCTGAAGTGATCTGAATCGCGTGAGATTCAGCGGTTTGCTTTTTATCGGCGGGGTGACCCTCCCGGGCAGCTTTATATTTTCATAAGATTAATGAACCGCCGGCCTGCTATATGACCCGCGGTTCATTTTCTTTGCTTTCTAAGGCGGGGTATTGACAAAATACAATGCCAACATGCCTTTGATGTGTTATTATTGATGTGTTCAGTTTTTATCGGCTTAAGCCGGGGGAGTTAGGGCTTGTGGGATTTCTGATTAAAGATAAAGCATTTTATAAAACCTTTATAAGCATTTCCGTCGCGCTTGCGCTGCAGCAGCTTTTAAACTACAGCGTGAACCTGGCCGACAATGCTATGCTGGGTTCATACAGCGAGGTTTCCATGTCGGGTTCCGCTATTGTCAGCCAAATACACTATATACTCCAGCTTCTGATCAACGGCATCGGCACCGGCATTGTAATGATCGGCTCCCGCTACTGGGGCATGAAAAAGCCGGAGCAAATACGGCACTTCATCAGTATGGGCTGGAAAATTGCCGTAGCTCTGGGCGCTTTGTTTACCATAGCGACAATAGCGTTTCCCGATACCATACTTTCTTTTTTCTCCAACGACGCGAAGGTCCTCGAACAGGGACGGCAATATTTGCGGATAATGTGCTGGACATTTCTCATCTTCCCTGTTTCGTACTGCCTTATGTGGGGTCTGCGCAGCGTGGAGACAACCTTTATCGGACCGGTTCTTTCCGCCGTTTCGCTTATCATGAACATCTGCCTGAACTATATACTTATATTCGGCAAGCTCGGAGCGCCCGAGATGGGAATAAGGGGCGCCGCGCTGGCTACCCTGGCAAGCCGTATCGTCGAAGTCGTTATCATGCTGTCATATGTATTTCTGGGAGACAAAAAACTGAGAATCAAGGCAAAAGACCTGCTGCGTTTTGATTTCACGGACATTAAGCTGTATTTGAAAGCGACGCTCCCGGTAACGGGTACGCTGCTTACCTTCGCTTTGGGCGTGTCCGCTCAAACCGCGATACTCGGCCATTTTTCAACGGCAGCTCTTGCCGCCAACAGCATAATGGGTATTGTTTGGCAGATCACCGGCGTAGTTGGGATGACCTGCGGCAGCGCTTCCGCTATCATCATCGGCAAGGCCGTAGGCGAGGGCAGGGAGGATATGATAAACTCATATTCAAAAACTCTGCAGCTCCTTTATGTGTTTATAGGAATTATCTCGGCCGGTGTCCTTTTTTCGCTCAGAAGTCTTATTCTCGGCTTCTATGACCTCACTCCCGAAACTATGGAGCTCGCCCGGCAAATGATCTTCGCTCTTTGCTTTATCGTGCTTGCTACCTGCTACCAATACCCTGTGTCCTCCGGTATCATTCTGGGAGGCGGAAATTCCAGATACAGCTTTGTGGTCGACACCGTTGCCATGTGGGTCATAGCTCTGCCGCTGGCATATTTGTCGGCCTATGTTTTCGGATGGACCCCGCTTGTAACCTTCTGCTTACTGCGAAGCGACCAGTTCGTAAAAGTCCTTGTAAACGGATACTGGGTTAATAAACGCAAATGGTATCGTCAGCTGATAAAATGAACCGGCGCTGTATCTGACCCGAACGAAGCCGCATATTATATGGCCAACGGCCGGAATGGAGTGTTTTTATGACAAACGGCAGAATGACCGATGAATATCTTGACCACTTGAAAAACGCCGCCGCGGAACCCGGGTCTGAAACGCCGGGCGGTCACAGCCACGGCCATACGCAGCCGCACACATATACCAAGGCTGTAATCAACCGTCTTTCCAGAGTAATCGGCCATCTGGAATCCGTAAGGAAGATGGTTGAGGACGGACGCGACTGCAGCGAGGTGCTCATACAGCTCGCCGCGGTAAAAAGCGCGATAAACAGCGCCGGTAAGCTTATGCTCAAAGATCATATGGAGCATTGCATCATGGACGCCGTCGAACACGGCAACGAAAATGCCATAATCGAACTGAATAAGGCTATCGAACGCTTTCTCTGAGCATTTGAATCTGAACCTCTTAAATAATAACGCCGTCGGATCTTTGACCCGACGGCATTATTATTTCACGCACTTTAATGAGTATCGGTATTATTCGCGGTCAGTTATACCGGGACCGCCCTTAACATGTCCCGCCCCCCGGTAAGCTCAATACGGTGTTTCGGAGGACATACGAAGAATTCTTCGTTAAAGAAATCACCGTCAACCAGCTTTTTGAGCAAGCGGCTGCTCCCCTCATAAACTTCGCTGGTCCATCCGTTCTTTTCGGCAAACGCTTCGGCGGCACGTCTGTATTCGGGTCTGTCGTAAACATCGGAGGTGATAAAGCCGCAGTTTTTGTAATGCTGCTTCCAGTTGTTGTTTACCTCCATCAGGTACTCCGCATTATCCTCGCCGTACTTGCGCGAATACTCTTCATAAAGCTGTTTTTCAATGCCCTCATGAAGCAGATAAGACGTTTCCACCCATCCGTTATTGAGCCAATACGTCCCCTTCCGGGAATTGAAAAGTTCCAGATATCTTTCCTGCGATCCTAAAAACAGAGCTATGCAGTCATCGCATCGAGGTACCGCTATAGGTATGTCCCGAGCCTCCAGTCCGGCAATTCCGCCCGAGCACAGGCCATAACCGAGGGCTATATAATCGGGAGCACGGCGGCATATGCCCCGCTCCAGCTGGTCATAAACAGCGTCCAGCGAAGCGCGCAGAAAGCTTTTTAAGTTCGCCGGTTCCTCATGGAGCCCCTGAGGCTGCCAGGTTATCTCTATCATATTCGGACTTTTGGATACAAGATAGGAAAGCTCCCTGCCAAGGACTCTGCAGGCGATTATGTGTATTCTCATTTTTTCCTGCCTCCGGTATGCTTTTTTTCGTACCGGCCGGAGCCCCTGTCCGGACGTGCGAGGCAATGTTTCCCGAAGCCGATCAGATCAGTCCTGCCCGCCTTTTTCAGCGCTTCGATTACAAGCGCGCGGTTCTCAGGTCTGTACCACTGTAAAAGCGCCCGCTGAAGCTCCTTTTCACGGCGGGATCGGGGAACATATACCTCGGACATATCCCTGGGATCTATTCCCGTATAGTACATACAGGTGGAAAGCGTGCCGGGGGTAGGATAAAAATCCTGAACCTGCATGGGTTTTATCCCGTGCCGGTTAAGATACTCCGCGAGCTCTACCGCGTCTTGGAGCGTGCTGCCCGGGTGTGATGACATAAGATACGGCACGGCGTACTGTTCTTTTCCGTATCTTCCGCTCAGGCGCCGATACTTTTCCATAAATCGCTCGAAAACGCCTATATCGGGTTTGCCCATTCTTCCGAGAACCGCCGGAGCGCAATGCTCGGGTGCAATCTTGATCTGGCCGCTGATATGATGCTTTACCAGTTCGGCGAATAGCTCGCCGCTCTCGTCGCACATGAGGTAATCGTATCGGATTCCGCTGCGCACGAAAACCTTTTTAATGCCGGGCAATGCGCGCAGCTTCCTAAGCAGCTTAAGATACTCCGTCTGATCCGCATCCAGATTCGGGCAGGGCTTCGGAAAAAGGCAGGCGCGCCCGCGGCACATACCGTTTTCAAGCTGTTTTTCACAGGAGGGATGACTGAAATTTGCCGTCGGCCCTCCCACGTCGGAGATATAGCCTTTAAACTCCGGATGGCGCGTCATTTTTTCGGCTTCCCGCAGCACTGACTGATGACTGCGTGAGGTAACCGTTCTGCCCTGATGGAACGCAAGCGAGCAAAAGCAGCAGGCGCCGAAGCAGCCCCGGTTATGAATTATCGAAAAGCGCACCTCTTCGATCGCGGGAACACCGCCCTTATCCGCGTACATCGGGTGAGGCTCCCGCGTGAAAGGCAGCTCCGCCACCTCATCAAGCGACGCGCTGTCAAGCGGCGCGGCAGGCGGATTTACTATGAGCAATCTATCGCCGCAGCGCTGGACGACTGCCTTTCCCGAAACGGCGTCGTGCTCGTCATACTGTATCTTAGCGGCCAGGGCAAAGGCCTTTTTGTCGGAGCGCACCTCTTCCCATGAGGGACACTCAACAAAGTCAAAACCGCAATCGTTCTCTTTTGCGATACGCGCGGTGCCGCGCACGTTTTTTATTTCGGAAATCGGTGTGCCGCCGCGCAGCGCAGCGGCTATTTCACGAGTTGCGCGCTCACCCATGCCGTACACCAGCAGATCCGCGCCGCAGTCGAAAAGCTCACTGCGCCGCACGGAATCCTCCCAATAGTCGTAATGCGCGAACCGTCTGAGCGATGCTTCGAGTCCCCCTACAATTACAGGCAGTCCTCCGGGAAAGGCTTCTCTGAGTCTGTTGCAATAGACTATGCATGCCCTGTCCGGACGAAGCCCGGCTTTTTTTCCCGGACTGTAAAAATCATCATGCCTTACTTTCTTTGCGGCGGTATATCGGGCGACCATGGAATCAAGGTTACCGGCCGAGACCATTGCCGCGTATCGAGGCCTGCCCATATCGGCAAAATCCGTGCAGTCGTGCCAATCCGGCTGGGCAAGCAGCGCAACGCGAAAACCCATTGCCTCAAGCACTCTGCCGATAAGGGGCGTGCCGAAAGACGGGTGATCAACGTACGCGTCACCCGTAACAAGCAGGAAATCGTACCAATACCAGCCCCTGCTGACCATATCCTCCCGGCTTACGGGCAGAAAGTCTCCCTTCACCGCTTTGTTTCCTTCCCGGCGTAATGCGGCAGGCCGATCTCCTTACGCATCACAATAAGCTTGCCTGTCGCTCCGCTGTCGAGCCCTATCTGCTCAAATCCGTATTTTTCATAAAACTGCCTCGCACGCTCGTTCTCCTGCGCAACCCGCAGCGAAAGAGCACTGCAGCCTTTGTCTCTGTAATATTTAACGGCGTACCCTATGAGCTGCACGCCGAGGCCCTTTCTCCTGTATTCCGGCTTTAAGGCCAGGAAGGCTATATGCCCGGTATATGGCAAAGGCTTCGCCTCGGGAGCAAGCTCAACAAAGCCGCAGCTCTTTCGGCCAACATATGCTTCAACTACGCTATGAGGATCCATACGGGCTCTGTTAACAGCCGTTTGAAGGTACACTTTGGAAAATCCTTCATCGGAGCCGTGCGCACTGATCCATGCTTCCCTGTAGGCTTTCAGGTAATCAGATGACCTTTTACCCGGATCCAGCGGTAAAAATCTGATGTTTCTGCCGTCCATTCCGCTTTTTTGCTTCCACCAGGTTTCCCTTTTAAAGGGTGAGAGCTCATCGGGCAAATGACTGTTGTCGTTAATATACTCCGCCTCAAGGCGTCCCCCTTCAGCGCGCAGCAGCGAAACCGCGGTATTATCACAGTATTGGATCTCGCTTACCCTCTGTGCGGGTATGCCGTAGACATAAGCCAGCAGCGCTCTTATCGCGCCGCCGTGCGATACCACGGCCACAGCCTTGTTTTCGTTTTGTGCCGCGATTTCAAGAAGTGTACCGAGAATTCGCGCCTGAAGATCGGCAAACCGCTCGCCTCCGGGGATATCCCATTTGTCGGGCGAGGCGTTGTAGTAATATAACTGCTCGGGATACTCCTCCTCTATCTCGCTCCAGGTCCGGTCCTCCCATTCGCCCATGGCGACCTCTCGCAGCCCCGCGTGCTCTGTAATTTCAAGCCCCCTGGGCTCCGCGACAGCGGCGGCGGTCATTCGGGTACGTATATAGTCGCTTGAGTACACCGCGTCCACACGGACACCCTCAAAACGTTTTTCAAGGCACTTAATCTGCTTTTTCCCCGTTTCGGTAACAAGGCTGTCATAGCGCCCTTGTATTCTGCGGTACAGATTCCCCTCCGCTTCTGCGTGGCGTATAAGGTATATGTCAGTCATAAAGCTTCAGTTTTCCCCGGATATCGCAGGGTCCTTTCATATTGTTTTCTCTGAAAAACGTTTCCGCTCCTTCAACTATCGATACCGCAGCCAGCGGATCCTTAAAAAGCGCCGTTCCTGCCGAAACGAGCGAAGCGCCGGCCCAGAGCATCTCCAGCGCCCCTTCCGTGTCCGACACCCCGCCCATTCCCATGACGGGTACCGATACGGCCGAACAGACCTGCCAGACCATTCGCAGCGCTATCGGGAATATCGCAGGCCCCGATAACCCCCCGGTTATATTTTTAAGTACCGGCCTGCCCGTGCGCGGATCTATCCTCATGCCCAGAAGCGTATTGATCAGCGATAATGCGTCCGCTCCCGCGTCCTCACAAGCCCGGGCAATAGATACAATATCGGTCACATTGGGTGACAGCTTTATCATGACCGGCACCTCAGACACGGTTTTAACCGCTCGCGTGACCTCCGCGGCAAGGCAGGGATCCGTTCCGAAGGCTATTCCTCCGGCTTTTACGTTCGGACAGGAAACATTTACCTCTATTATATCGATTCCCGCGTCGGAGAGTTTTTTCGCCATAAGCGCATACTCTGCCGGTGTATTGCCCGAGATGTTCGCTATTATTCTTGTGTCGTATCCTCTCAGAAACGGAAGCTCCGTTTTTATAAACGCGTCCACACCCGGATTTTGCAGCCCGACGCTGTTTAATATACCGCCGGGGGTTTCGGCTATTCGCACGGGGGGATTCCCGTCTCTGGGCTGTACCGTAAGCCCTTTCACGCAAATACCTCCGAGCCTTGACAGGTCGAAGTATTCGCTGTACTCGCGCCCGAAGCCGAATGTGCCGCTGGCTACGGTCACAAAGTTTTTAAACCGCACTCCGGCAAAATTCACCGAGAGATCAATCATCCCATACGACCTCCGAAGCCCTGAACACGGGCCCGTCTCTGCAGACGCGCGCGTAACCCTCCCTGTTGTCCTTAACGATGCGGCAGGAGCAGACCAGACAGGCGCCGACACCGCAGCCCATACGCTGCTCCAGGGAAACCTGCAAAGGGACGCTGTAATCCCTGCACAATCCCGCGGCAATCCTGAGCATGGGTTCGGGCCCGCAGGCCAATACACCTTTATATCCGCCGCTTCTGAGTCTTTCCTCAAGCAGCTCGGTTACATAAGCGCGGCGGCCGAGCGAGCCGTCATCCGAAGAAAACTCCGCGCCATCGCAGGCGGACGCAAACTCGCTGAGCAAAACAGCTTTTTGTCCGCTCGCGAACCCCAGCACCGCGTCGCAGCGCTTCATTTGCGCGCAAAAAAGCAGAGGGGCGGCACCTATGCCTCCTCCGGCAAGCAGCAGCGGTCCGCCGCTGAGGTCAAATCCGCTTCCCAGCGGGCCGAGGATATCCAGGCTATCGCCCCGACGGCGTCGGGAAAGCCACCTCGTGCCTTCGCCTTTTACCTCAAACACAAGGCGGAGCATATCCCCCTGCGTCTGACAAATGCTTATGGGTCTGCGAAGCAGGCTGCCTTCCGGACATAGTATATGCAAAAAACGGCCGGGCTGCGCCGCGGCAAGGATCTCCCGGTCCGCTTTGAGCCAAATGGAAAACACATTCTCCGCCAGTCCGGAGCATTCTTCTACCTCGCAAAAAACAGAGCCGCTTTTCATTTATCCCTCATTGACGTAATCTGACCCGTTATTTCAAAGTCAACCGTCTTTACTATATGGGCCTTGCCCACCCGGATCTCCTGTGTGCCGAGCATATTTTTAATATCGCTTTGGGAGAGCTTTGCCGAGCAGGTTATTATAAGCTTCACGTATTCGCCGGAGGGGGATAATATATATGTTTCCTCCGCGTTCATACTGTTTTTAAACTCTATATACTCGAGCTCGCAGGGAAAGGCTTCTATTGAATCGACTGTCGCCGGAAGCAGCGACCCGTTGGCCATCATAGTACCGGGGATCATGGCTTTTATCTCTTCGTATACCTTAACGGGCGCCGCGGGAACCGTTACGGTGTATGTTATTTCGCGATGGCCCGCGGGCCCCTCGTCCTTTCCCCCGATATACCTTATCCCCAAAAACACGGCTGCTGCGATTATTATAAGGATTACGATCGCGTCGACTATGTTCAGCTTGCCGAACAGCTTTCCGTCTTTCATAAATGGCCTCCTGCAGCGCGGCTTGACCCGGGGCTCGCGCCTGTTATATAATCTTTCGGTGCCGGGATACCGTTTAACCAATCCATTATAGCCCAAACGTGATATACCTTCAAGCGTTTTAAACGCCTGATACGGCACGAAAGGATGTGCAAGGCACGTTGAAGATACTTACTCTAATAAGCGGGGGCGACGTTGGCGGCGCGAAGACCCATGTGCTGTCTCTGCTCAGAGAACTGTGCCGCACCGAACAAGTCCGTCTTATCTGCTTTACGCGGGCGGAATTTTCGGACGACGCGGAAAAAATGGGAATTCCGACAACTGTCATGACCGGCGGTTTTTTCTCTTCACTGAGAAAACTGCGCGGCCTTATCGAAAAGGAGCGCTTCGACATAATACACAGCCACGGCTCCCGGGGAAATGTGGTCGCGGCGCTGTTAAAGCGCAGCTCCCGTCTGCCGCTTGTCAGCACTGTGCACAGCGACTGGAGACTGGACTATATGGGCCGGCCTTTGGCCGCGCTTACATACGGCCTGCTCAATGCGATTGCTCTGCGCCGTATGGATTGGCTGACGGCAGTTTCCGACTCAATGGCCAAAACTCTGATAAGCCGGCGCTTCGCGCCGAATAAGATATTCACGATTTATAACGGCATAGAGATGACTTCTCCCGCTCCGCCGCAGAGCAGGAGTGAGTTTCTTAAAGCAAGAAACTGCTCTTTCGGAGATAATACGCTCAATGTCGGTATTGTGGCCAGACTCAACCCCGTTAAAGACATATCGACTCTGCTTCGCGGCTTTGCGTCCGCCTCGGCTGACTTTCCCGAGCTTCGGCTTCTGATAGCGGGCGAAGGGCCGGATGAGCCGAGGCTCCGGCTGCTTGCCTCAGAGCTTAAAATAGACGGGAAAGTGGCTTTTCTCGGCTGGGTCGAAGACACGGAGAGCTTTTACGGGTCTATCGACATTAATACGCTGTCATCCTTGTCCGAAACCTTCCCCTATGTGCTCACCGAAGGCGCGCGCTTTTCGCTGCCCACAGTCAGCTCCAGAGTCGGCGGTGTACCACAGCTTATTGATCATGGTGTAACGGGACTGTTATTTGATCCCGGCGACGCCGACGGCCTCGCCAGACAGCTTAAGGCGCTGGCGAAAGACGAAGCCCTGCGCCGTACTCTCGGAGCGCGGCTGCGGGAGCGGACCGACAGACTGTACTCGCTCGAAGCGACCCGACAAACCCAGCTCGGCATATACGAGTCTATACTGCGGCGAAACTTACGCGGCAAAGAAAAGCGCTACGGAGTCGCAATCTGCGGCTCCTACGGCAGAGGCAATTCCGGAGATGAAGCAATACTCGAAGCGATACTTGCCGAGATACGCGAGGCCGACCCGGATATCCCTGTAACCGTACTCTCGGTCAGGCCTTCTCAAACGAGGATAATGCACCGCGTCAACTCTGTCCATACCTTCAGTATACCTGCCTTCATGCGCCTGTCCCGCCGCATCAGGCTGTATATAAACGGCGGCGGTTCGCTCATACAGGACGTAACATCGCGCCGTTCCCTGTGGTTTTATCTTTATACGATAGCGGCGGCGAAAAAGCGCGGCGCGAAAGTATTGATGTACGGCTGCGGCATAGGTCCGGTCAAGCACGCGGCCGACCGCCGGCTTGCAGGGCGAATAATCAATAAAAACGTAGACATTATTACTCTCAGGGAGGACAACTCAGTCGCGGAGCTCAGCGATTTGGGCGTCGATCGGCCCGACATCCGGCTTGCGGCCGACCCGTCACTCACGCTTCCGGCCGCATCCGGAGAGCAAATCGACGGGGCTATGCTTTATGCGGGTCTTGAACCGGACGGCCGGTATATATGCTTTCTGCTGCGCGAATGGAACGGTTTTTATGACAAGACCCAGGCTATCGCCGAAGCCGCGGAGCGCGCTTATGCCGAATACGGTCTTATACCGGTGTTTATACCGATAAATCACCTCGAGGATATAGCGCCCGCAAAGCAGGTGGCAAAGCATTTAAGCTGCCCATATGCCGTGCTTGACGGATACCGGCCGCCGAATATCATGTCGGGAATGCTGTCGCGCATGTCGGTAATCGTTTCGATGCGCCTGCACGGACTCATTTTCGCCGCCGGTCACGGGGTGCCCCTTGTCGGCGTCGTATATGATCCCAAGGTAAGCTCTTTTTTGCTTTATATCGGTCAGGAGCTATTCTGTGATCTTAAAAATGTCTCTCTCGAATCGCTCAATGCGCTTGTAGACAGGGCAATAGCGCGTGGCTCCTCCGAAGAACAGGCCGGTGCCGTCGCCAGGCTCTGGGAGCTGGAAAAGGTAAATCGCGCCGCGCTCCGCGAACTGCTGTAAAAATTCCAAATGATATTTGACGGAGAGCCCCGTATCAACGGTTGTTGTGATACGGGGCTCTCCCTAACATGTCCCGGCCTTATTCACACAAAGAATCCGCTGTACTCTATCCGGCTCAGCCGCGGCATAACCGAATTATTTTTATTTTAGCGCTTGACAGTTTAGAACATTTGTACTATTATCTGTTCTGTAAACGTTTGCATGTTCATGAAGATATTACATAATCGCATAAAAAGCAAAAAAGAAGCTCCGAATCGGAGGTTCCCGCGGTGCGTACCCAAAAACGCCGGGAAGGAGACTTGATCATGACAACAAAAAGCTCCCCGGCACTCGTCGGTGCGGACATTGTCCCTCTGCCGTCTCCCGGCAGCCCTCTCGCGCTTACGCATCACGGGTGTCATGTGCGGGTGTCATGTGCAGGTGCATTGTGCGGGTGCATCATGCGGGTGTATCGTGCGCACATTGTGCCCGCGTGTGTGGGTGTGCATTATGCGCCCACGTCCGCGTGCACAGGAAGAAAATTTTTCCGGGGAAACAGCGTCCATTGGTCAATGGATTTTATATAACGATTAATCGCATATCGGTATGATAGCCCGCAATTAAGATATCGGTATAATGCCGATCCCGAAGTGTTATTCTGTTACACATTGTAATTTATGGACCTTTTTTGTTACCTTCACAAGATGATATAATTGAACCGGCAAAAACAGAAGGAGGCATCTCTATGGAATGCGCTTTATGCGGAACCGAGCTTGAAGGCAGCAGGTTTTGCCCGCTTTGCGGAACACCGCGCCCCGGCGATGTCTCCGAGCCGGAACTCCGGGTATGTTCCTTCTGCGGAAGCGTCATGCCCGCCGACGCCGCTTTCTGCCGTATATGCGGGGCAGCCCGCGAGTCGGTTAAGGCTGAAGAAGTGAGCTTTTCATCCGAGCTTTTATGTCCTTCCTGCGGCTCTTCCTTTAACCCCGGTGAGAGCTACTGCCGTCAGTGCGGAGCGATGCTGCCCGCCTTATCCGCCTATCCATCGGCAAAACTCAGGCGCAGGAAAATCACTTTATCCGAACACTTTAAGAAAGTCCCCGTTTTATTGCGCGCTTGCGCCATTCTTGTGCTTGCCGCAGTCGCCGCGGTCATTCTGGCCGCAACACTTTCAGACGGCAGGGGCGGCGACGGGCCGGAGCTCAGCCGCCTTGACAGCAGCTTTATAGCCGTCAAAGCAACAGCAAATCGATTTACGGTTTTTCTCTCGGACGGTACTTCCGTACGCGTGCGCTGCGAAAACTTTTTATCATATCTGACAACTCCCGACCGCTCGGCATTTCTCGTCGCGGATCTCACCGGCGCTTACGAGGACGGCAGTCCTCTCGGCAGGCTGATTCTGGTGCGCGGCGGCAAAGCGGTTACTGTGTGCCGGGAAGCCTCCCTCGTTTCCTACGCCCTGTCTGACAGCGGTCAGGCCGCGGCTTATGTGTCTGAAACGGACGCGTCGGGCCACGGAACACTTTATCTTTACGATGCGCGCAGGGACTCCTCTGAAGAAATAAGCTCGGGCGTACTCTCCGAAGGCGCGATAGCTCTTTCCCCGGACGGAAGAAGCGTTTCCTTCATCGGAGAATATTTCGGCGAACATGACTATGGGTGCTTTGTCAGCGTAAACGGCGGAAAACCGCAGCGCGTAACGGATCGGGCCGTCCCGGTTGCGGTTGCCGACGGCGGGTCGCCGCTATACTTCTACTCGGGAGGTATCCTGTACGCGTCCGCGGACGGTAAAAACACCAAGCTTACAGATTCCGTAGGCTACTACGCGGATACTGACTGCTGGTTCAGCGAGGATTACCGCGAAGTCGTTTATTCCGACGGCGGCTCCTGCTATATCTCTACAGACGGTGCGGAAGGGTTAAAACTCGCGGACTCTCCCGCTGCCGGATTGATATTGCCGAAAGACGCAGCGGTTAAAAGCTTCGGAGGTGCCGTCGCGTGTCTTGTAAGCGGCTATAAACACCTGGCGCGCACTGTATGGGATCTTGAAGGTTCTTTATGGTATTTCGGCCGGAAAAGAGATATGCGCAGAATCTCTTCCGATTATGACTCCTGCACACTCTCCGAAAACGCCGCTTCGCTGCTTTGGACCAACGAAGGAGACCTCTATCTCATCCGGGCGCTTGATGAGATAGGCGAACTCCCCCCCCGCCCGACATTCGGCAGCTTCGATGTCACAGGCTATTGCGCGAGTCCGGATCTTAAGCACATTTACCTGTCAGATTCCGGAGGCACGGTGTATTATCTGAAAACCTCCGGGGCTTCCCTGGTGTCCGGAGTTTCCGGCGGCTTGAATGTTTGCGCCGTGACGGACTCGGGGACTCTTTATACCGCGGGAGACATCGGGCTCTTTATATCAAAAAAGGGCGGCAAGGCCGCCGAAGCGGACGGATTCGAGGTCTGTTATGAAATAGCTTCGCGCGGCGGCCAGCTTCTCCTGTCCTGTTCAGACGGACTTTACTGGGGTCTATACGGCGATTTCCGCAGGCTTCGCTGAAGCTTCCCGCTTATACCGGCATAAATATTTTCGACGTCCGTTGACATTAAAGCGTCCCGACGCACATTATCTTCCGTCGGGACGCTGTTTGTATAAAAGCCTGTTCAGTACAGCGCAAAACCCGGATCCGGTTTATTGCGCATCGTAGTATTCACGGGAATAACAGTACAGCTCGCTGCAGGCATCCCACAGTGTATTCTGATCGCGCGCGTATAAACCCACGTACAATCCTCCGCCCCTGGCGTATTTGTCTACAGTGTCCCGTATGGCCTCCGTTATCGGTCTGTTCCCTATGCTCTCCGAGGTAAGCATTATGTTGAATCCCACTTTGTCTCCCCATTCGGCCTTGAGCCCGGGAATGTCGTTTGCCCGCGCTTGAAGCTGCATGAAATCAGCGCCGGTCCGGCATATATAGGGCATAAAGCGCTTTATGTTGCCGCAGCTGTGGTGCTCTATACATACCCCCCTGCTTTTTATATGGCTCATAAGGTCTTTTGTCGGCTCAAACACCAGCTCCTCCATCATTTTCGGGGAGAAAAAGGTGTCCCGCTCGGTGCCCCAGTCATCGTGGTACGTTATCATATCTATCGGAACATACTTCATGAGCCTGTCGAAAAAGCTTTTTGTGAACTCGACAAAGGCTGCGAAATATTCCTTAACGGCCTCCGGCTCAAGCGCAAAAGCGCACATGGCCTCGGTATATCCGCCCATTATCGCAACAAAGCGCTCTGTGAGACCCAAGCCTATGTTTATATGGGTTATCTTCTCCGGGTCGTACTTTTCTTTCATGAACTTCCCACAGAGGCCTTCAAAATCATATTCATCAAAATTCGGCCACTTCACGCCCTTTTCCCAGTTTCTCACGTCATCAAGCAGACGTGTGCCGGGTTTGAGCATCGAACCGCCCACAAGCGGCACAAAGCTCCACTCGCAGCCGAACCAGTCAAACCAATCGTATGGATCCTTGCGCGTCCAATCCATCTCCCCCGCACCCGTGAGAGTAGCGACCATCGTGTTGACAAACTCAGTCATATGGTTAGGCACCCAAAGAGGATTTTCCCGCTTATACGCGCGACGAAAATTCTCCTTGACCGATATGGGGTATTCGAATTTCGGAACTCTCATTTTCATATTTCCGAAGCCGGCAAGGTTATACTCCGCGGTTTCGGAATACGGCTGTCTTTCGTATTTCATCATCTATCCCCGTTTCTAGTGAATGTTCGCGTATGATTATAATACATAGCATGCTTTGCGGCAAGAGAATCCCTTTTTTTATTCGTCATTTTATTTTACTGGCATATTACGCCTTGTTTTTACTGACAATAGCATATTACAAATAGCATATTACGCTTAATAAATGCTTTTCAAAAAGCATTTATACTGTTATAATTAGTATTTGGCTGTTAATAAATCGCAAAAACAGGCGAATTAATATAAAAAGAGGTTTCTATGAACAGAATCGTCAGAAAAGAACGCCTAAACACCGCGGTTACACTTTTTGAAGTCGAGGCCCCGCTGATAGCGAAAAAGGCGAAGCCCGGCCAGTTCATCATTCTTCGGGTGGATGAGAACGGAGAGCGTATACCAATCACAGTCTGTGACCTTGACCTCGATAAGGGTACCGTTACTATCATAGTACAGATCGTTGGCGCAACCACGGAAAAGCTCAACGCTCTGGATGAAGGAAGCTTTATTCACGATTTTGTCGGACCTCTGGGAGTTCCAACAAAACTCGAGGGACGCAATAAGGTCGCGGTTATCGGAGGAGGCGTAGGCTGCGCCATAGCTTATCCGGTAGCCAAAGCGCTGCATCGGCAGGGCTGCGTCGTGCACTCGATAACCGGATTCAGAAGCCGGGACCTGGTTATACTTGAAAAGCAGTTCGAGTCGGTCAGCGATGTCTTTATAAAAAAGTCGGACGACGGAACCTGGGGAGAAAAAGGCCTGGTTACCGATGCCCTGCGGGCTTTGCTGGATGCAGGCGAAAAATATGACGAAGTCATCGCCATCGGTCCGATGATCATGATGAAGTTCGTCAGCCTGCTCACAAAGGAATACAATGTTAAGACCGTGGTTTCCATGAACTCCATAATGATAGACGGCACGGGCATGTGCGGATGCTGCCGCCTTACCGTCGGAGGAAAGACAAGATTCGCATGTATCGAAGGTCCCGAATTCGACGGGCACCAGGTCGATTTCGATGAAGCCATAAAGCGTTCGGCCATCTATAGCGATTTCGAACGCAGAGCTCACGTCAAGCAGTGCAGCCTGATGAATAAGGAGGTGCTCTCAAATGGCTAACCTAAAGACTCCCCGCAATGAGATGCCGGCTCAGGAGCCCGATATCAGAAACAAGAACTTCAGTCAGGTTGAACTCGGCTATTCGGAAGAACTGGCGCTATCCGAGGCGGACCGCTGCCTCGGCTGCAAAAATCAGCCATGCGTTGACGGCTGCCCCGTTCAGATCAATATTCCGGGCTTTATCAAAAAGATAAGCGAAAAGGATTATAAAGGCGCTTACGAGGTGATATCGGAGGCCAGCTCGCTGCCCGCCGTATGCGGCAGGGTCTGTCCCCAGGAAATACAATGTGAAAAACACTGCGTTCGCGGAATTAAGTCCGATCCGGTAGCGATCGGCCGCCTTGAGCGATTTGTCGCCGACCGGTATTATTCCGACTCTGACAGCAAAATCACCCGTCCCGCGCCGAACGGACACAAAGTCGCGATAATCGGCTCCGGCCCCGCGGGACTGAACTGTGCCGGCGACCTGGCCAGGCGGGGTTACGACGCTGCAATATTTGAGGCTCTGCATATGGCCGGCGGCGTTCTCGTTTACGGTATACCCGAGTTTCGTCTTCCGAAGGAAATTGTCCAAAAGGAGATCGACGGTTTAAAGGCTCTCGGGGTGAAGGTTGAACTCAATATGGTCATCGGCAGGATACTGTCGGTTGACGAACTGTTCGATCAGGGCTTTGAAGCGGTTTTCATAGGGACGGGTGCCGGCCTTCCGGGTTTTATAAACATACCGGGCGAAAATCTAAACGGTGTCTATTCAGCCAACGAGTTTCTTACCCGTGTGAACCTCATGAAAGCCTATTTGGAATCCTCCGATACGCCGATACAAAGGCCGACTCGTGTCGCTGTCGTCGGCGGGGGCAACGTCGCGATGGACGCGGCCCGCTGCGCAAAGCGTCTTGGTGCCGAGGAAGTGTATGTCGTATACCGGCGCAGCGAACACGAGCTGCTTGCCAGGCATGAGGAGGTTGAGCACGCCAAGGAGGAAGGCATCCTGTTCAAACTCCTGAGCAATCCCACCGAAATACTCGGCGATGAAAATATGCATGTAAGGGGCATCACCTGCAGCAGGATGGAACTCGGCGAGCCGGACGCATCGGGCAGACGCCGTCCGACAGTGATTCCCGGATCCGAGCTTACAATCGATGTTGACTGCGTCATTATAGCGATCGGAACCGGGCCGAACCCGCTTATAACGTCAACCACCTCAGGCCTTGAGACCGAGAAATGGGGCGGTATTGTCACCGATACCGACGGTCTTACCTCAAGACCCGGTGTATATGCGGGGGGAGACGCCGTAACCGGCTCAGCCACCGTAATTCTGGCCATGGGCGCGGGTAAGGCTGCCGCGAAGGCCATCGACGAGTACATTAAAAGCAAAAACGCGTAAACGCGCCGCGTGTCGGCATAAAAAATGCACTCCCGGGATCGGCGGGGAGTGCGTTTTTATTAGTTCCGGTTCAACTCAACTTACGGTAGCTCCCGCCTCCACGGTCCTGTATATTCTATAAAGGAACAGCGAAAACGGGACATAGCCCTTTGCACTGTTCCGCCGAAGGTACGAAGTGTTCAGCGCCCAGTCTCCGAGCCGGACCCTGTCCAAACCGTCGCAGTCCTTGAGCAGCTCCGCGATATTTTTGGTTCTTTCCCAGTCGGCGGGTTTATGGGCGCGGAGTATCTCTTCCATATCCCGATCCGGCCTTGAATGCGCTTCAACGGCCGCGAGTACGATTTTCAGCTCCTCCGGATCTTCAAGGCCGATCATCCTGCCGCTAATCCTCAGCGTCGATTCATATCCGTGATTCGGTTCATATCCATCGCTCTTTCTGCCGACATCGTGATATGAGCAGGCAATAAGCAGCAGCCTTGCGTCATCGACCGAAAGCCCGTTGTCACGGGCGCTGAAGGCTCCGTGGAGCATAACTCTTTCGATGTGTCCCTCCCCGTGAACCCTGCTTGTAAAGAGGAGCTCACGCCGGAGCCCGGTGAGGCAATCCGCAAAGAGTGAGAAAAGCTCCCACTCCCTGAGCCCGGCAATCAGGGCTCCGTACTCTCCCCATTCGTCGTCCTTTAAAAGCGATTCCATAATTCGCTCGGGTCTTGTGTACGGTTCGGGCCCTTCGGCTTCCGTATAGTGCGCTTCCACGGGTTTATATTCCCTGCTGCCCTTCGGATCATAGCCTCTTATATCAGACTCAACCACGGCAAAGCACGCGGTTTCTTCAGGATATTTTCGAATGTATGGCAGTGCATACTGCCGCCACCACATTTCTCCCCCGTAGCCGCTGCAAAAAACCATCGGGAGACAGTGAAGTGTCTGGCCGCAATCGGCCACCATCTTTTGTTCCCTTATCCGTATGACAGAGCGAAGATAACCGGTAAAATAGAAAAGTATATACTTTTCGCTTCCGCCGGATTTGGCCAGACGGGTCTCAAGCATACTCAGTTCCTCGGCAACTTTGCTGTATCGCTCATTAAGCGCGCCCAAAAGAGAGGATGCGCTTGAAAACACCCATCCAAGCTCTCTGACATGGGCAAAAACATTCGAAGCTGCTATACATATTCCGATATCGAGCATGGCGTATCCCCCCGCCGCTTATTCCCGGCTCGCGCTCAGGCGGCTTTTTCGGGTGCTTATTATGTGTATTATCGCTAATTATACCTTTTTTGCATAGAATAATAAAGGTTTTTCCGCCGGAGACGCTATTATTGCTCCGTGCGGTGTCTTTTCCGGTAATTTATTCTGCGGTTTTCACAGTCTTGAAGTATTCGTCAGTGTTACGGAATTAATGTGTTATCTGTCGTGAATGAACAAAATTACGCTATTGGCGAAATACGGCTCCACCTTTCTAGCCGTGTATAGCGCTCTTGCTCATGATTACACGCATAATACACTTTATGCTGGGAATATTACAGGCGAAAGCCCGCATATACCGAGCTTAAAACGGGCGGACCGGAGGAATGAATAAGAATGATTCTTGATCGCATTGCGCTCACTCTCGTAATTATCGGAGCGCTCAACTGGGGCAGCATCGGTATATTCAGCTTCGATATAGTTGCTTGGATATTCGGCGGACAGACTGCCGCGGTAAGCCGGGTAATATACACTCTGGTGGGGCTGGCAGGACTTTGGTGCATATCTCTGCTGTTTCGCGAGCGGCAAGTGGACGAACCCGTTTAACCGTTCCACACGGTTCGGGAGAAGGCTTTCTGCCTTCTCCCGAACCGTAGGCACGCGTTTTACTCCGCCGCGGACAATGTAACGATGCACGCTGTCTTCTGCGGTTCGGAGCACCTCGTCAATGCGCACAAAAACCTTATAGCATGTACATAAAATATTTACATACATTTCCTCGCATACTCTTGACATTATTCTCTGCCGGTGTTACATTGTGGTTAGCACTCGCACGGCAAGAGTGCTAACCAGTTGGGACGGTGTATTCGGTGGACATCGGCGAAAGAAAAAAAAGGATACTCAAGGCAATCGTCGAAAATTATGTGGAAACCGCGGAACCCGTGGGCTCAAAAGCTATTTGCGTGAATCTCGGCCTTTCCAGCGCTACGATAAGAAATGAAATGGCCGAGCTTACACAGATGGGACTGCTTGAGCAGCCCCATACATCGGCGGGCCGCATTCCATCCGCAAAAGGTTATCGCATATATGTCAACGATCTCATGAACCGCCAGCGGCTTTCGCTGGAGGAAACAATGGAGATAAATCGGGCTCTTAATCTTCGCATACAGCAGCTCGACACTCTCATACAGCGCGCGGGCACTCTGCTGTCCGAACTGACCAGTTATCCGGCTTATGCTCTTACCCAAGGCAAAAAGAATAATGTTATTAACCGCTTCGATTTCATCTATGTGGACAGATTCACGGTCATAGTAGTCCTGATGTTGGATGGAGACGATGTCCGCAACAGACTTATGCATTTCCCCGGCGGCTTGGATGAGACCTTTGTCAGAAAGCTTTCCACTGTCTTCAATGCCGCTTTCACGGGCATAACGGCCGAGGATATTGACGAAACTTTAATTTTATCCTGTGAGCGGGCCTGCATGGATAATACCGGTGTGGTCGCAGCCATCGCCGGATTCGCTATCTCCGTGCTCGATGAGAGTTCTCCCAATCACGCGTTTATATCCGGGGCCTCTCACATACTGAACCATCCGGAATACCGCAATCCTGACAGAGCCCAGCGTCTTCTCAATTATCTTACCGGCAGCGATATGCTTTTACGTCTGCCTGATCCCGACGAAGTCGGTAAAGAGCCAAAAATCATCATCGGTCCGGAGAACGTTTCAAAAGAACTCAGCGATTCCAGTGTAGTTGTCGCCAGTTATGAGCTCGGAAGCGAAATGCGCGGCATTATCGGCGTTGTCGGACCTACACGAATGGATTACGGGCGCGTGGCCGCTCATCTGTCATATATTGCGCGGGAACTGCGCAGACTTTTTATCGGCAGCGACCTTCCGCCTCCTCCGCCAAATCTGGAAGAGGGAAAACCGCGAAAGGAATGATTATATAAAATGCCAGCGAAGAAGAAAGAACAGTCTGAAGACAATATCCCTGCAGAGTCCATAAATGAAAACACCGTAAACGAAACCGCAGCGGAAAGCCCGGCAGCCGAAGAGGAATCAAAAGCGGAAACAGCCGTTCACTCCTTTGAGGAGCTATTATCCGCCGAGAAGGATCGCTACATGAGGCTTGCCGCCGAATACGACAATTACCGCAAACGCAGTCAGAAAGAGCGCGAGGCCCTTTATGCCGATGTACGCGCGGATACTATAGTTCAGTTCCTGCCGGTATTCGACGATATTGAAAGAGCACTTAAGGCAGGCTCTCCCGACGAAACCTTCAAAAAGGGTCTGGAGATGACTATGAACAGCTTTATGGAGATTTTAGCCGGTTTTGGCGTATCGGTAATACCGGCTGTCGGGCACCCTTTTGATCCTTCTTTGCACAACGCAATGATGCATACGGAGGACGAATCGGTAGGTGAGAATATAATCGTCGAGGAATTCCATAAAGGTTTTCTAATGGGCGACAAGGTAATCAGATATTCAATGGTCAAAGTAGCAAACTAAAGATATTTATCGATTGCGTACCGCAACACTTTAAGGAGGAATAAATAATGGCTAAAATAATTGGCATAGATCTTGGCACCACCAACTCTTGCGTGGCTGTCATGGAGGGCGGCGAGCCCGTCGTCATCCCCAACGCCGAAGGCAACAGAACAACTCCCTCGGTCGTTGCTTTTTCAAAAAGCGGCGAACGTATGGTCGGCCATGTGGCAAAGCGTCAGGCAGTTACAAACCCTGACAGAACGGTAATCTCCATCAAGCGTGAAATGGGCAGCAACTATAAGGTTGACATAGACGGCAAAAAATACAGCCCTCCCGAAATCTCCGCGATGGTGCTTCAGAAACTCAAGAGCGACGCTGAGGCGTATCTTGGTGAAACCGTAACTCAGGCAGTCATTACCGTACCGGCATACTTTTCCGACTCCCAGCGTCAAGCAACCAAAGACGCCGGCAAGATTGCCGGGCTTGATGTGCTGCGCATTATAAACGAACCCACAGCAGCAGCGCTCGCGTATGGTCTTGATAAGGAAACAGACCAGAAGATAATGGTATACGACCTCGGCGGCGGAACCTTCGACGTATCGGTACTTGAGATCGGCGACGGCGTCATTGAAGTCCTCGCCACAAACGGAGATACACGCCTCGGTGGCGATGATTTCGACAATTGTGTTATGAAGTATCTTGTCGATGAGTTCAAGCGCGACAACGGCATAGATTTGTCTGCCGACAAGGTCGCAATGCAGAGGCTCCGCGAGGCCGCTGAAAAGGCGAAGGTGGAGTTGTCGGGAGTCACCGCCTCATCCATAAACCTGCCCTATATTACAGCTGACGCTACAGGCCCCAAGCATTTGGAAATAACGCTGACAAGAGCTAAGTTTAACGAACTGACCCGTCATCTTGTTGATAAGACCCTGGGACCGGTCAAGCAGGCGCTTTCGGACGCGGGGCTGAGTGTGAACCAGCTCTCAAAAGTGCTGCTGGTCGGCGGCTCTACCCGAATCCCGGCGGTTCAGGACGCGGTTAAGGCCCTCACGGGACAGGAGCCCTTCAAGGGAATAAACCCCGACGAGTGCGTTGCCATAGGCGCGGCTATTCAGGCGGGAGTACTCGGCGGAGACGTACAGGGAATTCTTCTTCTTGACGTAACGCCTCTCTCTCTGGGCATCGAAACTCTGGGCGGCGTGTGCACGAGGCTTATAGAACGCAACACCACTATACCCACCAAGAAGAGCCAGGTGTTCTCTACCGCCGCGGACAACCAGACCTCCGTTGAGGTCAATGTGCTGCAGGGCGAACGCGAGATGGCGGCTTACAACAAGTCCATCGGCCGTTTCCACCTTGACGGCATTGCTCCGGCAAGACGCGGCGTTCCTCAGATCGAGGTAACCTTTGACATAGACGCCAACGGCATAGTAAATGTCTCCGCAAAGGATTTGGGCACCGGTCGTGAGCAGCATATAACTGTTACGGCTTCATCCAATCTTTCCAAGGAGGAAATCGAAAAGGCAATTCGCGAAGCCGAGCAGCATGCCGCTGAGGACGCCAAGCGCAAGGAAGAGGTCGACACCCGCAACAGCGCCGATCAGATGGTCTACCAGTCTGAACAAACTATATCCGAGCTGGGCGACAAACTCAGCGCATCCGATAAGAGTTCTCTTGAAGGAGCCGTTTCAAAGGTTAAAGACGCGTTGAAAGGCAACGACACCGCCGCTATAAAAAGCGCGACAGAAGCACTGACAAAGGAGTTTTACGCCGTTTCGGAAAAGATATATGCTCAGGGCGGTAACGCCGGTGCAGAAAACGCGGCGGGCGCGACCGGAGCAGGCCCGGCGCCCGGCGGTCAGGATTTCTATGACGCCGACTACGAAGTCGTGGATGACGACAACAACAAATAAGTTATCTTTCCTGATTCCAAAGTGGGGCGGGGCTTACCCGTCCCACACGGAATATTCAGCGTAGTTCCGAAAGGACGAGGCATATGGCAGAAAAAAGAGATTATTACGAGGTTCTTGGCCTGAAAAAAGGCGCTTCGGTGGATGAGATAAAAAAAGCGTACCGAAAGCTGGCCAAGCAAAACCACCCCGATCTGAACCCTAACGACCCAAAGGCTGAAGCGAATTTTAAGGAAATAAACGAAGCCTATATGGTATTGTCCAATGAGGAGGAACGCCAGAAATACGATCAGTTCGGATTCGCGGCCTTCGACCCCGCATATGGCGGAGCCGGGAACGGATTTGGCGGATTTGGCGGCTTCGGCGATATTAATATTGATTTCGGCGACATTTTCGAATCCTTTTTCGGGGGCACCTCAAGCCGCCGTACATCGTCACAAAATACGCCCAGAAAGGGCGAAAACATAAGACTCGGTATGGAAATAAGCTTTGAAGAGGCCGCCTTCGGAGCAAAAAAGGATGTTCAGGTATCGCGCATCGAGACATGCTCGGAATGCGGCGGAACCGGCTCAAATAAGGGCACAACCCCGGAAATCTGCTCGGAATGCCATGGCACCGGCAGCGTCCGCGTACAGCAGCGAACAGCCTTCGGGGTAATGAGCACTTCATCCCCCTGCTTCAAATGCGGGGGCAGCGGCAAGATCATACACGACCCATGCACTACCTGTAAGGGAAAAGGCAGCGTCCGGCGCAGCAGAACCGTGAGCGTTACCGTGCCCGCGGGTATAGACAACGGTATGACCGTTTCTATGCACGGCCAGGGCAACAGGGGCACGAACGGAGGTCCCGCCGGGGACCTTCTTGTCACATTTTCCGTACGTCCGCACGAATTCTTCGAGCGCGAAGGCACCTCGGTGCTGTACCGCCTCCCGGTTTCGTTCGTTCAGGCCGCGCTCGGCGCTGAGGTCGAAATCCCTACTCTTGACGGAAACGTAAAAATGAAGATCCCGGAAGGCACACAGACGGACACCGTCATGCGCCTGCGCGGGAAGGGCATTCCCATTCTTCGCGGCAGCGGCAGGGGAGATCAGTTTGTTACCGTAGTGGTCCAGACCCCAAAAAGTCTTACCGACGAACAGCGGGATCTCCTGGTAAAATTAGGCGAAGCCTTCGGTGAACGCGCTGCAAGCTCCGGGACCGCTGCAAAGAAAAAGCGAAAAAAATAAATACGGACTTAAATTTGTCCATATTTCTGCTTCTATTGACGTCTATCCGGTTCCTGTCTCAGTTGTCCGAACAGATAATAATAATACTCCCGCTAAAATCAGCGATCAGTGACCAGGTGCGCGCTTATACGCTCACAGACTTAATTAAATATAACGCTGTCTCTTTTTAGGCACACCGAGTAAGAAACTCCGCCGGCGGCTGCCGGCGGAGTTTCTTGCCTGCTTACATATCCTTTTTAAGTTCGGAAATACATGCAGGGCAGATGTTTTTGTTTCTGTAATTTACGATGTTTTCAGAGTTTCCGCAGAATATGCAGTTAGGTTCATACTTCTTCATGATGATGGATTGACCGTCAACATAAATTTCCAGAGCGTCCTTTTCTGCAATGTCTAATGTGCGTCGAAGCTCGATAGGCAGTACAATTCGGCCGAGACTGTCCATCTGCCTGACTATGCCTGTGGATTTCATTGGCTTGCTCTCCTTTGAAGAATAGAATATATGTCAACCTTTAAGGGGTTTAACACTTAACGCGCGCCGGCGGTCTGAATGCTCATTTTTAACTTACTGCAAGCAACGGCATAGATATTTATCTCTAAATGATTATATCGCATAATTGTTTGAAATGCAAGAATTTTCCATTATATTGTCATAAAAAGTATTAATTCTTTTAAAGTGACACTTTACTTCTTCAATTTTACTATATCACGTAATAACAGATCTGCATTCAGCCAAATTTGCGCAATGCGCAATGGGAGTACTTTACATTAATCTACAGAAGAAGTCAAGATATAAGTGGAATTTTGCATATAATTTTGTTATTACTAAATCATCCGCAGATCTTTGCCCTCTTAAAACCTGCATTTAGCGGTAGTTTATTCTCAAAGAGGCTGACTCAGGGATAACATGCTGTAATCGGGCAGAGAAAAAGCTTGTAATTATCTTAGTTACAAGCTTTTTCCGTGGCAGGAGATGAAAAAAACCTACCGTCATTTTAAGCAAATATAAAAGCATAAATTGCCATCTACGCGAAATTTATAAGCAATGCCGTGTATTACCCCTTGGAGATAAAGCCTAGTTAATTTACCACGTTTTTATACTGTTTTCAACCCAATAATCATACATATTTTAGAAAGATACTTATAAAAAGGTTACTCCGGCGCTTTTCTGTCTTTTCAACCCGGTGTCCCGCTCGGCCGCTTGCCGGCTTTTATTAAGGTCCTCGCGCACGAATGCGCATGCGTAACCGCAAGACTTTGGTTTGCCATCAGCTTAAGGGTCTGCCTCACTATCGCAAGTGCGGCATACCCCCGTACAATGAAACACTTGTTTACTCTTTCGGTACCAGTATCACAATATCTCCGAACGATGGGACAACAGGCTCTCCGTCACGGGCGCGCAGCTGCGACCAGTACCCGTCAGGATGCTTGTCAAGCTCGACACCTTCCTCCTCTATCATGATTTTACGGACATCCCTGCCATCAATATCTCGCGGAATCGTGTTGTTCTTTATGGCGTAATCGGTCGCAATACCGGCCGCCTGACCGGTACCCATTGCCGGAGCGATGATACGCATTGCACCATTTGCATGGAACTCAGCGGAACAGCAGCGCCCGACTACAAAGAGGTTGTCAACTACAAGAGGAACGAGAGTGCGATATGGAATATCACAGAAATCGCGCGGATCGGGGCGGGCTTCGACCCCCGCAGGGCGCACAAACGGATGCATTTGAACGTCACACTCAGGATCGCGGCATATCGCTGTACCTGCCGGAGCGGGAAGATGCCCGTGACGCATGAAGAAGTGTTTGGCGCTGGTCGGATGATGCGTATCCATAACTTCGGGAAAACGCGCGATACCGTCTTCAAATTTTGTTCCGCACATCACGTCCGCAGCCTTGAGCATATATTCTCCGAAGACGCGGCGGCTGTCACGAACACCCGGAATGGAACCGAGACCGACAATATTAATGTTCTCATAACCCGGAACATATTTTTGCAGGAATTTCTCGTATAATCGCATTTGCTGATGCTGCTCTAATATCTGGCGCGAAATATTCTCGACATCGTCGTTGCGTGTATAATAGCTGTGGAAAGAATAGGTGACAAAGTCGGCATTATCTTCTGTGTAAAGCGGCAGCATAACCTGGAAGAACGGTATGTGTCCCGCCAGGATACCTTCTTCAATGGCTTTCTCCTCCAGGTCATACAGCAGCGTGACGCGTTTATTCTGCGGAATACCCTTATCAGCCTGTTCTTTTTGGAACGCTTCGTTTGCAGCCTTGTACTTTGTAATATTCGCGCGGGACCAGCGTGATCCGAGAGTTGTGGACATGTTGAGTCCTGCAAAATCGGCGCCTCCGACTTCATATGGGACGCCCGCCATAGCCGCGACGTCACCGTCGCCGGTGCCATCAATGAATATTTTTGCATAAACGGCCATCCATCCGCCTTTAGTGAAGAAAATAACGGACTTGATATTATTTCCGTCCATTTCGACATCTATGCAGGTGGAGTCATAAATTATACGGCCGTTATACTCCATAATCATTTGCTCTAGCATAAATTTAGCGTATTCGGGATCAAAAGACGGATTATGGTCATCTGTCGGGCTGCGGCGTCTGAGTTCTCCCTCCTTTTCAAGCCTTTCCACAAACTCTTTGCAGTTGCCCTCAATCATTCCTGCGACCTGCGGCACATACCCGTTTGTCGCAAGTCCGCCAAGTGACGCGCCTTTTTCAAAAAGGATTGTCCGAAGACCTCGGCGTGAAGTTGTGATTGCCGCAGATACACCTGCAACTCCCCCGCCGATTATTGCGACATCGCAATACATTTTCTTTGTAATCGTCTGCATTATATAGCTCCTTTCATTATTTTCTTACTTACAGCAGTTATAATGCATTACTAAAGGCCTCGATAGCGCTGCGTGCTGTACTCATATATTTCATTTTCCAGCGCATAGTAAACATGCTCGTGGGGGACAAAAAGCATTGCAAGGACGCCCGGTCCCGGCACGGCATGCGCGCCATATGTGTCAACCATCTCACGTGCTATTGCGCGAACCTCGTCAGTTGTAATATCCGGGTTCTTGAGAAGGTCGCGGTTTCCGCCATATTGTATGGTAACACGATCGCCGTATTTTGAGAGAATCGATCCGATATCATTGAGGTTAGTTTGAATCTCAAGAGCGTCAAAGCCAATCTCTTCAACCATATACGGAACAAACGGGTCAATCACGCCGCAGCAGTGCGCAACAAATTTGGTCCCGCGGGCATGAACACCCTTAACAAAGCGTTTCGTCGGTTCAAGAATTGTCTTCTCAAAAGTATCAGTAGAGAAAAACGGGGCACGCATTGTTCCCCAATCGTCAGCCGCGACAATATAGTCGAACTCAAGATGGTCGCGCATGTGATTAAAAAGATCTATTTTGAAGTCGGCTACAGCAAACATATACTCCCGGACCGCTTCCGGCTCAAGTAAAATGTCAGTAAGCGCCTGCTCAAAGCCCTCAATCATATGTAAACGTTCAAATAACCCGTTGCTCATCCTCATGTAAAGTGCGCGGGAATCATCGCGTTCCAGCATAAACTGCTTAGCTTCGGAGGCCCAGTCAAAATCATCAAGATTTGGCCAGACTATTTTTTCCTTCCACTCTGTGATGCACTCGAGCACATTTCCCTGAGGGGTGTTTGAGCCGTAAGCCTTTGAGTATTTATATTTCACACCGAACCAGTCTGTTGTGTCCATCAGGCGCTCATTAGGCGGCGGACTGTCGTGTGCGATTTTTGATGCAAACAGCTGTGATGAAGCAGAAATATCCGGCATCCATAGCGGTTTTTTATGATTCATCGCCAGCATCAGGTTTTCCCGCAGCTTAATAGGGTAATCCCGCTGAACAGGCGCCCATTGCATAGGTGCTAACACAGTGTTCGTATCGGAAGCTGCCATAAGCAATCCCCCTTATAAAATTTTACGGTTCGTAACAAATTCTATTCCGCTTAGTCTTTTCTGAATTCGCGATCATACAGCTCGCGGCCGTAGTAATACAGCTCGGAGAGGCCGACCCATTGTTTTTCGGGATCACGGAGCATAATGGACGTGTAGCATCCACCGCCCGTCGCGTAAATATCCAATGAATCCCTTACGATTGAAATGATTTCTTCTTTAGAGTAATCAGCTCCCATAACGAAACCTTCCATCGGCGCAGAAAAGCCAACCTTATCACCGTACTTTTTCTTCATTTCCGGCAGGTTGACCGCTCGGCGCTGAAGCTGCAGCAGCTGGGCACACATATCTATGGCGTAAGGAACAAATCTGGTCACATTTCCGCAGGAGTGAAGCTCGAATACGACACCTTTTGACTTTATATGATCTACTATTTTTTTAGTCGGAGAAAAAACGATATCCTCCATCATTTTTTCAGAGAAGAATGTATCGCGTTCTGTGCCCCAATCGTCGTGAAGCGTAACAACATCAAGCGGATAAAGCGAATTGATCTTGTCAAAAAACGCTATAACAAAATCAGAATATGCATCAAAAAAGTCAGCCACTGCCTCGGGTTCCAAAGCAAGAGCGATCATACTCTCGGTGTATCCTCCCATTATGGAAACGAGCCGTTCCGTACATCCTCTGCCAAGATCGTAATGCATCACTTTTTCCGGATTATATGTTTCTCGCATATACTCTTCAGCTTTTTCCTCAAAGCGCCACTCAGAGAGATCTGGCCAGACGATTTCCTTCTCCCATTTAGTAATATCACTGACCAACTGGGTTCCGGGAGTCAGCATTGCCCCGCCGGCAGAGCAAACAAATGTCCAGTCTGTCCCGAACCAATCCTTGAAACAGTAGTCCTTCTTAGCCGGACGCTTTAAATCGGAATGTATCTGCATTCCCCTGACAAGTGTCCCCGCTACGTCATGCGTAAGCAGAGACTGGAAGTCAGTCAATGAGCAGGGAACCCATATCGGATTATCTCTTGCCACATTGCGCCTGTAATTCTCCACCGGTGTAATAGGTGCGTCAAACTTCGGAACGACGCTTTTTGCATTTGAAAACGCAGTTCCTACTGTTTGTGTTTTAATCGCCGGATCGTTGTACGCCGGTCTGGGATACTTCATTTACTTTCTCCTATAATCTACTTACTACCACTGTCTGTAATCAGAAAGCACACCTGCCTAATCACGGGCTTTTTATACAAGCTCTTTATACAAGCCGTACTCGTGAGCCTCGTAAAAAACCGTGTATGTCTTGTCCGCGCGTTCGTTCCGCGGCAGCGGAACATCCCGGTCAATCGGAATCTTACTTCATCGGTTGTCGGGAATCGTTATATGAGTGCGGGCGAACCTGATTTTACCGATCAACGGCATACTCCGAACAGACGAATCAATTCTTCGTCTGTTCGGAAACTAAAGCTATTTTTCAGTTCTTCTTTGAAAGCGTTGATATATCGCTCCATGGGAGCGTTATCGTAAAGACAGCCTGCGGGCGCTCATACCCTGCGCTATGCAATAGACCTTACAGCAAAGGACAACCTTAAAGATGTAAATCGGCCCCCCTGATATCAGTGCAAAATCTGAATTCGCTTACTCCGGCAGCAAGTCGGTAATACTTGCCTTATAGGTTTTCATATTTACAGCAGGAAACAAAATGGTTGGGCGAACATTCAACCAGCTTCTGTGGTTGTTCACATTCTTTTGAAGCATAACGACACCTCGCCATAAACCTGCAGCCGGGTTTGGGGTTTACAGGTGACGTTATTTCTCCATGCATAATTATGCGTTTCTTTTTCTTATCAAGATTCGGTATCGGAATAGCTGAAAGCAGCGCCTGGGTATACGGATGCATAGGGTTCTGAAACAGCTCGTCAGAAGGCGCCTTTTCAACCATTTGCCCGAGGTACATTACCATAATATCATCAGAAATATATTTAACTACCGATAAATCATGCGTTACAAACATGTATGCAAGTCCGCGTGTCTCCTGCAAATCAAGTAAAAGGTTTATAATCTGCGCTTGGATAGACACATCAAGAGCTGAAACCGGTTCATCACACACAATGAATTTCGGATTTAATGCAAGGGCACGGGCAATACCAATACGCTGCCGTCTGCCGCCGTCGAGCTCATGGGGGTA
>Ga0123335_1001298_pt1 | contig 40994 bp, 40 predicted proteins | sample BiotimSIPDNA_2_FD_89707 | JGI IMG/M metagenome (GOLD analysis project Ga0123335, IMG submission 89707) | Anaerobic biogas reactor microbial communites from Washington, USA - Biogas_R2 time_0 SIP DNA | ecosystem: Engineered > Bioreactor > Anaerobic > Unclassified | place: Washington, USA...
CGCACAAACTCTCACCTGGCAAAAGCGGTTAGAAGAGTTAAAAGGTTATTTAAATGCTGAGATGATATGAAAATCCTGCACATCAACACATCCGATATCAGAGGAGGTGCCGCCATCGCCGCCTTCCGGCTGATGAACGCCCTCAACGCCAATGGTCAGCAGGCGAAGATGATGGTGCGGGAAAAGCTCTCAGACAATGACAATGTGATTCAGGTGGGGGGCAATCTGTCTAACCGATTAAATTTTCTGGCAGAGAGAACCCGCATCTTTGCTTACAACCGTTTCTCACGAAAAAACCTGTTTGATGTATCAATAGCCGACAGAGGACTCTCCATTGTGAATCACCCTGTTTTCAAGGAGGCGGATGTGATCCACCTGCACTGGATCAACCAGGGGATGCTCTCGCTGAAAGAGATTGGCAGGATCCTTGCCTCGGGAAAGAAGGTAGTATGGACCATGCATGACATGTGGCCCTTTACTGGTATCTGTCATCATGCAGCCGGATGCAACCGCTACGAGAGCAACTGCGGGCGGTGTCCCTACCTGGCTGCACCCTCTCCACAGGATCTCTCCCACCAGCGTTTCCGAATCAAACAAAACGCCTTTGCCCACGGGAAGATCACCTTCGTCGCTTGCAGCCGCTGGTTAAAAGAGTTGGCTGAAAAAAGCCCCCTCACCCGCGGTCACCACCTCCTTTCCATTCCCAATCCAATTGACACAATGCGCTATCGTCCGATGGACAAAAAGGAAATGCGAGACAGGATGGGCCTTCCGCAGGAAAAGAAACTTCTGCTCTTTGCTGCGGCAAATGCCTCCGATTTGCGCAAGGGCACGAGCTACCTGATAGAAGCAAGTCAAATACTGGCCAAGCAGGGAAATGATATCCACATGCTCATCGCAGGCAAGCAGGCTGAGGAGATGCAACAGCACCTGGCACTGCCTTCAACCGCTTTGGGTTATGTGAAACCGGATGATATGCCAGCCCTGTATAACGCTGCCGACCTCTATGTAACACCCTCTCTACTCGAAAACCTGCCCAACACCATCATGGAAGCGATGGCCTGTGGCACCCCCTGCGTGGGATTCGACACGGGGGGCATCCCGGAGATGATTGATCACCTGAAAAATGGTTATGTTGCCCGCTATAAAGATACGGAAGAGTTGGAGAACGGAATAAGATGGGCATTGCAGGAGGAAGTCCATTCGTCACTCTCTGCAAGCGCCCGTCAAAAAGTAGTAGAGCTTTATGCAGAGGAGCATGTTACACAAAAATATTTGAAGATCTATGCAGAGTGACAACTACATCACCGACAAGGAACACTGGGACAAGTACTGGTCAGATTTCCAATATGACAAGATTCCCGGGAAGATGGTCTTTGCACCATTTATGTCCCGACTGTCATCCGGAAATAGCTTCATCGAAATAGGCGGCTTCCCCGGTATTCATGCTGCCTATTTTTGCAAGCACGGTTTCCGTGACGTAACCCTGCTGGATTTTTACATGAATCGTGACATCGTGCGCAACTTTGAACATATCAACAACTTGCCCCCGAACAGCATCCAGTGCTTTCACACCGATTTCTTCGCTTTTTCATCCGAGAAGAAATATGATGTTGTCTTTTCATCCGGTTTCATCGAACACTTTGAAGATACAACTGATGTAATCAGGCGGCATGTGGAGTTACTCTCAGAGCAGGGGCAGTTACTGATCATCATTCCCAATTTCCTGGGATTAAACGGAAAGATTCAGCAACGATTCGACCGTGAGAACCTGGAAGCACACAATCTCCGATGCATGGACATCGATTACCTGAAGCAAATCATGAGGTCGTTCGGATTGAAGGACCTCTCGGTAGATTACCTGGGAAAACCCATGGTATGGCTCGAACCCAAACTGGAACAGAAGAAATTAAGAAAATGGATCAAGATGCTGAGCTATCTTATCAAGCTCATCCCTGTAAAGAGCAAGCTTCTCTCCCCATTCATCGCCATATACGCCAGAAAATGAATAAACTATCCGTCATCACCGTTACCTTCAATGCTGTCGCCACTCTGGAGCGGACACTGCGGAGTGTCAGGGAGCAGTCCTGGCCACATATCGAACACCTGATAATCGACGGAGGATCGGATGACGGCACCCTCGAGCTGATCAAGAGGCAACAACAGGAGCGGCTGCATTGGGTGAGCGAACCCGACAAAGGGCTCTACGACGCTATGAACAATGGGGCTGCCATGGCCACGGGTGATTACCTCTGCTTCCTAAATGCCGGTGACACCTTCTTTGCAGCCAACAGTGTGGAGCAGTTGATGGGCACCTTTGATGAAGCATCGGCACCCGATATACTATACGGAGAGACCGCCATCGTGGACAGTGCCGGAACCTTCCTCCACATGCGGCGGTTGAAAGCGCCGGAAAGTCTTGTATGGAAAAGCTTCCGACAAGGGATGGTGGTATGTCACCAGGCCTTTATCGTGAAGCGGGAGCTGTTCGAGCCCTACGACCTTGACTATCGCTTTTCATCCGACTTTGACTGGAGCATTCGAATGATGAAAAAGGCAAAGACGATTCACAACAGCCGGCTGACACTGATCAAATACCTCAACGAAGGAATGACCACTCGCAATCGAAAGGCTTCGCTGAAAGAACGCTATCGCATCATGGCACACCATTACGGTCAGTTCTCCACCTTTGCTCACCATCTCTGGTTCATTGTCAGGGCACTGGTGAAATAGTCAAAAATCAATAGGCCGGCAGGTGCCGACAACTGACACCAACAGCTAAAAGCTAAATAAATATGTCGCGACGAAAATTGAAACTGGAGGAACTCAACCGCATCAGTGTGGAAGAGTTCCATGAAGCAGAGAAGATACCGCTGACGGTGGTGTTGGACAACGTGCGCAGCCAACACAACATCGGCTCGGTGTTCCGCTCCGGTGATGCATTTCGGGTGGAGGAGATCCTGCTGTGCGGCATCACCGCCACACCCCCCAATACAGAAATTCACAAGACCGCCCTGGGAGCGGAAGATTCAGTGCAATGGCGCTACATTGATGAGACGCTCACCGCCGTGCGGCTGTTACAGAAGAACGGGTATGTTGTCTATGCGGTGGAGCAGGCCGAAAAGAGCATCTCACTGGAACAAGTGAAGTTGCAAGCGGACAAAAAATATGCCGTGGTCCTCGGTCACGAGGTACACGGCGTTCAACAGGCGGTGGTCGATGCCTGCGACGGCTGCATCGAGATCCCCCAGTTCGGCACCAAGCATTCGCTCAACGTCTCGGTTGCCGCAGGAATTGTGATATGGGACTTCTTCCTACAGCTGAGTCGCTGAAATCGCTTCAGCACTTCACCCTTAGAAAACCTCACCTCGCTAAGCGATGCAACACAATCACTCCTCCCAGCGTTTCAAGCTGAGACGCTCCCCGTCGAATTCCGCGTAGGAGAAATAGGTGATCCAGTCGCCCAGGATGACAACCTGCGACATTTCTGCAATGGGCAGATCCAGCAGAATGTGACGATGTCCAAAAATGAAGAAGTTAATGTGGGGGTTCTTCTTTAATTTCTCTTTGGAAAATTGCACCAGATGCTCCCTCTCCTCCCCCATATACTCCTGCACCCCGCCATAGAGGCGGCTGCTGTTGGACCAGGCATGTGCCAGCGGGATGGTCAACCCGGGATGGACAGCCGAGAAGCAGCGTCGAAGAAAGCGGCTGTGAAAGATCTTGCGCAGCAGGTGAAAGGATCGGGAATCATCTCCCAATCCGTCGCCGTGGGCAAGAAAAAAATGCTTGCCATCGATCTCGGTGACCAGCGGTTCAAAGTGTAGGATAAGGCCGCACTCCACCGAGAGGTAATCGGTAAGCCAGATATCGTGGTTGCCGATGAAGAAGTGAATCTCCACCCCCGAATCGGTTAGCTCCGCGAGCTTCCCCAGCAGGCGGGTGTAACCCTTGGGCACCACGTGCCGGTACTCAAACCAGTAATCAAAGATATCCCCTAGCAGGTAGATCGCCCGTGCATCCTGTCGCACACTCTCCAGCCATCGGCAGAGCCGGCGTTCGGTCTCCCGGCTGTCGGCGTGCGACTTCGATCCCAGATGGGCATCCGATAGAAAATAAGTTTTGTTCTTCACCTGACTCACTATCCCTATTTCACGGTCACATCATCCCCAGCTCGAACAGTGCCTCCTCGCTCATCATCGAGCGATCCCAAGGCGGATCAAAGGTGAGGTTGATATCCACCTTGTTCACCTCCTCGATCGACTCCACTTTCATCTGAACATCCATCAGAATGAAATCGGCTGCCGGGCAGGCGGGAGAAGTGAAGGTCATCTCGATGGTAACGTTGTTGAAGTCGTCAACATCCACATCGTAGATCATGCCAAGGTCATATATGTTAACGGGGATCTCAGGGTCATAAACTGTCTTGAGCATCACCACAATCTTATCCTGTAGTTCTTGTAATTCTTCGTTCATATGCATTCAAATTTTTCATTAAACCGTTTTACCGGCATATTGTTTTGCTGACTCAGATGATTCCCTCATCGGCAAAGCTGTAATAGCTGTCACCGCAGACGATGATGTGATCCAGGAGCATGATGTCCATCCACTTGGCAGCCTCTTTCAGCTTCCGGGTGATCTGTGTATCCTGGGGACTGGCGTTGCAGTTGCCCGAGGGATGGTTATGCCCCAGAAGAATACCCGAGGCGTAATGTTCCAGTGCCTCACGGAGGATCAGACGAATGTCGACCACCGTGCCGGAAATACCGCCGCGACTCACCTGGAGGGTGTTCACCACCTTATTGGAGCGGTCGGTGAGCAGCGCCCAGGTCTCCTCGTGATTCAGGTCGCAAAGGATCGGGTAGAAGTGCTCATAGGCATCACGCGAAGAGGAAATCTTCTTCCGCTCAATGGCCTCTGCCATACGTCTCCGGCGCCCGAGTTCCAGTGCGGCAATCACGGAAACAGCCTTCGCTTCGCCGATGCCGCGGTATTGCTTCACCAGATCTGTGACACCCAACCGCCCCAGCCGATAGAGGTCGTTACCGGCATCCAGCAGTATCCGCCTACCCAGTTCCACGGCGCTCTCCCTGTCATTGCCCGAACCGATCAGTATGGCAATCAGCTCCGAGTCGGACAGTGCAGAAACACCTTTGAGCAGCAGTTTCTCCCGCGGCCGGTCTTCCTCTGCCCATTGCTTGATGCTTAACTTGCTCATAATTGAATCTTTTGAGAAGTCAGACAGGACAAAAATACAAAGAATTTTTGCGGAACAGCTAAAAACAGCTTATAAAAATTGATCCATCAGCATATTAATCGACCACATTCCTTCTTCCCGGAAAGAGCACCGAAAGGAGCACGAAGCAAATGGCAGCCGCCGTGATGCCGAAGATGTTGGGATCAAGCCCGTAGGGCAGCTTCACCGACAGCAGGGTGAGGGTTAGCGTGGTGGCTCCACCGGTAATCATGGCCCAGAAGGCAGCTGTGGCACTCCCCCTTTTCGTGAAGAATGCACCCAACACCGGCACGAAGAGACCGCTCACCATGAAGGCGTAGGAGTGAAGCATCAGCTCCAGCACGTTCTCCATTCGCAGGGCGATGAGCAATCCCAGCAGTCCGATCCCCAGGGTGATAAGCTGCGATTGGATCAGGCGAGCCCTTTTGCTCTTGGGCAGCGGCCTGATCTTCTTCAGGATATCGCTTTCGATGTTACCGGAAGCTGCCATGATGCAGCTATCGGCGGTGGACATCACCGCCGAGAAGTAGGCCGCCATCATCAATCCCATCAGCCCCACCGGCAGGATGGTGCGCAACAACAGCGGCAGCCCCATCTCGGCATCCATCATCTCACCGGGTGCAAAGCCCATGTAGGCGAACATGCCATTCTCGAACGCCACCCGCGCAAACAGCCCCAGTATCACGCCCATGAAAGCCATGATGGGCCACTCGAAAGCACCGGCGATGTACCATGCCTTCTGTGCCTCTTTGGGCGTGCGGGTGGCATAGATCCGCTGGTAGAGGGTCATCCCCACGAACCAGATAGGAATGATGGTGACCGCCCAGTTGAGGATGATGGGCCAGCCGATGTTGTTGAGCTTCAGGAATTCCTCCGGCAGCGTTGCGCGGATCGCCTCCATCCCGCCAATGGCATGGTAGCCCATCGGGATGCCGATCAGAATCAGCCCCGCCAGCAGAATGATCCACTGCACCACATCTGTGTAGATTACCGCCTTAAGGCCCCCCATGGCGGTGTAGGCTACGGCGATCACCCCCATGAAGATGAGTGCGGTGGTCATGTCGAGTCCCTCAAAGGTGGCGGATGCCAACTTGGCACCGGCCAACAGCTGGGAGCTGGTAAAACCGATGTAGCCCACCGCAGAGATGATGCCTGCCAGCAACGCCACGCGGGGACTGTAGAAGAACTCGAACAGCTCGGGAAATGTGTATAGCTTCAATCTTTTCGACAGCTTACCCGCCTTGGGAATCAGGAAGACAGCACTCAGCCAGGCACCGAGCAGGCCTGTGAAGAGCATCCAGGAACCGGAGAGACCCATCAGGAAGCCCAGTCCACCGAGGCCAATTGAGAAGCCGCCCCCCACATCGGTTGCCACCACCGAGAGGCCAATCACCGAGCTGCCCATCGATCGGCCTCCCACGTAATAGTCGTCGGCGTTCTTATTCTTTCTTAGGAAATAGATTCCAATGCCCAGCACAATTAGCATATAGACAATGAAAATCAGGATGTCGATTGTATGCATAACAGTTTGGTTGGCTGCGATGAGAACAATGTGGAAAACAGAGGCAGCAAGGGTTAAAAAAAGAGGTTATTCCTTATTCAGCAATATATTACTGAGAGAGATCTGTCTGCAAATCTATACAAAAATGGAGAGAATGGCAAATAGTGATTCCCGATGCGCCTTTTCAAACTGCACATATATAGACATTCTATATCTTACAGCCACGCCATATATGATATTTATATTTTTCAAGGAACGACAGATCAACAAGGGGTAGGTAAACAGAAAGCGATCATCTTCTCTCAGAAGGCTAAAATCAATACAGGGTGGAAACAGCCCATTTCAGGACATTAAAAGGACGAGACAAGGTTCTCGGAGCCTCTAGCCTTATTGCACCCTTATTGCACCCTTATATCCACTCCAATAATGTTTGGAGTGGATATAAGGATGCAATTAAGTTAGAATAAAAGAAGAGCTGCCAAAAATAGGCAAATTGCAATTACAGGATGAGGCAAATTGCATAAAAAAAAGAGACAGCCTCAATGGTGAGACAGCCTCTCTTTTTCTGTTTTGATCAACTGACTTATCAGTCGCGCACCCTTTCTACGTAAGAGCCGTCGCGAGTATCAATTTTCACCTTTTCACCAGTGTTGATGAAGAGCGGCACCCGCACCTCGGCACCTGTCTCTACCGTTGCCGGTTTCAGGGTGTTGGTGGCGGTGTCACCCTTGATACCCGGCTCCGTATAGGTGATCTCCAGCACCACGTGGGTCGGCATCTGGGCGGTAAGGATGGTTCCGCTCTCGGCATGAATCTGCACCTCAACCACATCACCCTCTTTCAGGAAGCGTACACCTTCAATCTGCTCCTCAGGAATGGGGATTTGCTCAAAGGTTTCGGTGTTCATGAAGTTATACCCCATGTCATCGCGATAGAGGTACTGGAAAGAGCGGCGTTCAATGCGCACCTCGTCCACCTTCACACCAGAGTTGAAGGTCTTGTCGAGGACACGGCCGGTGGTCACGTTCTTCAGCTTGGTACGGACGAATGCAGCACCTTTGCCCGGTTTCACGTGAAGGAACTCCACGATGAAGTAATACTGACCTTCGAGGTCGATGCACATGCCGTTTCTGAAATCAGCGGTTGTTGCCATAAATTGTATTTGTCTGAGTTGTATTTAAATTAGGCCGCAAAAGTAATGATTTTATCCCAGAACGGCAAATAAATTAACTAGTTGGCTTATCATCAGCGTGACAAGGCAATTGATTCATCAATGTACAAATGCATTTGAAGCATCGAGAATGATCTTGATCAGGAAAAAGAGTGCCAGCACATACATGGTGATGCTCACATCTTTTACTTTCCCCGACAAGAGCTTGACGATGGTGAAACTCAACATACCGAAAATGATTCCGTTGGCAATGCTGTAGGTGAACGGCATAAAGATGATTGTGATGAATGCCGGGAACCCTTCGCTGATTTCACTGAACTTGATATCAGCCACCGAGCTCATCATAAACAATCCGATAATGATCAGCGCCGGGGCAGTTGCAGCAGCCGGCACCATCAGAAATATCGGAGCCAGGAAAAGGGCCAACACAAACATCATGGTTGTACTCACGCTGCTGAGGCCGGTTCTACCACCGGCAGCCACTCCTGAGGCACTTTCCACGTAAGATGTATTGGGGCTGGTACCCAACAGTGCTCCTACAAATGTACCCAGTGCATCGGCAAACAATGCTTTCTGCAATTGGGGGAAGTTCCCGTTTTTATCTGTTTTCCCAATTTTGGAAATGACGCCGATCAATGTACCCATCGCATCGAAAATATTCACCATCAGGAATGTAAAGACGACGATCAACATATCGAAAGTCAAGATGCTGCTCCATTCAAACTTGAAGAAGATGGGCTCGAGGCTGGGGGGGAGGGAAACCCAGCTCCCCTGGGGCAACTGGATCAGTCCCAGAATTCCGGCAAACAGGGTGGAGACAATGATACCGATCAGGATGGCACCGTGCACTCTCTTAACCAACAGGACAGCGATAACAACCAATCCGAGCACAGCAATCCAGACATTGGGGTCTGCCATGTTGCCGAGTTGCACAAGTGTAAACTCGTTGGGTGTTACAATTCCGGCACTTTTAAGTCCGATCAGCGTGATAAACAGTCCGATACCGATGGGAATGGCATTTTTCAACGTCACGGGAATGTTGTCAACGATTATTTTCCGGATATTGAATACAGTCAGCAACATGAAACAGAGACCTGAAAGCAACACACCGGTCAGGGCAAATTGCCAGGAGTGCCCCATTGCAATGACTACGCTGAAGGCAAAAAAGTTGTTCAGCCCCATACCCGGGGCCTGAGCAATGGGTACATTGGCAATAAGTGCCATAAATAGTGTTCCGGCAATGGCTGCAAGGGCCGTTGTCGTGAAGAGTGCGCCTTTGTCCATACCTGTTTCACCCAGGATTTGCGGGTTAACAGCCAGAATATAGGACATGGTGAGGAAGGTGATGATCCCCGCCACGAACTCGGTACGCAGGGTTGTATTGTTCTGTTTTAACTTGAATAACTTTTCCAGCATGATATTGAATGGTTAAGTGTTAAAAATTCCATTTGGTGGCCAGTGTGGGGATGGCGTAGAATTTGCTTTCTACGAACTTGTTTACGAAGTTGTAACTCAGCTCCACTTCTGTACCCAGTGCGAAGTTGGGGGTTACGTTGTACCATAACTGCGGTTCACTGAGGAAAACAACTTTTTTTCCTGTAGCACCACTTCCCTCGGTGAACGATTTGTCTTCGGTCCAAAGATCCAGGAAGCCACCCAGCGAGAGCTTGCCACCGGCAAGTGTAGCATTCCAGGTGAGGGTCCACTGTGCATCGTTGCTCACCTCCTCGAAGGCGTTCAATTTGTATGCCAGGTAGGTGCTCATGAAGAAGTTGCCCAGTTGGAAGGGATAGCCAAAGCCCGCCATGTAGGAGGAGGGGATGGAGAAGCCAAAGTCAGTGCCCTTCACCAGTCCCAGTCCACCGTTAAATTCCAGGTGCGGCAAGAGTGGGAAATCTCCGATCTTAAACTCCCTGGCAATCTCTCCGTACACCAGTCCGATGTTCTTCTTGTTGAAGTTCAGGTCTGCATCGACAAACATAAAGGTGTTACCCCACTGGTCAGGTTTGAACATCTCGAAGGTACCGGTCAGGTAATTGGATGTGGAGACCGCATCACCGTAAAGCGAATTACGGGGATCGAAATGCAACTGTAGGTTCTGAGCTTGTACTGCTGCTGTTGCACAAAGAATGGCAAGGGAGAAAAGAATTTTTCGAAACATAGTGATTAAATTTTAACATTAGAAACCTGAAAGAAACGACAAAAGTATTAAAATTATGCTAAACACAAAGACAACTGATGGGCAATTTTTTTCAATATCGATACAATCTGCTGATAATACAGCTTAAATTTGTAATTTTGTCTCTTTGAAAAATCAACGACCCAAATGAACGAAGAAAAGGCGAAAAATCTGACTATCTACAACACGCTAAACAGAAAGAAAGAACCGTTCGAACCGCTGCATCCGCCACTGGTTGGGATGTATGTATGCGGGCCCACCGTCTACAGCGACATTCACCTGGGTAACTGCCGTACCTTCATCTCATTCGATCTGATCTACCGCTATCTCTTGCACCTGGGATACAAGGTCCGCTACGTGCGCAACATCACCGACGCAGGACACCTTGAGGGTGACCGCGATGAGGGAGATGACAAGTTCGCCAAGAAAGCGAAATTGGAACAACTGGAACCGATGGAGATCGTACAGAAATACACCATTGGTTTCCATGAGGTGCTGAAGCAATTCAACACACTGCCGCCGAGCATCGAACCCTCCGCCACCGGACATATCCTGGAACAGACGGAGATGATCAAGGAGATTCTTGCTGCCGGTTATGCCTACGAGGTGAACGGGTCTGTCTATTTCGACGTGGAGAAATACAGTCGCGAGCATGACTACGGCGCACTCACAAACAGGAAGCTGGAAGACTTGCTGGAAGGGACCCGCGAGTTGGACGGTCAGGATGAGAAGCGGGGAAGGCTCGACTTCGCTCTATGGATAAAAGCCAAACCGGAGACATTGATGCAGTGGCCCTCACCCTGGGGATGGGGCTTCCCCGGCTGGCACATAGAGTGCTCGGCCATGAGTAACAAGTACCTGGGCAAGACCTTCGACATACATGGTGGAGGAATGGACCTTCAGGCCACCCACCACACAAATGAGATTGCCCAGTCGCAATCCTGCAACCACACTGCCCCGGCCAAATATTGGGTGCACACCAACATGCTCACCGTGAATGGTGCACGCATGTCGAAGAGTGCAGGCAACGGCTTCCTGCCCCGGGAACTATTCACCGGCGATCACCCCATGCTGGAGAGAGGTTACTCCCCCATGACCGTTCGCTTTTTCATGGCTCAGTCGCACTACCGCAGTACGCTCGACTTCTCAAACGAGGCACTGCAAGCCGCCGAGAAGGGATACCGCAAGCTGATGGAGAGCCTCAGCACACTTGAGAAGATAGAAGCCGCCGACCACTCCACATTCGATGTCGCCGCGCTGGAGACAGGCTGCTACAATGCGATGAACGACGACTTCAACAGCCCGGTGCTGATAGCCCACCTCTTTGATGCGGTGCGCATCATCAACTCTGCAAGAGACAAGAAGGAGAGCCTCACCACCACCGATCTGGAACAGCTCAAGAGGGTGATGCATACCTTCATCTTCGAGGTGTTGGGACTGCTCGATGAGACACGCCAGGGTGCCGGCAGCGAGGTGATTGAAGGATTGATGGAACTGATTCTGGATATTCGCAAACAGGCACGCGACAACAAGGACTGGAGCACTTCCGACCAGATCAGGGATCGGTTGAAGGCTGCCGGCATCGAGATAAAGGATACAAAGGAGGGAATTGAATGGAGCATGTAACAGCGAGTTAAAAAAGCATGCAGATACTTCTTTCACCGGCCAAGCGGATGGATTTCAAACGTGGAGACAATGAGATTGCACCTACAAAAGCGCTCTTCCCGAAAAAAAGAGATCAGTTGATTGCTGTTTGCAACGGACTGACAGTGGAGGAGATCGCCGGGATGATGAAAATCAACCCGGCCATGGCCCATGAGGTGCAGGAACAGTTCAACACCTTCGCCATGCGCAGCACACCTGTACGAGCCGCCGCCCTTGCCTACAACGGCATCGCTTACCTGGGACTCAACGCGCAGGACTTTTCTGCAGATGATTTCGCTTTTGCCCAACAGCACCTCAACATCCTCTCCGGTCTCTACGGTCTCTTGCGACCGATGGACGGCATCAAGCCCTACCGCCTGGAGATGCAGCAGCTGATCATGCCGGAGGGCTATCGCTCCCTCTACGACTACTGGCAGGAGAGTGTGAACGGCCATCTCACCAAACGATTGCGTAAAGGTTCACGTACGGTGGTCAACATTGCGTCGAACGAATATTCGAAAGTGGTACAAAAACGACTCCTTCCACGTGGCACACGGTTCCTGAGCCTCAAGTTCCTGGATCAGGAGGAGAGAGGGCTTCGCCAGGTGGTGGTACATACCAAAAAAGCACGGGGGATGATTGCCCGCTTCATCATTAAAAACAGGCTCACCGATCCGGAGGAGCTGAAGGCTTTCGACAGTGAGGGCTACTTCTTCCATCCTGCCCTCTCAACTGACGATGAGTGGGTCTTCACAAGATAAGCAGAGACAGCAATGACAGAAAAAAGAGTAACATTTGCATCGAAGATAGGAATAGTGGCGGCAGCAGCCGGCTCGGCCGTGGGACTGGGTAATATTTGGCGCTTCCCAAGCCAGACAGCCGATAGCGGTGGCGCCATCTTCATACTGGTATACATCGGTTGCATCCTCTTCTTCGGTATTCCCCTTATGATGAGCGAGTTCATCATAGGGCGCGGATCGCGTGCCAACTCGGCAGGGGCATTTCACAAACTGGCTCCCGGCACTCCATGGAAATGGGTGGGTCGCCTGGGGGTGCTCACCGGGTTCGTGATCATGGGCTTCTACATGGTGGTGTGTGGCTGGACTCTCGATTACATGTTTCAGGCACTCACGGGCAGCCTGCACACCGTGACCGATTTCTCGGCTAATTTCAACAACCTGCTCAGTAGTCCCCTGCGACAAACAGGATTGATGATTCTCTTCACTTTGATGACAGCTTTCTTCATCCTCTCAGGAGTGAAGAAGGGAATTGAGCAATCTTCCAAGATCATGATGCCAATGCTCTTCCTGCTGCTGATCATCCTGGCACTACGCTCTGTTTTTCTGGAGGGTTCATCTGCGGGTCTTGCTTTTCTCTTCCGTCCCGATGCCACACACCTCAACCCGACCCTCTTCCTGGATGCAATGGGACAGGCTTTCTTCTCACTCTCTATCGGCATGGGCTGTATGATCACCTACGGCTCCTACTTCAACAACGACACCAACTTCACACAAACAGCGGTACAGGTCTCAATTCTCGATTCTCTGGTAGCCATCCTTGCTGGGATCATTATCTTTCCCTCCGCCTTCGCACTTACCAGTAACCCGGATACCATTACCGACGAGCTGGTGGCGGGAGGACCGGGACTGCTTTTCATCACCCTGCCGGAACTCTTCAACCAGATGCCGCTTTCCGTTATCTGGGGATCACTTTTCTTCTGCCTGCTGGCATTGGCTGCCCTCACTTCAACCATCTCACTGATGGAAGTGGTGACACTCTATATCCACGAAGAGTATCGCTTCACCCGCAAGAAAAGCACCTTGTTAGTTACCGCCGGAGTGATCCTACTGGGTATTGGCTCCTCCTTCTCACCCTGGCTTTTCAACCTGATGGATGTAGCCTCAGCCAAGGTGATGCTACCACTTGGGGGACTGTTCATATCGCTCTTCGTGGGATGGTACCTCGATAAGCGAATGGTTGCTGCACAAATCACCAATGACGGTACAATTAAACTGGGGGTGGGGTTCCTAAGAGTTTATATTTTCCTGCTGCGTTACATTGCTCCCCTGGCAATCCTGGCAATCTTTATCTACGGGCTTGTAGGTTAGGACAATCCGGACTTCAAAAAGAGCGACTTTTAAGCTGACAACCGGAAAAAAAGCTAAATGAGTTTAAACAAGCTAAAAGCCACTTGAAACAGCAGCTCCTTCATTTTAAATGATTAATTTTGTAAAAAATTGAGCGTGATGCAACAGCAATACAGAATCAGTCCCCCAGATAATGTGCACACAACGGTGCATCTGCCCGCATCGAAGAGCATCAGCAACAGGGCTCTTATCCTGAATGCATTAAGCCTCAGCAATACTCCCATTCACAACCTGTCGGACTGTGAAGATACCAGGGTGATTGTTGAATCATTCAACTCAAATTCCAATCTGTTCGACGTAAAGGGTGCCGGCACAGCCATGCGTTTCCTTACTGCTTTCCTGGCAGGAATGGAGGGAGAGTGGATCATCAGGGGCAGCAAGCGAATGCATGAACGTCCAATTCATCCGTTGGTGGAGACGCTGAATGTGCTGGGAGCAGAAATCGAATATCTGGAGAAAGAGGGCTACCCACCTCTCCGGATCAGGGGACGCAGACTCAAGGGAGGCGAGGTCTTCGTAGCCGGCAACATCAGCTCACAGTTCATCTCCGCACTTCTCATGGTTGCCCCCATGATGGAGAACGGGTTGGTGATGAACATCGAAAAACAGGTGATCTCCAAACCCTATATTGATCTCACCATCGGGATGATGAAAGATTACGGGGTACATACCAAATGGGAGGAGAACAAGATCACCGTAAAACCACAGAAATATAAGGCGGTGGAGTACACCGTTGAACAGGACTGGTCGGCAGCATCCTACTGGTATGAGATCGTCTCACTTCTTCCAGGTGCAGAAGTGAAGCTGCCAGGCTTGAGAAAAGTAAGCCTGCAGGGTGACGCCAATGTAGCAAACCTCTTCTCCGACCTGGGGGTTGAGACAGAGTATCTGGAGGATGGCATCATTATCCGCCACATGAAAAGGAAGGCCAGAAAGTTCTTTCACGATTTCATTCGGGAACCGGACCTGGCTCAGACCTTTGCAACCACCTGTTGCTTTAAGGGTATACCCTTTCTCTTCTCGGGAACCCAGAGCCTGAAGATCAAGGAAACTGACCGCATTGCGGCACTTATCACCGAACTCCATAAAATGGGGTTCGTGCTTCGTGATGGTGGCTCCGGCATGCTGGAGTGGGATGGTGAACGTTGTTTCCCAGCTGAAGTACCAGCTATCGACACCTACGACGACCACCGCATGGCCATGTCTATGGCACCGGGATCAATTCTTTTAAATCCCCTCTTCATCAACGACCCGATGGTGGTGACAAAGTCATACCCCTCCTTCTGGGATGACCTGAAACAGGCGGGATTCACAATTCAAACAAAGTAAAACAGATTATGCAAAGTTTATATCTCTTTATCGCCATCATAGCCTTCTTTGTCATTGCACTCTCACTCTCCAACCTCCTGCAACGCAGAAAAGGGAACACTACAGAGCGAGAGACACCGGCACCTCCCATCGACCTGAGCAACAATGACGGAGGTTGTTGCGGGGCACATGAAATATGTGACAAAGACAGCCTTATAGCTGCCTTCGCAGAACCGGCCGAATATTTTGAAGACGAAGAACTGGACAAGTATCGCCAACGCGAATCGGATCGATACAACGAACAGGAGGCAGATGAGTTTCGTGAGGTCTTCTACTCGGTGCTGGATGAGGAAAAACCCCGCTGGATCAGAAGCCTCCAGATGAGGGAGATTGCACTGCCCGATCAGTTGAAAGATGAGGTGTTGATGATTGTGAACGATCTGAGAACACACAGAATGCACGCCTGACGACAGATAGATGATGAATCTTCCGGAACTGCTCCAATATGATTTTTTCCGCAATGCCCTCCTGGGAGCGCTGTTGGCCAGCATTGCCTGCGGTATGATTGGGACGTATGTGGTTTCACGGCGACTCGTATTCATCAGCGGGGGCATCACTCACGCCTCTTTCGGCGGATTGGGTGCCGGCTTTTTCTTCGGCTTACCTCCCATCCTCTCGGCAATGGTTTTCTCCATCCTCTCAGCTTTCGGCATCCAATGGCTCTCGCACAAACAAGGTGTACGTGAAGACTCCGCCATTGCCGTCTTCTGGTCGTTCGGCATGGCACTGGGCATCCTGCTCACTTTTCTCACACCCGGCTATGGACCCAACTTGTCGGAATATCTCTTCGGTAACATCCTTACCATTACCCAAACTGATCTGGTAGCATTGCTCACCCTTACCTCTTCACTACTGATCTTCTTTCTCCTCTTTTACCACGCCATCGTCTCGGTTTCATTCGATAGTGAGTTTGCCAGTACGAGACGTCTGCCCACCCAATTCATAGAATATGCCATGATGTTCTTCATTGCGGTCACCATTGTGATGAGCATTCGCCTGGTGGGGATCGTACTGTTGATGTCGCTGATCACGGTGCCACAAATGACAGCCAACATCTTCACGGTGAACTATGGCAAAATGATCGGACTTTCCATCCTCTTCAGCTTTGTGGGCAGCATCACCGGACTGTTTCTCTCATACTACCTCAATGTACCTTCAGGCGCACTCATCATCTTCGTTTTGATCGTGATCTTCTTCATAGCCAAAGGCATCAAGGTACTCATAAAGTAAAGGGCCAAATCTTTTCAGTCTCCAATCTTCACTTTCATGTTGTCTCTCACCAGATTGAAATGTGACAGCTATTTTGCTGAAAAAAATCATCTTTGACCGAACGTCAATGTAGGGGCATTAGACAGCAATGTGTCTGGTCATAAAGCCTTCAGGAGGGAACCTGGTATAGGGCGACTGCATCTGTCTGACAACGAAAGACAATAAAAACATGATTCTTCAGTTATATAGAGGAAACCAACAACAGAAAAGAGCAGGATGAAACCAGGGATCTTCAGCCTCCGGGGCATATCATCTGCCCTGATCGTGTTGTTCTTTCTCTGCACGAGCTGCGGCACGGGGAGGAACACTGCCCTGACGCGTGCATACCACGAGCTGACCACCCGCTACAACGTATACTACAACGCAGAGCAGGCTTATCTGGAGATACTGGAGGAGCAATCGCGCAACGTCATAGACAGCTATGATAGCCTGCTGCCCCTCTACCCCCGGGTAATCCCAACTGAGAAACAGTTGCCGGGAGGGCCCTTTGACGGTGTGGTGGAGAAAGCATCAAAAGCGATCAGGGAACATTCTGTCACTGCGAAGCCTCGGCGCGATCCAACAAAAAGAGTCACAGCTGAAAAACGTCAGTGGCTGCAACAGGATGAGTTTAATCCTTTCCTGCACAACGTATGGATGCTCCTTGGCAAAGCACACCTGCAGAATGGAGACCTGGAGATGGCTCTGGCTACCTTTACCCACATCAGCCGCATCAACCGCCATGATGAGAAGGTTGTGCAGGAAGCTGCCATCCTGATGATGCGTTGTTATACTGAACAGAATCGTCTCTATCAGGCAGAACAAAGCGCACGGGTGTTATTGACCACAAACCTGCCGGATAATCTGCAACCACTCTTCGACGAGACCTACACCGATTACCTTCTAAAAAAGGGAGACTACAATGCATCCATTCCATGGCTTAAACGTGTTATCTCCAACGAAAAAGTACAATCACAAAAAAGAAGACTCAGTTACCTGTTGGGACAGCTGCTACAACTCACCGGCGAACGGGAAGCAGCATATCAGGCATTCGATGATGTAAAAGGATTGTCAACACCATTCGATTTGCAACTTCAAGCAACGATGAGTCAGTATACGCTTGCCCTGCAATCGAAACAGCCCAAACTAAAAAGGGCTCTGGAAAAGATGAGAACCGCTGCAAACGAAGCTCAGTTGACACGCATAGAAGAGACTCTGGAGAGTATGAATCCAACTGCAATTGGTGACTCATCACTGTTGGCAGAAACATCACAAACCGCGTTAGAGGTTGGAGACTCACTGCTCATTGTTGCCGCGTTGCATGACTCTCTTTACCAGAAGGCCTATCATGCTTTCATGAAAGGAGATACAACAATGGTTATAATAGTCGCCAACCAGTTCATTGATCAATTCCCAGAATCGGCGTGGCTTTCTCAGATGAAACAGATGCAGGGTATCGTACAGAGTAACAGGATGCCAATTGATTCACCTCCCGGCACAGCTTGGGAGAGCCTTACAGAAAGGAACAATTCACGAGGAGCGCAAAATGAACCTCTCTTCATTGAAGACCCGCTAGCTTCACACCAGTTCCTGCTGGTCTACGAGAAACCGGCCGCCGACAGAAACATGCTGCTCTTCTCCACTGCGGCATTTAACTTCTCACGTTTCAGGCTGCGAACACATGACCTCACCTTTCTTCCACTTGGCGCCAGAGAAGCATTGGTTATTTCCAATTTTCATTCCTATGATGATGCATATCAGTATGGGGTGATGTTATTGTCAGACAGCGTTTTCACGGCAGCTGTCCATCACGAAGTGATTCCGTTGGTGATCTCGAAAGAAAATAGTGACAGGTTACGAAGAAATGGCAAGCTAAACGAATATATCACTTTTGAGAAAAACCATCTGACAGGTAAACCCCTCCCTTCTCTGTTGTTGAAGGTAGAAGAAAATGATTTCAGCAGTAAGGAGCAGCAGAAAAAGATTGTACCTTTGGAAAGAGATCAATCGCTTTTAAGACAAACGGAAGAAGAAACGATAGCACCACCGGCAGGTCGAACAGAACGGCTTTCCCCCGCTGAATTGCAACAGAAGCTGGAACAAAACGCCAGTGAAGCAATGAAGCAATCGCAGGGACAGAACGACTCAAAAAGCAGGGAAGAGGAGCTAAAAGAGCGAGAGAAGTTGCGTGAGGAACGCATACGGCAGCGGGAGAAGGAGCTGAAGGAGCGTGCTCGCAAGCGGGAAGAGATGCTGAGGAAGCGTGAAAAAGAAAGAGACAAGAAAATTCGAAAGAGATGAAGAAAATCGTTTTTGCCACTAACAACCAACATAAACTGGAAGAGATTCGCAAGATCACACAGGGATCACTGGAAATTCTGAGCCTTACTGATATCGGATGCAACGAGGAGATTGATGAAACAGGAATCACCCTCAATGAGAACGCTCTGATCAAGGCTACTTATGTGAAGGAACGGTACGGTTTCGACTGTTTTGCTGATGATACCGGGTTGGAAGTAGATGCTCTGGAAGGAGCACCCGGAGTCTATTCGGCCCGCTATGCAGGGGAAGCATGCAGACCTGAAGACAACATGGAGAAATTGCTTGCTGAAATGAAGGAGACAGAGAACCGACGAGCGCAATTCCGTACTGTAATAGCGCTTCGCTGCAATGGTGAAAACCACTTATTTGAGGGTGTAATCCGCGGGAGCATCATCCGAGAGAAGAAAGGCAATGAAGGATTCGGGTACGACCCGATATTCATGCCGGAAGGATACGATAAAACCTTCGCGGAGCTGGGCACTGAGGTGAAAAACCAGATCAGTCACAGGGCAGTTGCAACCGGTAAGCTGATGCATTTTCTATTGGAGCGTTATCAGTGATACTGGTCTGATGCAGTAATGCAGGATCATAAAAATCAGTATCTTTGAATCTGAACCCAAAATAAAAAAGCTATGTCAACTAACATCCGCACGGCCATCATCGGCTACGGACTCTCCGGACGTGTATTCCATGCCCCCTTTATCGATGTGGTGGAGGGTTATGATCTGACCAAAATCAGCACCTCCCGTCCCGAAAGCATCGCCATGATTGAAGAAAGATACCCGGTTACTGCTGTCGTCCACGACGGAAAAAGCATCATTGATGACCCGGAGATTGACCTGGTAATCGTCACATCACCCAATACTGATCACTTCCGCTGGTCGCGCGAAGCATTGCTCGCCGGCAAGCATGTGGTTGTGGAGAAGCCCTTCACAGTGAATGTAGAGGAAGCTGATGAATTGATTGAAATTGCTCAACGACAACAAAAAATCTTGACGGTATACCATAACCGTCGCTTCACAAGCGATACCCGCACCGTAAAAAAGCTCTTGGAGAGTGGACTGCTGGGTGATATCGTAGATTACGAATCTCACTTCGACCGGTACCGTATCAATCCCCGCCCCAATGGTGCATGGCGGGAACAATCATTACCCGGATCGGGAATCTTCTACGACTTGGGATCACACCTGATTGACCAGGCTCTCTGGTTCTTCGGTATGCCACAGGCTGTAACGGCTGAGATAAACAACCAGCGCTCCTGGGCTCTTACCGATGATCATTTCGATTTGCGGCTCCACTATGCAACCTTCACCGCCACCCTCAAATCGGGTATGATCTGTCGAATCCCGGGTCCCACCTACATGCTACACGGCACAAACGGTTCGTTTGTGAAATATGGGCTAGATATTCAGGAGGCAACCCTCGACGGAGGCGCTATTCCACAGGGAAAGGACTGGGGAAAAGAACCTGAAAGCATCTGGGGAAGCATCGATGCTGAATATAAAGGAGTGAAAATTAAAGGCAAATTGGAGAGTGAGCAGGGTGATTACCGCGACTACTTCATCAACTTACGTGATGCCATCAACGGTAAGGAAGAGATCGCAGTGAAACCGGAGGAGGCACGAAATGTAATGCGAATCATAGAAATCGCTTTCCAAAGCAGCAGGGAGAAGAGAACCATCGCTCTCTCCTGACAGATGCCTAAATAAAGAAAATCGTCGCACCAGCGATACTGATCACTGCCCCGATCACCTGTCGGGCGGTGATCTTCTCCTTGAACATGATGGCTGTCGGAGCAATGATAAAGATGGGTACCAGCGCCATCAATGCCGAGGCAATCCCCGTCTCGGTATGCTGCACCGCATAAAGTGAGAGGGAGACGCCAATAAAGGGACCGAAGATGGTACCAATGGTTATTGCCTTCATACCCGTTTTATCTCCCAAGGTCATGAAGACCCGCCTCCAGCGACCGGCAAAGGTGACAAGCAATGCAAATGCAAAGAAGCCGAAGATGGCCCTGATTTGGGTGGATGCCACCGGGTCATAATCGCCCATCCCCTTCTTACTCAGAATCAGCCCCACCGCCTGGCCCAGTGCACCACCCAATGCGTAGAGAAAGCCTCGCAGGGGTATGTTCAATTTCAGTTTCCTGCCTGCTACGGCAATCATGATGCCTGCAACACTCACAACGATGCCCGCAATGCTCTTAAGTGAGAGGATCTCCTGTAGAAAGAACCAGCCGATGACGGCGGTAATCATCGGTGCGAGGCTCATCACCAGCTGCGAGGTACGGGAGCCGATCAGAGTGTAGGACTTGAAGAGGAAGAGATCACCCAGAAAGAAACCGACGATGCCCGAGAGACCCAACCATATCCAGTTGTATGCACTAGCATCCATCGGGAAGAACATCCCGCGGGTGAAAAGAGTGGTGATACCCAGGAATATTACTCCTAGGAAGATTCGAATGATGTTCACCGTGAGGGAGCCGGTACGGCGACCAGCTTTCTCGAAGAAGATGGCGCTGAGAGTCCAGCAGACGGCTGTTAAGAGTGAGGCTATCTCACCGATATGCGATTGAAACGGCATGCAAATGATCCCTTAATGCTGTAACCAGGAATAAAATGGCAGCAAATGTACGGGATTTTTTTGAATATGAAGGATCAGCGAATCGCTTCCCTTAATTTTTTTGCAGCTGCCTCCACAGAAGATTCACTCTCAAGTAGGGAGATAAAACGGCTACCGATGATGGCTCCGGCTGCTGCCTCGCAAGCTGCCTCGAATGTCTCCCTGTTAGAGATCCCAAAGCCGATCAGTCGCGGGTTCTTTAGACCCATCGCATTCACCCGCTTGAAATACGACAGGTTCTGCTCACCAAAACTCTTCCTGGCACCCGTGACCGATGCAGAGGAGACCATGTAGATAAATCCAGATGTTTGGTCATCTATCAGTCTGATCCGCTCTTCCGAGGTCTCGGGGGTGATCAGCATGATCATATGGAGCCCATGGCGATCAGCTATCGGTTTATAATTCTCCAGATATTCGGCAAATGGGAGATCGGGTATGATCAACCCGTCGATGCCGCAGGAAGCTGCTCTTTGGCAGTATGCTTCGAACCCGAACTGCAAGATAGGATTCAGATAACCCATAAGTATCAGAGGGATAGTGACCGTGGTCCGCACATCTTCCAGTTGGCTGAAGAGCGTCTTCACACTCATTCCATTGAGCAGCGCCTGTGTGCCGGAGGCCTGGATTACAGGCCCGTCAGCCATCGGGTCGCTGAAAGGGACACCAATCTCCAGCATCTCCACTCCTTCCTTTTCAAGCGCCTGCATCACCCGGATTGTATCATCCAGTTGCGGGTAGCCAGCGGTAAAATAGACCGATAAAATATTCTCTTTCTTCTGTTGAAACAACTGATCAATCCTGTTCATATCTGATTGTTTTGATGAAATTCTGTAAACTTGTGCACTCCTTTATCGCTGGAGAAGTCTCAAAGCCACTGTTGAGGTCTATCCCCATAAACTGCGGGTGAGTAAACTCCCTGATGGCTGCTGCATCATCCGGACCGATTCCTCCACTCAGCAGGAAGGGTGTTTCTCCCCTGTATGATGAGAGTAGCTCCCAGTGAAACTTCTTACCTGATCCACCATGTAGCGCTGTCCGGGTATCGAATATGAAGTAGTCGCAACTCCCTATATATTGTTCCACCAAACTGGCAGGAAACGGTTTATCACTTTCCATCCCGAAGGCTTTTACCACTGTAAAACCGGCATCCTGCATGGTACGGCATGTTGCAGGTGACTCACTGCCATGCAACTGGATAATTTGCAGACGGCTCTTTGATGCAATCTCCCCAATCCTCTCCGGCAACTCATCCACAAACACCCCCACCCGTTTAACTTTCTCCGGAATATAATTTAGTTCTTTTCCCACATAACGCGACGAGCCAGGATAGAAGATAAATCCCATCCAGTCAACACCCAGCTGTTCCACAGCCTGGATGTTCTCCGCATCACGCATACCGCATATCTTGATGAGCATACTGTTAGCTTTTAGATGTAAGCAATTGGCTTAAATCAACTGGTTACTGGTTCACAACCTTTCTATATCTTTCAAAAATGCACCGAGTGATTCGCCCGGATCATCGCTCTTCATGAAGTTTTCACCAATCAGAAAGCCCCGGTAGCCGGCATCACGCAATTCACGCACGACCTGCGGGTCAGAGATGCCACTCTCGGAAATCAGTAGCGCCTCCCGCGGGAGCAGGTCGATCATTCGGAACGACTTCTGTATGTCGGTGACGAAGCTGCCCAGGTTGCGATTGTTGATACCGATCAGTCGGTTGTGCTCGGTGATGTATTCCGTCTCCCGCTCATCGTGCAGCTCCAGCAATACCTCCAAATGCAGCTCTCCTGCCAGCTCGGTAAATCGTTTCGACTCCTCCTTCGTGATGGCTGCAGCGATCAACAGGATCGCACTGGCCCCCGAGAGCTTTGCATCGTAGATCTGGTACTCATCCACAATGAATTCCTTGCGCATCACCGGAATTGAAACACTCTTGGTCGCTGCCCGCAAGTCGGTTAACGTCCCGCCGAAGTAGGGTTCGTCAGTCAGCACCGACAGGGCAGCAGCACCGGCAAGCTCATATGCTTGAACCACCGTTGTTGCTTCCGCCGACCGATTAATCCACCCTTTGCTGGGGGAGCGCCGCTTGAACTCGGCGATGATTCCGGTAGATGATTTTTCCAGGGCCGTTTTCAGTGAATAAAAAGGAACACTTTCTGTCGATAGACGTTGCTCCAGCATTGATAAGGGGTGCTCCTCTTTCAGTCGTGCCACCTCCCTTTTTTTATGTGTAATGATCTCGTTCAGTATATCTTGCATAATGATTTGCTCTCAGCTATTAGCTTTGAAAAATTAACTATTGACATTCTGTCTTATTGATCGCTATGAACTTCTCCAGCGTCCGCAACGCCTTCAAACCATAGAGTGCATCCTTTGCCATCTCCAGACACTCACCAATAGACTTCTGCTGCTCGATGGTTTGTATCCCGAAGGCGGCGTTGGCCAACACCGCGTTCATCTGGGCCTGCGTACCTTCGGCAGCCAGCACTCTGCGGAAGATCTGAGAGGCCTCTTCGGGAGTGTCCCCACCATAGAGAGCCTCCTGCGGAATAACATCAAACCCGAGATCGGACGGAGAGAAGAGCTGTTCTCCCCTGTTGGAGACCACCTTGAATCGGTCGGTGAGAGAGATCTCATCATAACCGTCGAGGCTGTGCACAATGCTGAAACGTTTCTTTTCCGCCTGATAGATGTAGCTGTAAAGCCTCGACATGGCGAGGTTGTAAACGCCCAACATTTGGTGACGCGGCTGCACCGGATTCACCAGCGGTCCCAACACATTGAAAAAGTTCCGCACTCCCAGGCTTTTGCGCACCGGTGCCACGGCTTTGAGGGCGGGACTAAAGAGCGGGGCATGGAGGTAAGCCAGCCCACAGGTATCGAGGCTGCGACGCAACTGGTCTCTATCAGTGGTAAACCGCACCCCCAGGCTTTCAATCACGTTACTCGCACCACTGATGGAGGTAGCACCATAGTTGCCGTGCTTCACCACCGGATAACCTGCACCGGCTACTACAAAGCAGGCGGTGGTGGAGATGTTGAAAGTGTTCTTGCCGTCACCGCCTGTGCCCACAATGTCGAGCGGGTCATAATCGGTGAGGTCCACCTGTACCCGCATCTCGAGAAGTGCGTCGCGAAAACCGAGAATCTCATCGACCGAGATGCTGCGCATCAGGAAGGAGGTGATCAGTGAGGCAATCTGCGTTTCGGGCACATCGCCCTTCACAATGGTGAACAATACCTCACGAGCTTGTTCGCGGGAGAGGTACTGATAGTCGAAAAGTTGGTATAGGATCTCTTTCATATTCATTCACTTTTAGATCTCGACAAAACGGGATGATTGAGAAAGTTGCGGATGATGGCTGTTCCCTCCGGGGTGAGAATTGACTCGGGATGGAATTGCACACCGTGCAGGTCGAGCGAGCGGTGTCGCATGGCCATGATGGCTCCCTCCCTATCCAGGGCAGTTACTTCCAACTCAACCGGGAAATTCTCATGACCGACAATCCAGGAGTGGTATCTCCCCACAGCAATCTCCTCAGGGAGACCGGTAAAGAGATAATCATCAGCAACAATTTGCACCGGCGTCTGCACCCCGTGAAACACGAAAGGAATATTCTCCAACTTCGCACCAAACACCTGTCCGATGGCCTGATGCCCAAGACATACACCCAGAATACTCTTGCTGGTTGCGTACCGCTCGATGAGGGGCAGCAGCAATCCAGCCTCTTCCGGGAGACCGGGGCCGGGTGAGAGAATGATCTTGTCGTACCGCTCCACCTCTTCCAGTGTCATCCTGTTGTTGCGAATCACGTCCACATCGGTGTGGCCGAGCGACCGCACCGTGTGCAGCAGGTTGTAGGTGAAGGAGTCGTAGTTGTCGAATAGCAATATCTTTTTCATCTGCTTGCAATTAACTGTTATATAGTGTAGATGCTTTGTCGATGGCACGTTTCAGGGCTCCCAGCTTGCTGTTCACCTCCCGCAGTTCATACTCGTCGTTACTCTGTGAGACTACACCGGCACCGGCTTGGAACCACAGCTCGTTGTTGCGGCTCACGAAGGTACGAATGGTGATTGCCTGGTTGATGTCACCGTTGAATCCGATGAAACCGATGCAGCCACCGTATGCACCTCTATTGTGCGACTCGATCTCGGAGATCAGCTGCATTGCCCGCACCTTTGGAGCACCCGAGAGGGTGCCGGCCGGGAAGGTATCGAAGAATGCCTTGAGAGGATCGGCCGTGACATTGAGGGTTCCGGTAACACGCGACACCAGGTGGATCACATGCGAATAGAACTGGGGCTCCTTGAAGAAAGCAACCTCCACATTATGTGCATTGCGGCTCAGGTCGTTCCGTGCCAGGTCGACAAGCATCACATGCTCCGCATTCTCCTTCGGATCGTTCAGCAGGAATTCCACAGCCTTCATATCTTCTTGGTTGTCACCAGACCGTTTCGTTGTTCCCGCAATGGGATCAATGCTGATCTGTCGTCCGCTGATCTTACAGTGAGTTTCGGGCGAAGAACCGAAGATTCGGAATCCGCCGAAGTCGAAATAAAAGAGGTATGGCGACGGGTTAATGGAACGCAGTGCACGGTAGACCTTGAAGTCATCACCCGTAAAGGGTTGGATGAAGCGTCGGGAGAGTACGATCTGAAAAACATCACCTCGCAGGCAGTGATGCACACCGCGACGCACATATTCTTTATACTCCTCATCGGTGATGGTACTTCGCTCCTCTCCCTCGGTGAAGAAGTTGTAGGTGGCGAAGTTGCGCTGGTTGATGAGCGATTCCACCTTCATCATGCTGCTCACCTCCTGCTGGCCCTGTAATTCCAGCAACTGAATTTCATCGGTGAAGTGATTGAACACCAACAAGTATTTGAAGAGAATGTAAAGCATGTCGGGAGCATCGTTGCGCTCCTCCTTGCTTTCACGGATTGCAATCTGCTCGGTGTATTTCACACAGTTGAAGGTAGTGTACCCGAAGAGGCCACACTGCTGCAATTCATCTCCTTCCACCTCGAAATGTGAAATATAGCGGTTGAGCGCATCGGAAATGGTGAAGCTGTTGGAGAGGGTCTCTTGCGTCTCCGTGCCATCGGGAAACAGTGAAGTGCAAACGCCACGGTTCACCTCTATGCGGGAAATCGGTTTCAGTCCGAGATAGGAGATGCTATTCTGTCCGGCATGGAAGTCAGAGCTCTCCAACAGGGCTGACTGTGGGTAACTGTCCCTCACTTTGAGATAAACGCTCACCGGAGTATGGAGATCGCCCATCAATGTTTTCCGGTTAATTGTATATTTGTATTGCATAGGATTTGTTTTTTACTATCAACTCATTAATAATCATACTTTTCTTCATACTTGAAATAGGTCTCCAGATCCTTGTCACCCCGACCGGATAGGGTGAGAACCACCAACTCGTCTGGAGCAAAGGTCACCTTCTCCAACGCAGCCAGGGCATGAGCTGACTCCAACGCAGGGATGATTCCCTCATGGCGGGTAAGCTCATAGGCAGCACGGAGCGCCTCATCGTCTGTAATCGCAACTACCTGAGCCCGTCCTGTCTCAGCCAAGTGGGCATGGATGGGTCCGATACCGGGATAATCCAGCCCCGCAGAGATGGAATAGGGCTCTGTAATCTGTCCATCTTCTGTTTGCATTAGCAGTGTGCGGCAGCCGTGCAGCACACCCACACTCCCTAGATGGATGGTGGCGGCCGATTCACCGCTATCCACCCCCTTGCCTCCAGCCTCGGCCAGCACAATCTTCACATGTTCATTGTCAAGATATTCATAAATGGTGCCGGCGGCATTGCTACCTCCTCCCACACAGGCTACCAGTAGATCGGGATAGTCGCGTCCCTCCTTCTCCTGCAACTGAAGTTTGATCTCCTTGCTGATCACCGACTGCAGGCGGGCAACCAGATCGGGATAGGGATGGGGGCCGATGGTGGAGCCGATGATGTAGTGGGTATCGGAGGGATGGCTGCACCAATCGCGGATTGCCTCGTTGGTAGCATCTTTCAGCGTCATGTTGCCCGAGGTGACCGGCACTACCGTAGCACCCATCATCTCCATCTTCTTTACGTTCACCTGTTGCCGTTCCACATCGGTCTTCCCCATGTATACAGTGCAGGGCATCTGCATCAGTGCGCAGACAGTTGCGGTGGCAACACCATGTTGCCCGGCACCGGTTTCGGCGATGATCCGTGTCTTACTCATCTCCCGGGCAATCAGAATCTGCCCGATAGTGTTGTTGATCTTATGCGCACCGGTATGATTGAGATCCTCCCGCTTCAAGTAGATCTTCGCTCCATAACGTTCCGACAGCTGGCGGGAGTAGTAGAGCGGTGACGGGCGCCCCACATAGTCGCGCAACAGCTGATCGAAATCCTGTTTGAAGCTGGAGCTCTCCATGATCCGCAGATAGGCTTCACGCAGTTCGGTTACGCACCGGTGAAGGATCTCAGGGATATAGGCACCCCCGAACTGACCATAATACCCATTCTCATTTACTTTGAATTGCTGCATAATCTTATGTTGTTTATCTCTTAACTTTGATTCTCTTGTTTCTGAAACTAAAAAAGCCCGTCGCAGGATTGCGACAGGCTTTATATATATCATGTGATGAATTATAAATGCACGATGCTACTCCTTACGACCTTGTGAGTTGTAAGCAGCGCCACCAATATCCGTTCATTAATAAATTTGTCATAATTCTTTCAATTGTCTGCAAAGAAATAGTATTTGAAATAAATTTGCAACTCTTTCTCTGTTTTTAACACAATTATTTTAATCAGATCAGTTCTGCTTCAAACCCGGTGCGCTTGACGGTCTTTAAAATATCCTCCGCTTCCAGCACTTCCGTCTCTACTGTCAGTATCTTGTCAGGTGTCTCTGTATCCACGTTCCATGAGTTGATTCCTTCCTTCCTGTCAAGAAAGGGCGTCACTTTTGCCAGGCAATTGCTGCAATTGATATTGGTTTTAAATCGAAGCGTTTTCATATCAGTTTTTTATTAACGGTGGGAACTGGTCGATTCTGATCAACATAGCAGTATCCATCTGGCATGTTAGACAAAACTGATCCCGGTTTTGTTCACACGAAACCCGAAAGAATGTTATCTTTGAATTGGGAATGTGTGGAGCATTGTTGATACTCAAAGGCAGGGGAAACGGCTAATATTCAGTCTCAATCAATTCATTTACATGCAATTGGCAACAGCTGAAGTAAAGTTAAAAACAGGTTAGATGAAAAAAACTGAAAGGGGATGCAGGAAGGTAAGAAAGGAGAAGGGCGACAAAAAGAGACTTCTCCTTCTCATCCTGGCCGCGCTCTTGCTGTTTGCCATCATATCTCTATTCAGTCGCAACAGTCGGCTTTCAGAGGCCTATATGCAACATATCTATCCGCTTTTTGCCTCTCTTTTTTCCTTTCTTTCCAGCATATTCCCCTTTTCTCTCTATGATCTCTTCATTACGACTGCACTCTTGTGGCTGATTGGCATGTTTGTCAGGCTCCTCCTCCGGAAAATAGGGTGGAAAAGATTCTTGTTCATAACGGGACGGTTTGCACTGATCGTTATCGCCTGGTTCTATCTTGGTTGGGGAGTGGCCTACTTCCGTGACGACTTCTACGCAAGAAGCAAGGTGTCTAAGGCTCCCTTCGACCGTGAGAACCTAATGCGGCTCACGGAGACTATCATCGAAATGGTCAACCAGAGTTATGTGGACTGCAGCACAATGGACAAGGAGAATATCCACCTGGAAATTGAAAAATCGTATGCCACACTACAGGAAACACTTCATCTCACCTATCCGAACGGTAAACGAAGGATGAAACCGATGCTCTTCGAACCAATCTATAGTGGAATGGGTGTATCAGGCTATTTTGGCCCCTTCTTCAATGAAATCCATGTGAACCACTTCGGACTCCCCTTCACATACCCCTTCACGCTGGCACACGAGATGTCGCACCAGTTCGGCATTGCAGCCGAGTCGGATGCAAACCTCTATGGCTTCGCAGCCTGCATAAACAGCAACCACCCGATGGTACGATACAGCGGTTACGCATCAGTGTTGGGTTACCTGCTACGCGATGCACGACGATTGTTGCCCGATGCATATGATTCACTGGTACAATCTATACGTCCTGAAGTCGTTTCAGATCTGCAACGAAACAGCGAACACTGGATGTCAGCGAGGAACAGCTTCCTCTCCGATGCACAGGACAAGATTTATGATGCCTACCTGAAGACCAACCAGGTGAGCTCGGGAAGAGACAACTACTCCGAGGTGGTGGGGCTGCTGCTTTCTTTTGATTTTGTGCAAATCATAAATCAAAAGGATTAATCACACTATTATAAAAAAATCACATCCCTTCAGAAGGGGTGTCGCTTCAGACGAAGGCTGTTTGTCACTACACTGACCGAGCTCAGCGCCATGGCAGCACCGGCGATCATCGGGTTGAGCAGGAATCCTGTGAAGGGAAAGAGCACTCCCGCGGCAATGGGGATACCGATCACGTTATAGAAAAAGGCCCAGAAGAGATTCTGGCGGATGGTCCTCACCGTGGCCTGTGAGAGTCGGATTGCCCGGGGGATCCGTTTAAGGTCGGAGGAAATAATGGTCATACTGGCCACATCCATGGCAATATCGCTGCCGCTGCCCATGGCGATGCTCACATCGGCCTGTGCGAGCGCTCCGCTGTCGTTGATGCCATCCCCCACCATCGCCACTGTACGCCCTTGCTGTTGCAGTTTCTTCACCAGCTCCACCTTCTCCTCAGGCAACACGCCCCCTCGGTAGTCACTGATTCCCAAGTCCGCTGCCAGGGCGGCAGCAACCTTCTCATTGTCGCCGGTATAGATGGCTACCTCGATGCCCATGCTTTGCAACTGTGCAATCGCCTCCCTTGAGGTGGGTTTCATTTTGTCGGTGATACCAACCACACCCAGTGCCTTCTTACTGTCGGAAAACAGTGAAACGGTGTGCGCCGCATCCATTTCCAGGTAGGCCTGCTGCTTCAGGTCGGCGGGAATCACTACCCCTTTCGAAGCCAGGTAATCCATGTTGCCGATGTAGTAAGTCACATCTTCATAGGTTCCTTCGATTCCCTTACCGCTCACCTGGGTAACGGTCACTTCGTCGAGAAGGGTGCATACCTCCTTCAACTCAGCGGTGATTGCGTCTGCCAGAGGGTGCTCAGAGCGCTGTTCGATGCTGTAGAGAATATCGCGATGCAGAGGTGTGGCATCGAGCGACCAGGTAATGGAGGTCACCTGGGGTTTCCCCTCGGTAATGGTACCTGTCTTGTCGAGCACTACCACGTCCACCCTCTTCGCGCTCTCCAGGCTTCCGGCATCCTTGATCAGAATCCCCTCGTCAGCGCCCCTGCCGATGCCCACCATGATTGCAGTAGGCGTAGCGAGACCCAGTGCACAGGGACAGGCGATCACCAGCACCGTCACCATGGTCAGCAGTCCGTAGACAAATCCGTTCTCACCACCAAAGGAAAGCCAGACAACAAAGCTGAGCAGCGCGATGCCGATCACCACCGGCACGAATACCGCTGCGATACGATCCACCAATCCCTGTACGGGAGCCTTGCTGCCCTGTGCCTCATCCACCGTGCGGATGATCTGTGCAAGCAGGGTATCTTTCCCCACCTTGACGGCCCGGAAAAGAAAGCTCCCCTTCTGGTTGATGGTCCCCGCAAATACTTTCGTGCCGTTTTTCTTCTCCACGTGAAGCGGCTCTCCGGAGATCATGCTTTCATCCACAAACGAGCTTCCCTCTGTCACCTCTCCATCGACTGCGATCCTCTCACCTGGTTTCACCATTACAATCTCACCCACCAACACCTCGGCAATTGGAATCACACTGGGCTCTCCTTCACGAATAACCGTCACGGTGGAGGGCTGCAGCCCCATCAGCTTGCGGATGGCATCGGAGGTGTGCCCCTTGGCACGTGCCTCCAACATCTTACCCAGAAGGATGAAGGCGATGATCACACCCGCCGCCTCAAAATAGACATGCGCCTCCAGATCGCGGCTCTCCCAGAACTCCGGCCAGAGCATGTTGAAGAGGCTGAAAAGATAAGCGATACCGGTACTGAGTGCCACCAGCGTATCCATGTTAGCGGAGCGGTGCCGTGCCTGCTTCCAGGCACCCACAAAGAAGCGGCGTCCGAAGAGGAAGAGAATGGGTGTGGCCAAAAGCCACATTGCGATATTGGCAAAGGGGGCATGCATGAAGAACATACCAATCACCACCAGCGGGATGGCTAGCGCTATGGCCAAAATGGTATGACGACGGAGTGTCCTGTAGTTCTCTTTCTGCAGCTCCTCCACCTTCTCTAAAGAACTCTCCTCCTCTTCCGTCAGCAGGTCATAACCCATCTCCTGTAGCGCCTGCTTCATCGCATCAGGGGTGGCAATGCCTGGCAGGTATTCGATCTGTCCCTTGCCGTTGCCATAATTCACTGAGGCATTCAACACACCGGGCACGAAGGAGAGAATATTTTGCGAGCTTGAGGCACAGGCCGCACATGTCATGTGCAACACGGGGTGAGTCGCTTTCTCCGTACGCACCTCCCCACCTGCTTGTCGAATCCGCTCCACCACCTCCTGCAGGATCTCCGCGGCGTCATCAATCCTGCGCTCATCAATGGTAACAAGCAAAGTTCCCTCTTGAGGGTCATGCTGTAGCGATGACACTCCCTTTACTTCCCGCACTGCATCCTCAGACAGGGTTTCCTTTCCAACGAGGATTATCTGATAACTATTTGCTTTCTTCATACTGGTATAGGAACAATTGAAGAAAGAGAGATGTTCATAATGAGCTATTCTGACCCATACGTGCAAAATATTTACTAATTTTGTTCCAACGCATGCTTGAACCTGCACTGCAGGGATCTTCGCTTAACTGAAAAATGTACATTATGATTCGATTCATATCGCTAACCATCGTCGGCATTCTGTTTGCCTTCCCACTCTTCACCCAGAAGAAACCCCTCGACCACTCTGTCTATGACAGCTGGGAGAGCCTCAGCGGTACAAGCCTCAGCAATGATGGGAGGATGATGGCAACAATGATCGCACCACAGGAGGGAGATACCACCCTTTATCTGAGAGACCTCACCAATAACCGTTCCCTCAAGCTGGAGAGGATTACCCGCTTCACCCTCTCTCCCGATGGTGCATATACGGTGGGACTGCTCAAGGCACCTTTTAGGGAGCGGCGACAGGCACGAATCGACAAAAAAAAAGCAGATGAAATGCCTGATGATTCTCTGATGATCATTCACAACTACACTTTTGAGGTTGAGAAAATTGCCAATGTGAGATCATTCAAAACGGCAGAGAAGGTTGTGACACATATTGCCTACACTACAACCCTACCGGAAGACACGACAAAAGAAGGGGCAAAAAAAGAAAAAAACAAAGAACTTGTAATCTTACGGAATCTTTTCTCACAGGAGGAAGATACAATCCGGAATGCAAAAGAACATCTCTTTAGTAAATACGGAAATGCATTTGCTGTTGTGATTCAACCGGAGAAAAAAGATAGCACCGATGCCCCAGGTGTGCTCTTTGTAGATCTTGACAAGAAGACAAATAAAAGGATCTCCAGTGAAAAGAGAGAATACAAATCGCTCTCGTTCGATGAGGTGGGGGCCCAATTGGTATATCTTTCCACGGGGGACACCTCTAAAGTGGAACAGAAGGTATTCGACCTGTTCTATTTTGAAAACGGGGCTGACTCGGCTCATATCATTGCCGATAGAAATGCCGTCGGCTTGCCAGAGGGATGGATCTTCAACGAACATGCATCCCCCTCCTTCAGCAAAGATGGCAGCAGGATCCTGGTTGGCACCGCTCCCCGTCAAGAGCCCAAGGACACGACTCTGGTCGACTTCGAGATGGCAGGCCTTGATATCTGGCACTGGAAGGACCCACTCATACAACCCCAGCAGCTGGCAGAGCTCAGTCGTAAAAAACGACACACCTACAGCGGGATCATCGATCCGGATCACCCCGGTCACTACCTTCCGATTGCCACCGAAGAGATGCCCCATGCCGCCATCGCTGACGAGGGCAACGGCCGCTACGCACTGCTCTGGTCCGACCTGCCCTATCAGCTGGAGAGCCAGTGGGACATCTCCTCCCGGTATGATGTCTGGGTGATGGACCTTCAGGAGCAGCGCTTGCACGAGGTTGGCTCCCCGGTAGCGGGACGACCGATGCTCTCGCCTGCGGGCCATTACACGCTCTGGTGGGACGGAACGGAACTGCAGTGGTTCGTCCACGACAACCGGGAGCAGACCACCCGCAACCTCACCGGCGCCATACCAGTGAACTTCTGGAACGAAAAAAACGATGTTCCCATGGAACCGGGCCCTTATGGAATGGCAGCATGGGGTGCTGAAGACGATTATCTTTTGCTCTACGATGCATTCGATATCTGGAAGGTAGACCCAAGCGGCAAGACAAAAGCGGTCAACATAACCCGCGGTGTAGGGCGCAGCGACTCGATCACCTTCCGTTATGTGAACACCGACCGTGAGAAACGTTTCATCGGGAAGGAGGAGCAGCTGCTACTCTCCGCCTTTGACAACAAAAGCAAGGAAAATGGCTGGTACACGCTGGCACAAAAGGGGAGAAAACCATTGCAGAAGAAGGTGATGGAGGGGTTCACCTTCAGCTCGCTGATTAAGGCGAAAGAGAAGGAGCTCTACCTCTACCAGAAAAGCAACTTCCACACGACCCCAGACCTCTACGTCACTGCAGACCTTTGGAAAACATCAGACAAACTGACCAATATCAACCCGCAGATGGAGCAGTACAACTGGGGAACGGCGGAGCTCTTCTCCTGGACATCCTTCAGTGGTGATTTGCTACAGGGAATCCTCTACAAGCCGGAGGATTTTGATCCGGCGAAGCGCTACCCGATGATGATCTACTTCTACGAGCAACACTCAGACGACCTCTACAGCTGGTTCACACCGGCACCCAGCCGTTCAGTAATCAACATTCCCTTCTTCGTGAGCCGCGGCTACCTGGTCTTCACGCCTGATATCCGCTACAGCGTGGGACAACCGGGAATGGATGCCTACAACGCCGTGGTATCGGGTGCCGAGGCACTGGCCAAGAACGATTGGGTGGATGCGACGAAAATGGCGATACAGGGACAGAGCTGGGGCGGCTACCAGGTGGCTTACCTGATTACAAAGACCAACCTTTTCAGGGCTGCGGGCGCTGGGGCGCCTGTATCGAACATGACCAGCGCCTACGGGGGTATCCGTTGGGGCTCCGGTCGCAGTCGCCAGTTTCAGTATGAACAAACGCAGTCCCGCATAGGGGTGCCGATGCTCGACTCGCTGAACCTCTACATCGAAAACTCTCCCCTCTTCTTCGCCGACAGGGTGGAGACACCACTGCTGATGATGCACAATGACAAGGATGGGGCGGTACCCTGGTATCAGGGCATCGAGTACTTCATGATGCTGCGCCGCCTGGGCAAGCCGGTATGGATGCTCCAGTACAACGGTGAGGACCACAACCTGACGCAGCGCCGCAACAGCAAGGACCTCTCCATCCGCCTGCAACAGTTCTTCGACCACTACCTGAAGGGTGATCCTGCACCGGCATGGATGACAAGGGGAGTCCCGGCCATTGAAAAAGGGAAAACCTGGGGTTATGAGGTGGAATAGCCGAAAGCAGACGGTTAAAATCCCCGCTGACGCATCGCTTCGAAGGTGAGGATGGCGGTGGAAACAGAGACATTGAGCGAATCAATTTTCCCGCGCATGGGGATCTTGATTCGCTTTGTGGCATTCTGCAGCCAGAAATCGGTCAGTCCTTCCGCTTCGGTACCCATCACGATGGCGGATGGCTTCCGGAAATCGATGTTCTGATAAAATTCAGCCGCCTGCAGCTCCGCGGCAAAAACATTGATGCCACGCTCTATCAACCATTGCAACGCCTCTGATGAAGTGCAGACCGCCGTGGGTACGGTAAAGAGCCCCCCCACACCCGAGCGGATTACGTTGGGGTTGTAGAGGTCGGTAAGCGGATCGCAGATGATCACCGCATCGGCCCCAGCGGCGTCGGCCGTACGGAGCACCGCCCCGAGGTTGCCGGGCTTCTCCACCGATTCGAGGATAATCAGAAACGGGTTTTCACTGAGGGCAAGATCCTCCAGTCTGTGGAATCTGGGCTTGGCCAGTGCCACCAAGCCGTCGGAGTTCTCCCGGTAGGCTATTTTCGCAAATACAGCCGGGGAGATCTCAGTGATGATTTCCGGGGGCAGGCTCTCCAGCACATCCGGGTACTTGCTCTGGGCAAACATCTCCCGGCAGAGATAAACCTCACTGATCTCATATCCCGCCTGCAGGGCCAGCGACAGCTCGCGGGCGCCCTCCAGCACGAAGAGCTGTTGCTCGCGGCGCTCCCTGCTCTTGGAGAGCTTCACGATCTGCTTGATGGAGGGGTTCTGCAGGCTGGTGATCATAAGAGATTGTTACAGGCCTGTTTTCTCTTCTTTCTCCAACAGGAAGGTGTCGATCGCCTCCCTGAATGATTCCTTCGGCAAGGCACCCATCGCCACCTGTGGATTCTCATTCATGGGGATGAAGAGAAACATGGGGATGCTTTGCACACCAAACATGGCAGCCAGTTCCGGTTCACGATCCACGTCAATCTTGTAAACGTAGATCTCCTCACCATACTCGGCTGCGAGATCCTTCAGGATGGGTGAAGTGATGCGGCAGGGACCGCACCAGGTTGCATAGAAGTCGACGATGGCCGGTTTGTCTCCGTTGTATTTCCACTCCTGAGGGTTCTCCTCATAGTTGAACACTTTTTCCAGAAAAGCGGTTTTGGTCAGTTCCATCGGTTTTGCTTTTTCTTTGCTTTGAGGCTCTGCAGCAGCGACGTGCATCAAAAAAAGAGCTGCCGCAAAAAGGGTGAATACTTTCTTCATCTAAATGGAAAAAAAAATGTGATTTTTTAGATTGTACCTGTTACAACAGCCTGAGTAGGTAAAATGTTCCAAACAGGCAAACAGGGTGCAGCATCAGAATTGCTGCCGATCCTTGTACCTGGCTGAATTCCGGCTGGGGACACCAAACTCCCGTGCGGAGAGATGCTCCACGTCCACTTTCCATATCTTCACGTTCCGCACCGCGGGTGCGGAATAACTGAAAGTGTGTCCGGAGTACTGACGCATGGTGCTGTCAAGAGCCCTCACCTTCACCTCATCGTCCTCCACGAACGCCACCCTGCCACTACAAACGATGCTGGCGGCCAACATCCGGTAGCTGCAGGCCACCTCCTCATCCTGCCACACCAGCTTCGGGTCGGTGCAGAAGGTGATACAAACTTTCGGGTTCTCCTCCAGGATCGAAATGGAATGTCCCTCCTGGGCGGAGTGGAGCCAGATCACCCCCTCCTCGTAGCCGAAGTTCATCGGCAACACATAGGGATTTCCCTCCTTGTCCGCCATTCCCACATAGCAAATCATGCAGGAGCGGATGATCTGCTCTATTCGCTCTTTCTCTTCTACCGGATAAGTTCTCATATCTCCTGGACTTGATGTTTCGTTTGTCAATGAATATGCTGCCTTCTTGCAGAAAAAATATGTACAAAGATAAGCAGTTTCTCAAACAAGAAATGCATCTTGATTCAAAAGAGGGTTTATCGGCCTGTTTTTATGTGCGGTTTGTGCTATCAAAAAGTAAGACGAGACAGGTGTCTCGGTGCCTCTAGCCTTACTGCACCCTTATGAGGCTGTCTCAATATACAAATGAGATGGCTTTTTTTCATTCCATACACGAAGATTCGCCTTATATGGCTTTTTACTGCGTATCAATTCAGACGTAACTGACTCTAATATGGTTCGAATCTATTAGAACCATATTAGAACCATATTAGAACGAGATTAGAACGAGATTAGAACGAGTAACGAAGAAAGTAGATTGTTTCTTCCTGAAACAGGGCTACTCAAACTGAAACGTATAAGCAGAAAAAGGCCGTCTCATGTAATATTATGAGACAGCCTCATAAGGGTACTATAACGTTAGAATAAAAGAATAGAAGCCATCGTGAAGCAAATGACAAGCGGTTTATCCAAGTACTGCAGTCTTGATTACCCTGCATGGGGCAAAAAAAAGGGAAAAACCCTTGCGAGTCTTTCCCTTTCTATGGGTTGTCAACCGGTGAAAATTTACTTCACCTTGTCCACGATTGCCTTGAAAGCTTCGGGATGGTTCATTGCCAGGTCGGCAAGCACCTTGCGGTTGATTTCAATTTCATGTTTGTGCAGCGCACCCATCAAACGGGAGTAAGACATACCGTTATCACGGGCAGCGGCGTTGATACGCTGGATCCACAGTGCGCGGAAGTTGCGTTTCTTGTTTTTGCGGTCACGATAGGCATAGGTAAGACCCTTTTCCCACGTGTTCTTGGCTACTGTCCACACATTCTTGCGGGCACCGATGTAGCCTCTTGTTAGTTTCAGAACTTTTTTTCTGCGGTTGCGTGATGCAACATGATTGACTGATCTTGGCATAATGTTACTTGTTGTGAATGATAGCGTCTCTGTCGGGCAGAGCTCTTTGGGGCGTACATCCTGTTACTAAATCTTTTTTCGGAAACCTTTGCGTAGGTTATTTCAGTGCGAGCAGTGTCTTGATACTGTTCACGTCAGATTTATGAACAAGACCTGTGTGAGTCAGATTTCTCTTCTGCTTTTTGGTCTTCTTCGTCAAAATGTGACTTTTGTACGCATGCTTCCGCTTGATTTTTCCTGTTCCGGTAAGGGCGAACCTCTTTTTGGCACCGGAATTAGTCTTAATTTTTGGCATTTTGCTCTATTTGAATTTGTTTGATTATATACTCCTCATTTCCTGCTTCCAGGCTATAAAAAGTTTGCAAAAGTAATGATTTAATTTGAATTATCAAAAGAATATCTACCCTTATATATAATGTCTTGTCCTGACAAGATATAAGGTATCGGAAAAAGACAGTTTCGACTTCCCAGTCGTGGGGGCCTCAGCACGTGGATCGTACTCTACTATTCGTTTGCTTTTTTATTGATTGGATGGATTTCAACTGTTCGAGGCTCCTGAATAGTTTCTTTAGCTGACTCAATTTGACTAATCTTCAAGTTACCATTATAGCGGCTGCCCATTTCAATTTCCAGGGCATCTGTTACGATATCACCCTCAACGGTACCGGTAGATTTTAGAATAATTTCTTTGCTTTTAATATTGCCCTTGATATGTCCAAAAAGAATAATGTAATCGCTTTCCATATTTCCTTCCACGAAAGCTTTTTCGCCAAGTATAATGCCCTGTTTAAGTGAAATATTTCCTTCCACTCTACCATCTATACGAATGACGCTGTCACCCGAAAGATCCCCTTTAAATACAATATCATTCCCGATGATCGTGTTTATACGCATGGAATCTAATTTAGAAACACCTGCATCTCTTTTTTTCTCTTCTTTAATCATAACCTTTTTCCGTTTCAAAATTAAAATATAATTTTGGATTAATCTTTTTATTGTTAAGTATGATTTCATAGTGTAAATGAGGTCCCGTGCTTCTTCCGGTATTTCCTAGGAATCCAATTACTTCGCCACTGCTTACTTGTTGCCCTTTTACCACATTTACGCGATGGAGGTGCGCATAAAGTGTTTGTAGGTATTCATTGTGTTCAATAATTACGCATCGTCCAAGTCCGCCTTTAGGGCCTGCAAAAGAGACCACTCCATCGCCGGTAGTTTGGATGCTATCGCCCACGCGACCTCTGAAATCGACACCCGAGTGAAATTCCCGGCCCGCGCCTGTAAACGGATTTCTTCGGTACCCAAAACTCGAAGTAATTGAACCTTCATACGGTTTACCTATGGGCAACATACTCAGCATCTCTTCCAGCCCTTCAATCTGGCTTTGATAAAAACTAGCAAACTCGTTGATATGAATGATATCAAAGTCTGTTTCTACACCACCCGCGCTCTCTATTTTTAGTTGTTCCAGCCCCCTTTCGTGGAGAAATGAATTGAGACGATAGATTCCCGAATCAATTGATGCGAAGGCAGAGAGTGCCTTATTCACATCAATTTGGTTTCGAATATAATTGGCTCTGTCTAACCTTTCTTGATACGAGCGGCTAGTGTTTTGATAAATCAAAAAACCAGAGACCAGAAAGAAGGCAACTACAAGCATTGCCAAGAGCATCGTGTATTTACGCCAGTTTACAATGATGTGGGTGGGAACTTGACGAACTTTGCTTTCTTTTTCCTTGGAATTAACAATCAGGACCGAAGTTTTATGTCTCATTGCTATGACTTTATGAGTTTAAAACGTTAAGGGTGTACTGGCAATCTAAAAGAACTACCTCCATAAATGCTCTAACAAGCAGTTTCGGATCAAATTCTGTTTATCCGCCAAGAAATTATTTTTTTTATTAAATAACGATCCCTCCCCTGAAGCAGAAACAAGTATCTATTCCAGAAGCGGATTTTTGTTCCTCGCGAATATACAAAAGAAATTTGAACTTACGTTCTGAAAAAATTTTTTCCTTCTTTAATCCACGGCAAACTAACTTATTTGACTCATAACATGTTAATTATCGGGGTAAAAACTAATTGTTAAAAAATGTTGCATCAAACGGGGCATTTCGCGAAAATATCCGTATCTTTGTTTTCTAATAATTTATATACCAAATTACTTGTAAAAAAAATTTACAATGAACAGAAGAAACTTTATTCGCAATGTATCTGCACTATCGACCCTTACCGTATTAAAACCGGACCTTGATTTTTTCATCAAACAATCAATCGTCGGTCGGAATAGGCATCGTGGGCTGTGGTTCACGTGCTAGAGGAATCCTCGACAGCATGGCACAGAGTTCGAATATTCGCGTCACGGCAATCGCGGATCTCTTCGAAGACAAACTCCGGGATGGAGTTGAATACGCCAACAAATTAAACAAGAAAAAAGGATATGGTTCTGTCGAAAAAAGCAGTACCTATTTTGGACATGATGCTTATTTGCGATTATTGGAAAACAAAAACGTGGATGCGGTGATCATAGCCTCACCCGGGTATTCACACCCTCTGATGCTGGATGATACGCTTGCGGCAGGGAAACATGTTTATTGCGAAAAGCCGATGGCTGTTGACGCGGAAGGATGTCGGCAAATCATGAATATGGCTGCGGACATCAAGGGGCGTGCTTCCGCTTTCGACGGTTTCCAGATTCGTTATGCAACACCATACCTGGAGATGGCCAAGCGCATCCAGCGGGGCGATATCGGTGAAATTGTTACGGTTCAGCTCTATTACTTTTCATCGGGTGCGGCTATCATCCCTCATGAGGGGATGTCGTACGACGAGATGCGCATCCGTAACCATTACTATTTTCACGAAATTTCGGGTGGATGTTATCTCGACCAGGCCATTCACATGATAGACACCTGCAATTGGATTCTAGGAACTACCCCGTTGTATGCTATCGGAGAGGGAGGAAGAAAGGGA
>Ga0123335_1001300_pt1 | contig 40918 bp, 34 predicted proteins | sample BiotimSIPDNA_2_FD_89707 | JGI IMG/M metagenome (GOLD analysis project Ga0123335, IMG submission 89707) | Anaerobic biogas reactor microbial communites from Washington, USA - Biogas_R2 time_0 SIP DNA | ecosystem: Engineered > Bioreactor > Anaerobic > Unclassified | place: Washington, USA...
ATCTGTTGGCACTAGCGACACTTCCATCTCTCACCAAATAGTTTCGACTATAGAGCAGATAGAATTGCTTGAAAAGCAGACCGCTTCGCTAGACAGCCTAATTATATCACAAGTATCGGATTTGGATTCCGTCCTGTTATCCGTACCAGGCATGAGCTATATCATCTGCGCCATGATACTGGGAGAGATAGGTGATATCAAAAGATTCTCTGAACCCTGCAAGCTTCTTGCCTTTGCCGGGCTGGACCCTTCCGTTAACCAGTCAGGAAAGTTCAAAGCCAAAAGCACAAGGATGTCCAAACGGGGATCTTATCTCTTACGCTACGCATTGGTGTTCGCTGCATGGAATGTATGCCGTAACAACAATACGTTTAATGCGTATTACGAGCTTAAGAGGTCCCAGGGCCATGGCCATTACTCGGCATTAGGGCATGTGGCTCATAAGCTGGTAAGAGTGATTTTTAAGATGCTGAAAGACAATGTTGCTTTTAGCTTAGACTAAACACTATTCACATTTCAAGGTCCATCGGGTTTTCTTTGTCATGCCCTTTTTTTCTTACTTCTATACTTTCTATGAATCATCAATATCCGTTATTTTTCTGTTGACTTTTCATAGTTGGTCTCCTTAGTTCAATTATGTATTCTGTATAAATATATTATACTGCCAATCTTAATTTGTAAAGAGTATGTCAGAATAATTTTGACACTTATCCACAGATTTTCTGTGGATAACTCGTTTTCTGTGGATAACTTTAAATACTTATATAAAATTATATAAATTTCTTATTTTTTCCTCTTGTACTGTGCTTATATCTTTGATATATTATACTTCCCTGTTGATAACATAGTTTTTATCCACAGGCTACAAAAGATAAATCTGCTAAAAGTGGAAAATTAGAAAAAAGCGGCTTTATCTTTTTTAATAATTAGGGGAAACTAACATTTATGACCGTACAGGAAATTTGGAACGATGCATTAGTAAATATTGAAAGTGTAATGGGTGAACTCAACTTTAAAACATGGATTCTTCCGTTAGAACCTTACACAATAGACGGTGACAATTTTGTATTAATAACACAATCAGACTTTTCTAGAAACTATCTGGCCAACTACAAACTACTCTTAAAGAATGCTCTTTCTGATGCTGCAGCTAAAGATCTAAGCCCTCTTTTTAAATTGAAAAACGAAGTAAGGGAATATGAGGATAAAGGAAAACCTGAAGTATTCAAATCTAATTTTTACGCTGATTCGCAATTACTTGATAAATATGTTTTTTCGAACTTTATCACTGGTTCGTCAAATCAATTTGCAAGAGCTGCGGCAGAAGCTGTTGTTGACAATCCAGGAACTACATATAATCCTTTGTTCCTATACGGAGAAAGCGGAATAGGAAAGACCCATCTTATGCATGCGATAGGTAATGCAATTGCCGATGAACACCCAGATAAGAAAATTCTATATGTTCAAAGCGAAACTTTTACAAACGAGATGATTTCTGCAATAAAAACTGCAAAAAGCAAGGAATTCCGAGAAAAATATAGAAATTTAGATGTTCTTTTAATTGATGATATTCAGTTTATTACCGGAAAAGAGGGCACACAGGAAGAATTTTTCTATACATTTGAAAAACTTTATTCTTCTAACAAGCAAATAGTAATAACTTCAGATGTACCTCCAGAAAAAATGACAAGGCTTGAGGAAAGGCTAAAAACAAGATTTCAGCAGGGACTTATGGCAGATATGCAGACGCCGGATTACGAGACCAGGGTAGCAATCCTCGAGCAGAACTCATTGAAATCTGAATATAATATTTCTAAAGATGTAATTGAGTTTATTGCGAAGAATATATCTTCTAACGTAAGAAATCTACAGGGAGCGTTAAACAAAACAGTAGCTCATGCAAGGGTGTTTGGTGAAGATATAACTATTGAACTTGCAAAAAAAGCCTTAAAGGATATGATTGACGAAACAAGTATAAATGATATAACGATACCAAGCATAATAGATGCTGTTGCCAAGTACTATAACATAACAACAAGAGACATAATTTCTCCGACCAGGAAAAGTAATATAGCTTTTCCAAGACAGATAGCCATGTACATATGCAGAATAAAAACTTCTTTTTCGCTTCCTGTAATAGGTAAGTATTTTGCAGACAGGGATCATACAACAGTTTTGTATGCCTGCGATAAAGTTGCAGAAAAGATACGCACAGATAAAGATATCGAAAGAGATGTTAATGAATTGATAAATAAACTGACTTATTAACAGTATCCTGTGGAAATGTTAATAACTTTCTGTGGAATAATGTATAATGTTAATATGAACGAGATTTTATATTTTTATTCACAAAAGTTATCAACAGCAAAAAGAACGGTAAACACGGCAGAATTTACGATATAAACAATATCCACAAGACCTACTACTACTGCTGATAGATAAGTAAATAAAGAAAAGAGGTAAAAAATGAATTTCATATGTACAAGAAAAAAATTACAGGAAGCTGTTAACAGCGTATCAAAAGCTATTTCAAATAATCCGATAATGCCTGTATTAGGGAATATATATATTAAAGTTAAAGATTCTCAGATAATTTTTAGGGGTTATGATCTTGAAATTGGAATAGAGCATGTTGAAGATGCAGAAGTAAAAGAAGAAGGGGAAGTATTAGTTAATTCAAGACTTTTTTCTGATATAGTTAGAAGTCTTGGAGAAGAGGAAGTAGAAATATTCACAGAAGAAAATAAGCTGGTTATTATTTCTGGAAATGCAATATTTAATATCAGATGGCTGGATACAGCTGCCTTTCCAAAGTTACCTGATGTTGAAAAAGATAATAAGGTTACAATAAAAACCGAATATCTTAAAAATATGATAAGAAACACAATATTTTCCGTAAGTACAAATGAACAAAGATTAATTTTAACAGGAGCTCTGTTTGAAAGTGAAGAAAACTGTTTTAAGATGATTACACTAGACAGCTTTAGAATGAGTATAAGAAAAGAGTATATTTTAGGTAATGAGGAATTGTTTAAATTCGTTATACCAGGTAAAACATTAAATGAACTGTTGAAATTAATAACAAACGATGATGAAGAAATACGAATTTATTATGAATCAACACAGGTTATGTTTGAATTTGGTAATTGTAAGTTTATTTCAAAATTATTACAAGGAGATTATTTTAATTATAAAGCTATTATTCCAAAAGAATTTATTACAAAAATTGAAGTAAATGTTAATGAATTCAGGGAGATTATTGAAAGAAACATGCTGGTATCAGACGATGGCAGAAAAGCTCCTTTGATATTGGAAATAAATGAAAATATATTGACAGCAAATACACAAGGAGAAGCAGGAAATGTAACAGAAACCCTCTATATTAAGAAAGAAGGAAAAGATATGAGGATTGGCTTTAATGCAAAATACCTGCTTGATGCGATAAAATCAATAAATGAAGAAAAAGTTAGAATATCCTTTATGGGAGAAACTAACGCATGTATTCTTACTCCTCAAAACAGTGACGAATTCCTTTATCTTATTCTTCCTGTACGTATAGCATCATGATACATTAATGTTAATTGAAAATATTATACTTAAGAATTTTAGAAATTACGAGTATCAGGAAATATCCCCAAAAAAAGGGATTAATATAATTTATGGAAGAAATGCTCAGGGAAAGACAAATATCCTTGAGTCTATTTTTCTGTCTTCAACAGCAAGATCACATAGAACAAATAAGGATACTGACCTCATTAGAAATTTACAACAGGGCTATTTTATAAAAATAGAAGGAAAGAGAGATGAAGAGCCTTTTTCTATAGATATAAACTGTACAAAAATAACATCAAGGTCAAATAAACGAATTATAAAAGTAAATGATATCTCTCTAACCAGAACAGGGCAGCTTATGGGGGTACTTAACAGCGTTATGTTTTCACCAGAAGACCTTACAGTGATAAAGGAAGGACCAAGTGAAAGAAGAAGATTTCTTGATATATTGATAAGTCAGATAAATCCTTCATATTTTTATGCTTTACAGGAATATTTTAAGATAATAAAGCAAAAAAATGCTCTTCTTAAAAGTGTATATGAGGGAGGAAAAAACAGGGATCTTATTGAAATATACAACTTAAAGCAGGCAAAAACAGGATCAAAGATAATAAAAGAAAGAAAAATCTTTATCGAACAGATAAATATGAAATCAAAACAGAACCACTATGATATAACAAAAGGTATAGAAAATCTGGATATAAGATATGACTGTGATATACCTGATTATTCAGGAGATGAAAATGATTTCTATAAAGCAATAGATAAAATAAAAGACAAAGAAATAAGGGTACAAAGTTCAATATTAGGACCTCATCGTGACGATATAGAGATATTATTAGATGGAATGAATATAAGAGATTATGGATCCCAGGGCCAGCAAAGGACTGCGATATTGTCTTTGAAGTTTGCTGAAATGCAGATTATCAAAGAGAAAACAGGAAAAAAACCAGTTCTTCTGCTTGATGATGCATTAAGCGAACTTGATTTATTAAGGAAAAGGACTTTATTAGATAAAATTGATACAAATCAGACATTCATAACATGTACAGAAAAAAGAAAGTATATGACTTTGGATGATAATATAAGTTTTTACTTTGTAAATAAGGGCACAGTTAAAAGCATATAGAAAAAATCCCGTAAAAATGCTATAATTAATAGAAGAGTAAAGAGAGGATTTTATGTATTTACACATAGGAGATGATTTGGTTGTACGTGAAAAGGATATAATCGGAATATTTGATTTCGAGACATCGACACTTTCTAAACATACAAAAAAATATCTTCAGGATAAAGAAAAAAAACATATGACGTTAGCCGTAAGCGACCAGCTGCCAAAAGCCTTCGTTGTTGTTCAAAAAAACAAAGAACATGGTTCTAAAGTGTTTTTTACATTAGTATCTTCTTTAACATTGAAAAAAAGAGCTGAGAATAATAAATTAACGGAGTAATGTATGGATAACAAGCAAAGACAGGATAACATAAAAGGCTGTAACTACAACGAAGCCCAAATACAGGTACTTGAGGGTCTTGAAGCTGTAAGAAAAAGACCTGGCATGTATATTGGAACGACTTCAATAAAAGGACTGCACCATCTGGTTTATGAGATAGTAGCAAACAGTGTTGATGAAGCGCTTGCAGGAAGATGTGACAGAATAGAAATAACTATAGACAAAGATAATATAATTACAGTTACAGACAATGGCAGTGGAATTCCTGTCGGTATTCATCCAAAAATGGGAATACCCACTGTTGAAGTTGTTCATACTGTATTACATGCAGGAGGTAAATTCGATTCTTCAGCATACAGCATATCAGGAGGACTTCACGGAGTAGGTGCATCTGTAGTTAACGCATTAAGTGAATTTTTAGAAGTTGAAGTTAAAAGGGACGGAAAAATTTATAAACAGAGATACGAACGTGGAAAGACAGTTACAAAACTGGAAATAATCGGTGATACTGATGAAACAGGAACAAAAACAGTTTTTAAAGCAGATAGCCAGATTTTTGATACTGTTGAATATGAATATGATGCGCTATTATCAAGATATAGAGAAATGGCATTCCTTAATAAAGGTGTCATGATAGTGTTAACGGATAAAAGAGGGGAAGAAGATGTCATAAATGAATTATGTTATGAAGGAGGAATAGTATCATTTGTCAGATATTTAGACTCAAATAAAACAAGAATTCATAAAAATACAATTTATATAGAAGAAAAGAAAGATAACTGTGTTGTAGAGATTGCAATGCAGTACAATGACTCCTATAGCGAAACACTTTACTCATATGCCAATAATATTGCTACTATTGAAGGCGGCATGCATGTAACAGGATTCCGTTCAGCGTTAACAAAAGTAATTAATGATTATGCAAGGAAAATCGGCGCTTTAAAGGACGCAAATAAAAATCTGACTGGAGATGATGTAAGAGAAGGCCTGACTGTAGTATTATCAGTAAAATTACATGATCCTCAGTTTGAAGGACAGACAAAATCAAAACTGGGTAACAGTTATATAAGAACAGTTACTGAACAGACAGTCAATGAAGATTTAGCAGCATATTTTGAGGAAAATCCACAGGAAGGGAAAGCGATTGTCGATAAATGCCTTCTGGCTTCAAGAGCAAGGGAAGCTGCAAGGGGCGCACGAGACCTAGCAAGAAGAAAAACAGCATTAGAAGGAAATGCTCTTCCTGGAAAATTAGCGGACTGTTCAGAAACAGACCCTATAAAGAGTGAAATATTTATAGTAGAAGGAGATAGTGCAGGCGGAAGCGCAAAGCAAGGGCGTGATAGAAAGTATCAGGCTATTCTTCCTTTATGGGGGAAGATGCTTAATGTCGAAAAAGCAAGAATAGACAAGATATATAACAATGATAAGCTTCACCCATTAATAACAGCACTCGGTACAGGAATTGGCGAAGATTTCAACATCGAAAAACTAAGATATCATAAAGTAATAATAATGGCGGATGCAGATGTTGATGGTGCACATATCGGGATGCTACTTATTACTTTTGTATACAGATACATGCGTGAACTTATTGAAAAAGGGCATCTATATCTTGCTCAACCACCTTTATATAAAATAACTAAGGGAAAAGAATCAATATATGCTTTTAATGAAGTTGAAATGGAAAGAATATTCCGTGATAAAGAATGGGATAGAAAAGACTGCACTCTTCAAAGATATAAAGGACTTGGAGAAATGAGCTCTGTACAATTGTGGGAAACAACTATGAATCCGGAAAGCCGGACAATAATACAGATAAAGATGGATAATCCTTTTCTTGCGGATACTGCTGTATCTGATCTTATGGGTGATGATGTACAGCCTAGAAAAGAATTTATAGAAAGACATGCAAAAGATGTACAACTGAACAGATTAGATATATAATGTTTCACGTGAAACATATGATGAGGTCGATATGGGAAAAGTAATGGCCATTGCCAATCAAAAGGGCGGAGTAGGCAAGACAACTACATCTATAAATTTAAGTGCAAGTCTTGCACATATTGGGAAAAAGACGCTTCTTATTGATAATGATCCGCAGGGTAATGCGACAAGCGGACTTGGAGTAGATAAATGGACCGTGGAAAAATCTGTCTATGATACATTAATAAACGATATTGATATAAAAGACACTATACTTCCTACAATGATGGATAACTTATTCATATGTCCTTCGAATATACAATTAGCAGGAGCAGAAATAGAACTGGTAAGCCAGATGATGCGCGAAAACAGATTAAAGAATGCTATTGAGACAATAAAAAAAGATTATGATTACATAGTAATAGACTGTCCTCCTTCATTGGGTCTGCTTACTCTGAACTCACTAACTGCAGCAGATACAATCTTAGTTCCTATACAATGCGAATATTATGCTCTTGAGGGTTTAAAACAGCTAATGAAGACGGTTTCTTTGGTTCAAAAGCATTTAAATCCTTCATTAAAAGTTGAAGGCGTTGTTATGACTATGTATGACTCAAGAACAAATCTTTCATTTCAGGTAGTAGAGAGCGTAAGGGAACACTTTTCTGACAGGGTATATAGAACGATAATACCACGAAATGTAAGGCTCAGTGAGGCACCAAGCCATGGAGTTCCAATCATTCTATATGATAAGGACTCAAGAGGAGCGATAAGTTATTTAGAATTAGCAGAAGAAGTTATACAGTGCGGAGGAAGAAATGGCTAAATATGGTTTAGGTAAGGGACTTGGCGCTCTTTTGAATATTGAGGAAGAAAACAATAAGAATCAGCTCATAGAGATGGATATAGACAAAATACAGAGAGATTCCAGGCAGCCACGTAAAGAATTTTCAAAAGAAGAATTGGATGAACTTGCTGAATCAATACGTGAAAAGGGTATTATCCAGCCAATACTTGTTAGAAAAACAGGTGAAACATATACGATAGTTGCAGGAGAAAGAAGATTTCGAGCTGCAAAGCAAGAAAAATTCAAAACAGTTCCTGTAATTGTTAAGGAATTTACTGAAAAAGAAGTTTTAGAGATATCCTTAATTGAGAATATCCAAAGGAAAGATTTGAATCCCATTGAACAAGCCGAAGGATATAAGAGGCTATGTGACGAATTTGGAGCAACTCAGGAGCAGATTGCAAAAAGTCTTGGTAAAAGCCGTCCTGTTGTAACAAACAAATTAAGACTCTTAACTTTAGATGAAATAATACTAAGTTATTTAAGAAGGGGAAAGCTTTCTGAAGGTCATGCCAGGCTGTTGCTTTCTGTTCATGAAGATATAAGAGACGATTTGGCTCAGGAAGCAGCTGAAAAAGAACTAAGTGTAAGAGAACTTGAGAAGCTTATTAAAAAATCTGAGAAAATCCATAAAAAAGAAGAACAGATAGAAAATGACGAGGAGTTTACAAAAGTTGAGAATAAGCTTCAAAAGAAGCTCGCAACGAAGGTATCGATAACAAGAAGTATTAAGAAAGGAAAAATAACGATTGAATATTATTCGCTTGAGGGATTAAACAGGATTATAGATATATTAAGCAAATAATGTTTCACGTGAAACATACTAATGGAATATGTATATTATGCTTTAATAAGCTTAGGAGTATCACTGGTAGTATCATCAGTTATGATTCTTGTTTTTCTTGGAAAAAAGAAAAAAAGAAGAGAATTGAAAAAGGAGATATCTATTGATGATATAAAGACATACGAAGATATGTTATATCAGATGAACAGGATACATAAGAATACGCAGGAAAATGAACGAAAGATCAGATATTTAAGCAGTCATTGTGACAAATTAGACGATATTACTGCAGCTTCATTTAAGAATATAGGATTAGTAAGATATAAATATTCTGATGACGCAGGCGGGAATCTAAGTTTTTCACTTGCTTTGATGGATGATAAGCAGAATGGTATAGTATTTACAAATATTTCATTAATAGATAGCAATTCTTTATATGTAAGAAGAATAACAAACGGAGTATCAGATGTTCTTCTTATGGAAGAAGAAAAAGAGGCTATAAAAAAAGCAAATGAAAATCTATTAAATTAACAATATGTGTCAAATAAAAAAGGCTATTGACACAATTATCTAACTTTGGTATATTCATTAGGCGCGTTTATTGCGTGGACCTTGAATAATAAATATGGAGAGATGGTCGAGTTGGTTTAAGGCACCGGTCTTGAAAACCGGCGTAGGGGCAACCCTACCTAGGGTTCGAATCCCTATCTCTCCGCCAAATGGAGAAGTACCCAAGTAGGCTCAAGGGGGCGGTTTGCTAAATCGTTAGTAGGGGTAACTCTAGCATGGGTTCGAATCCCATCTTCTCCGCCAGAAAACAGCTTGTATATGAGCTGTTTTTCTATTATTGATTATTATATATAAAATATCATTTGTTAAAGATAGTCTTGATATGTTAACATTATTACATAAGCAGTATTTTGTACTAATAAAATTGATAAGAAGCGGGGTAATTATGAAATATGATGTCCTTGTTATAGGTGGAGGGTTATCAGGACTTACCGCTGCAGCTTTACTGGCAAAAAGTGGTGTAAAAACAGTGGTTATTGATAAAAACTATAATCCTGGAGGATCATGCGGAATATTCAGAAGAGAAGGCGTTACTTTCGATCAGGGTTCTGCAATGCTATTCGGATTTGGTGAAAAGGGATTTAATGCGCATAGGTTTGTTTTCAACTGTCTTGAGCAGCCAATAGACATGATAAAGCATGAATTATTGTATGTAATGAATTTTAATGGGCATAAAATCAGATTTTTTGCAGATTTAAATTTGTTTGTTGAAGAACTATCTACAGTATTTCCAGATCAGAAAGAAAATATAAAACGTTTCTATAACGATATGAGTATAATGTATCATGATGTACTTGTGGAAAATCCCAGTTATACAACACCTGATGAGATTGATCCTATGGATGCAAAAGAAAGTTTTTTAAAGCATCCCAAGTCATATATAAAATTTTTAAGTTATCTTAATTCTAGTTCAGAAAAAATACTAAGAAAATATTTCAATAATGATGAAATAATCAAGTTTTTTGATAAGCTGACTTCTACATACTGTTATACTACAACAGCGGAATCCCCGGCCATACTGGCTTCTGTCATGTTTGTGGATAACCATATAGGCGGAAGTTACTATCCTGCTGGATCAACTCTTTTTCTTCCAGGGCTTTTAGAAAAGTCAATTGAAGAAAATGGTGGAGATATGATTATGCAAAGAGAAGTAAGTAAAATTATATTTTTAGACAAAAAACCTGTAGGGGTAATGCTTAATGACCAAGAAAAGCTGTATGCTGATAATATAATATTTTCCGGAACAGTATGGGATTTATATGGAAGACTGATTGATGAAGAAGAAACAAGCAAAAAGAAAAGAAAATGGGCTGAAAAAATGGTTCCAACATATCCTTCTGTAGTTTTATACCTCCTCGTCAAAGAAAAATGTATACCTGAAGACACGCAACCAGTTGAAATGCTGGTAGGAAATATTAACCAGATTGATGAAAGTGAAGTAACAGCATATATTTTTAGCATTGACGACAAGACATTATGTAAGGAAGAACACCATGTAATAGCTGCAATCGGTCCTACTTTCATAAAATGGAATCAGCTTAATGATTCAGATTATATTTCAAGAAAAGAAGAAGAGAAAGAGAGAATAGTAAAAGTGCTGGAGAGAAGATTTCCAGGTATAAGAGAAAACATAGTTTACAGCAATCTGGCTACTTCAAAAACGCTTGAGAGGTATCTTAATAAAAAAGATGGCGCAGTAGCAGGACCAAAACAGAAACTTGGGCAGCATATGTTTAAAAGACAGCACACTAAGACTTGCTGGGATAATTTATTCTGTTGTGGAGAATCGACTGTAATGGGGACAGGAACTCCAACAGTTACTACATCTGGTATATCTGCTGCAAATGCTGTTCTTGGTAAACTAGGAAAGCAAAAGTATAAATACGTCAAGAATAGGAAAAATTATGTAAATATGGTTGAAAGACCTGTTACTAATGAGAGTATATACCTTAAATATGATGAAAAGACTGCAGATATTGTTAAAAAAGCATTTGCATGCCAGTTCTGTGAAAATCCAACATGTACAAAGGAATTTGACATAAGGGGAATTATGAGAAGAGTATGTATTGGTAATTTCTCAGGAGCGAAAAAGATTATAAGTAAAGATCCGATAAATTGTACAAAAGAAAAGCTTTTAAAATATGAAAAAACATGTATAGAAAAAAAACGAATAGGAAAATCAGTTGATGTATTTAAAGTAGTGGAATTTTTAAAGGAAAACATAAATGAATAAAAATAAATATGAAGCAATAGTAGTGGGTGCTGGTATTGGCGGTTTGACAGCAGCAGCTTATCTTTCAAGAAATAATATAGAAACACTGCTTATAGATAAGAATATTAAGCCAGGAGGGTTGGTAAATACTTTTTCGCACAATGGATTTAAGTTTGATGGAGGAGCAAGAGCATTTGAAAATTCAGGAGTAATTTTTCCTATGCTAAAACAACTCGGAATTGATATCAAATTCGTTCATAATCTTGTAAGTGTGGGAATAGCAGATGAAATAGTTGACTTTGTATCACAAGAAAGTCTTGTTGAGTATCAACAACTGCTATGCAATACTTATCCGGATAATACAGAAGAGATATTTCTTATTATTAAAGAGATTAAAAAAGTAATAGAATATATGTCAGTTATTTATGGGATTGATAATCCTATGTTCTGTGATAATTTCACTGATAAGGAATATGTTTTTAAAGAACTGTTTCCCTGGCTGATGAAGTATATTGTAAATATTAAGAAAGCACAAAAGCTAAATCAACCGGTTGAAGATTATTTACATAGATTTACAGATAATCAATCACTGATAGATGCTGTTATACAGCATTTCTTTAAGGGAACACCTACATTTTTTGCACTTAGTTATTTCGGGCAGTATCTGGATTATTCATATCCGATGGGAGGTACAGGCGTTCTTGCTGACAGTATGGCAGAATACATAATTAAAAAGAATAACGAAATACTCACACAAACCGAAGTGCTATCTGTTGATGTTAAAGATAAAACTGTAACAATAAGTAATAACCGGAAAGTTTCGTATGACTATTTAATATGGGCTGCAGATTTAAGAGTGTTATACTCAAATATAAATACTTTTCATATGAAGAATAAAGACAGGAAGAAAGTTGAAAAGACTAAAAGCCGTATATTAACAAGTCATGGAAGCGATTCTGTTCTTTCTGTTTTTATTGAAACAGAATTAAATATTGACTATTTTAAGGATAAAATAAAAGGCCATTGTTTTTATACTCCTGATAAAAGGGGATTAAGTATGTCTTTGTTGTCAAAAAGAGATGTATATTTAAAAGATAAGGCAGGAGATGATGAATACGAAGCTTTAAAAGAAATTATTCTCGAATATCTGGAGCTGACAACATATGAAATTTCTATACCTTCCTTAAGAGATGAAACCATGTCTCCATCAGGAAAGACAGGAGTAATAGTAAGCACATTGATGGAATATGATGTATTTAAACAATCAATAGAAAAAGGCTGGTATGAAAATCTGAAAAGCTTTTGTGTAAACAGTATATTGAAAGTTCTTGATAGGAGTATTTTTCCAGGAATTTTAGAAAAAACAATTAATACCATATGCGCGACACCTGTAACAATAGAAAATGTTACAAAAGGACTCGAAGGTTCAATAACAGGATGGGCTTACAGTCTCAACATGCCAGTTCAAAGCTCCATGACAAAAATAGCTTCATCCGTGGAAACTGATATAAAAGATGTCTTCAAAGCGGGCCAATGGGCTTTTTATCCATCTGGTCTTCCTACATGCATAATAACAGGAAAACTTGCAGCAGATAAAGTCATTAAAAAGATAGGTAAAAAGTCATGATATACAATATTGTGCTTATATCAATAGGATTAATCTGCAGCATAATTCTTTTTTATAGGTTTCCTTTTTTAAAAAGAAAAGAAAAGAGCTCCAAATTACTGGTTTCTGTTGTTATACCAGCAAGAAATGAAGCAAAAACGCTCCCCTTTCTTTTGTCAGATTTACAAAAATGCATAACGGATATACATGAAATTATCTGTGTCAATGACGGATCTACAGATAACACAAAAGAAGTAATAAACGAGTATGGATTCAGTCTTGTAGATGTTAAAGATAAACCCGAAAAATGGATGGGTAAATCATGGGCTTGCCAGAAAGGGGCATCTGTCGCTACAGGAGATATTATTTTGTTTCTTGATGCGGATGTTAGACTAAACAAACAAGGACTTAATAAGCTTGTATCTGAATATGAGGATAGTAAAAAAGCAATATCCGTGCAGCCGTATCATAAAATGGAAAAAGCATATGAGAAGCTATCATTCATTTTTAATATTGTGCAAGTCGGTGGAAATGGTACCTCATGTGCTATAAAAAACGGAACAGCAGGATTGTTTGGTCCGGTAATTTTAATAAACCGTAAAGAATATATATCAATTGGCGGACACAGCGGAGCGAAGGATGTCATTCTTGAAGACCTTGCCATAGGCCAGGTTCTTAATGCAAGAGGTTTGGGATATGAGCTTTTTCTTGGAGGAGAAGACATATCATTTAGAATGTACAGTCAGGGAATAAAGCAGATTATTGAAGGATGGACAAAAAACTATGCTGCTGGTGCCGCAATGGCAAGAGCTGACATTTTTATAATGACTTTCCTTTGGATTTCCGCTCTTTGTTCAACAGCATTCAATTTTATTTCATCTTTGTTTTCAACAGATTTAATTAAATTAATAGTATTCTCTTCTTTTTATGTATTATGGGTGATTGAATTAACAAGAATATCAAAAAAAGTGGGTAATTATAATATTCTGAATGCTGTTTTATATCCGGGTTATATGATTTTTTTTCTTACTATATTCTTCATTTCTGTGCTTAAAAAGCTACTAAAAATCAAAGTCTCATGGAAAGGCAGGAAAATATAATGCGCATACTTTTTCTACCCGATATCTGGACAATACTGCTTTGTATTCCTTTATGGTTTGTATTTCACATGCTTCCTGCCTTGATATGTTTAAAAATTCCAGATAAATACTATAATCCTAAAGGTATAATTTACAGAACCAGAAAATGGGAAAAAAAAGGAGAAATATATCAGAGTCTTTTTAAGGTAAAAAAATGGAAAAAATATCTTCCTGACGGAGGTGCTATGTTTAAGGAAGGTTACAAAAAAAGAAATCTCACAGAGTATACTTCACAATCTTTAGAAAAATTTGCAGTTGAAACATGCAGAGCGGAAATGACTCATATCCTTGCAATATTTCCATTCTGGATATTCGGTTTTATTGCTCCTCCGGTAATTGTGCTTTACATGCTTATATATGCGCTTGCCGTTAATCTTCCATGCATAGTTACACAAAGATACAACAGACCGAGGATATTAGCTTTTAAAGATAAGATAGATAATGCAGTTATAGGATAATATAGTATAATGAAAAACAAAGAAATCAATAAAGGCAGGCATAATGAGCTTTAATTCATTACCATACATAATATTTATTATAGTCGTCTGTGTGCTTCACTATATTGTAAGGCCTAAATACAGGAATACGGTACTGCTTGCTGCGAGTTATTTTTTCTATATATACATTGACCCAAGATATGTTTTCTTCTTAATATTTTCAACAGTATCGAGTTATTTTGTTTCGAGGATAATGGAAAGGGATGTAGAGAAGAGAAGAAAATTTTGGCTGATTTTAGGTATAGTCTTGAATATTGGTTTATTATTTACCTTTAAATATCTTAATTTTTTAGGTTCAAGCATTTCAGGCCTTTTATTGCAGCTTAATATGCCTATTCTTCCCAGGATTAATCTAATAATACCGATAGGAATATCATTTTACAGTTTTACAGTCACAGGGTATCTTATAGATGTATACAGAAAGAAAAGTTCTCCTGAAAAAAACATCATTGACTATGCATTATTTGTATCTTTCTTTCCTCAGCTATTATCAGGGCCAATAGAAAGAGCATCAAATATGCTTATTCAATATAAGAAAACAAGAAAATTCAATTTTATAAATTTAAAAACAGGAATGACGAGATTTTTATGGGGCTTATTCAAAAAAATGATTATAGCTGACCAGCTCGCTATTATTGTTAATGGAACATATGGATCATTGTCTGACAAAACAGGTATAAATGTAATATTTGCGGTAATCGCATATTCATTACAGATATATGTTGATTTTTCAGCATATTCAGACATGGCAATAGGATCGGCAAGGCTGTTAGGACTTAATATAATGGAAAATTTCGACAGTCCTTATTTGTCTTCATCAGTAAAAACATTCTGGAGAAGATGGCACATATCACTGACTTCCTGGTTCAGGGATTACCTCTATATACCTTTAGGAGGAAGCAGATGTTCAAAAATAAAGAATATATTCAATATACTTATTGTTTTTACGGTTAGCGGATTATGGCATGGTGCTTCAGTGACATTTATAATATGGGGAGCTGTTAATGGTCTTTATCTGGTAATAGGGAATATCATGTCTCCTTTATACAAAAAGATAAAAAATTTCTTAAATATTAAAGACAGCTGCAATATTATTAATTTAATTAAAGGTGTTGTTACCTTTATACTTATTTCCTTTACATGGATATTTTTCAGAGCGGATAATATGGAACACGCTTTTTCCATATTAAGTGCCGTATTTGGTAAAACAACGGGGATATTTAGTGTTGAATCATTAGGAGTTGATGTTTATAGCCTTATAATACTGGGGATTTCCATTGCATTGTTATTAATTATCGACATACTTGCAAGAAAGATAGATATTTTGGATGTAATAAACAAAAATGTATGGTTAACATATATGGTATGTTTTCTGATGATAATAGCTATTTTGCTATTCGGATTATATGGTACGGGATTTGACCCTCTTGATTTTGTGTATTTTAAATTCTAGCCAGGTTGTTTTGTTATACACATCTAACAGTAGCCTGTTTTTATCTTACTAATCATATGAAAAGTCTAAATAAGAAAAACCTTGTGGTCTTACAGAAGTGATAACACAATATATAGTATAAAGAAAAAGTATATGCAAATTTATTGTGTGTTCAAATTAAAAAACTTGACATTCCTTATTATAAATATATATAATCTAATGCGCTATGCATGTTTATATGCAAAGACAAAAAAGAAAAATTTTATTTACATATAGGAGTTACTTATGAAAAGAACGTATCAGCCAAAAACAAAACAGAGAAGCAAAGTCCACGGATTCAGACAGAGGATGAGTTCAGCAGCTGGAAGAAAAATTATTAAGAACAGAAGAGCCATTGGCAGAAAGAAATTGTCTGCATAGCATTCCTTTTGCCGTGTCTTTATACGAAAGGTTAAATATGGAGACGCTGAAAAAAAACTATGAGTTTTCACGTGTATACAGAAAAGGAAGGTATTTCAGCGGAAGATATTTAGCCATAAATGTACTGGAGAATATATACGCGCGCAACAGGATAGGTATATCTGTAAGCCGTAAGGCATTCAAAAGCAGCGTAAAGAGAAATTTATATCGTAGAAGAATAAAGGAAATATTAAGGACAGGGGACTTCAATCTGAAAAACGGGTATGATATGGTATTTGTAGTTAAGAAAACTGATAAAATACCTGAATACCATGAAATAGAAAAGGGAATAATCGATTTGCTTGAAAAGGCAAAATTGATAATAAAGAATGAAGAAACTAATAATCAAGTTGATTAAATTTTACAGAATCAATATCTCTCCCAACAAATCACCCTGTTGCAGGTTTGTTCCTACCTGTTCTCAGTATGCTCTTGAAGCAGTGGAAAAATACGGAGCGTTTAAGGGATCTTTCATGTCAATATGGAGAATTCTAAGATGCAATCCGTTTTGTAAAGGCGGTTATGATCCTGTTAAATAGGGAAAGGAAAACCTATGTTTGATTTTATTTACAACTTTTTCGGGAAGATTTTTGAATTGCTTTATACCGGTCTTTGCGGTCAGAATTTTGGGATAACTTTAATAGTATATACCCTTATATTAAAACTTCTTTTAATGCCGCTTTCTATCAAAGGACAAAAATCGACAATGAGGATGAGTGAGCTTACTCCAAAAGTTGATGCTATAAAGAGAAGATATAAGAATGACCAGCAGAAGCAGAATGAGGAAATTCAGAAGCTTTACAAACAGGAAAATGTGGGTTGCGCATCAGGATGCCTGCCTACTTTAATTCAATTTCCACTGCTAATAGCAATGTATAGGGTTCTTGCGCAACCTCTTACATACATTAAGGGAGTTTCCAAAGATGTAATCACTCAGATAATGGAACGTCTGGAGTATGCACCTACAGTTTTGCAGACTACCATCAATAATGATCTTATCTCTGATCCTGCAAAGTTTGAGCTTGTAAAAGATCTGATAACACCTGACAAACTAATTAATATGAAGTTTCTCGGCATGAATCTTGGTTTGGTTCCAAAAATTGACCCTTCCATATTATTCGGAGCAGAAACAATAGGCACATATCTGCCTATAATATTCCTTCCCCTTATTTCAGTGGCATTAGTAATACTTTCCCAGTATCTTACCGATAAAGCAATGAAGAAGAGAATGCCTGTAAAGAAAAAGAGCACAAATACCAATGAAGCTCCGGATATGTCTTCACAGATGAATAAGACTATGAAGTTCTTAATGCCTGCAATGACATTATGGATAGGCTTCACATTACCGGTAAGCATGTCACTTTACTGGATATTCACATATATCGTTCAGATCGGCCAGCATTTCTTAATTGAGAAAATAAGGAAGGATTATGATGCAAAGAAAGAAGCAGAAGCAGTAAGAAGCGGTGCGGCATCTCAAGGCGAAGATAAAGTCATTGAAGCAACATATGAAGTTAAAGAGGAAAACAAGGAGAGTAAAGATAAAAATGAGCAAAGTAAGCATTGAAAAGACAGGAAAAACAGTTGATGAAGCGGTCCAGGCAGCGCTTTTGGAATTAGGGCTGGAGCTTGGAGATGTTGAAATAGAGATAGTAGAGGAAGAATCCAAGGGGCTTCTTGGAATAGGAAGAAAAGAAGCTAGGGTAAGAGTATTTTTCTCAACAGAAGATGATCCTAAAGAAACAATAAAGTTTTTTTTAGAGGATGTGCTTTCTCAGATGGGACTTGCTCCGGATGTATTTGTCAGTGAAGAAGAGGGCTTCTATAAAGCGGACATAAACTGTAATGATTCCGGATTGATAATCGGAAGAAGAGGAGAAGTGCTCCAGTCATTGCAGTTTTTGACGTCACAAGTAGTCAGCAGGGCTTATGATACTCATGTAAGGGTTTTAATAGATACAGAAAATTATAGGGAAAGACACAAGGCTTACCTGGAAGATTTAGCAAAAAAGACTGCTGAAAAAGTCGTTAAAACAAAAAGAGATTTTATGCTTGACCCTATGTCTTCCTATGAAAGAAGGATAATACATACATTCCTTCAGAACAGGGATAATATTTCTACATACAGCGTAGGAGACGAGCCAAACAGAAAAATAGTAATTTCTTTTGAAAGAAACGGAAAAAGAAGCAGCTATTAGAAAAGATGGAACATACTATAGCAGCAATTTCCACACCTGTTGGGGTTGGAGGAATATCAGTAATCAGGATTAGCGGCAGTAACGCTTTTTCGGTTGCCAAAAGTATGTTTAAATCAAAGACTCCTTTTGAAAGTATAAAAAGCCACACAGTAACATATGGTACTGTACAAGATGAAAAAGGCAACACGCTTGATCACGTGCTGCTTCTTAAAATGCAAGCGCCAAAAACCTATACAGGAGAAGATACTGTGGAAATCCACTGTCATGGCGGTATATATGTGACTAAAAAAATACTTGCTATGGCTTATGCTAACGGAGCTCATCCTGCACAACCAGGCGAATTCACAAAAAGAGCATTCGTAAACGGCCACATTGATCTTATGGAAGCTGAAGCAGTTATGGACCTTATTAACAGTGAAGCAGAAGATACATACAAAGAAGCACTGTCTCAAATGAAGGGCGAAAAGAGTTTACAGATTAAAGGTATAAGAAGCGAGCTAATCGATCTCATTTCACACATCATGGTTATGATGGATTACCCAGAATATGATGTTGAGAAGATAACTGCAAAAGATACAAAGGAGAAAGCAGAAGAAATAGCAAAGAGACTTAGGATACTTATTGAGGACTTTGATAACAGAAGAATAATACGGGAAGGATTAAATGTTGCTGTTGTCGGGGATGTAAATGTCGGGAAATCCACATTTATAAATAGAGCATGCGGCCAGAATCGTGTTATTGTTACAGATATTGCCGGAACAACAAGGGATGTAGTAGAAGTAAAGATAGATATAAAAGGATTATGCGTTATATTAAAAGACACCGCGGGCATTCGCAGTACAGATAATGAAATAGAAAAGATAGGCATAGAGAAATCCAAAGAGGCAATAGAGGAATCGGATGCAGTCATCTATATAGCAGATATAAACAGACCATACAAAGATGAGATATTCAATTATATAAAAGATATGAATAAGGCCATATGCGTACTAAACAAGACAGATCTTCTATTGGAAAATGAAAGGGATAAGCATATTAAATTTATGGAAAGAGACCTGAAAAAAATATTCAAAGATAGAATAATAGCTTGTTCTTTAGATAAAAAAGAAGGGATTAACGAAATTTTTGATAAATTACTGGATATGGTTAATGCAGGGAGTATCCGACAGAAAGATTCTGTTATAACAAACGAAAGGCACAAAAAACATATAGCCGATGCTATTAAATATTTGGAAAACACAAAAGAAGGATCTTTTATAGATATGCTTAGTGTTGACTTAACCTGCGCTGCAGAGGAACTAGGCAAAATAACAGGAGAAACCGCAAGTGCAGATATTGTGGACAGGATTTTTGAAAAATTCTGCATAGGTAAATAGAATGAAGGAATATGATGTTATTGTTGTCGGGGCAGGCCATGCAGGGTGTGAAGCTGCTCTTGCATCTGCAAGAATGGGATTGAAGACAGCTGTTTTTACTTTAAATCTTGACAGTATAGCCAACATGCCATGCAATCCAAGCATAGGCGGGACGGCTAAAGGGCACCTGGTAAGGGAAATTGATGCTTTAGGCGGTCAGATGGGAAAGTGTGCTGATGCGACCCTTATACAGTCAAAAATGCTTAACAGGTCCAGTGGACCGGCAGTTTATTCTCTTAGAGCACAAATAGATAGAAGACAGTATCAGATTATGATGAAGCATACACTTGAAACACAGACTAATCTTGATATTCGACAGTATGAAGTAACCGATGTTATTTTTAGTGATGAGAATAAAGTTATTGGAGTCATTACAAACACTAATGCGAAATTTTCTGCAAAAGCTGTAATAATAGCAACCGGAACATACCTTAAAGCCCGTATTATTATTGGGGATACATCATATGAAGGCGGACCTGACGGGTTATTCCCTGCTAATAAACTTTCACTGAACCTTGAACAAAAAGGAATTAAATTAAGAAGATTTAAAACAGGAACACCTGCAAGGGTTCATAAGGACAGTATAGATTTTACGAAGATGTCTGCTCAGAACGGGGATGAACCTATTGTGCCTTTTTCATTTGAAACAGATAAAATTGTTATAGACCAGATACCTTGTTATCTGACATACACTAATAAGAATACCCATGATATTATAAGAAGAAACCTGGACAGATCACCTTTGTACAGCGGAAAGATAAGCGGGACAGGGGTAAGATACTGCCCATCAATAGAGGACAAAATAGTTAAATTTGCAGACAAAGAAAGACATCAGGTCTTTATTGAACCAATGGGACTGATGACCGATGAGATGTATGTTCAGGGCATGTCCAGTTCAATGCCGGAAGATGTGCAGGAAGAAATGTACAAATCAATAGAAGGTCTGGAGAATGTTGTTTTCATGAGAAGCGCTTATGCAATTGAATATGACTGTTTTGACCCTTTGCAGCTTTTACATACATTGGAATTTAAGAATTTCCATGGGCTTTACTCTGCAGGACAGAGCAATGGAAGCAGCGGTTATGAAGAAGCTGCTGCACAGGGAATAATGGCAGGGATAAATGCTGCCTTAAAGATTAAAAATTCACATGCACTAGTACTAGACAGATCACAAGCATATATTGGAGTACTCATTGATGACCTTGTTACAAAAGGAACTAATGAACCATACAGGATGATGACCAGCAGGTCTGAATACCGTCTTATACTAAGACAAGATAATGCAGATGAAAGGCTCACTCCAAAAGGTTATGAAATAGGCCTTATAAACCAGGAAAGATATACAAAGTTCCTGTTAAAAATGGATAATATAGAAAAGGAAATAGAGAGATTAAAAAGAAAAAATGTTTCTCCTAAAATAGCAAATCCGTTTTTTGAAAAAAGGAACCAGCAGACGATTAATTCCGGAATCACTGAAGCAGCTATTCTGAAGCGAGAAGGCATCAGTTACAAAGACCTGTACGAAATTGATGACCAGATTCCTGATATAGCAATAGAGGAGAAAGAGGAAGCGGAGATAAAGATAAAATATGAAGGATATATAGAAAAACAGCTCAAGCAGGTAGAGCAGTTTAAAAAGATGGAGAAGATTCTGCTTCCCGGATATATAGACTTCAAGAAAATTACAGGACTGAGAAATGAAGCTAAACAGAAACTTGATAACATAAAACCAATTTCATTAGGCATGGCAGGAAGAATATCAGGAGTATCTCCAGCAGATATACAGGTGCTTTATGTTTATATCGAACAGCAGAAGCGAAAGAAAAAGGAGATAGAGGAATGAAGGAACTGCTTAAAGGCATTTATGATGAGCTGGAAATAAAATATGATGAGGAGCAATACGAAAAATTCAATACATATGCGACTCTTCTTATTGAATGGAATAAGAAGTTTAATCTTACAGGAATAACGGATTTAAAGGATATTTACATAAAGCATTTTGGGGACAGCCTTATGCTTTTTAAAGGAACAGAAGGGACTAGATCACTAATTGATGTAGGAACTGGCGCAGGTTTTCCAGGTATACCTTTAAAGATTGCAGGATATATTCATAAAATAGTTTTGCTTGAAGCAAATGGCAAAAAAGTTTCTTTTTTAGAGCATGTAATAAAATCACTGGATTTAGATCAGATATTTATATGTCAGGACCGGGCGGAGATTGCAGGAAGAGAGGATATATACAGAGAAAGATTTGATATCGCAACAGCAAGGGCTGTTGCACCATTAAATGTTCTATTGGAATACTGTGTTCCTTTTATAAAAAAAGATGGTTATTTTATTGCCATGAAAACCGATAACTCCGAACTGGAATCAGCAAAAAATGCCATGAAACAGCTTTCTGTAGAGGTAAGTAAATCAGATATGCAGACTATTCCTTTTTCCGATATAAAAAGATGCAACATATTTTTTAGAAAGAAAAGAAATACTCTTGATAAATACCCCAGATCAGACGGTATGCCAAAAAAGAAACCTTTATAGTATTCACAAAGATTTAATCAATTATTCACAGAATATTCACATGTGTACTTTATTATGAAGATACAATAAATTTCATAATTCATTCCTCATAAAAACAGAAAGACCTAGTCTTTCTTTTTTTTGAACAACATATGCTGTTTGCACTTTAAAAGGAATAAAGGGATGTTAAGCATTCTTCGAAACCTTTTAGGCTGCTTAATAAGCCTGTAGAACCATTCAAGCTTATATTTGCAGAAAAATTCCGGTGCTCTTTTCGCAAATCCTGAAATAATATCAATAGTTCCGCCTGCTCCGATAGCGAGACCAGAGCGTATGTCCTTACTGTGTCTGTATATGAAAAGCTCCTGCTTCGGAGCACCTAAACCTATAATAATAAGATCAGGTTTTTTTATATTAATATCATCAATTATTTCTTTTTCCTGATTTTCGCTAAAAAAACCATCGTGAAAACCAGATATGGATATATTAGGATAATGAGATAGAATATTTTGAGCTGCAGTGCTGACAGAATCATAAGATGCACCAAGAAGATAAACAGAAAAGTTTTTACCTATACCTAAAAGATTTTGTACAAACACGCATCCAGGTACCTTTTCTTTTAAAGGAGCCTTTAATATTTTAGAAGCAAGAACAACTCCTTCACCATCAGGAATATTCATAAAAGAGGAGTTTAATGCTTCCATAAGGTTATTGTTCTTAATAGCAGCCATACAAATTTCTGCATTGGGAGTAAAAATATACTTAAAAGATTTGTTATCACATAAAGCCGCATATGCTTTTGATAATGCATTATCCATATCAATATCGTCAATTCTTATACCTAAAATATCCATAGCGTCTCCAATACTTTGAAGTATAGGCAAAAACAAATGGAAAATCAATAAAAAGGTTGATTATTGGTTAATTTACATTTAGAATAAAACTCGTAGACATGAGGAAAACCGGGGCTATAAAACTAATTATCATAATATTATTAATGTCAGCAGTACTTGTTTCATGCACAGAAGAAGAGTACCGTGCTTCAAGGCTGTATAAATCTTTGACTTCATATGAGCAAAAAGGTGAAACAGTTGCATTAAAGAACAAAAAATACAATAAAATTGATTTATCCAAAAAAGCCATATTGGAAATTTCCAAAGGACAGATTTACAATGCTGACTTCAATGAAGCTGTCAATATTAAAGGCGCTTCAACTGCTTCTATTCTTAATTCAGAAATAATATCCAAAACACTTGCTGTAAGGGCAGCTGAAAAGGATACAGTTGTAAATGTAATATCTACTAATATCGCATCATATGGCGATTATGTCATAAGTGTTACAGATAATGCCGTATTTACAGGTTCCAGTCTGAATGTTGCTAACTTAGGGGATACCGGAGCAGCAATTCAAGTTACTTCAAGAGCATCTTTGGTATTAAACAATTCGAATGTGAATGCAAAAGGCGCTGGCGTGGAGTCAGATTCGTTAGTGAGTATAAGTTCAAGTGAGATGACAGTAGAAAGCTTGAAATTTTATGAAGGAGCAGCAGTTACTTTAGATGATTCAAGGTTCTATACCCTTCATGGGATAATGCTTTTAGACAATTCGAATGAAAATCTTATTCATGTCTCGCTTAATCTTAAGAAAACAAAACTGACTGCTGATAATGGCGCATTAGTATCCATGATAGATACAAAAGCTTCCATTAAGCTTGAAGATACAACAATAAGCCAGAATGAATATAATGTCATATCATTAAAGAATTCAGATGTAACAGTTACCTTATGTAAATCCAATGTTGAAGGCAGTATAATTGCTGATGACAGTTCCTCCCTAAATATACTTATAAAAGACGGATCAACTTTTAAAGGATATATTAACAGGGATAACAAAGCAAAAACAGTTACAGTCCAGATAGAAGAAAACAGCATATGGGAAGTTACATCAGACAGTTATGTCAGAGGTATAATCTTAAAAGACAGAGATTTAAGCGGAATAAAATCAAATGGATTTACAATTTTCTACGACACAAAATGTGTAACTAATTCATGGATGGAAAAGTCGACAATTAATCTGCCAGATGGAGGGAAGCTGGTTCCTTTAAAATAGGGATTTAGTTATATTAATAGTTTTCCTGCATTATCCATAAACCTGTTAAAGTTAGAGCCAAGAATAAAATGGCTCTTTTTTAAAGCTCTGTAAGTAATCAGGTAATTATATATATGAGTATCACTCGCTATGAAAGTTACCATTGATTCTCTTATATATTTACGAATCCTCCATCCAAGAACAGGAGCGAAAAGAGAATATGCATTAACCTGAGCGAGAACGTCGAGAGCCATAAGTTTTTGCACCTGTCTTGGATTGTATCTTTCCAAATGAGCGATTATCACATTAAGGCCTAAAGACTGCAGATTTACGATCTCATTTAACAGCATATTACTCCAAACAGAAGAAGGCATTTCAATGAGTATGTAATTAGTATTTTCTATTGCAAGCTTACGGATTTTTCTATGTCTGCTTAGTCCTGTTGTAAGCCGTACTTCTGCTCCCCTATAAAGTTTTACGCCAGTGTCATTTACATCAGATAATTCGTAATAAGCTTTATCCCTTCTTGAAATGAATCGGTCTATGCTGTCATTGAAGGGATAAAAATGAGGAGTGCAGACTATAGAGGACACTCCAAATTTTTTTGCTGTTTTTAGTTGTTTCAAAGAATCTTCCAAACTGGAAGATCCATGATCTGCTCTTGGTAATATGTGGCAGTGTATATCAATCATTGTCAAGATTTACAGGTGATGTCTGTTTGACTGGTTTTTTATCATATCCTCCGTATCTTTCATACTTCGCATATTTATACCCGTTTTTCCCGTATCTGTATGGTTTGTTATATGACATAGTTTCTATATCATAATCGTTGAATATGAACCCTAACAGTTTACCGTTTACGTTGTTCAGAGCATCGACTGCATCCTTTATTAGATTTGTACGGGAGAAATTCTGTCTGACTGCTAGAACTGTGCCTGTTACCTTGTTTGATATGGCGATAGCGTCTGTGACAATCAGTACTGGAGGTGTATCAATAAAGATATAATCCAAGGTTTCACGTAATTCGTTTAGAAGTAAAGTCATTCTCTCGGAAGTCAGAAGTTCTGATGGATTTGGAGGAATAGTACCGCTGGGCAGCACATGGAGATTCTTGTATTTTGTAGGATAAATGAAATTTTCCTTTACAAGACCACCAAGAATATCACTAAGGCCTGGAGAGGATTTAATTTTGAAATATTTATTTATTGTAGGTTTACGCATATCAGCATCAATAATCAATGTCTTAAATCCTGCTTCAGCAAAAGCCAGAGCCATATTCGCACAAACAGTGGATTTTCCTTCGCCCATATGGGAACTAGTAAATGAAATAACTGGGCATTTGTCCTTCGCGGTCGTAAACATCAAGTTAGTTCTGGCAGCTTTAATCGCTTCTGCCACAGGAAACGAACTGTTATCAAAAAGAAGATACTCACGCTTTTGCAGGTCTGTCATATGATTTTCCCTCCTTTTCATCATGCTGATATAGTTGAAGATCTGGAATGTACCCGATAATTGGTGCTTTGACAATTCTCAACAGGTTCTCTTCAGATCTTACTTTAGTATTAAATAACTCATATAGTATAACAAATGCGACTGCGGCGATAAATCCCAGAACAGTACCAATAGCGACATTTTTAATCATGCTCGGAGAGGAAGGATTCGATGGTACAACAGCCCTGTCTAATATTTCTACAGCACCTGCTTTTATAACTCTCAGTATTTCATCAGGTGCTACATCTATGAATGCATTTGCAATAATCATAGCATCTACAGGATCTTCACTTGTAATGGTAATCCTCATAACCTCAGTGTTATTAACTGAAGTCCCTGAAAACATCTTTCGGATTTGTATAGGCGTATAATCCAAATCTGTTGTTTCAATTACTTTGCTAATGACATTATCGCTTTGCATTATAACTGAATAAGTAGCGATAAGCTTTTGAGATGTCGTAATATCTGTTGTGGAAATCGATGTGTCTGTTCTGTTTGAATCATTAAAAACATATAATGTTGCTGATGCTTCATACTGAGGCGTGATGAAAAAATATGTTATTGTCACAGATAGACTTGCTGCAACCAGCACGATGCAGACTATCAGCCAGAAATGCCGTCTCAGATAAGAGAATATTTGCCGTATATCAAGCTCCTCCATAAAAACCTCTCTTTTTATATATTACTTATTGATACATTATCACAATAATAAGGTATCATATTTTACTTGTCAAGAAAAAGCAAATCATTAATATGTGTAAGGCATAAACCTATTCGACAACAATAGCGCCATATACAGCGATATTATTGTTTTTACATATTTCTAAAAGCTTTTCTATTTTTCTGATCTGCGACAACTTGTATTTTTCCACAAGTATAATACCTTTACAATCAAGAAGGGATTTTGCAATATCAGCAGAATCAAAAATATTACTTAACTGCCTTAAGTCATAATCTGTATTTTCCTTAAGGTATTTACTGACTGTGTTTAAAGATTCAAGATTTTCGGAGCTAGTTATTCCAATGGGGCCTATTGTTTTTCCACATGCATATATGACAGGCACTAATGCTTCTTGGGAAATCCTATTAATATCAGTTCCGCTCGAAAAAAGATTCAGTTTAGGCAGCTGCTCAATACCTATCAGTTTACGGCTTAGATAAAATCTTCCAAGAATGAGCACATATGCAAGAAATACTCCTAATATAAGCCCAAGTACCGAATACTGAATAGCTTCTTTGTTAAAAGGCTCATATGTGACTTTGTCTATTAGAGATTGCTTCTCCGTTATCTGTTTATCAATTTCACTAATAGATTTTTCCAGGGCTGCATATTCCGTGTTATATGCTTTCTGCATATTGGTTAAAGAGGTATTTGCAGACAGAGATTCTCTTTCGGATATTAGCATTATAATGCTGGAACCTAAAGTGGAACTTACGGTGTTCTTTGCTCTCTCAAAGCATTTTTCTGCTATACTCTTTAATACACTCAGATTATCTTTATCTTGCCCATATACATGTAATGTTAAAGTCCGGTATTCTGTGCTTGCAGTGAAATCAATAAAAATGTCAACTATATCAAGAGGAAGGGATAAATTATTCTCTTCATGTATATCCGCAAGAAGGTTTATATCATTTATTACAGTATTATATAAAGCCACATTTTTTTCTATATAATATACAGCTGTGTATTTCTGTAGAGAAGCAGAATCGATACCTTTTATGTAAATATACTTTTTGTCACCATCAAAATCAGACTTTTCTGTTAAAAAATTATTCTTTTGCGAATTCAGAGAATCTATCTCTGACTGTAAAGCCTCAATATTCGTCTTTTCTTCATTGTATTTTGTATAATCAGTAAGGATTTTAACAGCTCCTGCTAAAACTGCGCAACATAAAACAACAACAATAATTAATTTGATGTTCTTTCGTGAATATTTTATAAGCGTGGATAAGTCCATATCTCCTCCCAGAAGAAAATACATAATGTTTTATATCAGCAGAAAAATTATATCACTATTAATTGAGTAAAGCCAGTAAAACTGAAGTTTTATCTTAACCATATATATAATGTATCGAGCCTGGTCCGAAAACAGGACACCTTGAAAAGTGGAAAAGGGTTTAAGCATGTTGGCATCATATATGATTGAAAAATGTAAAGGGTTAATATATAATTCAAGTGTTAATAAATAAGGGAAGTATATATGAGCAATAAGAAAACGAAGAAAAACGTTGAAGAACCGAAGTCAAAGAAAAATCTTATAAAGGATTTTTTCTATCTGGAGCAGGATAAGAAAAAGTTATCATATTTTGAAATTGTCACAACAGCATTCCTCTATGTGTTCTTATCCAGCTTCGCGCTGATAGTAAGCGGTAATGTGTATGGGGATATGACAGAAACAAAACTATATACATTAATAGCAATGTTTGGAATATGGTTAGTTTTAATGTGTTTTGGCTTATTCGAAAAGATACGTGTAAAAAAGGCAGATGCAGTATATTTCAAACAAACTCTTAAGAATCTCTCAGTTACAGATATAGCTCTTATTTCGTACATGCTTATTGCCTTTATATCTGCAATACTTTCTGAATACAGGCATACTGCGTTTATGGGTGTTGAAGCAAGAAATGAAGGATTCTTCATGCAGATGATGTATGTTTCCATATTCTTTATGATATCCAGGACATATGTGCATAAGCTGGAACTGAAGATATTCGCACTAGCAAGCATACCGGTTGCTTTATTGGGGATTCTTCAGATTAATGGTTATTATGTCGGAAGACTAACATACAATATATTAACGCAGGGAAAGAGTTTCCTGACTACATTGGGTAATATCGATGTTGTTTCAACATATCTTGTTACACCCATAATGATATTCACTGTTTTGTATTGCCAGTCAAAAGAGAAATTTTTCAGGCTGCTATATCTGGCAGCAGCAGGAATCTGTTTCTATTTTTCTATACTGATTGGTGTAGACAGCGGATATGTCGGAATGGCTGCGGCATTAGTCTTTATGTTCCCGTTTATTGCTAAGGACAGATTGTCGGCAGCAAGAATGTTCCAAATGATTTCGCTTTTTCTGTTTTTGGTATACCTTGAAGACCAGGTTTCCAGAATTGGCACAAGGAACTTCATATTTTTTGAAAAACCATTTAGTGATATAATTTTCTTAGGGGTAATAGTCGCTCTTGGTATTTCAGCTGTTATATATTTTGCAGGTAAGTTTATAAAAATTGAAAAGAAATTTATATGGCCTGCCGCTTACTATCTTGTTGCTGCTATAGCTGCATATATTGTCATAAAGAAAATACTTGTGATGGCAGAACCTTCTGATTCATCAGTAAAACTTGTACTTTACCAGTTCGGTCAGATATTAAAAGGTAATCTGCAGGACGAATTCGGTTCTAACAGAATCTATTCATGGAGAGTTGTATATGGGTTTTTTAAGGAAAAACCGATTATAGGTCATGGTCCGGATACCGTTTTTGATTTATGGATGAGAAAAGAGCATATATACAGTATGGCAAAATACAATACATATTTCGACAAAGCGCATAATGACTATCTCCAGGTGCTGGTTACGACAGGAATACTCGGTCTGATTTCCTATCTTACTTTCCAGTTTTCTCTGCTGATACGGTCTTTTAAAAAATTCGACCAGCCTTTGGTTATAGCTCTGGTGACAGCAAGCATATGCTTCTGTGCGCAGGCATTCTTTAATATAGGGGTTCCTATCGTATCACCATATGGCTGGATAATATTCGGTATGCTTGCATCAGTGTTAAGGAAAAAAGAAGAAAATGCCTGATTTAAGGCATTCGGGGGAGATAAATCTGTGGTAAAAACAGTAAAAGACAATAGTTTATTAATAAAGAAAATATTGCTCGTAATTATTGATACAGTAGCGATAAATGCAGCTACATTTCTGGCTCTGTTTTTCAGGTATGAACTGAGTTTTTCAAAAATAGAAGTTCAATATATTGAGTATGCTCAGCAGTACTTGTGGGCGGACACGATTTTTACCCTCATAATTTTCGCAATATTCGGCTTATATAGAGGATTGTGGAAATATGCTTCGATAAAGGAACTGTTTAATATAATAATCGCATGTGCTATATCATATGGATTTAAATTTTTGGTAACATCTTTGATTGGAATAAGCCAACCGCGCAGCACAGTTTTCTTCGGAGGTATTTTACTTATAATAATGGTTTTCGTGACCAGATTCAGTTACAGGTTCCTAAGATATGTCATTAATGAAAGCATAAGAGGGAAAGGCATAAAGAGAGTAATGGTCATAGGTGCAGGTGATGCCGGCAATATGATTATCAGGGAGATTAAATCCAGCGGTAATCTGAAATCTAAAGTAGTTTGTGTAATTGATGATAATAGAAATGTTCATGGACTGTACATTCAAGGCGTTAAAATAATCGGAGGCCGTGATCAGATACTTGCCTCAGCAAAGAAGCTAAAAGTAGATGAGATAATAATCGCTATACCATCTGTTTCTTCACAGGAAAGAAAGAAAATATTAGATATATGTAAGGAAACACAATGCACGCTTCGTACGATTCCTGGTATGTATCAGATTATTAATAATGAAGTAAAATTGTCTGATCTTCGGGAAGTACAGATAGAAGATTTATTAGGAAGAGATGCTATTGATATAAATGTTCAAGAAATACTCGATTATGTAAGCGGAAAGGTAATACTGATTACAGGAGCGGGCGGTTCCATAGGAAGCGAGCTCTGCAGACAGATAGCAAGCCATAATCCTGCCAAGCTTGTAATGCTGGATATTTATGAGAACAGCATATATGATATACAACTTGAAATTACCAGAAAATATCCCAAAATGGATATTGAAGTTCTCATCGCAAGCATCAGAGATGAAAAAAGAATAAAAAGCATAATGAGTAAATATACTCCTTCAATAATATTCCATGCAGCAGCACATAAACATGTTCCTTTAATGGAGGCAAGCCCTAACGAAGCTGTAAAGAATAATGTCTTCGGAACACTTACATTGGTTAAAGCAGCGGATGAAAGCTCTGTTGATAAGTTTATAATGATATCCACAGATAAAGCAGTAAGGCCTACTAATATCATGGGAGCAACCAAAAGAATATGCGAAATGATTATTCAGGCATATGATAAAAAATCAAAAACAGATTTTGTGGCAGTCAGATTCGGTAATGTCTTAGGTTCTAACGGTTCGGTTATTCCCATTTTTAAGAAACAGATTGAAGAAGGCGGACCTGTGACAGTCACACATAAGGAAATCACAAGATATTTCATGACCATACCTGAAGCAGTATCTCTCGTCCTACAGGCTGGATACTATGCGAAAGGCGGGGAAATATTCATACTTGACATGGGGGAACCAGTAAAGATATATGACCTGGCCAAAAATATGATAAAGTTATCCGGTCGTACTCCTGATGTAGATATAAAAATAGAAGTAACCGGATTAAGGCCAGGAGAGAAGTTATATGAAGAGCTTCTTATGGACGAAGAAGGAATAGAAAAAACACAAAACGACTTGATATACATAGGTCATCCGATAAAGTTTGACGAAAAAATATTTTTTGAAAATTTAAAACAGCTTAAGAAAATGACTGAAGACGAAGTAACCTGTATGAAACTTCTCATAGCTAAAATGATTCCGACATATATCCCTGAAGGGACAGATATAACAGATGATAAAGAAGTTAAAGAATGCATGACACAGCTTTTTGCTCAGGATAATCAGGTTAAGTAGTTATACAAAGCTATAACTGAATATATAGAAAAGCAAACGGAGGTAAGTTTCATGAAGACAGACGACAAGATCCAAAAACTCGTCGATAGCTACGGGTCGTGGTTTAGCGAGGACAGCGGATTTAGCGCTGCAAAGATGACGAACAGGCATGCTCCCTATCCGCTGTTATTTTCACCCATAAAAATTAACAAGCTTACAATAAAGAACAGGCTTGTTATGGCACCAATGGGTAATATCAATATGGCGGAAGAAACAGGGCGGCCAAATGAAAAAATGATTGAATATTTCAGGGAACGGGCAAAAGGAGGAGTCGGACTTATAACCACAGGACTTATTCCGATAAGCTTTGGAGTGGATCATTCATTGATAGAACTGGATAAGCTCACATACTTTCCCAGGATAGACCGTTCAAGAACGGTGTATATGGGCTGGAGGAATTTAGCACATGCAGTTCATTCATATGGAGCACGGATATTTGTTCAACTGACACCTGGATTAGGAAGAGTAGGGAATCCCCAGTGCCTGACAAACCAGTTTAAATTTCCTGTATCAGCATCTTTTAATCCAAACTGGTATATGTCTGAAGTTCCTTGTATGCCGCTTACTGATGCAGCGTGCAGAAAGATAATTAAGAATGCCGGACAAGCCGCTGCTGATGCAAAGGCGTTCGGCCTTGACGGAGTGTATCTTCATGGCCATGAAGGTTATCTGCTTGAACAGATGACAAATCCTGCATTTAACAGAAGAAAACTTGGAAGATATGCCGACTGGCAGGCTTTCGGACTGGATATGATTCAAGAAATAAGAAGAAGAACAGATAATTCTTTTCCTATTATGTACAGGATAGATCTTTCCCTTGCTCTTAATGAGACATATGGGGATAAAATGGATATAAATGCACTCAGAAAATTTAAAAATGGCAGGACAGTTGAAATGACCCTGGACTACATGAAGAATCTGATATCCAAAGGCGTGGATATGTTTGATGTGGATTTAGGCTGTTATGATAACTGGTGGCTGCCACATCCGCCGGAAGGAATGCCTCCAGCATGCTTTGCTGATGTAGCAAAAATAGTAAAACAGTATTTTAATGAGAATAACATACTCTCAAATGCAGGTATTAAAGTTCCCGTGGTGGCTGTCGGTAAACTGGGATATCCTGATGTAGCTGAAGAAGTACTTATGCAGGACAAAGCTGATATGATTATGCTTGGCAGGCCATTGCTCGCAGATCCGTACTGGCCTAATAAAGCTAGAGCTGGAAAAACAGATGAAATAATTCCATGTATAGGATGTCAGGAAGGATGTATAAATGAGTTTGTAGAAGGCGGACATCCACAGTGTGCTGTCAATCCGAGAACGGCATTTGAGCATATGTATCCGAAAGAACCACAACCTGCACAAAAGGAAAAGAAAATAGCTGTAATAGGTTCAGGACCGGCAGGAGTAATGGCAGCAGTAACTGCAGCAAAAAGAGGGCATGATGTAACTATATATGAGAAACAGGCAGTTATTGGTGGAAGGCTTAATGCCGGAGGAAAGCCGAAAATTAAATTCGATATACAGAACTATCATGAATATCTTAAAAAGTTAATAGATGCAACCTCAAAAGAATACAAACTTAAGGTTTTTCTTAACACAGAAGCAACTGCAGAAATAATAAAAAAGCAGGGATTTGATACTGTAATTTATGCCGCAGGGACAAAGGATGTAGAACTGAAACTTCCCGGTTATGAGAAAGCAAATAAAATACAGGCAGTTGATGTGCTGGAGAAACCTGAACTCGTAGAGAAAAGCAGGAAAATTGTTGTTATAGGCGGAGGTGTTGTCGGATGTGAAACCGCATTCTATCTAAACAAGGAGCTTGGCAAGGAAGTGACAGTAATAGAGATGGAACCATATTTTATGAATCATGTATGTACTGCTAACAGAGCATACCTGATACACTATATGGAAAAAGCAGGAGTAAAGCTTCTTAACTGCACTAAACTTGTAAGTTATGAAATCGGAGGAATAAAGGTGTCTAGAAATATCTCCAAAACTGTTCCAGATCCTTACAAGACATGGAACCCTATACTGCCTCCAAATGTAGAAAATCCTCTTGCAAAGAAAATAAAAGAAGAGTATGAAGAGCAGTTTATTGAAGCGGATATGGTTGTGCAGGCTGCAGGCGGAAGATGCGATGAAGCAGGATATTATGCTTTGCAGAAAGAACTTCCAGCATGTGAAATGTACAACATTGGCGATTCATTTAAAGGCGGCAAGGTATTTGAAGCTACAAAAGCCGGTTATGCGTTAGGGCTTACAGTGTAAGGATAAGGAGGAGGAAATGGAGTATAAAATGTTTCTTACTGATGAAGAAAAAGCTATCCTAAATGGCGCAAAGGGAGAAGTAATGGCTAAGGTCATGAAATCTCTGGTTATGTATGGGGAAGTTTTTAATGCAAAAAAAATGGTAAAGATAAGCGCTCCAGCTCATTTTGTAACTAGTTTCGGAATCTCCATAATGAAAGCTGTTTTCGACATAATGGATGAGATAAACAACGCAGGAATTACCACAATAGATAAATTTACTGTAGATCCAAGGCCTTTAGATTATGAGAATGTCAAATGTAATCCTTTGGAAAAACTGGTTTTTGGCATAATGTATGGGAAGCAGGAGGATTATGAGGAGCAGCTAAGAAAAGCCGGACTAAAAGATTCGAATGCTTTCAGCTGCACCTGTTACATGAAAGAAGTTGGAAATATACCTAAAAAAGGAGATATTCTTTCATGGGCGGAATCATCAGCAGTCGTGTATGCTAATTCTGTTATAGGAGCAAGATGTAACAGGAACTCTGCATTAATTGAAATGTTCGGTGCGATACTGGGTAAAGTTCCGGAATTTGATCTTCTGACGAACGAAGGTCGTTTAGCTACATGGATTATTGAAGTTAGGACAAGCAAGAAACCTGAAGCTCAGGTACTGGGAAGCGCTATTGGCATGAAGGTTATGAGTGAAGTACCATACATTAAAGGGCTTGATAAATTCATAGGTAAAGAGCTTAATGAGCAAGCAAAGGACTATCTAAAAGATATGGGAGCTGCAACCGCTTCTAACGGGGCAGTTGGCCTTTATCATGTGGAGAACCTTACTCCAGAGGCTGTTGAACAGAAAGAAGAATTAATTAGGGAAAAGGCAAAAGTGTATGTAATAGACGACACAGAACTGGAAAAAGTCAAAAAGAGTTATCCTGTTATATGGAAAAAGCCAGATGCAAAACCTTCCAGATGTTTTATTGGATGTCCTCACCTGTCATATAACCAGCTGATAGAATGGACAGATAGGATAGGAAAAGAATTAGAAAAACAGGGCAGAAAAAAAGTGTCTTTAGAAACAGTATTTACATCTGCTCCTGATGTAGTAGAAAACTTCAAAAAGAACAAAGAGTATTATGACAGGTTAACAGGTTATGGCATAAAGATTTCATCTATATGCCCTCTTATGTATATGAATAATCCTATCTGTGCAAAAAGAGCCGTAGTAACAAACTCCAATAAACTAAGGACATACACAACAGCAAGATACTACACGGATGAGGAAATAACCAGTATTGCAGTGAGGGGGGATATTTCGAGATGAAAAGAGAATTTAAAGGGAGAACTGTTGTAGCAGGTTCGGTTCAAGCAAGTGCTGTGGTATCAAATAACGGAATGAATACTCTAGCGACATTCCAAAAAAGCATATTAGCAAGGAAAAAAACAGTTGTAGGGAGCGACCAGAATAATGCAGACTTATTCAAAAAAGAGATTACAGGAAAAGCATTATGCCTGCCAAGGACAATAGGTTCAACAACAGGAGGAATGGTCCTTCAAAGCGCAGCTGCTCTGGGACTGGCTCCAAAAGCTATGCTGTTCAGCGAGAGTATTGATTCAATAGGCGCAGCGGGAGTAATACTTGCTGACGTCTGGACTGTTAATAGAATTGTAACTGTTGACTGCCTTGGACAAGAATTTTTAGATTATGTTAAAGATGGTATGACTATTACGGTAAAGGAAGACGGAACAGTTCTTGTAGAGCAATAAAACAAGGATAATTAAGAAAAGTATTAAGAAGAACTATTACAGAAGGGGTATGCTAACGCATAACCCTTCTGTTTAATAACTTAATATAATTTGTGATGATAAAATCCGTTTCCCTATTTCTTATAGAACTGAGGAAGGTAATCCTTATTTATCTCCATCATCTCATCAACCATTTCCTTAATCTGGTCGAGTGTCAGTACTGCAGCTGTAAGAGGATCAAATGCGACTGCATGGAATACCTTTCTTGCATCTCCCTCAAGCGCTGCATCAACAGCCATTACTTCACAGCGGGCTGTCGTGTTTATAAGGGTTGCAAGCTGATCAGGCAGTTTTCCTATATGTATTGGCTCCAGAGAATTTTTTGATGCAAGAACAGGAACTTCAACACAGCAGTCATATGGCAGGTTATCTATAATACCGTAATTCATGACATTTCCATTAAATTTAAACAGGGTATTGTCTCCAAATACTGCATTAAAAATATATGTAGCGTACTCATGCCCGCGTTCCAGATTAATGTCTTCTTTTGCCAGCCATTCCTTAATAGAATCACGCCAGTTATCTTTTCGCTGCAGATAAGTATCAAGAATATAAGCATAATGGCCAGGATTCCAGTTTGTGCCGTCCATACAGTATTTTGCCAGTGCTTCTGGATTTTTCCTGTACCATGCAACATATTCACTGTTGTGGCCTGAGGATTCGGTTACATAATAATCCAGATGCTCGTACATATTATTTCTGACCAGTTCCTTTTTGTAAATTTCCGGATTCTTAAGCGCTTGTTTTATCAGAGGATAAGCATCGTTTCCATTCCATTTGTATTCAAGATAGAAAGCCTGATGATTAACTCCCGCGCACTTGTAGGTTACTTCATCAATGGGAGCGCCTATCCAGTTTGCAAGCATTTCAGCTGTACCTTGAACACTGTGACATAATCCGGTTATCATAAGATTAGGGAATTTTTTCTGCATAGCCCTGCATAACATGGCCATTGGGTTTGTGTAATTTAAGAATACCGCCTTCGGACAGTGTTTTTCGATGTCTCTGCAAATATCCAGCATTACTGGTATTGTTCTAAGTGCACGGAAAATGCCAGCTGGGCCTCTTGTATCACCAACATTAATGTCTACTCCATATTTTTTAGGAATAAGTATGTCATGTTTCCATACATCAACATCACCGGCAAGTATAGTACATAATACGCCATCGGCTCCTTTGAGGGCTTTGACCCTGTCTGTTGTTGCAGTAACTTTAGCCGGATATTTTCCTGCTTTAATAATCTTTTTGACAGCCTGATGAATATAATCCAGTCTTTCCGGATCTATATCCATAAGAACGATATGAGCATCACGAAACGCAGGGAAAGTAAGAAGGTCCTTAACCAGGTTACGTGTAAACCCGAAGCTGCCACCACCTATAAATGCAAATTTCTTCATGGGCGATCTCCTTAATTCAAATAATATTAATATTGTACCACTTTCAAGCCCATATGGCATAAAATATACTTTTCTTTTTAATATATAGGTGTATAATGAATTGAAAACTTTTGAGGTAAGCAAATGATAAGGGAAGACTTAAGAAATATAGCGATAATAGCACATGTAGACCACGGCAAAACCACATTGGTTGATGCCATGCTTAAGCAGTCTGGTGTATTCAGGAAGAACCAGATTGTGGCAGAAAGAATAATGGATTCTAATGATCTTGAAAGAGAAAAGGGTATAACTATTCTTGCTAAAAATGCATCAGTGAGATATAAAAATACAAAGATTAATATAATCGATACACCTGGTCATGCAGACTTTTCCGGAGAGGTAGAGCGAGTGCTTAAGATGGTCGACGGGGTGCTTTTATTAGTTGATGCATTTGAAGGACCAATGCCGCAGACGAGGTTCGTTCTTTCGAAAGCTCTGGAACTTAATCATAAAGTTATTATTGTAGTAAACAAAGTAGACAGGGAAGGTGCAGATATTGAGAAAACAGAAAATGATGTTCTGGAGCTTCTTATGGAATTGCAGGCTAATGATACGCAGCTGGATAGCCCATATGTTTTCTGTTCTGCAAAAGAAGGAATAGCTTCACTTAATTCAGGATTAAAAGGAACAGATTTATCTCCTTTGTTCGATACGATACTTAAGCATATAAATCCTCCAAAAGGAGATGATGACAAACCTTTACAGGTATTGATTTCATCTATTGACTATAATGACTATGTCGGGAGAATAGCGATTGGCAGAATAGAGAGAGGCCGTATTAAAGCTAATAGCGATGTAGCTGTAGTTAACTTTCATAATCCAAAGGAGCCATACAAAGCAAAAGTTACAAATATGTATGGATTTGAAGGAGTAAAAAGAGAGCCCATTGAAGACGCATATGTAGGAGATATAATTTCCTTTTCCGGAATACCGGATATATCAATTGGAGACACAATATGTGATTCTGAATTTATTGAAGCAATAGAATTTGCAAAAATTTCCTTACCTACAATAGAAATGACGTTCTCAGTTAATGACAGTCCTTTTGCAGGAAGAGAAGGAAAATTTGTAACATCAAGACATTTGAGAGAACGATTATTTAGAGAAACACTGAAGGATGTTTCATTAAAGGTAAAGGAAACGGAATTAGCAGAGGCTTTTATTGTTATGGGACGAGGTGAGATGCACCTTTCTATTCTGGTTGAGACAATGAAAAGAGAAGGATACGAATTTCAATTAAGCACCCCCAGAGTATTATACAGAGTAATAGAGGGAGTAAGACAGGAGCCCATAGAGCATGTATATATCGATGTACCTTCTGACTGCGTAGGTTCAGTATGCGAAAAAATGGGAAGAAGAAAAGGAGAGATGATTTGCATGAATCTCTCTGGTATAAGAATGAAAATGGAGTTTTTAGTTCCGGCACGTGGATTGTTCGGGTATAGAAACGAATTTCTAACAGATACTGCAGGGGAAGGCATAATGAATACCCTTTATGAAGGATATGCTCCTTATAAAGGTGAAATAGAGTACAGGAGCAATGGTTCTTTAATAGCTTTTGAAACAGGTACTGCAGTTACTTACGGGCTTTATAATGCACAGGAGAGAGGAGTTCTGTTTATAAATCCCGGAGAGGAAGTGTATGCCGGGATGGTTGTCGGAGAGACGCCTAAAGATGAAGACATCACAGTAAATATATGCAAAAAGAAGCATGTTACAAATATGAGGGCATCTGGAAGTGATGAAGCTCTCAGATTATCCCCTCCGAAAAAGATGAGCCTTGAGCAGGCAATGGAATATATTAAAGATGATGAGCTGTTGGAAATTACTCCTGTCAGCATGCGTATAAGGAAAAAGATACTGGATCCTGTAATACGTATGAGATCAAGGCTTAAAGATAAGCAGTAGGTTAATCTGTTCTTTTTATATAGTAGTAATCATAATCGCGGCCAAGAATATCATGACAAATCTTCAAGGATGCCTGTAAATCCTGGAAGATTTTTTCATTTATAATCGAACTTGAGCCAAATTCATATTCATTTAAAGCATCATGTGTTGGAAGTACATAAAATCTTGAGCCTCCCCATTCTGGGGTAAGCATGTATAAAGGAACATAATCATATCCCTTAATTGTGGTTATATTAGTTTCAAGATCCTTTTCGATATACAGATTTAAGATTACTGAAGTCAGCGTATAGTGAGTCCTCGTTATATTCGACATGAAATTGCCCAATGCATAACATACGAAAACCTCTTTTTCTTCACCTTCTAAGGTCTGTATTGTCTGCATACCCATAGGCTGTATGACATGAGCGTGATTCCCAATCAATATATCCACACCGTTTTCAAAAAGGAACTGTGCAGCTTCTCTCTGTTTTTCATTTTCTGATGTTACATACTCAGTTCCCCAGTGTATTAATGCTATTATCAGGTCAGTATTCAGCGACCTTGCATATCCCAGGTCAGAGGATATCTGTTCTTTATTCAAAACTGAATAAGGACCTAGATAATCTTCATAAAGAAGATTGACACTGAATTCCTTTCCAGCTGGTATCCTTATTACATTAGTTCCATATGAGTAATTTACGATTGCCATGCTTATACCATTAACTTCTTTTACAAGGACTCCATTAGAAGCATCACGTTCTTCCTGTGTAGCATATGTACCGACTTGTTCCAACCCTGCAGCCTTTACGTGCTCTATAGTGGAAACAAGTCCTTTGAATCCTTTATCCAGACAGTGATTGTTAGCAGTGCTGACAATGTCTACTCCGATATCCTTAAGGTTTTTCGCCAGAGCAGGAGGCGTATTGAAAACAGGGTATCCAGTATATTCACCTTCAGCCATTGAAGTTTCAAGATTAGCTATAAGAAGATCATTAGTTTTAGTAAAATTCTTTACACGGCTTAATGAGTTGGAATAGTCATATTCACCAGTTTCAGCATTATACGCATCCAGAATCTGCGTGTAATGGCTCATTACATCACCAATAGCTGTCAGCTTCATGGTAGCGATTTTTACAGGTTCATTAACTGGTGAGGGTTCACTTGATTGAGATGGTTCAGTAGTAGATGTTGCAGTTTCAGTTTCCAAAGGAGAAGCTGACTCGATGGCGGAATGTGCAGGTTCAAAAGATGGTGTTGCTATTGGAGCACATGAAGACAGAATAATTGCAATAAACATTACTGATATAGTTAAAAGTATATTCTTTTTCAATATTACACCTCGTCTTCCATCACATTGTATGCTTAATCAACCTAATCGGCATAGTTAAAAGTATAATTGTTTAGCACATAACTGTAAAGCCTGCAAATAATTGCTGCTGCTTCTGAACGGTATAAATTTTCATTCGGTGCAATCGTGTTGTCAGGATAACCGTTAAGCACCTTCATGTGCGAAAAGTAAGATATTGCATCATATGCCCAGAAAG
>Ga0123335_1001302_pt1 | contig 40874 bp, 43 predicted proteins | sample BiotimSIPDNA_2_FD_89707 | JGI IMG/M metagenome (GOLD analysis project Ga0123335, IMG submission 89707) | Anaerobic biogas reactor microbial communites from Washington, USA - Biogas_R2 time_0 SIP DNA | ecosystem: Engineered > Bioreactor > Anaerobic > Unclassified | place: Washington, USA...
ATTTTGTAATTTTTCCTATTCCGTTTCTTCCTTCCTGAAGTCCTTTCAGAAATTCATCAGCTGTATTACCAATTGGACAAACCGTCCCTATACCTGTTACAACTACTCTTCTTCTACTCATAATTTTTTCCAGAATGATTTATAAACAAATAAAAAGATGCCGCCTAAAAGCGGCATTATTTAATATTAACCAACTTTTTCTGTAAGATATTTTACGGCATCGCCAACTGTTGTTATTTTTTCAGCGTCTTCATCCGGAATTGAAATATTGAATTCAGATTCGAATCCCATAACCAATTCAACGATATCTAAAGAATCTGCACCAAGATCATTTGTAAAAGATGCTTCTGGTGTAATCTGAGATTCTTCAACACCAAGTTTATCAATAACAATCTCTTTTACTTTAGCTGCAATATCCATTTTTCGATACTCCCTAAGTTTGTTTGAATATTAGTTAATTAAAATCACATTACCATACCGCCGTCAACGGCAATTACCTGTCCGGTAATATAGTCAGCCGAATCGCTGACAAGAAAACTTACAACTTTCGCAATATCCTCAGATTTCCCGAAACGTGCAAGCGGAATCGTCTTTAACATTGCATCTTTTTGCTGATCGTTCAGTTTACCGGTCATATCTGTTTCAATAAAACCGGGACAAACAGCATTTACGGTTATATTTCGTGAAGCAAGCTCTTTTGCATTCGATTTTGTCATTCCAATCACTCCGGCTTTTGAAGCAACATAATTTGCCTGTCCTGGGTTTCCAGTTATTGCAACAACAGAAGAAATATTTATTATTCGCCCATATCTTTGCTTAATCATTGGTCTTAATACAGCTTTTGTATAATTAAATACACTTTTTAAGTTTGCATCAATGACAGAATCAAAATCATTTTCACTCATCATAAACAGTGGGTTATCTTTTGTAATCCCTGCATTATTAACTAAAATATCAACTCTTCCGAATTTCTCGAGTATATTTTTCATCGTTTCCTGAGTAGTTTCAAAAGATGAAGCATCTGCTTTAATTCCAAATCCTTCAACTCCTAATTCTGATAAATCATTTTCAACAGCTTTTGCTGCTTCTTCGTTGCTATTATATGTGAAAACAACATCACATCCTTTCGATGCCAATTCAAGCACAATTCCCTTTCCTATACCGCGTGAACCGCCTGTTACAACAGCTTTTTTTCCTTTAAGATTCAATTTAACTCTCCTCTTCTTAAGCGAAATTTTCCAATTCCGAAAATTTATCAATTCCCGATACTTTAACATCAGGATTAATTCTTTTTATAAGACCCTGTAAAACTTTTCCGGGACCTATCTCAATAAAATTATCTGCCCCGTCATTAATCATATTTATTATCGTTTCTTCCCATCTTACGGGAGCTGTAACCTGCTCGAAAAGTAATCTTTTAATTTCATTTTTGTCTGTTACAGGTTTGGCTGTTACATTTGCATATACTGGTATTTCGGCATTATTTATTTGAGTTTCATCCAATTTTACTTTAAGAGAATCCTTTGCGCTTTGCATTAATGGAGAATGAAAGGCTCCGCTTACAATAAGTTCTTTCACCATCCGCGCACCCTTAGTTTTGCAGATTTCCATAGCACGCTGCACTCCCAAAACGGATCCTGAAATTACAATTTGTCCGGGAGAGTTATAATTTGCTCCCTGTACAATTCCTGATTCTGAAGCTAGTGTGCAAATTTCTTCAATTTGTTGGGAAGTAAGTCCTAAAACTGCTGCCATAGTACCCGGATTATCAATTCCGGCTTGCAGCATTGCTTGTCCCCTGAATCTTACAAGTTTTATAGCATCTGCAAATTTCATTGCCCCGGAAGCAACTAAAGCTGAATATTCTCCCAACGAATGACCTGCAGTCATATCCGGTTTATAATTTTTAATAAGCGATGTTAATACTACGCTGTGAAGAAATATTGCCGGCTGAGTTATATCGGTCTGTTTCAACGAATCAATTGGACCTTCAAACATAACTTCCGATAATTTAAACTTTATTGATTCCTCGGCTTCTTTAACAATATCTTTAGCTATTTGGGATTTTTCAAATATATCTTTAGCCATTCCAACATATTGCGCTCCCTGTCCGGGAAATATAAATACAGTTTTTCTCATTAGTCCATACTCCATACAATGTAAGCTGCACCCCAGGTATATCCGCCACCGAAAGCAGCAAGAACAAGTTTATCACCTTTTTTAATTTTACCTTTTCTGTAATACTCAACAAGACACAAAGGTATGGTTGCTGCGGTAGTGTTTCCGTATTTATGAATGTTTATTGTAACCTGATCTTTACTGATTCCCATCCGTTGTGCAGTAGCTTCAATTATTCTTAAATTTGCCTGGTGAGGAACAAGAAAAGCTATGTCTTCGGACTTTAGATTATTTTTCTTCATAATTTCAACTGAAACATCAGCCATTCCCTTAACTGCTACTTTAAAAACAGCTTTTCCGTCTTGAAACATATAATGCATTTTTTTATCCACCGTTTCGTGGCTTGCCGGATAAAGGCTTCCACCTGCTTTCACATGCAGAGCTTCCATTCCGGATCCGTCAATGTGTAATATAGAATCTTGAAATCCGAAAGAAAAATCTTTAGATGGTTCAAGTAAAACAGCAGCTGCACCATCTCCGAAAAGAATGCAAGTATTTCTATCAGTATAATCCACTATTGCGCTCATTTTATCGGCGCCAACAACAATAACCTTTTTATAACGCCCGCTTTCAATAAGACTTGACCCTGTCTGCAAAGCAAATAAAAAACCGGAACAAGCGGCAGAAAGATCAAAACCCCAGGCATTATTTAACCCTGTTTTATGCTGAACTAATGCTGCAGTATTTGGGAAAATCATATCGGGAGTAATAGTTGCAATAATAATTGCATCTATTTCCAAAGGATCGGTATTGGATGTTTTTAGTAAATCTTTTACAGCTTCAGCTGCTAAATCGCTTGTTGCTCCATTTTCCAAAAATCTTCTTTCTTTAATTCCTGTTCTTGTTGTAATCCATTCATCATTTGTTTCAACAAGTCCTTCAAAATATTTGTTATCCAAAACTTTTTCCGGGACATACATTCCAACACCGGTAATAACAGCACTATATAATCTTTTATTTTCTTCCATATCTTTCTAAAGATTCCTCAAATTTTCTTAATATTTCTTTATGATGCATTTCTTTTGCACGTAAAATCATATTTTTTATTGCTAAAACAGAACTTGAACCATGTCCTATTATACTTATTCCATTCACTCCAAGCAAAGGAACACCGCCATGCGATTCAGCATCCATATCGGATAAAGCACCTTTTAACGAACTTTTAAACATTAAAAGTTTAAGTTTACGTATAATACTCTTTTCGGCATAATTTTTCAATTTGTATTTAAGAAGCGACAGAACTCCTTCGGCAAATTTAAGAAGAATATTCCCAACAAATCCATCGCAAATTACAATATTTACGGTTCCTTTAAGTATATCTTTTCCTTCCACATTTCCGTAAAAGTTCAATCCGCTATCCTTCAGTAATTTAAAAGCTGCTAAAGACATTTCATTACCTTTTACATCTTCTGAACCAACACTTAATATACCTATAGAAGGATTGCTTATTCCATAAATTTCTTTAGCGTAAATAGTTCCAAGAATTGCATATTCTAATAAATGCTGAGGTTTTGAATCAACACTGGCTCCCACATCAAGCAGTAGAGTAAATCCTTTTTCGGACGGCATAGGTGCGCCGATGGTTGGTCTTCCCACACCATTAATTCTTCCTATAAGTAAAGTTGAAGCTGCCATCATAGCGCCTGTATTTCCAGCGCTTACAAAAGCATCCGCCTTGCCGTTTTTTACCATTTTTGCACCAATAACAATAGAAGATTCCGGCTTTGCTTTTAATGCAACTGTAGGAATATCTTCCATCTCTATCACCTGAGGACAATCAATTATCCTATCTACGGGAAATGAAGCTGAATTTTTCTTTAATACTTCAAGGATTTTTTCTTTAATGCCAAGAAGATATATTTCGATTGCAGAATCTCCCTGCTGTGCAACAACTGCACCCATAACAGCATTATCGGGTGCAAAGTCCCCGCCCATTGCATCAACTGCAATGCGGCAGGAAGATTTTACAGAATTTTCACTCATATTTGTATAAATTATGACTCGGGTATGAAAATTGATTTGCCGGCATAATATCCGCAACTTGGGCAAGCGCGGTGGCTTAATTTCATTTCACCGCAATTAGAACAAGTTGATAAAGCAGGAGCTGATGCTTTATAATGTGTTCTTCTTTTATCGCGTCTGCTTTTAGACCATTTTCTTTTAGGATTTGGCATTTTATTACCTGTTTAATTATTATTTAATTTTCCTTTTAATTTTTGCAAAGGTTCCCAAACTGGATTATTAATAGATTCTTCGCACCCGCATTTTTTTAAATTCAGATTAGCACCGCATTTTGCGCATAATCCTTTGCACTCGGGTTTGCAGACTTTTTTCATGGGAACGTTTAAAACAAAATATTCTTTTACATCATTTGAAATATTTATTTTATCCTGTTCGGGCGAAAGATATATAACATTTATATCTTCATTTTGCACGTCTTCACTGTTAAAAAGACAAACCAATTGAAATTCGGTGCTTATTTCCGAAATAAATTCTTCGTTACACCTGTCGCATTCATATTTTACCTGAGAACTTCCGTTGATATTCAGAACTATCTGGTAAATTGATTTATCCATTTTACAATTTACTTTTACTTTACCAAAGAACGGCTCTTCCAAACCAATTTCAGTACAATTCTCTGTAAATTCAATGTTATGAACACCAGCAGAATAATCAGTGTGTTTAATAATCATACAATACTCGCGAAACACAGACACGAAATATAAATATCACAATTTTCATAAGCAAGAAAAGTTTATTTATATATTTTTAAGTCTGTTTATTAAATAATTATATTTTATGTTTAGTTAATTAAAAAAAATCATTTAAGGTAATTTTTCTTGAAGCGTATATTAATATTAGCAAGATGGGAATTCAACAGCAAAATTAAGACTAGATCTTTTTTTATTTATACAATTCTGTTTCCTGTCATTGTTATTATGATTGGAATGATTCCTTCGAAATTATTAAGTGAAAATAAAAACAAACAAAAAATAGGCATGGTTTTTTTTAATGATGGGTTAAAAAATATTGTTAAAGAAGAAATAAATAAACAAAACCTGGAATCTAAATTCAGTTTTATTGATTATTCCGATAGAAATATTCCTAATAATATTATTTTAATCGAAACAGATGTTTTGCTTACAAAAAATGAAATTGATTTTCTTTTAATTGCTGATGTAAAATACGGCAAACCGGATTTCGAATTGAGATGCCTGAAAGAATTAAACAATTTCAATTTTTCAGAAATTCAAAGTATGGTTTACGAAGCTTCTTTTCTATTTATATCACAAACAAATAATTCTGTCATTTTCCCAAACAAATTAAAAGTTACACAATTAACATCAAAAAAGATGGGAGATTTTTTAGATTCGTTTTACACTGCCTATTTTTTTATAATGATACTTGCCATTACAATAATTTATTCCGGCGGAAGTTTTATAAGAAGTCTGGTTGAAGAAAAAAACAGCAGAATAATAGAAATGATTTTGTCGAGCGTAAAAACGAAAGATATTCTTTTCGGCAAAATACTCGGTTTGGGAATTCTTTCACTTTTACAGCTTGCAATATGGATTATTATTTTCAGCATATTCTATCCCGAAAGAATTATTGATGCAGTTACCGGAAGTTTTTTTTGTTTCCAGATTTTGTATTTCTTGCTCGGTTATTTTCTTTATCTATCTATATTTATTGGATGCGGAGCTTTTGTAAATACAGAACAAGGCGCCCAGCAGCTGGCAGGTTATTTAAGTCTTTTCCTATTAATGCCTATAATAATTTCTGTTGTAATAGTTCAATCTCCCAATTCGTTAATTACACAAATACTTACTTATTTTCCGCTTACTACTGCACCGATTATGCTTTTAAAAATTGTTTTTTACAATCCGCCGGCATTCGAAATATTTATTACTTATACCCTGCTTCTTTTATCAATATTATTCGGAATTAAATTTTCTGCCCATATTTTTAGAATATCTATGCTTATCGATAAAAACAAATTTTCTTGGAAAAAAATTCTGTCAGTTTCTAATCTGAAGAGGTCTGAATAATGCTTTTAATGTCGTTTCTTGCAGCTTTTATTCCAATGATAAGTTATATGGTTTTGCTATGGTATTTGGATAAATACGAAAAAGAACCTTTGCTTTTAGTAATATATCACTTTTTATGGGGCGCAGCCGGAGCAATTATTTTTTCGGTAATCGGGGTAGCTTTTTTGCAAGCGATTTTGGTTATCCTGAATGTCAATCAGGCAGTAACCGAATTTATTTCGACAGTAATTTTTGCTCCTTTTGTTGAAGAATTAACGAAGGCCGCCTTTTTAATTTTTACTTTCCGGAATAAACATTTTGACAATATAACCGACGGACTGGTTTATGGCGGAGCTGTTGGTCTTGGTTTTGGAATGACAGAAAATTTTATGTATTTCGTTGGTTTCGGTACAACATTGGAATTATGGATTCAGCTTGTTGTTATACGGAGTATATTTTCTGCAGTTTTGCATTGCATTGCCACTGCAACCTTCGGTGCTTTTTTAACTTCAGCTAAGTTTCAATCGGGCTGGAAAAAATCATCAACAATTATTATAGGTTTATTTTTAGCTGTTTTTGTCCATTTCCTTTGGAATCTGCTTGTAAGTAACAGTTACACTTCTTTTATCGGTTTCTTTATGATGGTTATAATTATTGCGTCTTTTTTTGCAGTATTCAAATACAGCTTAAAAAAGGAATTTGAAATTATAAGGAATGAATTAAATGAGGAAGTCCAATTTGGTATAATTCCGCAAGCGCACATTTCTCTATTTAAGGGTAATAAATTTTCTTCACCGGTAATCGGAATTAATTCCCCGGAAAAAAAATATATTAAAAATCTTGTGAAGCTTGCTTTTCGCAAATCGCAGTATAAATCCTGTTCAGCAAAACAAAAAGCATTTCTTGAAGAAGAAATTATGCGATATCGTAAACTTATTTCAGAAAATTTATCTTAATTTTTATGCTGAAAACTGAAAATACAATCGGAATAATCGGCGGAACTTTCGACCCGATCCACAACGGACACTTAATTACTGCCCGTAAAGTTCTTGAAATCAGAAATCTGCAAAAAATTTTATTTATTCCCTGCTACATTTCGCCTCACAAAACCGGATTAATAAATTCAAACTCTGCTCACAGAACAGAAATGTTAAAAGCTGCCATTAAGGATTTCGATTATTTTGGCTTTTCGGATTACGAACTTCAAAAAGGCGGAATTTCGTACACAATTGAAACAATTAAATATTTGAGAAATATTTACCAAAATATCGAACTTATAATAGGATACGATAATTATGCTTGTTTCGATAATTGGCACAAACCCGAAGAAATTTTATCGCTTGCAAAAGTAATAGTAATGAAGCGTATTACTGAAAAAGAATACATTATAAAACATCATTTCGAAAAGAATGTGATTTTTGCAGATACTCCGAATATCGAAATATCGGCAACAGAAATAAGGAACAGAATTAAAAAAGGTCTCCCCATTGATTTTCTTGTACCCGATGATGTAATAAAATACATCTCCAAACATAAATTATACCGAGATTAATCGATGAAATTTTTCCTTTTCTTTCTCCTTTTTTCCATTCAAAGCTACCCGCAAAAAAAAGCAACTTTTTCGGAGGGCATTTATTTAATTTCAAACTATATAGCAGCTTCGGATTTTGACAAAATCACAACTTTAAGCGAATCATTATCAGTTGTCGATTCAATATTTCTTTTTGCATTAAAAACTTTTGATTACGATTATTCCGAAACACTATTTTGTCTTTCATTTGCAACTCTGCCCTATAATTCTATACCGATGGAATCGTCTTTACTTAACATTAAAATCCCTGTTTATCTTCCCTCGCCCGACGATTCAACATTTAACTTGCGGTTAAATAAACTTCCTAAATATTTCTTTCCCGATTCTCCTTCGGGCAAATTCGGTGATAAAGATAAAATTGCTCATTTTTTTGGGAATGCTTTTCTCGCTTACAACGGCTCATTTTTAAATTTATCGAAATTTGCAAGCATTTTTGTTGAAATGTTCGAAACAGCATTTAAAATTGACGGATCGATGGATATAAGAGATTTAAGAACAAATTCTTTGGGAGAAATGTTTGGAGATTGTTTAATCCACAATAAAAATTTATTTCCTTCAGATATTTTAAAATTATATTCATTATTTTTTGGCAACAGTTTAATAAACATTAAGTGATTATGAAATCTATTCTGATAATTGATGATGAACTTGAAATTGGCGAAAGCTTGAAAATGATTCTCGAATACGAGGATTATTATGTGGAATATTGCAGCGATTCGCAAACAGGACTTGATAAAATCGCTACTTACAGTTATGATCTGCTTCTGCTTGATATTCAGATGCCTGGATTAAACGGTTTTGAGGTTTTGAATATGTTACGCGAAAAAAAGATTGAACTGAATGTAATTATGATTTCAGCCTTTAATAGCATCGAAAATGCAATAAAAGCTACAAAACTTGGTGCATTCGATTTTATTGAAAAACCGATTGACAGAGAAAAACTTTTAATAAGTGTGCGCAATGCTATTGAAAAATCATCCTTAATTAAAGAGAACCGGACGTTAAAAAAATCGGCTGAATCAAAAGATATAATCATTGGCAAAAGCAAAGCTATTAAATCTATTTTAGAAACTGTTGACAGAGTTGCCAAAACCGAAGCGCGTGTTTTAATTACTGGAGAAAACGGAACCGGAAAGGAACTTATTGCACGCGCAATCCACAAAGCAAGTAACAGAGCGAACAAGGAAATTATTGAAGTAAACTGCGCTGCAATACCTAACGAGCTTATAGAATCCGAACTTTTCGGACACGAAAAAGGCTCTTTTACCGGTGCAGTCCAGCAAAGGATAGGAAAGTTTGAGCAAGCCGACGGCGGCACTCTTTTTCTTGATGAAATCGGTGATATGAGCCAACAGGCGCAGGCAAAAGTTTTAAGAGCAATTGAAGACGGAAAAATTGAAAGAGTTGGGGGAACTAATAAAATTTCGGTTGATGTTAGAATTGTTGCCGCAACAAATAAAGACCTGAAAGAGGAAATTAAAAACGGCAATTTCCGCGAAGATCTTTATCACAGATTAAATGTAATCCCAATTATTATTCCCCCTTTGCGCGAAAGAAAAGAAGATATTCCTGAACTTATAAATCATTTCATTTCCGATATCTGCACAAAAAACAATATTCCGTCAAAAGAAATCGGGAACGATGCTTTACTTACGCTTCAAAAATTCAGCTGGACTGGAAACATCCGGGAGCTTAAAAATTTTACCGAACGGCTTTTAATAATGATACCCGGGAATAAAATAACGGAAGATGATATTTATAAATTGATGCCTCCATTGGAAGGGAAAATTGATGATATTCTTAATGTTTCAAACTCATTTCAGGAATTTAAAGAAAAGGCAGAGCGCGTTTTTATAAAAAAACAGCTTGAATTAAATGATTGGAACATAAGCAAAACTGCCGATATTCTTGAAATCCAGCGCAGCCATTTATACAGCAAAATGAAAAAATACGATATAGAGAAAGGAAAAGACTGATGGGAAACACTATTTTCAGTAAAATTATATCTAAAGAAATCCCTGCAGATATTGTTTTTGAAACAGAAAATGTTCTTGCTTTCAGGGATATTAAGCCTCAGGCTCCTGTTCATATTCTTATTATTCCTAAAAAAGAAATCCCGACTATCCGTGAAATAAACGGAAAAACGGATGCAGTTCTTTTAGGTGAAATGATTGATGCCGCCAATGAAATTGCTAAAAAAGAAAATATTTCGGAAGATGGATTCAGGCTGGTTTTTAATTGCGGGAATAACGGCGGACAGGAAGTATATCATATTCATATGCATCTTCTTGGCGGACGCAAATTTAATTGGCCTCCCGGCTGATATTATTTTAAATGCTTCAGAGCTTTATCCGAAATATCAGATCGGAACTGCATTCCTTCGAAATTAATATTTTTAATAGCTTCGTAAGCCATTATTTTACATTTTGGGATATTATTTTCATCACATACTGCGGTAATCCCTAAAACTCTTCCGCCGCTTGTAACAATTTTATCCCCTTCCGATTTTGTTCCTGCCTGAAATACAATTATATTGTTTAATTTTTTCTCAAGGCCTGTAATTTCATAGCCTTTTTTATATAAATCCGGATATCCTGCAGAGGCGGCAACAACACAAACTGCTGATTTGTTTTCGTATTTGTATTGGGATTTATCTAATTTCCCTTCGGCAGCAGATATAAGAAGTTTAAGAAAATCGCCTTGTAATATTGGAAGAACTACCTGTGCTTCGGGATCGCCGAACCGGCAGTTAAATTCAACTACTTTAGGTCCTTCGGTTGTTATCATTAAACCGCAATAAAGGCAGCCGGAAAATTTACATCCCTCTGCTTCCATAGCTTTTAATGTAGGCAATATAACAGTATCGTTTATCTCTTTCTGAAGCTCTTCGGTAATTACAGGAGCAGGCGCATAAGAACCCATTCCGCCAGTATTTTTTCCTTCATCATTATCATAAATTCTTTTATGATCCTGAGCTGCGGGAAGAGTAATAAAATCATTTCCGTCAGTTATTGCAAAAACAGAGGCTTCTTCACCCTGCATAAATTCTTCAATTACAATTTTTTCGCCTGCATCTCCAAATGCGTTTTCTTCAAAAATAAGTTTTAATCCATTTACTGCTTCCTTAAAATTATTGCAGATTAAAACACCTTTGCCGGCTGCAAGTCCATAAGCCTTCAATACCAGCGGGAATTTCGAGTTTCTTATATATTCTTCGGCTTTTGCTTTTTCTTCTCTTTTAAAAACCTCAAAAGCTGCAGTCGGGATTTTATATTTTTTCATCAAATTTTTAGAAAAAACTTTATCTCCTTCAATTTGTGAAGCTTTTGCAGACGGACCAAATACTTTAAATCCGTTTTCAAGCAAAAAATCCGATAATCCATCAACAAGCGGCTGTTCCGGTCCTATTACAACCAAATCTATATTTTTATCTTTACAAAAAGAGAGTATTATATCTTTATCTGTTTTTAGATTTACATTTTCGCCACAAGAAGCAGTTCCGGGATTCCCGGGAATTATATATAATTTTTTAAGACTTTTGCTTTCTGATAATTTATAAGCAATAGCGTGTTCTCTTCCGCCGTTTCCAATCAATAAAACATTCATACAATTTCCTTAATAAAAAACTGAAATTCTTTTGTTAATATTTCAGTCAGATTTTTCCTTTCGTGCTTAATCATAAAATCTTCGTTCGCTTTCGGCAAATTATTATTCCTAAAATCTTCGTGAAGTTTTACTATTGCATTTTGTATTTCGCTTATGTTATCGGGTTCGGCAATATACGAGGCTCCGTATTCTTGTGCAGCAACTTTTGCTGCTCCGTCGGGAACACAAGTTATTACAGGTTTGCCCGACCCGAAATATTCAAACATTTTTCCAACTGTTACGGCATCGGCATTTTTTACTTTGCTAATCATCAGCCATAAAGCATCACTCGAAACAATTCTGCGTACAGCTTCTTTATGTGTAAGATACCCGAATTCCTTAACATTTTCCTGAAGTTTTAATTCCCGCACTAAAGCTTTATTCTTTTTATTTAACGCACCTACAAAATTTAATTCAATGTTTTGAGTAATATCAGGTCGTTCAATAGATAATTCCTTAAATGCTTTAAGAAAATATCTAGGAGTAATTTTATCTGCAAATAAACCTGTATAAGTTATTGATAATTTATCATTTACCTTAGGATATTTGTTGTTTTCCTGATAGTCGGGACTATCAAAACCATGCGGAATTATAAGAACATCTTCAAACCTGAGAAATTTAAAGTTGGTAAGAAGCATTTCTTTTATTCGTCTGTTTACGACTATTACTCTTTCAGCTGCTCTTAAGCAATTGTATTCGTTTCTTTTCTGCTTGACAAAATGATATAAAGTTGGATAAATATTATATTGGTTTCCGTACCACAAAGATCTGTAGTCAACAAACAAGGGTATATCGAATTCCCTCTTCAGGGCAGCACCTATTTCAAAAACCGAGAAAGGCGGAGCCGGAATAAAAATTATATCAAATTTTTCTTTTGCTAAAATCTCTTTTGCTTTTTCATAAGCTTTTTTTGCCCAATGTTTTTTTTCATCAGGAACATAGAAAGAATTGAAATACTTTTTAACTTTACTTGCATTAACCTTATGAGACATACTTATTGTCTGTTCGGATAATTCGTTAATGTTCTTTGGCAAAGGATTTGTTCTTATAATTCTGATTCCGGATTCCTGGGCTTCATTCATTAACGATAAATCAATAGCATTAAGCTCTTTTGTTCCTGTAGTAATAACTGTAGGTTCCCAATTATACAAAGGCATATATTCTGCGAACCTTAAAGTACGCTGTACACCGGCAAGTCCCATTGGAGGGAAATAATATGCAATTATTAAGACTTTAAACATTGTAAAGGTCTGTTTTATCTTTGATGATAATTTGGCGATTCTTTTGTAATAATCACATCATGCGGATGGCTTTCGCGAAGTCCTGCATTTGTAATTTTTACAAATCTTGCCTTTGTCTTCATCTGTTCAATAGTCTTTACGCCGCAATACCCCATTGCAGAACGCAAACCTCCGATAAATTGATATATTGTATCGGAAAGAGGTCCTTTATAAGGGACTCTTCCTTCAACTCCTTCTGGTACCAGCTTTTTGATATCATCTTCAGCATCTTGAAAATAACGGTCTTTACTTCCCTGCTGCATAGCTCCTATCGAACCCATTCCTCTGTAAACCTTAAAGCTTCTGCCTTCGTATAAAACTTTTTCACCGGGTGTTTCATCAACACCAGCCAACATTCCACCAATCATTACTGTATCGGCTCCGGCTGCAATTGCTTTTGCAACATCTCCGGTTTGTTTTATACCTCCGTCTGCAATAACCGGTATTTTTTTACCTTTCAGAGCTTCTGCAACCTCCATAACAGCGCTGATTTGAGGCATCCCTACACCGGCAATTATTCTTGTTGTACAAATTGAGCCGGCGCCTATTCCTACTTTTACTGCATCTACCCCGCATTCAACCAATGCTAAGGCAGCTTCTTTTGTAACTATATTTCCGGCAATTAAATTTATATTTTTAAAGTTTTTCCTAATATTTTTAACAGCTTTTAAAACTCCATCCGAATGTCCGTGAGCTGTATCAACAACAATCACATCAACTTGAACGCTTACAAGCGCGCTCACTCTTTCAAGAATATCTCTTGTAACACCAACACCTGCTCCAACTCTTAATCTTCCGATTTCATCTTTACATGCATTCGGGAACTTCTTCTTTTTCGAAATATCCTTAAAAGTAATTAATCCTTTAAGAATGTTGTTTTTATCTACAACAGGTAATTTTTCTATACGATGTTTTTGTAATATACTTTCGGCTTGTTCTAACGTTGTTCCTTGAGGAGCAGTTATAAGATTTTTACAAGTCATTATTTCTTTCACTGGAAGATCAAGATTTAATTCAAAACGTAAATCTCTGTTTGTGAGAATTCCAATCAGCTTATTTTTTTCATCAACAATCGGGATACCAGATATTCTATATTTGCTCATTACGTTCAGAGCACATCCAATAGTTTTATCTTGGGTAAGAGTAATAGGATTATGAATCATTCCGCTTTCGGATCTTTTAACTTTATCAACTTCATCGGCTTGGGCATCTATAGACATATTTTTATGAATAATACCAATACCTCCCTGCCCCGCCATAGAAATTGCCATTTCCGATTCAGTAACTGTATCCATTGCTGCCGAAAGAAGAGGGACATTAAGTTTTATATCCCTGGTAAGATACGAAGTGATATCTGTTTCGCGCGGGAGTACCGAAGATTTTGCCGGAACAAGAAGAAGATCATCAAATGTTAATCCATCGCCAATTATTTTATTTTTCATTGCAATCTCCTTTAGTATCATTTTATTTCATTTGAGATCTTATTAAACCAAATGCTTTGCTGAAGAATTTCCAAATTCAAAAAAAATTAAGATATAAATTAACAAAATCTATTTAATTTAATCAATTACATCAATTCTTATTCTTCTTTTTTATTTACTACAGAAACCGCTGTTTTGTAACTTAATTCCATACTGAACCCTTTGCCCAAAAGAAAATTGTAAATTTTGTGCATTTTAACTTTTTCTTGCAGAGGTTTGCTTTTAAGCATTTTTATTTTTTTTTGCGCCAAATTTATTGCAGTTATTTCAAAATCTTCTTCTTTCAGTATAGTTCTAAATAACCTTTCAATTATTTTAAGTTCAATTCCTTTTTTAATTAGCTGACTTTTAATCTTTAACTGTCCGGTTTTTGACTGTCGTATTTTACTTTCCAGAAATTTTTCGGCGAATATTTCATCATTAATGTAGTTCTTTTCTTCAAGGTAATTAAGGACTCTCAGTATTACCGGTTCTTCATATTCTTTTTTCTTCAGTTTATCTGTTAATTCTTTTTTTGTATAATTTCTTAAGGAGAGCAAGCGGAATGCATAATTACTTGCAGTTAAAAACCTGCTTTCATTGTTTAATTTATCAAAAAGCTCATCAGGTAAATTAAGTCCTTTATAAAGGTTGTATTCTATTATTGAATTTTCATTTAAAATTAAAAAAGTATCATCGTCAAAAGAAATTCTGATTTTGTTCTTTATTCGGATGATACTTTTAATAAGCATTATTTGACCGGTTTTTCTTCTTCTTCAGAAATACCTATAGCTTTCTTAACTTCTTTTTCTAATTTTTCAAACAAAGTTTTATCTTCTGCTATTTTCTGTTTAAACTGCTCGCGGCCTTGAAACCTATCGTCTCCATATGTAAACCAAGCTCCGCTCTTTTTTACAATACCGCTGTTTACCGATAAATCTATAATATCGCCTACTTTGCTGATTCCTTCGTTATAAATAATATCAAACTCCACTTCCTTAAATGGCGGAGCAACTTTGCTTTTTACTATTTTGACTTTTGTCCTGTTACCAATAACATTTTCACCTTCTTTTATAGCAGCAATACGCCGCACGTCCATTCGCACAGATGCATAAAATTTAAGCGCATTACCGCCTGTTGTTGTTTCGGGGTTTCCAAACATAACACCAATCTTGCTGCGGAGCTGATTTGTGAAAATCACGCAGGTTTTCGATTTACTTATCGCTCCGGTCAGTTTTCGCAAAGCTTGCGACATCAACCGCGCCTGAAGTCCCATTTGAGGATCTCCCATTTCTCCTTCTATTTCAGCGCGCGGAACTAACGCTGCAACAGAATCTATTATAATCACATCAAGAGCATTGCTTCTAACCAAAGTATCAACAATTTCCAAAGCCTGCTCGCCGTAATCAGGCTGCGATATTAAAAGATTATTTATATCTACATTAAGCCGTTTTGCATAATTCACATCAAGTGCGTGCTCAGCATCAATAAAAGCTACAAGCCCGCCTGCTTTTTGTGCTTCTGCTATAATATGCAGGCATATTGTAGTTTTACCTGAAGATTCTGGTCCGTAAATTTCTACAATTCTTCCTCTTGGAACACCCCCAATACCCAAAGCGGCATCCAGCGATAACGAACTTGTGGAAATCGCTTCCACTTTGTTCACTACACCGTCACCCAATTTCATTATTGTTCCCTTGCCGTGCATTTTTTCGATATTGCCGATAGTCTCTTGTAAAATTTTCATTTTTGCTTCTTTTTCGTCAGCCATTGTCCCTCCTTTATTTCATAAAAAATGCATCAACCGGTTCGTAAACCGATCCGCTTTTCAATAAACTGCTTTTGTATATAACTATTTTTTCTGTTGTAAACTTAACGTTTTCTATTTTTTTATTAAGAAATTTTTCCTCAATTATCGAGTCTTCTGCGCGTTTAAATCGGAAAATTGTTAGGTGAGGATCAAATCTTCGTGATTCTTTTTCAAACCCCAACTCACTTAATCTATCATCAATATTTCTTTTAAAACATTGCAACTCATTATTTTTTTCTGTTCCGGTTAAAAGAATTCTGGGACTTGTATTATTGTACAAAACACCGAATTCTGAAAATGACAACAAAGTTTTCTTTTGCTTTTCAACTGTTTCTGAAACTGTATTTTTTAATTCAGGATATAAAGTAATTTCTGTTTCGCCTAAAAATTTCAATGTGATATGAAGCTTATCTTTATTTTCCCATTTAATTTTCTTAAAACCGGCTCCGTAAATTTCATTTCGCAAGTAAATTAGTTTATCTTTAACTTCATCAGGAATTTCAAGCGCAATAAAAAGCCTATTCGTCATACGGAATTCCAAGAAGATATCTTCTTAACATTTCTATTGCAGCTTGCGAAGTTTTAATTTTGTTTAGTATTCTATCATCTCCAAAATGAAATTCTTTTGCAGTACATATTTTATCATCGCAAATACCTATGTAAACAAGTCCTATCGGTTTGTTTTCGGTAGCTCCCGAAGGACCCATAATTCCTGTTGAAGCAACGCCAATATCAGTTCCGCTGCATTTTCTTACGCCTTCAGCCATCTGTCGCGCAACTTCCAGACTTACTGCTCCGTAATTGTGAATAAAATCCTCATTCACATTAAGAAGTTCGACCTTTGCTCCATTGCTGTAGGTAATAATTCCCCGTTCAAAGAAATTGCTGCTGCCTGGAACATTTGTTAATCTGTTACAGATTAAACCACCCGTACAGGATTCGGCAACACCTAATTTCAGTCCTCGGTCAATTAATAAGCGGGCAACAACTTCTTCTATTGTTGCATCACCTTTTCCGTAAATGTATCTACCAACTATTGCTCTTATTTTTTGTTCTATTTCTAAAATCTTGCTCTCAGCTTCTTCTTCAGATGAAGCAGTAACAGTTATCCGCATTTTTACGCCAAACTCATTTGGTAAAAAAGCAAGTTTTGCTCCTGATAAAAGCACTGCCAAATCGCCAAGCTTTTCATATAGAATAGATTCAGCAATGCCTGTTGTAAGCAGGTTTAATTGTTTAATAATTATTTTATTTTGCGGATATTTTTCAGTTAAATACGGTAACACGGAATTTTCAAAAATACTTTTCATTTCAAAAGGAACACCTGGCATGGTTATAACAAATTTTCCATTTTTCTCATTCAACATTCCCGGAGCAGTACCTACAAGATTTCTAAATACGGTTGCATCTTCCAAAACAAGAGCCTGGTCTTCGTTTATTTTCGTTAAGGTTTTTCCGCGTTTCTGAAAAAACAGTCTTACGTCATTAAGAACTTCGGGATTGACAACAAGGGACTTATCGAAGAAATTTTGAAGACACTTTTTTGTTATATCGTCGTGTGTCGGTCCCAATCCTCCGGTAACAAAAATAACATCGGCTAAAGAAACTGAATAATCAAGTTCATCAAGAATTGCTTGTTCATCATCTCCTACTACGCTTATCTTAACAACTTCGTAGTTATATTTTGTTAATTGTTCAGCCAAAAATGATGCGTTAGTATTAACAGTCTGCCCTATCAGTAACTCATCCCCAACCGAAATAATGAAAGCTTTCATTTATATTCTCAGGTTTATTGAAATCAGTTAAAAAATAAAAGTAAAAAATAACTCAGCAAAAGCGCATATATTCCGGAAATGATATCATCGAGCATAATACCTAAACCTCCTTTAAGCCTTTCTGATATGTTTGCGGGATAAATTTTTATAATATCTAAAATGCGCCAGATTATAAAAACAGAAATAATCCATTCAGCATTTTTAGGAATCAAAAGAAAACTGATCCAAGTACCCGCAAATTCGTCAATAGTACATTCTTTCGGGTCCTTGCCATATTTATCTTCAAACTGATTCCCAATAAAAATACCTGCAACACTTGTTATTATTATTACCGGTATAAGAACATAATGGCTTTCAAAGCCAGGTATTAAATATATGAATAATGCAGCTAAACTTCCAAAAGTTCCTGAAGCATAGGGAATATATCCTGTGTAAATTCCCGAACCGAGAAGTTTTATAAAAGAATTAATCTTCATTAATAATCAGCCTTTTTATCATAAGCTTATTTTTAAATAGATATGTAAATCCAGTATATAACGTAAATACTGTTACTGCAAACATCGAATAATTTACAATATTTTCATCAAGCAATAAAGAAAAGATATTTTCGTTTCCAACATAAATAAAGTCGAATGTTTTTAGTGTATATACTGTTAACAAATAATATATAAATGCCATTTGGATAAAAGTTTTCCATTTAGCAGCTTTGCTTGTATAGAAAGATTTGTTCTGATGTTCTGCAATCAATCTTAAAATAGTAATTAAAAAATCTCTTATAACAATGGCTATCACCATCCAAAGCTGAAGAACATCAATAAAAACAAATCCGAAAAAAGCGGCAGAAGTAAGAATTTTATCGGCAAGAGGATCCATAAATTTTCCCCAAGTTGTAATGTAATTAAATTTTCTTGCCAACCAGCCATCGTACCAATCGGTAATTGCTGCAATGATAAATATTACAATTGATATCTGTTTGAAAGTAATATCTTCCGACAAGAAAAAGAAAAGAAAAACAGGAGTTAAAATTATCCTCAAAACAGTAAGCTGATTAGGTAATACCATTTTAATTCCGTGAAATTTTCAGAAGGTAATCAAAATCGTATATACCGTTACTGTGACCGTCTTTCCAAATAATATTTACGGCATAACTTCCAACTATTTTTATATTTTCAATTTTCAATTGATTTCCTGTATAAATAGGTATATATGTGTTGCCATTCTTTTCTCTTTCGGAGTTGCAAACAGCACAAGGGCAAAGCCGCCTTAAATTTGCCAGCTTGATTTTATCTTCCGAATTATCATTCCAGGTAATATTCAAAGTGTTTTTATCAATATTTAGTTTAACCGGAATCATTGTTCTAAATTTCTGCCGGTTAATTTATATAAAGCTTCTTTGTATTTGTTGCTTGTGTTAATAATTACATCTTCAGGTAAATCGGGAGCCGGAGGACGTTTGTTAAATTTTACCGATTCAAGATAATCGCGCACATATTGCTTATCGTAACTCGACTGAGTTTTACCTTTTTCGTAACTTTCCATCGGCCAGAAGCGCGATGAATCCGGGGTAAGCAATTCGTCTATTATTATAACTTTCCCATCGTAAATACCGAATTCCATCTTTGTATCTGCAAGTATAATTCCTCGTGATTCGGCATATTTATATGCGTTTTTATAAACCGCTAAAGTCTTTGTTTTAATTTCTTCAAATATTTCTTTGCCAACTATTTTTTCAGCCTGCTCAGCAGAAATATTTTCATCGTGGTCACCTATTTCAGCTTTTGTTGAAGGTGTAAAAATAGGTTCAGGCAGTTTTTCAGACTCTACCAAACCTTCAGGAAGAGGAATTCTGCAAATCATTCCAGTTTTCTGATAATCTTTTAATCCAGAACCTGTTATATAACCGCGCACAATGCACTCAATAGGAATAAGTTCGGCTTTTTTAACAAGCATCGATCTGCCTTGTAATATATCTTTATATTTTTTACAAACTTCCGGAAATTCATCAACATTTGTTGAAACAATATGATTATCAATAATATTTTTTGAATAATCAAACCAAAATTTTGAAATCTGAGTAAGAATTTTTCCTTTATCGGGTATACCCTGATTCATTATAACATCGAAAGCGGAGAGTCTGTCCGTTGAAACCATCAGATAATAATCACCTAAATCGTACATATCACGGACTTTTCCTTTCTTAAATAATTTTATATCCTCAAAATTTGTATCCAATACAACATTATTCATATATTTTCCTTTTATTTTTTGCAATATCAAATATAAAGAGACATCCGGCTTAATTCAACCGTACTCATAATTATTTAATATTATCCGATAATATGTAAATTCATTTTCTTATTTTTGCTGGAAAAATTATGAAATACACGCTTAACAAGATTCAATTTAAAAGCTTAATTCTGTTTTCCTTATTTGCAGATTTTTATTATGCCCAAATACCTGAAAAAAGTGATTTTTCCGAGAAGAGTTATATTTTAATTTTTCTTTTTATTGTTGTCGCTTTACTATTATTGTTAGTCCTTTTTCAAAACAAAAAAAATAATACATTAAAAAAACTTTTAAAACTTAATTTAACCGAGGAATATGAAAATTTAAGACATTCATATAATTCACTAAAAACCAGTCTGCAAAACGAACAAAATAAAAATGAATTATTAATTCAAAAAATTAAAGAATTTGAAACAAATATTTCCCAGCTTGAAGAAATCAATTCAACTTTGCTCGAACAAAAAATAAAATTGCAGACTTCCAAACAAAACCTCGAAGAGTTACAAAAACAAAAAGATGAGCTTTTTGCCATTGCTATCCACGATATTAAGAATCCTGCTTCTGCAATAAAAGGATATATCGATTTGATAAAAGGGTATGATTTGAATGCAACCGAACAACAGGAAATCATCGAAAATCTTGCTACCTCTTCAGATCAGGTTGTGAAACTTGCACACGAAATAAGTAAAATTATGGCAAGGCAAAAACCAGAAGAAACAATGAAATTTGAAATGACCTCTATAAAAAATATAATTGATAATATCTGCATTCAAAATGCTTCTTATGCAAAGAAAAAAGGCGTTAAATTACTTAATCAATCATCCAACAGCCTTCCTAAAAACAATATTGATCCCGATAAAATTACAGAAGCAATTGAAAATCTTGTGAATAACGCAATAAAATATGCTCTCCCAAATACTATTGTCCATGTAAGAACTTATTTTAATTCAGATAATGTTACTGTCGAAGTCTCGGATAATGGGGTCGGGCTATCTGAAGAAGATGTAAAAAAAGCATTCAACAAAGGTGTAATTTTAACTCCCAAGCCTACCGCCGGCGAAGATAGTTCAGGACTTGGCTTATGGATTGTAAAAAAAATAATTGAAGATCATAACGGCAAAGTATTTATAAAAAGCAAACTTGGCATCGGTTCCACTTTTTCTTTTCAGCTTCCAATAATTAAAGAATGATATTTTAAAATAAACAGGCGGTATTAAACCGCCTGCTTAGGATTTTGTTAAAGCTTTGAGGACTAAGGCTATTTAGTTAGATTTTCATAAAACCATATTAACATAAATCCCTTTTTTTTGCTCCCTATACTCTAACGAATCTTTTGACTTCTCAGCAAATTCCGGATCAACTATAGCCCTAATTAAAGGGTCGGGTTTTTCCTTAAACTTTGCCTGTTCGTCAGAGATAGCACCAATGGCAGAATCGTTATTCGATCTGGCGTCACTGCTCTTTATAACGCCTGATGCACTGTAGGAGCCGGCATCCGAGATGACCCTTGAAATAACCATCTTAGCCTCCCTGCTTAAATGATAAACGGGGATATCATATCCCTTATTATTATATTCGAATATTATTTAAAAAAGTTTAGTGAAATTTTTTTAAATTGGAACTATTTTAAGATTAGATTATTTTAATGCCTAGAAAATTTAACCAAAGGAGTCTTAATGAAAAAAATACTATTAATTATCTTGTTTGCTTCATTTCATTTATTAACAACTGCTCAGGAAAAACAATTAACTAAAGAAGACCTTAAAACTGAAATGCAAAAGGTTAGTTATTCGATCGGCTATAATATCGGACAAACCATGAAAATGCAGGAAATAAAAGTGGAAGCGGATATTTTCGCCAAAGGATTAAAAGATGCTTTATCTGAAATGCCGATATTAAGTGAACAAGAAATTTCTGATATTCTCGTAGCTTTTCATTCTAAAAAAATGGCAGAAAAAGACAGCCTCACTAAAGCAGAAAAGGATAAAAACATTAAGGAAGGTGAAAACTATTTAGCAGCAAATAAGGTTAAAGACGGTGTTATTACAACAAAAAGCGGTCTTCAGTATAAAGAGATAAGAAAAGGATCAGGACCCAGCCCTAATGATACAAACAGCGTTACTGTGCACTATAGAGGATATTTTATAGACGGTACTGAATTTGATAATTCTTACAAAAGAGGTCAAACTGCAACTTTTCCTGTTATTGGTGTAATTCCGGGTTGGACTGAAGCTTTAAAATTAATGAGTCCCGGTTCTAAATTTGAGCTTTACATCCCATACAAACTCGCTTACGGAGAATCAGGCAAACCTCCTGTAATCGGTCCGGCAAAAACTTTACTTTTTGAAGTTGAGCTTATAGAAATTTCAAAATAAAAAAAACCCAGATTATTGTTTAATCTGGGTTTCTTTTTTTTAAACTGCTTGTAATTTTTGATTACCCGCTCCAACGTTTTTTTTCTAATATATTTTTTTAACAACAACCCTGCGGTTTTTAGCTTTCCCTTCAGGGGTAGAATTATCAGCAATCGGGTAATCTTCTCCAAATCTAATAATATCAAATCTGCTCCTATCGAGACCTTTACTTATAAATAATTCCAAAACTGCATTTGCTCTTTCAAATGACAACCGATAATTATCCTGTGCTCTGCCATCGGAATCTGTATGCCCTTCAATTCTCCATCTTGAGTTAGGATCAGCTTTGATTACTTCAATAAGTTTTTCGAGTTCTGTTAAAGCTGTCGGGGACATTGCAGCTCTGCCGGAACCAAAACTTAATTTTCCGGAAAGAACAAATTCATCCTCAATTATAGGACACCCGTCTTCATCAACCTTTACTCCAGATTCAGTATTATCACACTTATCATTATAATCCGGCACTCCATCATTATCAGAATCAATAGGACACCCGTTATGATCAACGGCAACACCTAATTTTGTGTAGGGACATTGATCAATGTAATCAGGCACTCCATCCAAATCATTATCTTCAGGACATCCATCTTCATCAACTTTAACATTTTTCGGGGTATTCGGACAGTTATCCAAATCGTCTGTTATTCCGTCATTATCTGTATCAAGAATACATCCGTTTTTATCAACTTTAACTCCCTCTTTTGAACACGGGCATTTGTCAAGATAATCCGGAACTCCATCTTTGTCATTATCTACAGGACATCCTCTCTCATCAACTTCCATTCCCGGATAAATATTCATGCAAACATCAATATCATCAGGAATACCGTCCTTATCTTCATCAGTTTTTCCGTTAAGCGAATAAGACAGACCGATCATTGTTGTAAAAAATAAGTCATCATGCTTGCCAGCCTGCACATCATCTAACCGATCGCTTGAAGAAACTTTTATTCCGGTACTTATATTCATAGTTAAATTATTTGCTACAAGAATTCTCAGTCCAATTTCTCCGTTATATAAAACATCCGTCTTAATATACTTTCCGGCAGAATTATTTGGCATTTCCTTCCATTCTTGTGTTAAAGGATCGAAAAATATTATTGAACATCCTGCAAACAAATAGGGATAAAAAGTTTCATCGTATTGATACGCGTAAACCATCCCAATGCCGCCGGAAATGTATTTTGTTCTGTATTCATCAATTGTTCTTCTCGAATCTGCACCCCGCAAAAACCCAGCTTCAATTGATATCCTTGGAGCAATTGAATGCTTTGAATATGTTTCAAAAAAATACTCGGCTGATATTCTTGATGATATACCCGGACCCACATTTTCGTAATCGTTATAATTCAGATTTAGTCCGAAATCTCCCGATAAAACGAACGAATTCATAAATGGATGATATTTTTTAATCATTTTTGCCTGAGAAAATACTGTCTGACTAAAGAGACAAATAATTAATAATAACAGTATTTTTTTCCACATAATAACCTCAATCTTAGGTGATATTTTAAACAATAATATACTTAGACAGTGTTTTATTTGTCTTAAGTATTTAAAAATAATGAAAGGAATTCTAATAATGAAGAAAAATCTGCAAATTCTGTTAACTAATGTTATACTGAACTCTCATTTGCTTAATTTTTATCACAATTTCAACAACTGTCTGTTTCAGTTCATCACCCATACGCTGATATTCGTCGGGATGTGTGTCTTTCATAAAAAACATTAAAGCATAATAAAGAGGTCTGAATCTGTATTTGCAATCATATTTATTTGAATCAAACATATTATAAACATATTCTGTTTTTTTATTTGCAATTAAAAACATAATATATTTTTCGAAACGCCTGTTTATATCCGACATAAATTCTTCTGTTTCAACATATTTTTCGGCAATCGAAACATTTTCTTCAAATTTGTTATGCCACATTAAAATTAAAGTATAAATATATGCATTTGTTTGATCTTTTAAAAAGTCGAAAGCTTTTTTTGCAAGCTCAAGGGCTGTATCTTTTTCCTTTCTTTGCTCGAAATAATTATATGCAAGTTGTATCATACCCTTGTTATGCCCTTTATCGGCAGCAATTTTAAAATATTTATCAGAATTCTCAAAATCTTTTTTTGAATCGCGGTATAGTATTCCTAAATTGTAAACGGCTGCAATATTTCCTTCTCTAACAGCTATTTCGTAATATTCAATTGCTTTCGAAATATCATTCAATTCATTCTGATAAAGTAATGCAAGATTATTTGCTGCAATTTTATTGCCTTTTTTAAGAGCTTTTAAATAATATTCTTCGGCTTTTTTATAATCCTTAAAATCTTTTTTAAAGATTACTGCAAGATTGTTCATTGCATCAACATTACCATAATTGACAGAAATAAGATAATATTTTTTTGCTTTTTCGTAATCGTGCAGTTTATTCTGATACAGCAATGCCAAATTAAACACTGCATTGTTATTGCCCTTTTCCACAGATTTGAGATAGTAGTTTTCGGCTGTCTTATAGTCGTGATAGGAATTCTGATACAGCTGACCTAAATAATAGTAACCTGCATCAACACCTTTTTCAAGAGCAAGGTTATAATATTCAGCAGCCTTTTCAAAATCTTTATTTACTTCCTGAGCAATTAACCCAAGCTGGATGTAAGCTTTAAACATACCTTGTTCTATTGCTTTATCAAGATATTCTTTAGCTTTTTCGTAATTCTTTATTTTTCCGTAATACAGCAAACCGAGATTTAAAATTGACTTTGTATTCCCATTTTCGATAGCTGTTATGAAATATTTCTCGGCATTTTCATAATCTTTAAGTTCATTCTGATATAACAACGCAAGATTATTTAAAGCTTTTACATTTCCTTTTTCAACAGCTTTTATATAATTCTTTAATGCGTTTTCAACATCGCCCAAACCGGTTTCGTAAATAAAAGCTAGCAATCCGAATATAAAACCATCGGGATTTTTAACTTCCTGCAGCTTAGTAAGTGCCAAACGGTATTTTCGTTGTTCAAGATAATTATACACAACTTTAATTATCTCTTCATCTGTCTCAGGCAAATCGGCAATGAGTTCGCTGTTTATTCTTTCAAGCAACTTTTTAGTGCCCTTAATCATTTCATCCTGCAGTTCGGATGTAATTGATATGCTTGATAATACTTCTGTCATATAAATGGCATCTTTGGCGTCTAAAACACCTTCCTGTAGTTCTTTAAGGTGCTTACGTGCAGTATTGATAATATCTTCTTCGTTGCACCAATTTGTAAGAAATTTAACAATCCAAAGTACTTTATTCCGGTCTTTTTTTCTTCCGTAACGCATAAGATACCAAATATTAAAAAATCTTTCGGTTATCTGATAAAATTTGGTATTCGAATCTGTAACTATAGAGTATACAAATTTGCTTTTTTCAAGAAGCCGTAAATTACTTTCAATTATTTTTTTATCGAGTGTGGTATATTTTGAAATCTCCTTTATGCTGACTGCATCCCAGCTGATTGCCATTGCATCAATAATTTCCTGCTGCTGCGGAGACAAATCGTCCATGCGATGTTTATATAATGGAGTAACGCGGTCAAGAATTATTTCAAGGTCTTTAAGAGGATCACCGTTTTCGTAATCAACAAACACTTCAAAAAGCAAAACAATGGTACGGGGAACTCCTCCGGTAAGCCTTCTCAGAGTTTCAATTCTTTCGGGCTGGGAATTAATTATTTCTGCAATTTTATCTGATTTATAATTTTCGCCAAGTTTTTTTAATAAAACTGTAGCTTCATTTTCCGATAATCCTGATAAATGCACAATATCAAAATTATCTAATATTTCCAAGAGATCTGTATTGGTTTCAAGAATATCGGATGATGCGCCGACAAATTTAATATTTTTCGCTTCCGAAAGAATTGAAATAAGAGTAATAACTTCTTTGAGCTCAAATTTCTTAATTAAATCTCCAAGATTATCAATAAAAAGAACTAGTTTTTTATTGTTTGCAACAAGTCTTTCATTAAGAATATCGTAACTGATTTGTTCATCGTTTTCTTTGCCTTTTACATCCGATATTTTATCTAATAATCCGTAAAACATTGTATCGTACTGTTCTTCGAGACTTATGGCAATATTTTCCCATAATTTATATAGAGTTCGGATATTGTATTGTTCTTCATCAAAAATAACAGGTATGTATTCTTTAGAAAGAATTTCGTCGCGCTGAATTTCGTAAAAAAGTCTTAGTAAAAGAGTAGTTTTGCCATAACCCCGCTGCCCCATAATTAAAATATGTTTTGTTGACGCAACGCCGTCAGACCCTTTAATTTTTACAAGAACATCACTAAATTCCTGATTTCTAGCAACAAAGTTATTGATTATTTCTTCTTTGGTCTGGTTTCCGGGATTGTAGAGAGTTGGAATACTACCGCGATTTGATAACATGCCTTTTTATCCCACAAGATTTAATTTTTTCAATTTGAACATTCTGCATAATTTAAATATATTTCACACTAAAAATAGGTTTGTTCAAAGTTAAATTCAATCTTTATTTACTTTTTATTTTGTCTATTAGTTTAATGTGTGAATTTTTATTTATAATTTGATATATTTATTCATATATTAAGGTGAACTTTGTACCTTTGCCTTTAGTGCTTCTTACTTTAATATCAATATTATTTATTTCACAGCATTTTTTTACCATTGCCAAACCTAAACCTGTCCCTTCATATTTTCGGGTATACCCGCTTTCTTCCTGAGTAAACGGAACATATAGTATTTTCATAAATTCTTCAGAAATGCCTATTCCACTGTCTTCTACTTCCGAATACAAATGCTCTTCGGAATTAACATTCAACGTCACTTTTATTTTCCCAGTTTTGGTATACTTTATTGCATTATCAATTAAATTTAAATATAGCTGTGTAACTGTGTATTGGTCGGCATATATAATTGTATCAATATCACTTTCAGCTTTAAATTCAAGTTCAAGCCCTTTTTCGGCAACAAGATTTCCAAATTCATTTATTATGGGGTTTAATATATCACCCCGCAAATCTAAATATTTTTTACAACACCTATATGTTCCTGTGTGCAATTCCGAAACATTCAGTATAAGTTCGATAGTTCTTATAAGTCTTCTTCCGCCGTTATCAATCATTTTAAACCCGAATCGCATATTTTCGGGTATTACATCACCCAGTTCGTTTTCCAGCAAAGAAGAAAAACTTAAAATTGTATTAACAGGAGTACGGATTTCGTGGGACATTTGCGCAAGAAATTCAGATTTAAGTTTATCAGATTTCTCAGCTTTTTCTTTTGCAATTCTTAATTCTTCAGCATGCTTTTTATAATCTGTAATATCTTTAATAACCGAATAATTATAAATTTCATTCTCAAACTCTATAACCTTCGCTGAAATCAGTCCGTTTCTTAATTCTCCGTTTTTTAAGCGAAATACTGTTTCAAAATTATTAATTTCTTTTTCTTCAATTAAGCGCTTTAAAAATGTTTCTCTGTCTTCCTCATTGTACCACATACAAAATTCTGAAGAAGACTTCCCGCAAATTTCTTTTGCAAGATAACCGGTGTTTCTCTCAAAACTTTTATTTACTTCAATAATTTTCCCATCATTTAACCGGATTATAACAGCTATATCGGGAGAAGTGAGAATAATTGCATCATAAAATGCTTTTAGCCTGTTATACTTTTTTTGAAGATTTTCAAAATCTAATTCGGAATTTGTTATTTCGTTGCGGATCGGCACTAAATTTTCGGTCTTCTCCGTATTTATCATCTCAATAATCATCTGCAATTATAATTGTATACAAACGTAGCTATAATCGGAGAAATGGAATAATACTTTAGCCGCTAATATTGATTTAAATCAATTGACCTTTTAGTTAAAAAACTCGGCAATTTTTTGGACAACGAAATCAATCTGTTCATCCGTTAATTCAGGATAAATAGGTAAAGCAATTGATTTTTTGGAGGCATCCTCAGCTACCGGAAAATCACCTTCGGAATATCCTAAATCTGCAAAACATTCCTGCTTATGGAAAGGCACAGGATAATATATTTCGGTAGCAATTTCATTTTTGCTGAGGAATTCTCTTAAAGAATCTCTGTTTTCTGCACGGATAATGAATTGATTATAAATGTGATAGTTTTTTACCTGGTTTGATTTATAAACAGCTTCGGGCAGCAATATTTTATTATTATTGTTATACTCTTTTCTGCCTGTTGAATCAGCAAGCCCTGCTTTGATAAACTGACCAATATACCTTTCCGCATTTTCTCTTCTTTTTGCAGACCACGAATCGAGATGAGGAAGTTTAACATTCAATACAGCAGCCTGAATGGCATCGAGACGGAAATTTCCGCCAATCATTTTATGATAATATTTAGGCTCCATTCCATGAACCCGCAGCATTTTTAATTTAACGGCAAGTTTTTCATCATTTGTTACAACCATTCCGCCATCGCCGTAACCACCCATATTTTTACTGGGGAAAAACGAATAACAGCCTATATGACCGATAGTTCCGGCAAATTTACCGTCTTTATACTGAGCTCCTATAGCTTGAGCGCCGTCTTCAATAACATATAAATTATGCTTTTCCGCAATTCTAATAATCTTATCCATATCAGCACATTGCCCGAAAAGATGGACGGAAATTACTGCTCTTGTGCTGCTGGTTATTTTTTCTTCAATTTTTTCAGGACTGATATTAAACGTTACTGGGTCGGAATCCACGAAAACAGGAACTGCATTAAGTCTGGAAACAACACCAGCTGTAGCAAAAAAAGAATATGTAGGAAGAATAACCTCATCTCCCGGCTGTAAATCAATTGCCATTAAAGCTACTAGCAGTGCATCAGTTCCCGAAGATACCCCAATTGAATATCTAACATTAAGATATTTGCAAATACTTTCTTCAAGCTTTGCAACTTCGGGACCAAGAATAAAATACTGCGATTCTGCCACACGAAGAATTGCTTCGTCGAGCTCTTTCTTTAATGATTGGTATTGCGGTTTAAGATCCAGAAGCGGAACTTTCATAATTTCTCCTGTTTTTGTTGCAAAACTAAATGATGAACAAACAAAATAAAAGTAAATATTTATTCACCACAAGTTATTTATTTAAATTATATTTTTCCTGATAATACTTCCGTAATTCTTTCTGCTGCTTTTCCATCCCATAAATCAGGGATTGATCCTTTTTTAATTTTACCGTTAAGATTTTCGAGCGCTGCTTTCTCAGCTAAATTAAAATCATCACCTATCAGCAGATTTGTGCCAACGTCAACAGTTACGGGTCTTTCGGTTGTAGTTCGCAGTGTAATACATTGAATACCTAAAAATGTGCTTTCTTCCTGTATTCCGCCACTGTCTGTTAAAATAAGTTCAGCATTTTTAATAAGATTTATAAAATCAAGATAACCTATCGGATCAGTTAAAATTACATTTGAATTCAATTGAAGGATTAAATTAAAATTTTCAAGATTTTTTCTTGTACGGGGATGAACAGGAAATACTATTTTCCTTTTTTGAGAAACGCTGCTTATAAGATTAACTAAAGATTTAAGCTGCGTTTCCGAATCCACATTACTTGGGCGGTGCATTGTCATCAGTACAAACTTTCCGGGTTCCAATCCCAGTTCCTTCATTACCGGCGAAGATTTTGCTTTTTCGATATAATTATTAAGACTGTCAATCATTACATTCCCGGTAAAAAACACTTTTTCATCGGGAACACCTTCGTGTTTCAGATTTTCCAAGCCGCTTTTTTCAGTAACAAACAAAAAGTCCGATATTCTATCGGTCAGAATTCTGTTAATTTCTTCGGGCATTTTCATATCAAAACTGCGCAATCCGGCTTCAACGTGAGCAACTTTTATATGCAGTTTTGATGCTGTTAGACTGCAGGCAATTGTTGAATTTACATCACCAACAACAATAACAAGATCAGGTTTTTCCTGAAGTAATATTTTCTCAAATTCCATCATAACTTTTGCTGTCTGTTCGGCGTGGCTTCCGCTGCCTATTCCAAGATAAAAATGCGGTTTAGGAAGTTCGAGATCATCAAAGAAAACCTTCGACATTTTTTCATCGTAATGCTGCCCGGTATGGCAGATAAGATGTGTTATGCTGTTTTTATATTTTTGAAATGCTTTATGAATGGGAGCAACCTTCATAAAATTGGGACGAGCACCCACAACAGAAATTACTTTTTTCAAGAAACCCTCAGTTTAATAAAAATTCAAAATTAAATTAACAAATAAAATTTTATTCTAATTGTGATTTATCCGGCAATATATCTTTTATAATCCGTAAGATAAACCGAATGATATATCTTTAATATTTTTCTTTGTTCCAAAATACTTTGTGTCAGTAAATACAGCTTCAAAAAAGACATAGCCTGTGTGAATTATTTCATAATCTGTTTTTAATCCGAAATAATTTAAAGTTGTAACTTCCCCGAACAAAAACGGCTGCGAAGGACGCACATACTGCATTTCCACTACGCCGTCACCGCCTTTTCTTATCCTCTGATACCAGATTTTTGTATTTAACCCTCTTAAAATTCTGTAAGAAGCCGATAAATAGATCTGATCGGAATTATGCCCCATCCAATGGCCTAAAAGATACGAGGAACTTTCGTAAGTCTGGGAAGGAATATAATGTCGGTAAACAAAAGGATACATTTTTGTAAACTCTGCAGTAAGTTTTAAGCTTTCAACAGGAAGATCGGCAACAGATCCGCCTATAGTAAATCCTAATTGATTTCGTTCTTTTTCGACATTAAATAAATCGCCTATCGAAATTTCATCAATAAAAACAGTTCCGTATAAATGAGTGTTTTTTATGTGATTTTTTGAACTGATTCCCAAAAAGAATTGCGAGTTATCGCCTGCATTGTTCCGGTTTTTGCTGAGATAATGATCGGCAAGACGGAAAAACATAAGCGGCATTAAGTATGCTATTTCCAGTCTGTCGCTGTAAACAATCGATTCTCCAAGCGATATATCAAGTCCTTTCACAGGACGGATTGTTAAAGTATGCGATGCCATATATTTTTCGCGGTAAAGAGTTCTGTTCTCTCCGTTTCTTGAAGTCGGATAAATGGAACTTGAATCAATCTGGTTGGAAGAAAGCCATGCGTGGAAATAATTAAAAGAAAGCCAATCGGTCAAACTTAAATCCAGCCTTATAAAAGGAAATGACGGAGCTTTATCCGAGAGAACAAGTTTACCGCCTTCTCCGTAACCCCAGTTCATAAATTCCTTGCCGGCAGAAATATTTCCCCAATTCCAGCCGTAAGAAATGTGAGTGTTTACTTCGGCAAAATCTTCGGTATGCCAGATAACACCAGTTTTGTTAGAAAAATCGTACTTCTTGTTATATAATTTTCTTTTTGTTGCATTATCGCGGTAACTGAAACTGAATCCTACATTATCCGAAATGTAGCCCGAAAATTTTAGTCCCGTTGTTATTACAGAAAAATTCTCGGAATCGAATTTATTATATGAATAACCAAAAACGGGATCGACATTAATTTTTAAGTTTTTACCTGAATAACTGAACAGTCTTATTCTTCCTGATTCATCTTTTATAAAGTATTTTTCTTCCCGGTTCTTTTGCTCAAAAATATTTTTTTCAAGCTTAAAATCCAATAAACGAAAATCCAATTCTTCAATATCTGCGGCAGTAAGAAGATTTTGTTTTTTTTCGGCTTCGCTAAGCTTTAGAAAAATATACTGCCGTTCCAAAGGTTTTATCTGATCGTTAAATTCTATTATTCCCTTCTGACTTAACCGGCTTAGGAATTCGTAAACCGGACTGTTTACAGGCTCGAATAACGATTGGGCGGATATTTGGGCAAAAAGAAACATAAAAAGTATTTTTGCCGAAAATTTTATTTTAATACGCATTCGGATCTCCTTTAATCATATTCCATACAGTCATAAAAATAATCTGGATATCAAGCCAGAACGACCAGTTTTCTATATACCAAATATCGTGTTCAATCCTTTTCTGCATTTTTTCAACGCTTCCGGTCTCGCCCCGATGACCGTTAACTTGCGCCCAGCCTGTAATTCCGGGTTTTACAAGATGCCTTAACATATACATTTTTACTTTATCTTTCGATTGTAAGTTCAGAGGTCCGGGATGAGGACGCGGACCAACAATGCTCATATCTCCCATAAGAACATTTATAAACTGAGGGAGTTCATCTAAATTTGTTTTGCGAAGAAATGCACCGATTTTTGTAATACGCGGATCATCTTTTTTTGCCTGCTGAAATTTACCATCGTCGCCAATATCCTTGCTTTCAACAACCATCGAACGGAATTTAAGTGTAGTGAAGTTTTTATTGTTTTTTCCCCACCTCTTCTGTTTAAAAAACACAGGTCCTTTTGATGAAGTTTTAATTATCAAAGCAAGCAACGGAAAAAGCCAGGAAAAAACGAGTATTATTACAGAAAGTGAAAATAAAAAATCGAAAGCTCTCTTAAGCAGCCTCCAATTAAATTCATTAACTCTGTCTTCACGAACAGAAATAACAGGAAAACTGCCGAACATTGTTACGCTGTATTTTGATGAAACCACATTGAAATAATTAGGAATAATTTTAATGCGGGTTGTATGCTGCTCGCAAATTCTAATAACTTCCTCAATACGGGATAATGCAAAATTAGGAAGCGCAATTATTACATTATCAATCTCTTTTTCATCCAGTACCTGATCCAAATCATCAATTTTACCCAGATACTGCCCGTTAAGAAAAGACTTGTTTTTATCATCCAAAAAGCCTACAACTTTATAACCGAACTGCGGATTATTTAATATTGTTTGATAAAAATTATATCCTACTTTACCCGCACCAACAATTAAAAGATTCCGTAAATTCCTGCCTTTTTTACGAAGATATTTAAGAAATGTCCTGAATAAATAACGATTAACAGAATGAAATACCACCATAATAATTGCGTAAGACAATACAAACATCCTCGGCAATCTGTATTCCACCATCGAAAATAAAATTACTATTGCTGCAATTATCTGAATTGCAATATTTTTATATACAGATATAAGCTCAATTATATAATTCCTCGACCTGAATTCGTCGTAAAGCCTTGTTGTTTTTGCAGAAAAAAACCATACAAGCGAAAGCGCCAAACCCAAAAAGTGTGTTTTTATATTCAAATCAAATTTTTCTGCTCCCAAACTGATATATAAAGCAAAGACATAAGAGCACAACAAGATAAAAATATCTGCGGCAAATCTTGTAATAAATAACGATTTACGGTGTATCTGCATTTTTTCCGAAGAAATTTAATTACACAAAAGTATCACATTTAAACTGAAAATTTAAGGAATAATTATTTAAGAATTGCTGATATTGTAATATTTTTCAATTTTATTTATTTGAATTTTCCAAAAACCAGTTATATGCTTTAGTTATTCCAACCTTAAGATCTGTTTTATGCTTCCAGCCTAAAGAATGCAAAAGCGATACATCCAGCAGCTTCCTAGGTGTACCGTCGGGTTTAGATGTATCAAAAACAATTTTTCCGTTATAATTTACCGCGTCTTTTATTGTTTCGGCAAGTTCTTTAATAGTTAAATCTTCTCCGGTACCTATATTTATATGAGTTAAATTTTTATTATATAAATCTCCGGCATTAATATTTTCCATTAAAAATGTTATTGCATCGGCAAGATCCTCAACATATAAAAATTCTCTTTTAGGCGAACCCGTACCCCATACAACAATTTCTTCGGAATCATTCTTTTTTGCTTCGTGAAATTTGCGGATTAACGCCGGAACTACGTGAGATGTTTCGAGATTGAAATTATCGAAAGGTCCGAATAAATTTGTAGGCATTACCGAATAGAAATTGCTGCCGTATTGTTTGTAATAATTTTCGCAAAGCTTTATTCCTGCTATCTTAGCAATTGCATAAGGCTCGTTGGTGTACTCAAGTTTACCATTCAGTAATTCATCTTCATTTATCGGCTGTTTTGCAAGTTTTGGATAAATACACGAACTACCAAGAAAAATCAATTTCTCTGCACCGAATTTATATGCAGAATGAATTATATTAGATTCAATCATCAGGTTTTCGTATATAAATTGAGCACGATAAGTGTTGTTTGCAAGTATTCCGCCGACTTTTGCCGCAGCAACAATAACTATTTCCGGCTTTTCTTTTTCAAAAAATTTTTCTACCTGTTCTTGTCTTAAAAGGTCAAGCCCCGGATAATCGGCAGTTAATAAATTGTTGAATCCTTTTGATTTTAAGTTACGCGTAATTGCCGAGCCAACCATCCCGGTATGACCGGCTATGTAAATTTTTTTCTGAAACATTTTTTTCTCCGTTAAACGTAAGAAGTAAAGCGTGATATGTAATAGAACTTTTAAGCTTTATTATTTAAATAATTTATCAGCCCTAAAATCATTGCGCGAATATCTTCTATATTTTTTTGAATATGACTAAATTGGTCATTATTAATAAAGTTTAATTCTCTACAAATTATTATTTGAGTATCTAATTCAGATATTGAACCTAAACTAATGTATAAAAACTGAATAAACTCTTTTTTATGATTTCTGGCAGCTCCTTCTGCAATATTGGAAGGTATAGAAACAGCACATCTTCTTAATTGACTTGTTATCCCATAAAATTCTTCCTTGGGAAAAGTTGAAGTGAATTCATAAATTTCTTTAACAAGAGTTATTGATTTTTTCCATACATCTAAATCTTTATGTGTCTTCAATTTTTTCCCCTATCTTTTTCCGTTACACGCTTTACGTATTACTTTTCACGTTTCGCAAGTTTAAGATCCGCTTCAATCATTATTTTAACCAGATTTTCTAAGTCCGTTTTTGCTTCCCAGCCGAGTTTTGCTTTTGCTTTAGCCGGATTTCCGATAAGCAGTTCAACTTCTGTAGGTCTGTAATATTTCGGGGAGACTTCAACGACTGTATCGCCTTTTTTCAACTTTCCATCTTTACATAAGTTTTTGTATAATGGTGTTATTTCACTAACAATTCCTTTTTCATTTTCTTCACTTCCCTGCCAGTCCAAAACAACACCAAGTTCTTTGAATGATAAATCGGTAAATTCTCTTACCGTGCGGGTAATTCCGGTTGCCAACACAAAATCCTCAGCTTTTTCCTGCTGCATAATTCTCCACATACCCTCGCAATATTCAGGAGCATAACCCCAGTCGCGTTTTGCATTAAGATTTCCTAATACAAGTTTGTTTTCAATCCCCAAAGCAATCCTTGTTGCAGCACGGGTAATTTTACGCGTTACAAATATTTCACCCCTTCTTGGCGATTCGTGATTGAATAAAATTCCGTTTGCAGCAAAAATGTTATATGCTTCTCGGTAATTAACTATTATCCAATAACCATAAAGTTTTGCAACTCCATAAGGTGAACGAGGATAAAACGGCGTTGTTTCACTCTGAGGGATTTCCTGAACTTTCCCGAAAAGCTCGCTTGTGCTTGCCTGATAAAGTTTAGTCTGCTTTCCAAGACCGGTTTCTCTAATTGCATCCAGAAAACGAAGCGTACCGAGTGCATCAACCTGCGCAGTATAATCCGGGACATCAAACGATACTTTCACGTGGCTTTGTGCCGCTAAATTATAAATCTCATCGGGAACAATCTTTTCAAGCAATCTGTTCATACTGCTGGTATCAACTAAATCACCATAATGTAAAAATAGTTTTTTACCGTAAATCTCAGGATTTGCATATAAGTGATCAATTCTTTGCGTGTTAAAAGAACTTGCACGACGAATTATTCCGTGTACTTCGTAACCTTTTTCAAGTAATATTTCAGTCAGATAACTTCCGTCCTGTCCTGTAATTCCTGTAATTAATGCTTTTTTCATTTTATTTTCCTTATATCGCTTAAAAAACTGTTTTTTTCATTGAGCTCTGTTCGTTCTGTGTATTATTAATTATTTATTATTTAATATCTTCCAGTATCCGCCTTTATCCGGTCCGATTCTTTGAATTTTTTTCATCGTTTTTAGATATTCAATATCTCTTTTTATTGTACTTATACTTACACCTGAGACTTTGGCTAATTTGGGCATACTAATTTTATTGTTTTTATTTAGTTGCATAATAATAAATTCCCTTCTTCTTTCATTATCAGGTTCATTATCAGGTTCATTATCAGGTTCATTATCAGGCTCATTCAATAATTTTTCTGGAACACCATCAAAAACAGTAACCATAAAACCATCAGAAATATTTTGGAAAGCTGGATTTGGAAGATTATTGTCGTTAAAATACTCAAGTATTCTTCGTATTCCCGAACCATATTTTTCAATCAGACCAAGACTTTTGCAGAAATCAGCAATCAACTTATTTCGGGGTGTTGATTTATATTTATTATTAATCAGATCTTCTACTGTAATACTATCAGGTAACCGTCCGGGATTATAAAATTCGATTTTGTGATTATAAATTTTAACAATCGAGTCGGAAGATGATCTGTAATCCCGGTGAACAATCATATTCATAATAATTTCACGCAATGCTTCCAATGGATACTGCCAACTTTGAGTGTTTTGGGCTTTATCAGTTATAATAACTTCTTTGTTTATATGCTTTTTTACAAATTCAAGCACTTGGTCAACCTGAGTTAGTATATCGCTTTTAGTTCTATCTGAATCTTTTATTATAGTATCAGTTTGAAACCTGCCAAGTTCAATTGTTGTAAGTGCCGTTTCATTTTTTAGAAATAAAAAAAAAGCAGCATTAGTTAGTAAACCCTCTCTTACTAAATCGTTTTTAACTAAAAATGTATATGGATCCTCAATAATTTTTATGCCCTGTTTATTTAAGTTATCAATTGTTGACTGTACTTTATCAAGTGAAATATGATCAATATTAAATTGATTGTTAATATGGTAATCCCAACTTGTATTAAATGACTGCAAATGCATATTTACTACTTCGGCAGTACTAATCAAATGATTTGAATTTGCTATTCTCTTATAATATTTACCTCTGAAAGAAACCGGTTTAACGGGATATTCCTGCATTGTAAAAATTACAATTTGCTTTTTATCAATTGTTAAAACGTCCACATCGGGAATAATTAAAGGAGATGTTTTGCTTTTTATTTCATTAATCCAATTTTGAATTGTTTCTTTTTTGAGAACAACCCCATTTATTTCTTTTTTATCAGAAATTCCAATAAATATTTTGCCGCCCGTACTGTTTGAAAACGCAACCAAAGTTTCAATAACTTCATTTCCGAATGAGGTTTTAAATTCAACCTTTTCGTTTTCACCTTCTGCAATTATATTATTTAATTCTTCTTTTATCATTACTATTTTTTTGTCACCAAACCGCAAAGACGGGAATTTAATGCCTTTTTTCTTAGTGCCTTTGTGGTGAATGTTTTTTTATTTCTTTGTAATTAAACTATTCTGATTCCTGTTTCAATTATTTCTCTTGCAAATGGGTTATCAAGATTAAAATCTGCAGGATTAAAAGGGATAACTTCCAAATCTGAACTTACTGATAGAGTTATTTTCCTGATTTTTTTTCTATCTAAAATTCTATTCCCCTCAAAAACCTCTGAAACCAACGCAATATCAATATCACTTAAATCATTATAATTCCCCTTTGAATAACTTCCGTATAAGAAAGCAGATTTTACAGGAATTTTATTCTGATTTAATAATTTAATATAATACTCAATAATACTTTTTATTTTATTTGGGATTTTAACCATTGGAATGTCTCTTTTATTCTCGTTAAATAACCATCAGCATATTCTTTATTGCATAATTTATAGAACTCATTTCTATATTCCGGGTATCTGATTTCTAAATTAAAATCATTAACTTCATCAAGAAATATTTTTTTATCCTCTTCAAGATTAATGTTGCTTAATTCAGACAGCTTAACAAGGTTATGAATTTTAGGCGGCACTTTATTATCATTTACCATAACATATAACGCTTTTAGAGTTTTCTCAAGAACTAAATGACCAATAAAGAGCGCCCAATCATATTTCCCATTACAGAAAAGGCTTTCGGCAGCATCTAAATCGTGCTCTGCGCTTTCAATCCAATATTTTATATGTTCGTCTTTTGTCATAACTTTTTACTTTACTAAATCCGCCTAAATTTATCAATCTGCTTAAAATATATTTTTTGTATTCATTGTAATTTACTTCGTCAAAATTGCAATTCCAAAAGATTTTTTAAACTCATCCGGCAACGAATTCATTTGTATAACTCATTTTTTTATAAATTAAAGATAAATATTTTTCAGATTAATATCAGTAAATATGATTATCATCCTTACAAAAACTGTTTGGAATTAAGAGCCCTGTGCCACTCCTACGGAGTTCTTTTCGCTTCTGTTTTTCATTTTCTACAAATATGGCATCCAAAAAAAACAGAGTAAGATTATGATTAGGATTAGGAGCAAGAATTTTGAAAAACTACCGAGTTACAACTTATTACTTACAATTGTTTTCCCATTTATCATTGCCTTTCTACCCACCCCTGCACCTCCCGATGTATCGGGACAGGCTCTTCTCCGTCTGAGTCGGACTGGCGCAAGAGGGGACAAAAAAAGACATTGCCGTACCCCTTTTATTAATTATAAATTGCTTTTAAGTAGTTTGTCCAGCTTTTTATCGAATGTAAAAACTTTATAATTTTGTAAATGGTTATATGCCAACAAAATCGCATCCACAAAATCCAAATTATTCAGATCGAATAATTCAAAAGCTGTTAGTATTACCTTCTTGTCGTTTATAATTATTGAGGGACTATTGAAAAACTCAGTTAGAGCCGTCCTGATCTCGCTTTTAGGTACTTTATAAACTTTTTCAAGAACATATACAATTTCTGCGGCTATTTCATTTGTTATCAGCAGGGTGTTATTTTCAATAATCTCAGTTGCTTTATTAAAAAACTGTTCATCATCTTTAAGTAAATATCTAAGTATTACATTAGCGTCTGTAATTTTCACTTTTTTCTCTTACAGCTAATTCCCAAGCAATATTTTCATTTTTTATTAAAGTCTTATCTGCATATTTATTAAAGATTCCGGCAAAGTTTTTTACAGGTCTCTCCTTTTCAGGTTCAATTTCGGAAACTTTAATTTCCAGCTCAATATTTTTGTTTTTGAACTGGCTCAATTCATTTATCCTTATCAGGGTAGATTTTATTTTTCTTTTTATTTTGAATGTTTGCATAGTAAATCTTGTTTATATAGTTTAAGTTTGTTCTCAACCTTTCTTCTTTAACCCCTAACCGTTCACCGCGTTTTATTGGTTATTGATTATTGTTGTTTGATTATTGATAATTGTTACAGTCTTTCCATAATTTCCTTTTCTGATGCATTTTCAAAAAATAATTCCAAAGCTTCTTTTGGAATATTGCGCGCTTCTTCAACAGTATTTCCCTTACTGGCAATATCAAGTTCGGGACACAAAGCAACATATTTCTATAATAGCTGTAGATTGTTTTGTGTTATTTATATGCTGAACTATGCTCATTCACCGCGCCAAACGCTAAATTTTAAATTTTTATCGTATAATATAACAAATATTAAATTTAATGTTGAATGAAATATTTATCCTATATAAAAGTAACAAGGAAATCCTTAATTCAGGAGTATGATTAAGCTTGCCCCGTTTACCCGGCTTTGACGGGCCGAAGGAGGGATTAGGATTAAGCTTGCCCAGTTTACCCGGCTTTGACGGGCCGAAGGAGGGAGCAAGAATTTTGAAAAACTTACAACTTACAACTGTCTTTTTCGTTCTCCCGTCTCTTTAACCGGTTTACCCGCCGTAGGAGGGCAGGCGTGGCGCTTTGCTTTTTTTCATTCAAAATTAAGCATTCAAAATTAAGCATTCAGGAGTAAGATTATGATTAGGATTAGGAGCAAGAATTTTGAAAAACTTACAACTTACAACTGTCTTTTTCCGGTCTCCGGTTTCCGTTTTACGTTTTACCTTTCACCTTGTACCTTGTTACCCTTCCCCTTGTACCTCTAAATTAAAATATATCATTTCTGTATCTTCCAAAAATCTCAATCCGTGCATTGTCTCCGGCTCAACTATTATCGTGTCGCCTTTTTCTGCAAGAATTTCATCATTTTCGTTTTTAAAAGCAATTTTCCCGTAATTTATGTAAAACACTTCGTACATCGATTGATGCTTATGTTCTTCAATAAATTGACCTGGCTTAAAACAAGCTTTGGCAAATTGCAATAAACCGGGAATTTCATTTTTACTGTCGCGGGCCAAAAATATTCCCCATGGGGTCCAGAAGTATTCCCCACCCCAAAAATGTAAATAGCGATTTATAAAATTAAGAAAATATTGTATTTAACGTTAACAAAAAATTATGATTCCGC